>Ga0065711_1041349_pt1 | contig 16220 bp, 10 predicted proteins | sample Hoacrofraction12_FD_59098 | JGI IMG/M metagenome (GOLD analysis project Ga0065711, IMG submission 59098) | Hoatzin crop microbial communities from Cojedes, Venezuela - Epithelial fraction 12 v2 (version 2) | ecosystem: Host-associated > Birds > Digestive system > Esophagus > Crop | place...
GAGGGTACATTCTAACTCTTCATCCAGGTCGTTGATGAAGAAGTTAAACAAGGCTGGGCCCAGTACTGACCCCTGAGGGACACCACTAGTTACCAGCCTCCAACTAGACTCAGCGCCGCTGACGACAACCTTCTGAGTTCTGCCATTCAGCCAGTTCTCAATCCACTTCACCGACCACTCATCCAGCCCATACTTCCTGAGCTTAAATCTTGTTAAAAATTTTGTTAAAGGTCAGCCAGATGTCTCTCATTTTCTTGCCCATTATTGACTCCACTGGAGTACTTTACATTAGATGGGGCAGATTTTTCCATCATGGGAAGAGTTTAAGATAAATAATAAATCCTTTTCTAAAAAAAAAGACACCGTTGCCCAACAACTTCATGGAATGACTGAGCAGATTTCCTTAGCCTGTGTGATGCAGTGGGGCAGACTAGATAATCAGAAGATCACCTTCAAAACCAATAAACTCACATTCTGGTCCCACAGACTGAGCCAGAGGTAAGGTCCTGCAGTAACCTTCAGTCTCATAATACATCTACAAATTCTTTCTAAAATAATTGATATTTTTTCTTTCGGAGTGTTCACAACTCTCTCTGATGTCTAGGTGATGTCACCTAGAATTCCAGTGGCTATCATTATCAGCAGTTCTTATCTGGAGCCACAAGAGAATATTTCTTATCTAGGAAAAAACATATTTAGGCATGTTTCTTCAAGGAAAAAGAATATATCAGGAAGAAAGCTGTCCTGACAAACAACTGAAATTCAGTTATATTTCAGAGGATGTGACGTTTACAATTACTTTGCTTTGTGTAACACTATTGCTGATGTAAACAGTGATTTAAACACAAAAATTTCACTTGAAAAGACATAGAAAAGTAAGAGTCAAAAACTGTCACGGAGACATGGTTGTCATGTAACAAGGACAGGTTAAAGGTGACTGGCAGGCATGTCTACTCATAAAATAATAATTCAGGCTGCCTGGGAGGGCTCCTGTATTGTAAATGTTCAGTTAGTTCCATTTAAAAAATCCGGTGCTTCTTCAACAGGAAGATGACTAAACTCAGCTCCAAAATGCTTGAACTTTGCTCCTCTCTCCATACTCCTTGGTTTAGAAAGCACTCGTGGTTTCTGGGAACGTGGAGTGTTCTTTTTAACATCCTCCTCCTTGTTCCTCATTAATGCAACATGTCTTGATCCCTCAACCTCTCAAGTGTTTCACTGCAGTGAGGCTCACAGGTGGTGCATATAGAGAGTAGGGGCATGAGAGGACACAGAACAGAAGCTAGTCATGTGGCTTAATCCAAGAGCAGAAGGCACATACATATCATAGTCACAGTCTAAGAACCTGAGGACAAAAGTCTATGACCTGGATCATATCCTGAATGTATCAATTCACTTACTGAACTTTAAGTACAGGCCTTGTCTATCTGACTTTTCAAAAGCAGAGAATACTACACATTATTAGAATCAACAAAAAATAGCCAGCCAGATCACCTCTATAGCTTCTTTCCAAATTCAGTGGCACCTTGAATGGGAAAAAGATGTCAAATGGGAGTTTCCAGTGCATTTGGGGCTGGCCTCGTGGAGGTTCTGGCCATTCCGTCATCTCAGTGAAGGTAACAACAGTTGTCAAAGGTACTGTGCTTGTGCTTAGGAACTGTAACAAGAAGGAAAGCACAAAGAGTTTAGCAAGCTTAATACAAAAGATACATCTCGCCTCAATTTGCTAATGGAGACCCATTGTAGATGACTAGCAAGCAAGATGTCTTTAGGATGGTAGGAGCTAAATGTTCCAGATACATATTTTTAGTGCAGTAGCTCTTCTTTCCCAAAATTGATACTTAGCAGGTAAATTGAGGGCATGGGTCTCAGGAAAGATCAGTAGCTACAATGCATCACATGTTACAGATCTCTAAAATGGAAGCAGTGACGAGCGCTGCTAGAGTAAGCTGCCTATTCAGGGGAAAGACATATCAGCTAGTCGGTAATAAGAACAAAAGCAAAGCTAGCCTTATTTTTTTAAAAATTGTATATTTTATGGAAGATAAGATTACCTGGCCCTTTGAACAGGTGATTGCTGCCAGAAACAGACAGGACTTCCGCAAGATTTGATCATTTCAACAAAACATCAGTAAAATAAAGCAAAGACTCAACACAATAATGAATTTATTTCTCACATTCTAGGATACTGTTTCAGAAAGGAGACAGATTGGTAAGTCAGCTGGTAAAGATGGAACACGGGAGTGAAATTCTACAGCCTCAGCTCCTTTTTGTTTCAGCAGAATGCTGTAAGACAACCAATACACTCATTCCTTGAGCTATGTGGAATTTCATGGCTAGCACTCACTGCCCCAGCTTCCCAGCTCTGCATGCTAACCTCAAGAGAGGAAAACTATCGGCAGCGTACCTTCTGTACTTGCACTGGTTTAAGCCAATCTGCGAAATAACCACCTCATTCACTTCCCTGGAAAGAATCTAGAAGATTGCCTTTGGAGCAAAGCTGTGCAGGAAGCATTTGAAAAAGCTCCAGGACAGAATTCATGACTCTTAAGAGAAAAATACTGAGACTCCTGGTGGGGAATTTTTGTGGTATCTCTCAAGGCAAATTAAAACTACTTCTGTGCTTAAATATAAAAGAAAAATGTAATGAACAATGCGTTGGGGAGGGTCCTACCACAATACATGGTTCTACATGGAGTCTGCAAAGACACGTCACGAGCAAATTCCTTACATACACTTGCAGCAGCTCCAGTCCCGAGAGCATCAGCATGGGGCACCTCAGCCCACCTGTGGGTCCATACCCCAGCCCAGGTCTGCTGCCCAAAGGCAGCCGCTGAGCTTGGGCCTCTGAGTGTTCCCATTCCAGGATGGCTACAAGACAATGCTGAGGCTGTTTCTGTTCTCATCACCAAGGGAAACTTCACTCCCTCGCAAGCAGTCCGTGTCTGGCATTCCTGCTTCCAGCCAGTTTAACCCTTTCTTGCAGTTGGGCCTTCTTGCCCTCCATGCCAGATCATTCCTCGGTCACAAATTACCACTGCTGAGCAGTTACAATTAGAACTTGTCCTTCACTCTTGATGGATATAAGCTCTCCTATGAATGAGTAAACACACAGTAGGCACAATTGCCTTAGTCAACAAGATGCCTTAACATGATTCTGGCTTTGTTTCTGGACCTTCAAAATCTGCCTTAAAATCAGAGAGATTAGTGAGGAGAAAACGCCATACACAACCCCTTGTCAGCAACTGGCAGAAGGCAGCCACAAGCAACTTCCAGCGTGCTCCTGTACAGCTCTCCAACATTTAAGACTGCCTTGTATTATCAGGAAGTCCAAATACAACTGTGACCAGATATTGTGGATGGGTGTAGAAAATGGGATGTCCTTCCCCAGGGTTCTGTGTTTTCTGGTCAGTTGCTAAAGCAACTCTCCAGTGACACAGTGTGGTCTCAAGGAAAAGATTTTCTCTAAAGAATGGAGAGTTCTCAGAGAATCCGTAAGCTTAAACTGTGAAATGACATAATTTTAAAGTAAAGCAATATACAGCTCACATTGGTGATCTCACTGGTATGCTTACAAATGGCTGCAATTCTTAACTGCAGGGTATGGTACTGACTGGTACTAACAACCCTAATCTGTGGATTGCCACTGATGAAGTCAGTACTGATTTTAATGGTGTGTTTATTTCTTGCCACCAGAAACTTGCTTTCTTATCATTTGCTTTGCAATACACCTTACAGCTCTAAACTAATTAGCATCAGTTGCTCAAGCAGATGAAATCTGAATCTCATAGTTCATGACTGGCTAATCCTTATGGAGGGAGATGCACCCTGCACTTTTACTAGGAATTCAAGTCTCCCTCCTCAGATAGAAGTTTTGTTCATGGAGCCATGTAACAGCTCAGATTTATAAAATGTCTTCGTGGGGTGGGGATGTCAGTTTACCTCAGGGTAACATGTGTTTTACAAGGTGAACATATTCCTATCATGTTCTTTTCATGTATGTTGCAAGAATGAAGAGGTACCAAGAGACACATGCAAACAAGTGATGAAAAATCTCATTTAGAATGTGTCTGGAGTTCAAAGAGTAGTAACAGATCAGACGCTTGCCATGTCATACCTCACTGCCATAAGAACACCATGGACAGGTGTCAGCTGCTACCCCTAAAGCCCTTGCAGAGAAGTATAAGCCTTGAAATATACATGCTGCCCAAAAGACTTTGATGTCGGGAATCCAGCCCTGCACCAAAATGGGGTCCAGTGACACAGGCTTGAAAAACACTCTCCATTCTCCTTTGTGTACCTGTTAGCTCCACCTTCCTGCTGACATCATAGTATCATAGAACAGTTTGGGTTGGAAGGGACCTTTAAAGGCCATCTAGTCCAAGCCCCCTGCAATGAGCAGGGACATCTTCAACCAGCTCAGGTTGCTCACAGCCCCATCAAACCTGACCCTGAATGTTTCCGTCATGTAATCTTGTCTTAGAAATCTGCTTTCTGGCTTACAGCCTTTCCCCCTAATTCTTCAGATCTGCTGCCATCAGCATTAGCCTTTTCCTCAGCTACCTGTTGGTGATTTCAGAACCCCTAAAGGAATAGAAATATCTTCTTGCACAGATTATCAGCATGCTGTGGAGTCTGTGAAATACAAGTCAACTCAAATTCCCTAACAAGGCTTTAAGAGACAACTAAATAAACATGTAGTTATTGAATGTTTGTACTACATCTTTATACTGAGCGTAATTAAAAATTTAAAGTTTGAGTCCTTAAGTGGCAGAAGGTGGTTTGGGGTTGGAAAGAAGATACCTTTTCCAGTTGTACAACTGACCGAGGACGGTACTGGTAAGACCATAAAACCACCTTCTTCTATGGAGCTGTTAAATATAAACTCTTGCCCTTGCAGCCAGACCACTACTAAAGTTCAGCAAATCTCAACTCAGTAATATCAAGACCATTTGAATCCTTGGTTCTTAAATAACCTGTGAATCCCATTTAATTACCTCTGTGTGTGAGGGAGGGGTTTTAAATTCCATACCTTCATGGGGTGACACTGATAAGAGTACCGTGCACCCAGTATTTGAGCTTGTGGGTTGGACAGGAGGCCCACCTGAGCCCACAGTATCTGTATCTCCAGGGTCACAGGAACCACACAACAGGAAGTGCAATTCACAGCCTGAAAATAAAATATACCCCAAATATCTTAGTAAAGTATTTTAAAGGTGAAAAGGGACCATTATGGTCAAGGTCTACTATTTTGGATAGCATAGGTCACAGAACCTGAGTCAGTCACTTCAGTACTAACCCCATAACTTCTGGTCTGGTCATTTTACAGCTATATCCATCTCACTGTCATCTCATTTCCAAACAGAATTTGTCTCATCTCTATAACTTGGATTTCACATTCTATTAGGCCATCTCCTGACAGATCAATAATTATTAAAATAGAATTTCCCTCCTCCAGAAATACTCAGATTGCAAACTTTTACTCTTGTTAGGTAATATATAAATATCCCTAGAAACTGGAAAATCATAAAGTATGATAATAAAAAGGGCATCAAACTAATAGGCAGTAACCAGGTAGTCCTAGTTCTAAAAGGCTGTCAAAAAACTAGGTAATTCAACACTAGATTCAGTATTAAACTCTTTTTGCCCATTCAAATAGCAGGAACAGGATTCAAGATATATTAACTCTGTCAAGGTTTTTTTGTTTAGTAAGTATCCTCATAAGATGAGCCATAATAAGAATGACTGCTTACAAGCATCAAGACCCCTGAGAGTCAGTGGATGATCACACAGAAAGTAAGCCCAGAAGAATAAGCTGGTTCTTTTTTTTCACAAGTCCACGCTTCCCCAAGTGAATACAAAAATATGAAAGGAAAAATATTCACAGATGGTCTTTTTGCATTCCTATTACCTGCACACTGCAGTTCTGAATCATAATGGTTATCCACTCTTCTATCTGGGTTGAACGAGCACTGCCAGTTACAGCAAGGTCCCATACTCTGTTCATCCCCTGAAGAGCCTGGTATAACTTCTGCTGAATGTAACTACAGTTACTTTCTTCCAGTATTGGGGACAGGCTGGAAATGAGAAAATAACAGCTTCGAGAAAGTGATTTTCAGGACAGAAAAAAAATGCAATCAACATCCTTCCTTTGTAATGAGTATTTCTTCTGTTCTTGTAATGAGTCAACAGAATCATTACAGAAGTATTTGTGTTAAACAGATGCAGTTGCAATCCTCTCTGCAATGAGAAGGGAGAAAATGGCAGGGTAATGCATGATAAGGAAAACTGACAGCTCTATAGCCATCTTATGACATCAGTGGTCATATACCTGCCCCGTCACCAACAAAAGAATGATCCAAATCATTACAACAATCCCTTTTTTAAGGTTCCATTATAATTCACTCCTCAAATACTAACTCTGCTCTTGCCCAAGACACGATACCAGGCTAGAGCCTCAAAATGTCCCAGACGACCTTCACAATGTTCAGATTGTTCTAGAGGTCCACCATCTCTCCGATATTCAAGTCCTCTCAGGAGCATAAGAAAGATCTGTAGAGACCCACTGGTGACCTCGGGGAAGGAGCTAGGCTCCACAGCAGTGCGTGAGAGACTATGGAAAAACATGCTAAGTGAGTCCACACCTTTTAAATGTGTCAGGAAGGGTGACTGCAGAATGTGTTGTTACCTGAGCTTGCAGCCTGTCCTGATATTTCTTCCAAATTGTACAGTGTGTCTGAAGAACTGTGAGCAACTTCCATCACCTTCGCTCCGTAAAATGCTCATCTGACAGACTGCATGTCAAGCAGCCAAACAAAAGCATAAAGAAACAATATAGGACACCCAAATTGTATTTAACAATCCTCTCACCTCGCATTCCTCCTTATGTATATCACAGGACTACAACTTAGTCATGACCAAAAGGCCTGCTGATGGCTGCAATGTAATAGTGAGGTATGTCCTCACAGGTAAAGGCAGAATCTAAAAAGTCCAGACAGTAGAGTACAGAAGTCAATAAACCCAGCGATAAATAAAAATTGATAGCAGAAAAAGGATACATGCTGTATGGCACCACTGTTTGCTATCAACAGTGGTGCTCCAGTGACATAGCCAGGGTTTCCACTTCTAGGCAACATATGAGAAAGAGTCCTGGTCTACAGAGAGGCAAAGGGAAGACAGAAAAGAAGAGGAAAACATTAACACCAATGAGATCCATTCATCTCAGAAGATCAAATCCACATTCTCAAAAATGTAAACACAACCCATTTTTTGAATGACTGAATAATATGCACTACTAAAACCTCCATTATTTGTTTCCAAATCCTCTTTCTTACCTGGCAAGTTCATCTGCAGTACAGGAGGTAAAAAACTACACGTTGGTACCCTGAAATGTGGATACTACCAGGACAGTTCTTGAGACAATGAATTCCTGTTGCTCAGCATTTGTCTCTAAGGACGTAAACATATCAGTCTGGGCAATTCTACAGAGGATCTGCAGAACAAACCCTGCCTTGACCCCAATTCTGAGTGGCAGATTCCACTTCTAAATTGTTTTATGGGGAGAGCCTCCGGGGATAACTTCAGCAAGGTTGCACTGAACACTTATCAACTCCTGAGGTCATCACTTATCCCACTTTGCACTGCCTCTACAGGACAAGGTGTATATGAACTTCAACACACATTAGTATTTCCCAGATTTCCACACCCTCAAAAGTAACTCTTTTTCCTGCTGCATAGTCAAAGTTGAATAAGTACCTGGAATAAATTTAGTAACTTTGTTCACAAGCACTGAACACGTCAGATACACCAGCTCCAACCCTTTCCTTTACAAGACCATGCTGGTGACACTGATCTCATCTTCTCCCCTTCTCCCCCCACCAAAAACAACCCAAACTAAATCAAAACAACAGCAAAAAGCAGTCAGATAAAAATAATCAGCCCCTTCAAACCTGTGCAGTGCAAGACTGCATGCTGTGCTTGCACAGAGCCTGAATTTTTCCACTAACATGGTTTACTTGAGACCAGAGCAGTGTCGTGTTCCTTCCTTTGAACACCGTCTGTGTCCCAGGGTTCTGGTACTACCATACCACAGTGACACTGCTCTAATCTTTTCACATCTCATCTGTACAAAACTGGGTCACACACTACAGACTACAAACTTGGTAAGAGCCCAGAGAGGACAGAGGCACTGACCCAGAAGTGCAACGTGAAGTGCTGCTGCAGAGAGGATCCTGAGTCCCCAGAGATGTTGCTCACTTTGAACTGGACAGAAACGCTCTGGATCCCATGTGTGCCACTGAATTCTATCTCATAGATCACCTGAAAGTCCAATTCAGAGAAGTATCAGAGGCAGAGTCAGGTAACAGGGCAATGACTTTAAGCTAGTGTCAAGTTGCTCAAAGGAAAGAAGATTCAGATACCTCAGAAACAACGTTGTTACATATGTTGTCTTTCATGTGGGGAGCTCCAGGTGGTGCAACTGCAGTGACCTTTACCTGGAGACAATAAGCACATTAACAGTTACTGATTGTTTGAAAGGAGTGTGCCTTTCTTACTCATCACTGCTTTTCCATCTAAGTCAGATTTACCATCCTGCTGTAGCTGTGATCTGTGGACACATCACTCTGCTCCAGCTGTCCAATTTTTTCTAAGAAAACAAGCTAGCTCCCTGACTCTAACCCTATCTATGCCCATTCATTTAAAAGCACATACTTCCTTATATCCCTTTTTCTTTTTTTCTATAAAGTCACACTTCTGTCCAAAAAATCTTGTCTCAGACACAGAACATTCCCATTCTCCCAGCTTCCCAACCCACGGGCATTACTATGAAGATTCCTGGTATGTTTTATTTCAGAAGCATAAATTCTTTTCATTGGCAATAGAGACTGACCTTCATGGACTCCACAATGGTGTCATTAATTGGGACCTGGGGAAAACAAACAAATCAACATACAACACCAAAAAGTCACCTGATTTTATGGATTTGCAAGTGCCTAAAGTCATGAAACCATCACTAAATAGAGCCTACATATTATATTGACAAAAATTACTTTGTTTATTCTAGATGTGTAAAACTTATCACCAATTTGTGTTCTAGAAATAACAGACATAATCCACAGAAAGCGCTTTTAGAACATCAGAAGACAAATTTTATTCTTGTTCCTGCTAATGACCTGCAGAATGCAGATACATCTTTGATCCATTCCTGGAGCTCCCCCTTCTGGAATCAAGTAATTACTTCAGCTTCCATTTAAGGAAAAATTAAATTTTTACCACAGTGACAAAGAAAGCCCTGAAAAGTTAAATTTGATCGGTAGAAGACTACCTACTACAATTATGTAGATTTAGATTTCCAATATAAGGGTAAACTGAGTCATTAGCCTTCATAGGGTGTTAATATTTACACTGCCATTTTTTCTTGGAACACCCAAGAAACTCTAGAATACAAGAGGCGGTATTTTCATGTTAACATTCAGCAAGGCCAGCATGATTAAACTAGAACAATAAATCGGTTATTTCAAAATTATTGTCAGGATAAATAATGGAGAAATTGATATGAAATTCAATCTATGAATGTAAATAAAGCTAATATTGATAACTGGCCTTCGGTTTAGAGATAACATATTCTGTAAAACAAATCCTCATTCATTACTAAGAACATGCATTTTTTGGTTAACCAAGTTGATGGAACGGATAGAAATACTTTGATAAACAGTCTGTTTAAAATGTGAGAGAGTTCTAGTTAAAACACAAAAACTATGAAGAATCAATGAAGTATCTGTTAAATGCATTAAGAATTTGCTGCTAACTCAAATTTATTGGAAAGTAGTTTGAATTTAGAGATTATGACCGATCATGGCATTTTTAACATGATTTCCAGCAAGAAGGCCTTAACAATCAGCAGATCAGGGATGACATACCAGATGACCTTTAGTTTTCCAGTTAGCTGAAGCTGCAATGGAAGGCAATGGAAAGTCAAGCAAATAAGACGTTGATCAAAAAGAAGAAATATGACATGCACCTTTAGCACAGTGAAGTCACGGTAGTAGGAGGCAGCATCTAGTGCAGGGTCGGTAACGCAGCTCTTGCTCAAGTTGGCAAAAATCCGAGTACAGCTTGTGCTTTTACTGTCCAGGAAGCCTGAGTTAAGACAGGATAACAGATAAAACAGAAGGAAACCACCCTAAGAAATTCTTCCCCCCTTTACTAACCAGCAGGATTTCCATCAACACAAAGTCCACCGGCTCCCATTTTTACTGGCTGTCTAAGTGTGCTCAGTACAGATGATGAATCAAAGTAGATTACAATTGGATCACCAGCCTGAAAAGACAATTTGGAGAAATCACAGACAAAATGATTGTGGAAAACTAAGGCCAAGCATATGGTGATGACATCACCAGGGCTCAGAGGCAAATTTATACTTCTCCTTAGTATACACCCAATTTTGTCTAAAGGGTTGTCCAAACTTTTAAATACAAGAAAACTAATCAGAAACTTTTTACACAATAAGGAATGAAAAGAACTGAGAGATAAACGGATTACAGGTAGAAAATTAAGAATCTTTCAATCTGTTCTCATTAGATCTCATTACAGACAGCTTTAGTAAAAATGTAGCTACAAACTGATTGCTATTTTCTTTCAACTCACCCGGTAAAAGGCAGAGAACGATGGCTGTACTTGTGACGGTGCTAAGAAAGAGTGTCTCCCATACTTCTCTAAGAACTTCAAAAAATCAGATTCTTTGATATCCTGTGGCTGTTGGAAATAGTTCAGCTTTGCTAAAGGTTGAAAAAAAAAAAAAAAGTCTGCCAATTTCAAATTACTAGATAGATCTGAGAAAAAGTAAATATTGTGCCTATATTTTAAAAACTAACAACTTCCATAGTTATAAACTATATAGTGCCTTATATTAATTAATCCATAGTAACTCTGCTAACAGGCTAATACAAGCTATGAACAAGATGATATGAGTACTAATTTGTACTGTTGCACAGGAAATAGGTGTTAATACACAAATGTGACTTTCCAAAATGCATGAAAACTGCTTAAGACAACTATCATTATATGTGCTCTAATTTCTGTATGATGCCTAGATTAGACATACATGACATTTTAATGACAAAACACTACCAATATATGAGTTCACTAAAAGCAACATTGAATGGATTCAAAATAATTAAGGCTAGTAATTCAAATTTAGTATGAACAGGGAACAGACATCCTAAAAAACCCAGACTTTCTATTGGTATCCCAGAGCGATGCCCTCCTGACCCAGCGGTATTCATTATGGTTACAATCTTATAATGTCTTAAGTTATTACTGCTAAAACACTAAGTCATGAAATGGCAAATTATTAAGAACATACTATGTAGACTCATCCTAATGGATTTGTTCGAACAATAAACTTTTTAATACATCCAAAGAAAACGTCTTACAAGGCTCGAGGACTACAGATGATACTGACAACAAGAGTGTGTGGCAGTATCCTCAATTACAGCAGAACTAAAAAGAATTCTAGTAGGTTTGAGGGGGTAAGGAAGAAAAAAAAACCCAAAAAACTTAAGGTCTCAGTGTAACTCTGCTGTTCAAGGGCAGAGCAGATCCTCAGATGTACAGAGCAGCAAGCAGAAATAAAAGCTTTTTTATATCTGAATACACCAGTCTTATGAGGAGCGGCTGAGGGAGCTGGGGGTGTTCAGTCTGGAGAAAAGGAGGCTGAGGGGGCACCTTATCGCTCTCTACAACTACCTGAAAGGAGGTTGTAGTGAGGCAGGTGGTGGTCTCTTCTCCTAAGTACCTAGTGATAGGATGAGAGGAAATGGCTTTAAGTTGCACCAGGGGAGGTTTCGATTGGGTATTAGGAAAAATTTCTTCACTGAAAGAGGGCTCAGACATTGGAACAGGCTGCCCAGGGAAGTGGTGGAGTCACCATCCCTGGAGGGGTTCAAAAAAAGTGTAGATGTGGCACTTCAAAACATGGTTTAGTAGGTATGGTGATGTTGGGTGGATGGTTGGACTCGATGATCTTAGAGGTCTTTTCCAACCTATGATTCTATGATTATTCAAGCAGTCAGCTAAATCTTCTGAGGAGATAAAGGCTGAAGGAGTATTAAGCTCTACAAGGTTCACAAAAATAGATGCACAGAGCAGCTTTTCTTATTATTCACTTGAGGGTATAATGATCAGACTGAAAAAGAAAACACTGGTAGTTGTGCTACTCACAACCATTTCCTTTCTTTGAATACATTTCTTTATGTACTCTTCTATTTTCAAAGCTGAACACTTGCCAACACAGAACAACATTACATAATGCAAAATATACCTGAAAATGGGAATAAAAGGCCTTCTGCAGCAAAACATAAGATATCTAAACTGCTTAAGTTTTCAAGAGAAAATATATATATAACTTGTTCATGGTGTAGTTTGCTCAAGAAAGCACACTAGCTACTAAAGGTTACTCAGAATTTTGTAGAAAAAGGCAAAAAAGACTTTCAGACAATTTAATTTGTCTGAAAGAAGACAAACTTTAAAAAAAAAAAACAAACAAAACAGGAGTCAGGCTCGTGGATAATGATTCTTGTAAATTTAAAATGCACTCATATTAGTTCTTCCACTGATTTAGAAGAGGAAATTGAAATATAAGTGAAAACAAGAGGGACGGCCCTTCACTGGATGTGTTGAAGGTCAGACTGGACAGGGCTTTCAGCAACCTGGTCTGCTGGAAGGTGTCCCCGCCCACGGCAGCAGGGCTGCAACTAGACGATCTATAAGGTCCCTTCCAACCCAAACATTCTGTGATTCTATGAAATAGCAGCAATATTCTCCTAACACTGGCAAAGGCCAAAGACAAAGTTGTTATCTTGAGGACCTAGTATGTGAAACAGGAATGCTTTTAAAAGTACTTTGAGTATTTTGAAAATATCCAGTATTTTGAGCTGTCCCTGAGAACGCACGTCTTCCTCTTCATGACCAATTGTCAGTTGCATCAGCAAGACTGCCTGACTCAGCCAGCTACAGGATCATTAGACAGAAGGAACCGTTAGGGATGTGGTGAGCAGTCACACTGCTCCATTTAGTATCAATAGAGTCTAAAATAAGTGTAAGACATATGTGAAACTCCACTCTTAGCACAAGACAGTGAAAAGGCAGTACTGGGAAAACTGCAAAAGTAAGAAAGGGCCACAGATCGTACAAAAGAAAGAGAAGATTGGGTGTGATGAGCTATCAAGGTTAGAGGAATGCCAGAGTTGTGAACAGCTGTCAGATGGAGAACAAAGTACAAAAAAGTTGAAAAATCAAGCAACTGAAGAATGGCAATAGTCAGAAAAAACAGGCAAGAAAGATGACTGGGTGAAGCAAAGGATGTTTTACACTTCAGGAAAGACAGCTGAAGTAGAGTACCGGAGTCAAGAAAGAGTGAGGACAGTCATGGAAAGAGTCATTAGTGACAAGCAGAGGAAGAAAAAAACCTACACCTTTTACAAGTATCATAAATATGTATTACTAATACTTGAATAGTACTCTGGTATCTGCTAGCAATGAGGTTTCAATGAGGTGAAGTCAACTTGTGCATCACAATCTCTTTCTTACTGGCCATGGTAATCCATTAGGTTCAGAGCCTGTTACCACTTGCCCTTTTCCAGGAGGCCTTCTGGAGCAGTGTCATGGTTTAGCCCCACCAGGCAACAAAGAATCATGCAGTTGCTCGCTTGGTCTTCCCCCATGGTGGGATGGGGAGCAGAATTGGAAGGAAAAGGCAAAACTCGTGGGCTGGGATAAAGACAGTTTAACAGAACAGCAAAAGAATAGAAGAATAACAACAATGATGATACAAAGAATACACAAAGGAAGGAATACACAGCACAGTCTTCTCACTGCCCAATGCCCAGCCTGCTCCTGAGCAGCAATACCCTGCCCCAGCCAGCCGCCCCACTTCAATACTAAGCATGATGTCACATGGAATTGAATATGCTGTTTGTTTGGCCAGTTTGGGTCAGCCGTGCTGGGTGTGTCCCCTCCCAGCTTCTTGTGAAAATTAACCATATCCCAGCTGAATCCAGGACAAGCAGGCTTGATTATATTTCTGGCAGTGGTAACTCATGTCACCATCCATCCTGGAAAGGCTTCTTCCACAATCAGTTGATGAGAACATACGTGTTTCTATATTTCCTTGGTGAAGGCTGAAGGGGAGAAGGCTGTTTCTACCAGAGAACTTAACCATCCTTCAGGTGATCCCAGATAAAGTCTTTCCTGGATATTCTTCCGACAATGAGCACAGAAAAGGAAAACTCCAGGTAAGCAGTGAATTCTGTTGTTCCCAGGTGTGCTACACCTAACGTATACATGCAATCAAATGCCTAGGGCTCGTTCATTGCACTTAATCATGTGATAGATATGGGGCCCAAACATTAAAAGGCCAGAAAAATCTGGTGCCATCAACCTGGACACATCCTTTGGATGGGATTACAACTTCAGAATCCTTCTTATCCTATTTTTATTATACTATGGGGGAAAAAGGACAAAATCTAGCTGGTTACAGGCTGGAATACCCAGGAGCTTGGTGGCACTTTCAGTTGTGGTTAAACCCTCATCAGAACTAACCTTTACTCCGAGACCTACTGAAAATCGGCATGGGTGAAGTTCTAGCACTACGACCTATCATACTATGTACTATGAGACTCTCACTGTTCCTTTGCTATTCCCTGTATGCAAAACATTCAGGCAACATCTGTGAAGAGCTCAAAGCAGGGCTAGATAACAGGAAGCTAACTCTGTTTTTACTAGTTGTTGGATCAGCTAACCCCCTGAGCCCCTCGCAACCTAAAAAGCTCTGTGATTTAGGTCAGAAGTAGGTGGGACTGTGGGTAAAAACTCCCAGGCAAAAGACCCAAAAGAGAAAACAGTAAGTGTTTCAATGTGAAACCCCAGTGAATTGCAATGAATGCCAGAGAGCTGGACATCACATCAGTCGAAGTACAATGTGGAAAGCAAAAAGATAAAAAAGTGTTAACGGTATACCCTACGAGGGTATATGATTACTACAGAAAAATCATTGCCAGTAGAGAAGAAAGTATGAACGTGAGCATATGAAAAAATACGATAAGAAATCACTTTCTCAAAAGCATAATAGTGGTGTATTTCAAACATCAACCCTTATTTGCTGCTCTAAGTGTAGCAAATTAAGTAAGGTATCTCAGATACAGAAGCCGTTGATAAAGACTGATTTGTGTTTAGCCAGAGACCCTACACTTAAACTAAGTGCAATGACCTTTTTTTTCATTTGTCTTCAGTGATGGGACCCTGATTTGCTATGGTCTCTCTGGAACTGTAACAGCCCAAATAATTAGTAACAATTACAACATGTAACTTTAAAAAGCAGATTCCCTAAACAGAGGCAATCTATGAATTAAATGTGTGGAAAGAAAGATTACTTACAGTCATCCAGCTGCACACAGAACAGCAGATCATGTCCACCAGGGACAGTAATGGTAGCAGTAGGATAAGGGGTGTTACTTCTGAATATGAGTGATTTTTCCACGCACACTTGACTCACAAACCTGCAAAGACAAGCACCCTCCCCCCCAGCAAACTGTTAAAGAGGCTATTCTTGCCTAATGTCATATTTTACCTTACTACATGCCAGCAACAGAACACAGTATTACTTTTCATTCACTTACATGAGTCACTGTACAATTTGCATTGATAATCAATTACAGAAAGCTTCTCTTGCTATTATAGTAACTTTGTAGATACTCTCTGTTTGTGTATTTAGAAATCACTCTGAAATTCCCTAGAAGAATAGGTGGTAAAGAAATTCAGCGTCTGTACACTCCTCTCGGTGCTCCTCACAACTGCAATCTGCAAAGACAGGGTTCACTCACGGATTTTACTCTCCAAACAGCTGAAACCATCTTCCTCGCTGACAGCGTTTCACAGTCTGCAACTGCTTTCCTGTCTCCCATTTGTATATTAAAACTCTTTTTTCCTAAGATAAGATTCCCTAGTTCCGGCCACCAGTAGCCTCATCACAGAGTAACCAAGCCCTGCTGTACCTAGGCTATTAAAACGGTGGCCACGGGATGGCTTCCCGAGCCCTCGACTCAGAACTAAGCTGTCCGCCGCGCCCGAAAGGCCTGGCAGACGCCACAGCGAAACGGCCGTTCCCGCGGCGTGCCCGAACCCTGCCTCTCGGCCTGCCGCGCCGCCGCCAGCGCCGGGAG
>Ga0065711_1041350_pt1 | contig 16220 bp, 11 predicted proteins | sample Hoacrofraction12_FD_59098 | JGI IMG/M metagenome (GOLD analysis project Ga0065711, IMG submission 59098) | Hoatzin crop microbial communities from Cojedes, Venezuela - Epithelial fraction 12 v2 (version 2) | ecosystem: Host-associated > Birds > Digestive system > Esophagus > Crop | place...
GTTGTGGAGTCTCCTTCTCTGGAGATATTCAAGACCCGCCTGGACAAGATCCTGTGCAGCCTACTGTAGGTGACCCTGCTTTGGCAGGGGGGTTGGACTAGATGACCCACGGAGGTCCCTTCCAACCCCTACTATTCTGTGATTCTGTGATATTCTTGAAAAAAGCATCCCACTGTAAAGTATTTCATCAAAAGCATTTCAGAATGGCACACTCCTGGCCCTGGATGATTTTTCCCCTTTCCTATGTTCACTACTCTGCTAACCTGGTACTCATTCATCAGAGTCAAATGTTTCTAAGAACCCCTTGCATGGGCCAGTTCCTGGTGGAGTCACAAGCCAGGGCTATAGTTCCCTGGAAGACTGGCTATTTGCTCTCCTAGTAGTAATTAGTGGCCCAAGTAGTTTGGGTCTCTATCTCATGAGATACTGCTTTTGCTCAAGGCTGTTCTCCTCCCAGCTTCACACTCAGCAGGAATTTTAATTCATAGATTAACCTTTCATGATAATCAAGTACTCATGACACAAGACTTTGCTGAAGAATTCGTTTACCAGTTCAGTTTTCGGTCAGCAACTCATATCTTGCTATTGCAGTTGCCGTATGTGTTGCTAGGGCAAACAATATCATTAAAAAGACAGAAAGATCCTTTTGCTGTGGTTTTCATTTTTCCAAGTTCAGATGATGTATGCAAAAATGACGTCTATAATATTTCTCATAGAGCTGAGGGTGACAGCGGAGCTTGGGAGGGTCATTTAATAGACAGAGAGAAATAATTTCTCGAATATTCAAATACTTGGCAGAGAGATTTAGGGGATCAGAAGATCTATGCTCTTCAGCACGCTTCAGAATTCTTTATTCAGGAAAGAAATGTAGTCTCTCAGAAAAAATGCTTGCAGGACTGAATCCATCCTGCTTTCACCTTGATGGACAAACATACCAGGTCTTTTATGGTTCCAAGTGGTTTCCATGGTGGTCTACTAACTTACATGTGTATTTTTCCTCATGGATATTTTTATTTTAATAACTGAGCATGGCTTACCTAGATGAGACAATATTCCTAGTTGTTGCAAGTAACTCACAGTGAAGCAGATACCCCAGAAAGCATCAAACATTTGCAGCAAAACACCCATTACTGCAGTGGGTTCAGTCCTAAAGGTATTACCAGCTTTTCCCTGATAATGGATGCTAAAATCAGCAGCAACTTCAGGGAATTTGATGGATTTAGACTTGACTCCTGATGGGAATAAAGAAGATGCTAGGAGACTGTAATGAGAAAAGCAAGCTCAAAAAAATTGAGAACTGTAATATAAGCAATCATCTGCATCCTAGCTTTGCCTCAGGGAACTGAGACCTGTCTTTTCTAGGCATACAGACAAAGAAAGTGTCAGTATTACTCACATGCAAGCCTAGGAGAATTAAAGATTAGTGTTTGAGATTTGATATTGACCAAAGGAAAACAACTTCATACAGATTTTGTTTTGTTTTTAAAGGTTTTACTTGTTTAGATCTTCTTTCCATTCTTTTTGTATCATATAAGATGTATAATTAAGGTGTAATACTTGTACCAGATGAAAGGAATGACAAGCAGGAAATAAAAAAAATGTAAATTCTGTCTTTAAAGTTCAAAATAGATCCAGGCATTCTGAAAATATACAGAATATTTACAATATTTTAAGTGTTTACAATCTAATTAAAATCTGTGAACATTACTGTGAATGGTCCAAGGAAAAAACCCTCAGAATTAAATGTTTTACAAAAAGCATTTTGATGTATCCATTTCATAACTCAACAACCATCCAAAGAGGAGAAAAGAGAAGGCAGAAGCATTAAAGTTCAGGGATTTTGGGTGTTGACATGCCAGGATGGAGTATAAGTTAAAAAATCATGGAAGCTTATGAAAAATTCCTCGTTCCAAATAATCTCCAGTTTGCAATCAAAACACTAGATAAAGCAGCTTCTGAAATCTCAGAGAAAGAAAACAATAATCAGAGATTTCTGAGCTAGGCAGTCTTGATCAGTAGTCCACTAATGCAAGGTGTTTTATTCAAAGGTTTATTTGCCTGAACCTACTTAAAGTGCAATTCAGTATCAAGATCAAAATACTGACTAGGGTACCAGTAGCACAGCTGTCACCACTCTGCTGCTTAGAGGATGGTGCACTAGACGGTAAGCTAAGTGTTACACCCTGTTAAGAGAGACAAGAATTAGGAAATATAATTAGTGCTAGCAAAGCATGACATCAAATGTCAATGAACTTGTAACTGCTTCTCTGCTTACGTAGGCTTCCAGTGAATTTAAAGTATAGCGTTGGATGGATGGTAGTACTCCAACATAATATACCAGAAATGAAAAAAACAAGAAAGAAACAGATGTTACTGTTTCAGTATCTATATCTAGAGAAAGAAAAAAGAAGTGATAATTTCAGGAAAGTACAAATGAAAAAGGTAATCTTGGCCTCGTCTGCTACCTGGGCATCCTCACGAAACCAAAGATCTAACAAGATTCCTGTTAAGCTTGTTTTGAACAGAGAAACAGAAATACTGCAGCAAGGTAACTGTCAAGAAAAGATGGTGCCAAGGGGTGCCATAACCAGAAAGCTGAATCCATTTTCTAATGTTGAGCACAAGATCATTTCAGATCTGCCTCTCTGAAAGGAATTTTTCTGATCTTTCGTTTTCTCCTCACTTTCTTTTCTTAAATGAAAGAGATTATAAAATAACTAGAGAGCTAGGCAGCATATTAAACCAATCAATAGATGAAAATAAAGGAAAAATAAAGTACATCCCTTTGGTTTCTCTGTCCTAAACATGTATCTTCTGTTAAGCACTCTATCGTCTCTGAAATTTTACACTGAGACAGCACATAACTGGTCCCTGTGTGAAAAAATGTTTTATTTTTGTAGTGTAGAATGCAGCTTTTGAAACCGTAAAGCAATTTTCTATTTCTTCTATCTGCTTTCCAGGTTTTTTTCCTATCCAGTGCCTGTTACAGAATTCTGACATTATCTCTGGCAGTTACTATGATGAGCAGCAACATTTGGGCCTGCCAATCTTCAAAATCCGTAAGTGGGCTACTGCCTGGAGGTATATTAACCTCAAATTTTTGAAATTCATATTACTGCTTGCTTCCATTGGGTATTTTGTTGATTTCTTTCTGTGTATCTTTGACCAAAAATGTATTTTCATCTCAATGTTGTTGTCATTAAGTTTGTTACCTTTTTCCCCTTTTACAACACAAATCTGCTTTGTATGTGGCATTTTGAAGTAACAGAACACAACACTGGGAAAATAGACTGTATTGGAAATACTCCCTCAGAGAAGAAAGAATGTATTGTACGGTCTTCATACGCCTTTTATTGCAGATATAATGAATCCATAATAGCATCCTCTACTTCACCCCCCAACCCAGCTAGGTAGGTGCAATCTAGAAGCAATGGATTGATTTTAGCAAGAAAGTCTCAACTGACACAGGAAGCGTTGACTGCTCTGTCTGCAAAGTCACTGAAAATTCTGTGTATAAACTAGATAAGAACTCATGCAAATATCCAGCTGGGGATTTAGCAGATGGTCTCTGGGCACACTATGTCAAACTGTTCTCTTTTGTTCCCTAATGTTATATTCACCTAATACTAAGCATACGAAATTTTTGCTCACATGCTTAAGTGTTTTAACCCAAAATATACTTCCCAAATAAGATAGCTGTTTTCAAGACTGTTAAAAAATGTTTAGTCATGCATTATGTCCTTGGCAGATGTATTTAAAACAACTTTATAGCAACAATTACCTTTCTAGCAAATTCTGAAGGATGTATTGAGTATTTTTAGAACATTATCAGTTCTGTTAAACTGGACATAACTATGCTCTCTGGGATGTGCTAACAGCATATGCATCTTCCACATGCTCGAATATTATTTTATTGTGGGCTTTTAAAACAAAACCATACATTGAGATAGGTGTGTTTTCCTATGACAAGGTAATAAGCTGAAAAAAAAATAAAGAACATAGGAAAACATCATCCAGACTTCCTTTGTCACCACTACGAGTGGCTGAACACTATAAAGGGTAAACATGAATGTAAATTTGACCTAACTAACAAAAATCTTCCTTTATTCCCTCCATCAGACTGTTATAATTCACTGGCAAACTTGTTCCTTGACAGGACCAGATGGTCTCAGAATAGTAGTGACGTCTCAGCTCACATTTAATTTTACACATCTGAATGTTCAAAGCATAAAAGAAAAATCACATATATAGATATTTAATGAGTGGTAATGTAAACAACCCTGTCAAAGCATTCTTGTTTGCTAAGAATCAACACTTGGCAAGCAGGACACTTTCCATTGATTCGCTTCTCAAGATAGCCCTTTGATAGCTGATTCTTAGCTTACTTCAGGTACTGGCACAACTATTGAGTTCTGTGTAGTTAACAAAGCTTTAGCTGTTTGGTAGCCAGTTCATCCCAGGTGAGTTCAGTGACAGATCTGGAGGCTAGAGATGCAACTTCTGAACACACCACTCAGTTTCTTTCTAGTTTAAAGGCTCTTTCTGTCTGCATGACTGTTCTGATCATTACGCTACGGGGAGAGAAAACCAGACCAGGGAGATTCTGACATGATAGAAGAATCTATACCTAGAAAATGCTATGATATTTCTCTAAACACTTGTTTGCTAATTCCCATCTGTGCTACTCCTAAATACATTCAAACTTCTTTTCTTGATGTATTTAGACTGATAAAAACGATACATCACTCAGGCATACATACACTATTCAAGCATCAGGTGCACTGTTTGTGATAAGAACCAAAAAGATTGTGTTTATCATAAAACTCTCCCAAGCTACACTGATCTATTAATTATGAAAATTGCATAACAATCCTACAAACCTGGCTTCTTAAATTCATATGAAGTAGTACAAACATGCATGTATATGACGTACATACATGCATGTAACATACATACACATACAAGACCATGAAATAAAAACAAGGCATAGTTTCTTTAAATCTGAAGATATGAACCAATTTGAATATTTGTAAGAAATGTAAATTCTTGTAACTTTGGTTTCTTTTCAGAAAGGCCTTCTTAAACATTTCTGAATAGTCATAGGCAAAGATAAAACAAAAAGAAAAAATGGTACAGAATTAAGACAAGAAAGTACAATGGTGAAAACATTTTTTAAGAATTCTTAAAGGCAAATATACCTGCCAAAGGTAGAGTCCAGGGATAATCTCAAAGCTTTGTAAACTCTTTACTGCTCTCAGTGCAAGACAGCTCAAGAACACAGGAATCAAAAGAGAAATCAGTAGATGTTTGTTGGTAAAGTTCACAAAGTATCATAAAATATATTATTATAATACTGGAAAACATTCTGAAGAGCCTTAAATTAAAATATCAGAATCCCGGTCAGTATCAAGGAGAACATAGTGCCATGCAGCTGTGTAACAAATTGTAAGGAAAAATCAGATGAGTTATATTAGCTACCCAGGAGGTGATGGTTACTGTCATGACTTAGGGCCTACTGAGAACAAAGGACTGAAACGTTACATAAACTTGTTTTCAGTGAAAGAAACTGAGATGGAAGATGCTTCTACGGTAAATTTCTAAAATGACTGTTTATAGTGACTGGATCTACTACACTTCATAGTGGAGGGAGTCTTGTCTGCTATAATTTTTCTACTTGTCTAGTGTCTGATCTTGGAGACACACAAGGAAAGAAATTACTTTTCCCACCTTAATTTTTTCATATAAATGTATTTTGTACAGATACCCCAACATTTCTAATCATTACTCCATTAAAAGGAGTTTAAAAACTTTTTTTAGATCTGTGAGACTGGCATTGTTCTGGCAGAATTCGCACTCATATTTGTCCAAGTTAGGAGCATTAGTAAGTTTTCAGACAGCAGATTTCACTTATTGAGAAACTAACTGAGCTAGGTGGTACAGAACATTCTTCAAAGAATATTTCCTCTTTTGGTGTAACCCACAGTATGAACTTCAGTGGTGCTTGAAATAACACCTACCATTCAGCTGAATCTTGGCTAGCTTAGGTTTTACTTATCTACTTCCCAAGTTGCACTGTTAGCACGAAAAAAGGATGCTTTCTCCTAGCTGTTATGACATGGTCTGTTTGTGAAGGACTTCTGTAGCACTGGACCTGAGCAGAGACTTCAAGCTCATAGTATCTACTTTATCAGTACTGACTACAGAGTCAATTGGGTAATAGTATTTGTGGATGTAAACTGGTACAAAGAACTCCAGACTGAGAATACAGCTTGAGGACTTGTCTCAGTATGCTAAGAATTTTATTTAAGACCTTACTTTTTACTGGGCAAGCTTGGATCTATTTAAACATACAGACTTTTATTCCTTAAAAAAACCCACACTTTTTGATTTTCAAAATTCTTTACCGGCTGTACCAGTAATTGTTTCCCTAGAGCTACCAAAAGCCTGCTGCCCAAGAACTCTTGAAGAATCCCAAGACTTCTGACAATAATCAAAACAAGAGTAACTAACTCAGAAGTGGTGCTTCAAAGACAACTGAGAAATCCTGTCAGGTTGCTAAACTCTCATTTTTCTAAAAGAGAAGTTAATTTTGATTTGCTGAAATCAGAAAAGTGCAAAACTTATGTCGCTATTTAAAGTTTAATTGTACAGTGGAAGACCACAGAAGCGTTGTCTTGAGTCTCCATAATCTTCACACCCTTTCTACAAAAATTACAAAGAATAATTTTCTCAATGAGGTCATTGTCTAAACGTCAGAGTTTTATTTACAGTTTCAGCATTTTGCATCAAATAAATAATTCAGTTTGCCTAAAAATTGTTCCATTTTGAATTATTGTTTTGCTGTTTTACTGGAAATCCCTTTCTTCTTTTGCTCTAGAAGGAGAAAATAGGAGCTTAGTGCCCACTTTACCTTCTCTAAAGCATTTATCACTTCAGAACGCTCTACATGCCTTTGTATTTATCTCCAGATCTACATCAAAAATGCCTAAAATTTTCCATTTTCTTCTCATCTTTTTCAATGTTAGTAACCTCTGAAAACGAAATGTTTTTATAGGCTTCTTTCCAGTTTCTTCCAATAGGCAACAAACATTGGCATTCTTCTCGGAACTCCTATGAATTTTAGCAGTAGCACAATATAACTTCCCAGCATTTGTTATGAGAGGATAAACACATACCATTGTGCTGTGGAGGCTGTAAATAATAAATAATACACTTTGTGACAAGTAAAATCTGTAACACTTTCATAAGCATGTGTGTACAATGACATGCAAGAAAAAGAAGAAAGGAATAGGCCTCCCAATCATAAGCAAGGTAGGGAAGAGGAGGAATATGAGAAGGTCTGAGAAATAAACAAAAAAGTGCCATAAAGCCAGAAAAAAAACAGAAAAACATTTTCTTTCAAAGAGCAGGAAAAGAGCTACAGGTAAAAACCTTAAGTGATCTGCAGAAACTCACTTGTCACTTTTGTTTTAAACCCATATGCTGCAAATAGTTAAACTTGTCATCAGATGAGTTCATGCACTCTAGAAGAAACAATCTGTAATCCAGGTGTATCAAGCTTCTGAAAGTCATCAACCCATCTTGTATACATTTTTGTGGAAAGATAAAAATGAAAATAATAGAAATTTAATATACTCCTGAATTCTTCCTAAAATATTTCTGTTCTTTTTATGCAAATATTAAACAGCTAGGTCCCAGACAGGTATAGGTAGATGTCTATTTAGCTACTTCTGCATTCACTGATAAAACATTTTAACCAATCTGATCTGTAATTCAGACCTGAGCAACACCTGTGTCGTGGCTTAACCCAGCAGCCAGCAGCTAGGACCCAACAGCTGCTCGCTCACCCCTCCCCTTTGCCCCCAGCAGGGTGGAGAGGAGAAATGAACAAAAAATGATACTTGTGGGTTGAGATAAAGATGGTTTAATAAGATAACAAAGGAAATACTAATACTACTACTAATACTAGTACTAGTAATTACAATAATAAAGATAATAATGAACATGAAAAACAAACTATATACAGTATAATTTTTCTCACCACCCAATGACTGATTCGCAGTGAGTCCCCCAGCAGTGATCACGGAACCCAGAAATCACGAATTTTGCAAAATTCCCCAAAAAGTTTGAAGTCCTGGACAAGAGAGAAATCAAACTCATGGCAACAAGAAGAGCAGATTCCTGCCTGCTGGCCAACCCCCATTCATAAAGTGAGCATGACGCCCATGGTATGGAATATCTGCATTGGCCAGCTTGGGCTATCTGCCTGGCTATGCTCCCTCCCAGCTCCCGCACACTTGCTCATTAGCTAAATATTAGAAACTGGAAAAAAGTCCTTGATCTCACAGTAACAATTGGAAACATCAGTGTTATCAACATTCTTCTCATACTAAATCCAAAGCACAGTGGCTACTGAGAGGAAAATTAACTCTATCCCAGCCGAAATCAGGACATGTAGAGATGCAACAATTGTTCCATCTTTTTTCTCCTGCAAACAAAAGTTGGAGGTTTTTTTGCCAGAAATGAAATTATGATGAAGTTTACTTTCTCGTTCAAGCACATAAGCATTTTCACTGGGTTTTGTTTCATGAAATGGATGAATGCATTCTGCTATTTTTATTATTCCCTCTCCTCAGTCATGTTTGTGTAAGTTCATATAGCAAAAAAATCCCTTTCCATTTGGGCATGCTAGTACAAATTTGAAAAATGCTTTGACATAGCAAAAAAATTGTAATGTAACTAAAAGAATGTCAGATAGAAGATTTTTCTATTATCAGTAAAAGTTCAGCACTCTGCATTTCATGTACATTATCTGTAATAGCACACAAGTATGTGCTTTACAGTTTAGAATTTATGATATTTTCCTATAACATCCACAAAGTACTTTTACAAACTAAGGGCTCAGACTTTCTGGATAGTAACTATTTCAGATTAGGTGTTGAAAACATTTAACTTCGGATGCTTCCAGAAATGTGCCCTAAATGTAGCTGTATTAGGCCCTATGATGAAGAAAGCATCCCCTGCTCAAGTAGACACTCAGCCTTGAAGTCATGGGATTTGGGAGCCTAATCTTGGGTGCTTTTCCAATGACACATTGCATAAACAGGGTACTGCAAGTCGACTCTTTTTTGTTGCTCACTTATTTTTCATTCTTTGCCCCTTGTTATAAAACCTACTATTGTGATTCTGTGGGCTTCATCTCAAAGAGAAGGCAGTTCAGGTTAGAGCTATTCCTTATCAATTGTGTCATTTTCCAATTTATGTACATTTTTAATTCCTAAATGCCGTCATCAACTGAAAGAAAGAAAAATTCTTGAGAAAACAGTTCCAAGCAGTAAAATGTGATATTTAGAAAATGAATTAATCCTAGAATACAAACTATTTTTCCATTTAATTTTCTGCTTTGGTGTGCAGACCCTCCAGTGCAACAGAGGTAAGTACACAATTCCACTCAGCTAGTCTTAGAATCATAGAATATTTTGGGTTGGAAGGGACCTTTAAAGCTTATATGGTCCAACTCCCCTGAAATGAGCAGGGATATCTTCAACTAGATCAGGTTTCTCAGAGCCCTGTCTAACCTGACCTTGAATGTTTCCAGGGGTGGGGCATCTACTACTCAGCTTGGTGTTATCTGCAAACTTGCTGAGAGTGCCCTAGGTTAACCAGGCAGGACTTGCCCTTGGTGAAGCCATGTTGGCTGTCTCGAATCACCTCCCTGTCCTCCAAGTGCCTTAGCATAGCTTCTAGGAGGATCTGTTCCATGACCTTCCCAGGCACAGAGGTGAGGCTGACAGGTCGGTAGTTCCCAGGGTCCTCCTTTCTACCCTTTTTAAAAATGTATGCAGTGTTTCCCTTTTTTCCAGTCACCAAGTAATTCACCTGGCTTCCATGACTTTTCAAATATCGTGGAGAGTGGCTTGGCAACTACATCAGCCAATTCCCTGAGGACTCTGGCATGCATCTCATCAGGTCCCATAGAATTCTATACATTCAGGTTCCTCGGGTGGTCACAAATCTGATCTTCTCTTACAGTGGGAGGGTCTTTGCTCCCCCAGTCCCTGCCTTGTAGTCCATCAACTGGGGTGGTGTGGGAAGAGAGGCTGCCAGTGAAGACTGAAGCAAAAAAGTTGTTGAGTATCTCAGCCTTTTCTTTGTCTGTTGCTACCGGGTTGCCAGCCTTGCTCATCAGTGGGTTTTGCTTTCCTTAGCCTTTCTTTTCCGACTGACATACCTGTAGCAGTCCTTATTATTCTTAGCAACCCTTGCCAAGTTCCGTTCTAGCTGTGCCTTGGCCTTCCTGACATAATTCCTGTAAAACTGGGCAGCATCCCTACACTCTTCCCAGGATACCTGTCCCTGACTATACTGCCTGTGCATTTCCTTCTTGCCTTTTAGTTTGACCAGCAGGTCTCGACTCAGCCATGCCAGTCAAGAGTTAAGTTAAATTCTTCAGATGAACAAATGAGATGAAATTAATAATATATTCCATAAGTTAGGCTTTTTTTCTGCTCGCAATAGCTTGATATTCATAGCTCAAGATCTGAAACATTGCTGAAACATTAGTATTTTTTAACTATTGTTTCATATTTAAATTGAATTAATTTTGATTAGGTAAAATAATTTTCTGGCAGCTCTTTATCTGGGACTATAATGTTTAACCTTGTTAATATTTATGGTAAATAAATGCCAGTGGGAATGAGACAACCCAAAGTAGATCATATGAAATAACTTTATAACGTACTTGTAAAAATCAAAGATTTTGAAATTGACATGAGTAACCTAAGATGGAAAAGCAGATGTTGATCAGCTATTTCCAAACCTCCTCTAGGATTTTGTACCAGGGACACACTGTAGAAAGCAAGAGCTCTGGGTGTTTGAGTATACCAATGGAAATACACTGCTCCATGCTCTTCAATAAAGCAACATGCACTGTTTTATTTTAACTACCCTACCTCTCTTGGGAACAACAGTAATTACATGCTAATTCATTTTAATGCTACCACATTATCATCTGATAATCATGCAATTAACTGAAGTCACCACCAAGGAGTGTGAAGAGGTCAGAGAAGCAGAACATACTCTGGTAAGTAACAAGATCTTTAAATCAATAGGGTGTTCTAACAAGAGCCAATGGAGAGATTTAAGGGGTGGTATAATGATGATACAGACTGGCATCAAAATTAGACTGCAAACGGACACAAAGCACTATAGGAATAATGTAGATAAACTAAGGTAGTTAAAATGAAATGAGGATAAAAAACCAAGCCACCTAAAATACACCAGCACCTTAAAATTTCAATTCATCAGATGAAAAAGAAAATATGATTGAAAAGATTATTGGAAAATGTGAGTATCCAAATCATGGAGAATTGACAGAAAACCTTAAAAGACAAAGATTTTCCTTTTCTTGTGCTTAGGTCCATCAGGATAATATTCTTTACAAGAAATTTTTAAGAAGAAAAGTGTTAAAAAAACTGTTAATGTGACATTGATTAATTGAAAAAAACACCGGAAACTTGGTATTACAGCTGTCCATGTTGCTCACAAGAGCTGAGTAAATACTGTGACAAATATCACTTCTTTTTGTAACTTGTGTTTTATTCACACAGAGATTCTTTGAATATGCACAGATGAGGAATTATGTGTGCTGTTTGCCTATTGCAAACATTTGACATTTAAAATTCAAGCTATGTTGTTTAGCTTTGATTAGATACATGAATTACACAGGATGTTTGTTCTCTGATTGGAGCCCTTAAAAATCAGGTTTTGAGGATGAATATTTACATTTATAAGCTCAGAATTTGATCATCATGAATATCTTCTAGCAATCCATGAAAACTGCCAATTCTCTAAAACATTTTTGCCATAAAATTCTGGTGCTCAATATGTATAGAGAGGGAATAAAAAAAAAAATTTGAAAAAAAGATTGTGTAGTCAAACCAAATCAGTGCAGGTATTTATTTAACTTTAAAGTGTTTGCGGTGGCCAGATATAACAATATTCTAACATCATAAGGAAAATGCTCTTCCAAAGTATTGTAGTAATTCAAGTAGCAAAAGTACTTAGGAGAAAACAATAATGATCTGTAATCAATTAAGCCCTCTAAAGCTATCTCATTTTAATCTCTGACTCTTTTTTGTCTTTCTTCTTATGTGCTATTCCTCATAGTATCTTTATTTTATTTTCCAGACAAACTTCAATTGTCCCCACTTCCAAAGCTGAATGAGCTGAATTTCTGGAAGTTCAGATTAGCTTGAGCTTCTTCATTATTCTGCTCATGAAAAAATATTTGAAACTACTATTACGGAAGAAACAGCCCAGAAACAAGATTTTTAGAATCTGAGGTTAGGAAGTATTATGTAGAGAAAGAGTAGGGTGCATTCAGAAGAACAAGGTGAATTGCATAGCATAGTGAAAGACAAAGACCTGGTCAGACAGAAACAAACAGAAACATTTGGGGGAGAAGTGATAGCTAAGAATCAAATCCAGTTTAAAGCTGCATGACTGAGGAACAGAAGAGTGAAAAAGAAGCATCACTTAATTGATAGTGTCATATGTCACTGAAAGACCCAGTTAGCTAAAAAGCAGTATCAAGCTAGAATTAGTCAAAGTAGATTTTTTTGAAACTTAAAAATTAAATATAATTTTGATATATGATGCTATTTAAAACCTAACATTATTCATAGAATTACTTTTGTGTTGGACCTTTCATATTATCCTGGATACTAAACAAGAGCTTTCAGTTTCATAGCAGTTCTAAATGAAATTAACAATGAGGTTAACAAATGGTATCTGGAAGTATCATCTTTTTAAGGAAAAATGTTACAATTATCATAAAGACTAGTCTGCTTAAAAAGGTAGTCCCAAAGCATTCTGGAATTATAACATCTTTTGTATTCACAGAAATTGTCTGACTGTTCACAGAGCACTTTTATTTAAAATTTTTTATATGTATACAGTCACAAAGGGTTTACCATTTCAGTATCTAAAATTTGAAAGTGTCTTCAGATAATTTAAAATAATTTTATATAATGTGTCCAGATATTGTAATATTCTTTAAGCTTTATCTTTTATTCTTTTGGTGAAATGCTCTTCAGCTGACATGTCCCTGATCAGGCAAACTTAGGAAACAATATCTTTGAATTAGTTACCCAGCATTCTGGAACCTTAAACACCATTGTTATTATTAGGTAACCATCTAGGGCACATGAAAGATAGGCAAAATATTCAATAGCATGAATGTAATTGAAAAGATATAAAGAATATATAGCTTTTCTGGAAGTGTGTTCTGTAAATGTAAAGAATCAGTACCTCAACAGTAACACCATCATAGTGACAAGGGATGGGATTAGATATTTGCTATATTCTTACATAAAGATAAGTTTTCCACGTTCATTTGTAAAATGCATACGTCTTTATTAATAATGTCTAACTCCTAAAGCAAGGACTGGCTTACTTTTACATGGAAGTATTGTTCCACTCTCCATTATTTTTATGGTTTGTATAAGCATGCATACTGGGTAGGACTTTCACACAAACGTCTAATCAAAGTAATTAATCTTCAGTTACAGCAGAAATCCAATTGAAGCACTTGTGACATTTGCATTATTACCAAATGAGGTCATGGTGATTAATGCTATTCAAAAGATATCAAAGGAACTAGTATTGATTAGGCAATTATTTTGATGCATTAAAGTTTACTGTAATTTATATCACCTTCAGTTTTTGAACAACTTCAGTGCACATCAAGTCTCAACATTGTCTAATCTAGGAGTCATAACTGGGATACAAAATGTACTTTCTATGACAATACAGGACAGCTTGTTCCTGACTCAGAAGTCTGCTAAACAACCATTTTCACAGTAGCATTTTTTTCCCTGAGAACAGTTTCAGCAAAAAAATCTGTATCCTCACGAGCTCTTCCCCAAAGCAAGTTCATCTAGCTAGTTCTCAGGGGGATTAATATGAAATCCAAAGACTATTTGTGTTAATAAGGAGAGAAATTGGCTCTTAGCCAGCCTGCCACATGGTTGACCATCTAGGACTCTTTTATTGATTATTCTGTTGGAGCCTACTGCAACATCTCCCAGTTGATTAGTTAAAATAAGCAAAAGCAGATGGTGGAATCTATTCACCACAAAATTTCACAAAAAAAAGGAAAAAAAACAAAAATCCCTAAAGGCATGGATACAATTTGACTGTCCCTTCATAATGAAACAAATAAATTTAAGGTTAACACAACAGCCTGGAGTGTAGGCTACCTAGATTATTGCTGTGTACCCTGTTGGCTCAGGATATGAGATGGACCTTGCAAGAATGTAGGCATTGTAAAACAAGTGTCCTAATCAGTCTGTGGGCATTTGGACTAGAAGATCATTGTAGGCCCCTTCCAACTGAAATCGTCTTAAAAAAAGATTTCTCCCATCGAAAGAAGTAGTAAAGAAATGTCTGTTGCACTTGGATTCCTTGCAAACAGAGACCAGTCAGAAAAAACTAGTTATAACCTAGAATCTCTTTAATTGTTATCCAACACCTTCTGGCAGGGCCCTATAGGTACACCATTTGGCCTGATTTGTTAGCATCCCCAGCTCTGCCCTGCTTGTGTAGCTGGAGGTTGTGCCCTGTCAAGCAAGCACAGCTCCGTCTGTGCTGTGCCACTCTCAGCCCCAGTTTGTCTTCTTTTTGTGACCAGACCTAGTTTTGCCACTTGCTGCCATCTTCATTTGCTATAAATTTGAAATTCTATAGCAGGGGTGGAAAGAAGACCATACTCTGTTGCCTTCCTATAAAGCTCAGAAATGTCCTGAGTATTGAATATTTAATATTTAAATATAATCCCCTTGATCTGATCAACAGGAAGCAATTATATTTAAGTAAGATATAGATAATAAGTTTACGCAGGCAAACAAAGGGAAACCCATCTCATTCCTCAGATGGTGCTTTCAGGAACATACAACTTTGATTTACAATATGCAGATAAAACAGAAAATTCAAGAAATCAACATATGATTTCTGTATTCACAAATAATAGTCACTATAGTGATAGTCCCAGAAAATTCTCTTCCCAGAAGTTACCAAGTGTTACAAAGCCTACAAGAAGAACACAAACAATCTTCTGACTATGTTGGATTTTAACTACTCTGGCTGGAGCGATGAAAGATGTCTGGAGGAACATTAACCTGATCCTCTGACTCCATGATATGGCAGATCATGAGAAGACACAGTCTGGTAGCCATAAAAACATATTTTTATAGCAATTAATTCAACTGTCTTAATAAATAAAATAAAGCATTTATGCGGACTTTGATCTATTTAAAATAATACAAATGGTGCTTTTATGTAGGGATACAAAATTTAGTTTCCTTGAGAACACTGCAGGCAGAATAAAGGACTTATTAACGTAATGTTACTTAAAGTACTGCCTTATGATAGTCCAAACCCACATTTAGATAGAGAGGCCCACTGCTCACTCTTCATAAGAACTAAAGTCACTGAAGTCACTCAAGGGATATTACTCTTTCTGCAAAATCCCTGAGCTCAGAGAGGAGCGACTCAAAGGGAACTCTCAAAGCATCGTCACAGCCACCGAAGTGCCTGCCTTGGACTGTCGGGTTAAAGCTGTTGAGCACAGCAGGGGCCTTGCAGCAGCCACCTTGCCAGGACCCCAGGAACCCTGCCGAGAGCAGGGGGGTTGGCAGAGGTGAGTGCCAGGCCCCCGCTCAGGCAATTATCCCTGGCCAACTCGGCTGGGATACTGCTGGGGTGAGCATGATCTCAGCCAGCATCAGTGGGTGGAAACGCCGTGAGGAGGACCCCAAACCAGGGGGTGAGCATGATCTCAGCCAGCATCAGTGGGTGGAAACGCCGTGGGGAGGACCCCAAACCAGAGTCTCAAACTTCAGCAGCACCCACATGAGCTTTGAGGATCACGGTAGCTTGTGGGTATTCTGATTCCAAGCATCGATGTTAGAAATATTCATAGGTGAAGGAAACAACTTTCCTAAGAAACCTTTCTTCTTCGCTACACTGAGGGAAAAGCTGCAGATCTCCAGGTACTAACATGCTGAAGACATTACAGAATCACAGAATGGTAGGGGTTGGAAGGGACCTCTGTGGGTCATCTAGTCCAACCCCCCTGCCGAAGCAGGGTCACCTACAGCAGGCTGCACAGGACCTTGTCCAGGTGGGTCTTGAATATCTCCAGAGAAGGAGACTCCACA
>Ga0065711_1041351_pt1 | contig 16219 bp, 4 predicted proteins | sample Hoacrofraction12_FD_59098 | JGI IMG/M metagenome (GOLD analysis project Ga0065711, IMG submission 59098) | Hoatzin crop microbial communities from Cojedes, Venezuela - Epithelial fraction 12 v2 (version 2) | ecosystem: Host-associated > Birds > Digestive system > Esophagus > Crop | place...
AGAAGGAGACTCCACCACCTCCCTGGGCAGCCTGTTCCAGTGCTCTGTCACCCTCAGAGGGAAGAAATTCTTCCTCATGTTCAGACGGAAATCCTCTTAAATCCTGTCCTCTCAAATCCTATCCTCTCAAATGATCTTCCACATTTGGGGGGTTGGACTAGATGACCTCTAGGGGTCCCTTCCAACCCAAAAATTTCTATGATTCTATGATTCTATGATTTTCTGGCCCTCCACAGTGTTGGTTTAATGCTCTGATGGCAAATCCTTCTCAGATGGCTCCTTATGTTTCTAATTCTTTAAAATAAAGAATTCCTTTTCTTGTAAAAATGATCTTGTACGTCCAGTGATACGTTATTTATAAAGAATCATGTTACTCTTCAATTTTAACAGTGAGTTTGTTACCCCAGACGACCATGAACTAAACTGAAAGATTTATGCCTACTGATAATGCCTAGATAATTTCTGATGGCATACACAGCACTTCAGGTCTAATTCTAGTTAACTTACACTAAAGTCAGTGATAACTGCATAGAAGACCAAAACAGTATGCATAGTCCTAGTGCTATCATACCAAAATACAGCACAAAAGCAATTCAAATAAAATATTTGGGGGAGGAGGGAATATTATATAATGCATTTAAAATACATAGCCCTTTATAATTACACTGTTTTCTGACTGGTTTTGGTTCTGTATTCTGTTTAGTTGGGTTTGTAAACAAAATGCTCATTGACTATAATGGCATGAAAAAACTCATCTATACAATAGAAACAATTTGAAGTACCCTGGCGCATGTCTTTGAAGACATGTGACCCTAGACACATCTTTGATGGATCAGCAAATTGTCAGTAGAATAACAGAAGCGGTAATATGGAGCCACTATCTTATCAGTTACTAGTTCAAATTTGGCTAAGTCATGTCTAATGGCTAAAATTTCATGGCTATCTGATCTGATCTGTTCAAAGCCTCCCACATAATTTGTTACTGATTGCAATCCAGGTCCCAGTGTAGCTGTGTCCAAGTCACAACACATATCAATCTAATTGACACTAAGCGTCACTTTCCTTGGTAGACATGGACAGAAGGTCAAAGATTAAGCAGAGCACGGAGATTGAATTCCCTTCACAAGAAACAGTCCTGACAGAGGATACTCTGAATGCTGCAGGAAAAGTCTTGTCTTTTGGCTTTTGTGAATAAATAGCGCATTTATGTCAGCAACATGCTGATGTTCAGCACATAGTTCATCCAACAATAGATTACATTTCAGGACATAAAGTAACCTGTGCTCATATACACAATGAAATATTCTAATTTTGAATCATTGTTTTGCCAGCTGAAGTGCTTCACCAAAAAATGTCTTCTCAGTTGTTTGTTCCAAATATTTTCTCTGAAATATACCTTTATTATTTTTTCTCATTAACAGAATCTGGGAAGTCACACTGTGGGGAAGTATGCTTACACTGTTCTTATACTTTCTCCTAAACATGTATTATATTGAAGAGATGTTACTGAATTTGATGATCCATTGCATAAGTTTTCACATTCTTTATAAGTTCATACATTTTGCAATTTACTTAACGATTAGCCAAGCTGTTACTCTTTCCTCAAAAAGTAACACAATCTAAAGCATTAAGAAATCAGAAGCCAGGAATCATTAGGTATCACTAAAATTGTGAGATTTTGAAATAAAAGACACCTTTTTTTTTTATTTGACTCTTGGTGTTCATGCCTTTCTGAGATACAACTTCCCAAATTTTTTTCCTCTCTGTGAAGATCAGACATGAATCTGTCATTTTAAATTAATTATTTTTGCAGTTTGTTCCTGCGCCTGAAGAATGTGGGTGACTAGGACATCAGTTATCACCAAATAAAACAATACAAATTGCCATCTATTGCTCCCAGAATTATAGTAAGAATATGCCACAAGCATTTTTTAACTGCTGGCTTTTTCTAACTGGCTATTTTTTGATGTTGTCTCTTTATTGCTACGGGTCACTAAAGTTCCCAAAATACTGTTTCTGCCTCCTCATAAGATGGTTTAAGCAAAACACATCCTTGAATAAAATTACTTAAATATTTGGATGTGACAAATCAGTCATTCAAAAACTAAACTTAAAATTTTGTAATAGTCCTGCTCAGAGAATCACATAAGTGTATATATATTCATCTGTACGTCTATTGGTTCTTTTGCCTTCTGCCCAACCCTCAGCTCTCCTCTTTTTTCTTCTAACTTTCAGACCAAGTAGCAGCATGATAGATATCCCAGTTGTTTTCTCTTCCTTGAAAGCCTGATACTTCCTTACAAGCTGTCATGGGGTGCATGTCTCAGCAAAATGAACTGGAGGTTTTTTTTCACATGGATAGTCACAAATAAATTGTCATGTACATGCTTCACTGAAAACTGAGACAGTTACAGGTAAAATATGGATTCATTCCTCATGATTTCTGTAATCATAGGTCTTCGTGAAAACGTGTATTGGGAGGGTAAAGAGGAAGAGGGGGAACTCAGGGAAGAAGCAAGAAGAAAAGTTTCCCCTTTAAAAGTCTGGAACAGCAGGGAAAGCAATTTTCTAATCTTTCCCTTCACACTTCAATAGAAATTTTTACCTGTGTGCCCACCACAGTATGTACTTTGGAAATACTCCTATGTGCCTGCTTGCTAGTGCATATAAGAGAGAGATAGCAATATGTATGGCTTACGCTTCTGAAGTCCAGACCTCAGAAGAACTGATAAGGTTCAAAACGTCGAACTCTAGAAGTTAATGTAATGCTTCAGCATACCTATCAGATAGTGTAAATGTGGTATGTATTTCGCCACCCAGTGTTCTGATGTTGGACACAAATCATCAATGCACTATGAAAGGACTTCTGCACACAATGATCCTTAACATGAGCTCGAATTAATGCTCTTCTTGGCTCTCAGAGGTTAAAGATATTTCAGAGGTTTTAAGATATACCTGAACTTTTTCTGCTACCCAAAATGTCCAGGTTTTTTTTCAGAGAGAGAAAATCAATCATCTTCTGCATTCCTACCCATTGCCATAGTAGTATTAGGTGAATCAATCTTTTGACTGTCTTAAGTTTCTCAGTGTGTAAGCTATGAGAATGAAACCTTATGTTCCCCACAGAAAAGCAACTGCTAACAGACAATTTTACACTAGATCCCAGAATAAAGTGAACCCTACCTGAATTTCTGCTTTCCATTTCAGATTAATAAATCTGTTGGCAATCTTTGTCAAAGAGTTGTTGGATTTATTTCAGCTTTCAGCTATTGCTTATGATGTCACAATGTTTCATGCAATAAAAAATATTGTTGTTGTGAACAGCACAATTTTATTTATTGAAGAGATCTTGAATCTATTTTCCACAAAAATAGATCAACAATTTGAACATCTTCAGATAAGTAGTAGTGCTTCCCTAAAATAGAGGAAAGTTGAATTCTATTCGTAACTTCAAGTAAGTCACATTGCCTGGATAATGCACTAACAGTAGGAACAATAGCAACACTAGAAATGGAGAACATATCAACACAAAACCTTTCAAAGCAGCAGTGTAAGGCAGAAAAACATGCCACTTTCTCACAGATCACTGCAGCTATGGGAGTGTTTGATTTGTCTGTGAATTTACAAAACCTTACCCTGGAAACTGTAAATCCTTTGCATCTGCTTATCTTCTAACACCTTCTCTGTAGCTTTGACTTCTGTCTGCTGCTCTGAGTACACTGAGTCAAACAAATTCCTGATGTAATGCCTCTAAAGTAAAAGAAATTATATCCAAGTTGAACTTGGCTCATTTTGTTTGTTTATCATATAACTTTTCCTCCTATTTTGTTTGCAGCTTGACACTCTCTGATTATTTTAAAATACACTTACTAGTATACATAAATATCAGACAAATAATGCACATTTTTGTATGACTGTTATACAACTGTTGTCTCAAATTTTCTTCACATTAATATTAAGATCAAATTAATTTTAGGAAAACCTCAGATGAAGCAAAGGAAGACAGAATGGATGAAGTATGAAAGACCACTGAAATGGAGTCTACAAAACTTTTTTCAAAGATTTGGAAGAACATTCATATAATGTAGATAACCAAGATAATAAAAAAGTTCAGTTAGGAGTCTCACTGAACAGCAAAAAAATGTAGTGGTATCAAGTTTGGTACTAGTGCAGAAAGGGTGACAGTCTCTAATACCTGAGCTGACAGTTTTATAATTAAATGCCGGTTTTCACAGTTGATCTGTAGGCACCCTAGAAACTGAATTTTAGTGAATTAAAAGCCAAACCCTAAATTCTATGCCTAGTTTGCTCAGAAATATTTTCTTTTTTGTTTGAAATGCTGAGGATTATCTTCAAGCCAGAGAATTTTATGCTTACTTGAAGATTTTTTGTGCTACAGAGTGCCAGAAGATGAACATCCTTAAGCCATCCCCAGAGACTTTCAAACATGCAATTCCAAAAAGTTTATATTTTTGAAACATACTTTATTATAGTCCTTTTTCATAGTACTGTCCAGAAGAAATAGCACTAGTTTGTTATTACATGCAGTTTGAAATACAGTATCCTGTAATTTCAATAGACAAAATTTGTTGTATTATGAAATCTACTTTTCCAAGTAATTCTGCTTATCACTGTAATATCTTATCTATGCCTTACTGTGTAAGGCATAGAAAGGGAGAAAACCTAAACAGACTGCTCTATTTTATGTATTATATTTCTTCCCTTTCACGACCAGCTCCACCATTCACTATTTTCATGTTTGCACTATTACCATTTAAATTCTTTCAGTAAAAACTGAGAAGGCACCTGGATGCTTCCTGTAAAGAATTTGTTTTTCTTTTGATACCAGCAAACCCATGCAATTTCAAACACCATGTGGTCCATTACTCTTGAAATGTGCACATATTCCACTCCATCTTTCTGGCTGGTTGAAACGAGACTCCACATGAGGAAATCTTCTCTCTAATTCCCACACTTAAGCAGAATGTGAAATGCGAATTCAAGTTCTTCCTGGCCCACCCTGCTCATGCTGTTCTTCATAAATTCTGTTGTTATTTCTATGCCAATTGTTGTAATTATGTTTTCATTGGCCTTTTTCATTTATGTTTCGTCTCCAGATAGTCCTCAATTTGGTGTGTTGGCTTAGCTTCTCATGTAAAAAGAGAATATTACACTGGGTTTTTTTTCCCCTCAATCAAATCTCCATAGGCTTCTTTATCACTGGATAGATCTTAAGAATCTACTCATGGGATATTCTGTATTTCAACTAATTCATTATGTAAGAGAACCCTTTTAGAGATCCAATTTTTCACTTCTAACCAAAAAATTCATTGTTAGGTGCCATGATACACTGACTTCAAATATAACACCAACACTTTGTCAACCTTTAATAAATTTAAATATATCTACATCTCAATGTTGTACTCAAGTACTCTCCTCAGCCTGCCAACTTTCAATATGATGCTAAAGCTGCTTTGCGTTACAGTGGAACAACAATATCCTATGGAAGGATAAGAAGGCTAGCTTTTGCAGACTGTAGGTTTTCATGTGACAGTATCCTGAGAAGCATTAATGCTGTTCTCTTAAAAGAAACCACTCCTCTAATCAACATCTGTATCATTTCAAGGTTTTGTATGACTTTTTCAGCTTTTGGCAAAAAATCAAGGGTTTGAGTTACAAGGTTTCCTTCTGCAGTTACTAAAATCTTGAAAATCCAAGACACAGGAAGGAGTAATTTTCATCTACTGAGAGTACTTTAACTCTCTAATTTAAAATTACATTATAATTATGTTAAAAAGTGTTTTCTCTTTTTATTTTTAGCAACAGGCCTAAACCACAAGGTATTTTTCACTTTCTAGCTAGATTACTTATTACAAATTCTACTTATTGGAATTTTCTACTCTTTTTCAATTTATATTTATAAAGTTTTTTCCAATGTAAATCTTCAGAATCTTCAGACCACACCCATGACATTTATCTAGACTTTTTATTCTAAATTGCCATGTAGCTTTGGTGCCTGCTGTTAAAATAGCTGATAAATTTGACTCCAGAGATGCACTTCAGTGATACATGAGGGAGAGTTCCCACAAACTGGATTATGTTGAGTCACTCCACTACAAACTTGGCTCAAGAAATTGAATGCAAGTCAAAACCTTTCCTACAACATAACAGCTTCATGCAAGAAATAGCAAAAATAGGTAAAAGAAGACAAATTTGTAACGATGTAATAAAATTTTTCGGGAGGCATTTTTATAAAATATAAGTCATTAGGTCTGACCAATATGTAAGTCAGTAGTCATCTAGACATAGGTCTGCCACATGTGATCTGCAACTTCATCAGAAAGGGTTCATCGTAGTCTCTCACCATTGACTCCAGTGAAGAATTTGTGTGTGTTTGTGTTATACACCTAGGGACATTACTGTGTGACTGGTTTTTCACTTATAATTTTGTGTCCAGTATTATTTCTTGCACTTGAGGGCTAATTACTGAAAAGAGAATAAATTCAGTTATGCACAGACAGTATCTGGTGGAATGACAAATGCCCCAATCAAATCGGTTCCATCAGTAAAACTCTATTGGTCTGAAATCTGAATTAACCTATAGAGGAAATAACTGCACTGAAACATACCTAGTTGAAAAAATAATCTCAGAAGATTAATATTAAAGCATCCAAAATTTTATGAAAAAGTAACATTATTTAATCTTATTGATTGATATGCCCCAGCACACCAAATGAACAGAAAAATACCATACAGAACAAACCGCTTTTTTTACCTGGATATGTGAAGCATTCACAATGGTACCCTCAAATACTGCACCATGAAGAGTTAAATGAAGAAAACCTGGTCAAGGTAGTATATTAAAGTATGTCCTTCTCTTTCTTTTGTAGGGAAAGCAATAGATCCATTAACCTGACAGAGAAATGTTCAAGCTAACACATCATTCCCACATATTCTGCCCTGTTTCTGTCTATGCATAAAGAACAGACATAGATTTATTGCTTCACAGTTCTTTGTCTTGAAGATGTGAATTTAACTAATCAGTAAAGTGAAATCAGGAGATACCTGTATTTTACTGTTTTGCACAGATGAGTCCAGAGGCCATCAGGAAGTTACTTCTGCATAATCTCTTCCCCTGAAAATGTCATATATATTTCCTAGTTTCTAATTGTAATTTTTCATTAACTATCTTCAGAAAAAGAATCAAAAAAGTAAGCTAAATCCTACTACACTTTTTCCATGAAAGCTTCAAAAGTAAGAAAAATCTATAGATTTGGCCTAAAGTTTTCTATTTGGCTTATTTCAATGATACTTTTGACCAAGTTTGCAAGATGGTTGTAGAGTAAAATGTAATTACTGTTACTGCACAGTAGAGCTAATATTTTAATCAGACAAGAATGATAGAAAGCTTTTGGAAAATATTGCTGTTTCCATTTATCAGGTAGAAAGCTGAGGCAATGAAAGATTAAATTACTCACCCAGGAGGAATTCTGTAGCACAGTCAAGAACAGATATATTTGGAAAAGACTTTGTGGATGTTTATTTTCCTGAAGGACTGTATTCCTTCTCATTGTAAACTGAAAATGCTTTATTCTGCAACTTTGTATTACAAAGCACGACACTGAAACAGTTTCAATTGCAACCAATAATTACATTCCAGGGGACTGAAAGAAGGAAGAAATTGTTACAAAGTGTGATTACAGTTAGACAGTTCCAGACCAAATTTTTGGATAATATAAATCAGTACAGCTCTAATGAAATGAACATATCTATGATGATATTTGTAAAAGTCGGGAGTAGGCTGAAATGTGACTGTTGGGCAGTACTTCATTGAACAACACACCAGAAAAGTTGTGTGTTTTGACAATAAGGCCTGCTTGGTTGGTTGTATCTTCCTCAAGAATTCTGGACTCCCAGCAATATGTTACCCAGAGTATTTGTAGGAATTTAATCAGTTTCTATCCATAGGTGATAAAATGTAAAATAGCAGATGCTGACATAACAAAACATTAAAAACAAGAAAAACCTAAGAACAGTGACTGGGAATTTCACAATAAGTGATGTCATGTTTTAAAAGAAAACAAGCTATTTGTAATAACAAGATGACGGAAAGTACTAAATAAATCCTCAAAAGTGAATGACAGCTCATTTGGGTACACTGTGATGGGTCAAAGTTCATGTCTTACAGATTTTACAGAGTCCCTTTAAAAATGGCTTCACTGTGACTCCCCCGTCAATTGGTCATGAAGTGATTGTTAGGGTCAGGAAGGGATTGTTCTGTCATCAAGTGTATGTCTGTGCTGTTTAATTGCATGCCTAGATGCACACTAGAGAGAAGTACATTAAAGACAGCATTTATTAACTTAAAGATTGATCTGTTATGTTAATGGCTTCACTTCTGGCCATGTGAAAGAGGATTATACATTAATAAATCAATGCAAATATGTTCTCTTCTTAAAAAAAAGTGCAGCTAAGTATTTGGTGCCTGGTCTTTATGGCTCTTATTAAAAGAAGAGTCATTCCAGGCTAGCCATAACTGGATAGCATTTCTGGTGTAACAGTTTACGTTCAAGTTGGCTGACTGAACGAATCTATTATTTGTACAAATTAAGTTTAGAAATGTTTAGTATGCTAAGATTTTAGAGTAAAAATGTTTTATAAAAAAGGTAGACTAAATAAATGATTCCTAATGTTTTGCTGCTTTAGAGATTCTTGTTCAGACAGTAAATGATGGGCTTGAAAAAGAACCAGAGAGCAAGACTGTCTTCATAAATCACACAGTCAGTTATGGATTGAGTTTTTGCAGTCAAAACGTAAAAACTGTAGCAGGCAATTCTCTTTCACTGAAGAATGATAGGCTTTTTTCTTCAAACCAGAAATATTGTCGGTTAACTTAATTTAGCCAAAAAACGTCATAGACCTAAAAAATAATGTGAAAAAGGAACCATATTCAACAAAAATATTTGTTCAGGTCCTTCACAGTGGAACTGTCACAGAAAACCTTTGGACACAAATTGTGCTGAGATTATAAGACTACATCATACCTATGGGCATTGGCAGACTGACCATTTTCAATAAAGCAGCTGGAGAGTCAAGTATTTTAGAACACCTAGTAAATACAGCTTGTGATTTGATGGGATAACGTTTGTGATTTTCTCACTTGAATGTGTATATTTGCATGTAGCTTTGTGATATTCATGACAAAAATACTTGAAAGATGGCCCTTTCAAAATCTGACGTTGATATGCATAGGTGATTCACATGTAATTTCCATGCAGCTAGAGAGGAACAAATGGAAATACTCTAGCATGTAGTATGACTATTGAGTGTTTCTCTGTAATGTTTCCCACTTATCCCCTTTCCCAAAAAGAGTGTGTGACCCAGAATAGGAGATTTTATATACCTCTTCAGAAAGGTACCCCTACCTCACTCCTCCACAAAAATACACAACATCCTGTAAGAAAACCCCAAATCAAAATCTCAAGGTAAACAACACTCCTGCTATTTGCTCCAAACATCATGCCGCCTCAGAAATATTTCTATATTGAAATTAGAAGCTTTGCTGAGCCAAGCTGTCGAATTTTGTTGAGTGTTTAAAATTTTAGTGTAGCTCACTCCCTGATGCTGACCACTGGCCTGGGTCCAGGCCAAAGCTCCAGACCGTGTACCTTGGAAAGCTTGCTGCTGCAGCTCTCCACTTTGTATGATGGGATTGATTTTTTTTTTTTTAATTAATGAAAAGTAGCTAATTTAGCGCCAATTTAAGGCTAAATTAGATACATCTACACAATCTACAACCAGAATATAGAAATTACTGAAGAGCAAATACATTCCCAGAGAACACATTTAAATTATGAGCTGGATCTAGTTGGCAAGGTTTTAATGCTATTATTTTTTATCCATTGGAAAATATTGGTAGCCTGAAGTGTGTACACTTTTCCCAGAAATCCTTTTTTTTTTCCTTCTATAATTTCACAAGACAATATTTGGGACTTTTTTATTTGTTGGGAGGAAGGTTCTGGCCTAAAATGAGAGCATTGATGATAATGACTGGAGTGCAGAGATTAGAATAATAAATTTTTGTTTCATACCTTCCCTCTTTCTTCACACCTACCTTTTTGAAACAGAATAAAAAGAACTCCATGACTACCATTTTAATCATACCTGCAGAATTCCTGATCACTGCAAGAAATAAAAACGTCACATTTTCTCTCTTACCTGGTGAAATGGCATAGAACAAATAAGATTATTCCCCTTACATATTCAGTATAAACTATTTCAGCGGTATGTTATGGTTGAAATATTTCATTTTAAAAAGGGATGCATCTATTGGCTCTCTCTTCTCTTTCACTGGTTTAAGTTAGTAATTTGACAGGTAATTAAACACTAACAGATCTATCTGCTGCAGTATTTCTAAAAGTGTTTTGGAAGTATTTATGTATTTGTATTTGATATTGAAAATGTCTCATATGTATATACAGTTATGAATTTTACCTCATTGTCATTATTTAGCATTTTTTATGGGTGTGCACAACAAATATACGGTCTTGTTGCTAGCCTGGCCTACATAACACTCCTGAATGCTGAACTAGTAGGCTTCTAGCGATTAAGTTCACCTCTGATCTATTCCTTTAGTAAGGATGATTACAAGTCTAAACACAATAATAACAACATACAGGAAGATTATTGAATTGCTACACATCCACTTTCTTTCAGAAACTTAATTCCTTGTTTGTTAAATATATTTCCTACTTATTACCATGAGTGATTATTTAATGCAAAGAACCCAACAGACATGGTGACATAACTTGCTGGAAGAGCTGGGCTACAGTATACAACAATAATGAGGAAAATCTGGATGATTGATAGAGAACTGGCTAGCTGCTTCTGAAACTGACTGAAAGCAGATGTTATCACTGTCCCTTGAAAACAATCTTGCCATGAAATGTGGATATACACACATACAAAATTGGACACGCATACCCAAACGGATTGGTTGCTAAGCTTAAATTATTCAAAATAGTTGTTTATAGACAACTTTTTTTTTAAAATCTCTTCTGAATTTTATAAATCTTTTCCACCAATTCAAACAAGCTTCTTTTAGTTTAATAACGGAGTTATCAAAAAGTTTTCAGTATAACACATCTGTCTTTCTAAAAGCTTATTTGAGTCAGGCTTGATACTGCAAAGATACCTTTAATGCAGCTTAGGCTCACTAAGCTCCCCATACACAGACACAACCTTTCTTAAGAGCCAGCTCAGTGTAGGAGTTAATTCGGTGTGACCAGACCCTAAGTCATCAAAGACTTTGTATGGATCTACTCACCACATTTCTTCCCCCTCACCCCCTTTTTCCTCTTTTCTTATGTGTAGACACCAGTAGGTATCAAAAGCCTTCAGTTTAATCAGGTGTATATTTTGGAAGTCACAAGCACATATACTGGAACAGGAAAGCAGTACTTTAAACAGCATAAACCCACAGATGTTCAATGAGCCAGATTAAATAAAGACCTGAAGATAAATCTTCTCTTCCTTGTCCCCGCAAGATGGGTCCCCTTGTTTCATCCACTTTGCAGTTGATCATGTTTAGTTCTGTCTTATGCAAGCCTCACAGTATTATCTAGGTCACTAGAGAAGTGTTTTGCTTTTCATCACCTTTGAAAGTTGGTGATAGATTTATTTTGTTGCTACAAGTAAGACCTGTGCTACTGTCAGGCTGGGGTTGATTCACCCAGATCTGAACACCCACACCTACTCTAGTCCCCTTCAGCTGTCTTTTTTACAGTGGAGGCACAGAAGTGTTTTTACAGTGTGGTTCATATTCTTATAGATGTGATTCATCTATGTGTGGTTAGATGAAAACACCATCCCTAAAGAGTGTCTTGTTTTCCCTGTTTATTAGAAAGGCAGATGAGGATATACAGCTCAGAAGCAGCTATGTGCATAGCAGATGTCTAAAACTAGAAATAATGAATGTATCTCTTTCAGTCTGCATCTATGCTGCAGGCTTACTGCTTTCCTCATGCCTACCTGACTTCAAATGGCAGTCCCATCTTCATGGTCTTAGTGCCCAGAAAAGGCACAAACTTCTCCCTCCCAGGAGGTTCCCCATAACCTGTATGAAGCAGAGAGAAAAAGAGAAACCACTAAGTCATCTTCTACTGTGACTCTATCACCCTCAAGGCTGTAAAACCAATGCCATAGCATACTATATCACAGATTAAATGATGAGAAACCCTTCACACCTATTAGCTGTCAAACCTGGATTTTATTATCCTCTATTGAGTCTGGGATCACACAATAGGCTTTGCTTAATTAGCTACACATTTCTGTTAATTACACATTTGCAGTTACCTAGTGTTTAATTACTATCTCCAATCCTTTGGCTATTGCTGAGTTCATTAACAGAATAGGCAGAATGATTAGTGTGTCTCTTAACAGAAGCTGACTCGTTACAGGTTTCTTTCTTGTCTATTAGATCATACAGAAATGAGTTTTCAGATTCTCACATTGATTTTGGAATGTTTATTGACAGAAACTTTGACTCATATACAATTTAGTGGTAACTATATTCATATATCTTGACACCCTTTTTTTCGTTTCCAGTTTGTTTTTATGAAAGAATATTTCCATGAAAAGTTTTTTTTTTTTTTCCATAAAATAGGGCTGAACTTACTACTTCTGCTTCCCACTAAATTTTCCATTCCCAATAAACTATTCCAGTGCCAGAGAGAGTCTGAAATCCAGCAGAACCAACAGCTTTGAAATACTTACAATGCCAGACTATAATAGAAGTGGTTGGGAATTTTCCAGTGAACATGTCTGAGGATATACATTAGAGAACATATTGGTTTCTCTAAGTCTCCATCTGCTCCAAAAGTTTTATTTTAATTTTCCTTCAAAGATATCTTACCAATATTTTTCCTGTTATCTCTTCGGCTTTCAGCAGTCATCTTTCATCTTTTTCATTAATGGAAACTTATGGCCACACTATAAAATGAATATGCATCTTGCTTTTGCATTGTAAGCCCTGGAAAACTCCCCAGTCTACACACTTCAATTCATTCTCTGGCCTTGTCACACTGGTCTGTCATTTGAGTAAGAGTTTCCATTGTATACATATAGATTTTTCATTATTTAGTCAAAAAGAAGGCTGTTATGTTCACCAGCTTCATTTTCTCCTTCCTTTTTTAAATGGACATATTTATGCAATGTTGTCCAAAATAGAGTTTGTTAGGAACATTTGCCCTCAGAATATTTTCATTTTTACATATTTGTCTTTTCTTTTTTCACTACTCTTCTCTCATTCCCTCTCTAAAATAAGTTTATCTTATTTTCTATCAGCTAACACAACAATGAAAGGTGCTGACGTTCAGTCTTAACTTTTAAACAATCTTCCTTTTATCCTCCTGGGAAGAAAAAATTAAATTTCCATGTCTGTCTTACATAAATGTTGAGATGTTACCCTAACTCCAGGGTAAATGGCTCATATCTGCCCAGACAGCCCAACTCATTCTGCATTTCCCCTCAGGAAACTTTTTGAATATGCATCCTGTACAATCCCTTGATAACAGGCACACAGCCAACTCACAATATCCTCTAGAAAACGCCTGCCCTACTTCAAAGGATGTTCTCCCTTAGATTCATGAAACTGTAACTTCCTGAAAAATCCTCTCCTTTCTGCAAGGGCCTGATGTGAAGGACTTTCAACATCTACGGTTCCTTTTTTTTTAAAGAGAAACCAAACAGGGAAAAGTAGCTTCGGAAATGGCAGATGTCTTTTTTACTGGTATAAAGCTGTGTGTCTGAGTGAGGATGAGGGGAGAGGGGCAAACTTCACTTTGCAATTTGTTTGTGCATTAGAGTCAGCACACACTGGCAGCCTAGCAGAAGTATCCCAGATATAGTGTATTTGTGTGATTTGTAAGGTTAAAAATTAAAGAATTAAATTCTAAATATTTTTAATAAGGCTGTGTTTGTTTACAGCTGGTAAAAACAATCCAATTTATACTGCGGCCCAAATTAATTAAATTCCAAAAGTGTATGTATTACTTGTTAAAATACAAGATTATCCTGCGAGCTTTTACATTGAGTATTGATAGCTGAAATCTCATGGTACAAAACGGCACATTTAATACAATTTTTTTGTCTTGGTTTGGGAAAAGGACAAATCAGAGAACATGTTGAAAAAATACCAACGTTTATACAAGGACCATGTTTTAATGAGACCTGAGAGTCCATGTTCAGCACACACTGATATACCAGTCCAGGCTGAGGGTCTGGATGGATCATTTTGTAGTTCCTGTCTGTGCTCCCGCCCAGGTTTTGTTTCATCAGAAACCAGGGCACGTAGGATGTGGTAAGCAGCACAAGTCCAAGTCTCACCCTGATGTGAGAGTCAGGATTCAGGAGGACTGGGAGCCCAGAAGCTCTCCTAGGTCACACAGTTTGCACATAGCCCAAGTGACAAAATACATGAATGCAAAAAGTGAACTCCCACACAAGGAATATGTCACCCTCTTGCCCCATAGAGACAATTAAAAAAATAGGCAATACAAAAAACTTTCAGTGACTGACAGTGATAGTAAGAAACTACCAAATTATATTTTTTTTATCATTATATTGGGCACCTTCAGCCACAGTGCACAACAGTGTTTTGTGACATGCTTTTCCCATTTGGTTCTTTACTGAGGTGTAAATATTTCCACTGATGTTGTGCAGTCATTTCCACTAGTATTTATGGGTTCTTTTCATTCTGAAAGGTGAATCTTTAGACATTTATGACATATCTGAAGAAAATGGATGTATACTCCTGTAATGCAGGAAATGTCAGAATCAGGTTACATCCTTTACAAGCTGCCACGATGAGTTCATAGGGACCCTGGGCCAGATTCTACTATCCTTACACCAGACTGATCATAAAGCATTGGATAAAACATGTGAAAAGATTAAAATAAAGTGAGTATTCACACTAACAGGAGTTATTGATTTTTGCCATCTCATTTTTGATTCCTCCAGAAGGCGGTTCAAAGATCCTATGATAGCCTGTTAAAGCTGGTAAATCACAACAGGAACCACTCTTTCTCCTTTGACTGCAACAGGAGCTCAGTGAAAACTAACCTAATTTAAGCTCTGGTTATATGGTCACTTGAAGTCTGCATAAATCTCCATAGCCATGAAGATGGAGAGTCTGTGCCTCTTCCCACACATATTTCACAAATCCACGTCTGGGATGGCTAGAAACTAAACTGACCAAACTGGAGATAGGGGAGGGGTGAAGTAAAGATTCAAAGATTAGTTCTTAGCCATGTTAGTTCCTGGATCCTATTCGGGGACCAAGTATCTGCATGAAAGCTCTTGCTGACAGAAGGGAAGAAGTGAGAAATACCCAAGGACAAGAGGGAAGAGAGGACTGCCTCTTTGGACAGCACCATAGTTTTATGTTCTAGTACCGTGAATGTGTAAGAAGGGCTTAATGTAGCTTTAGGCAGTATTTAGCATTGAGACTTGCTAATAACATACATCTCAGTGGAACTGATTGTGGAATAAACTTCCAAAGCATAGAGAACAAAGCTAGTGTTTCATTACATTTAGAGAGCACTGCCAGATCTCTGTCCTTGATAAAAGACTTCCACCTGAAACACAGGCATATTCATGATATAAACTAGCCTTGCTCCTGCTTGAACTATCAAAACACTTCAAGCAAAGAACTGTTTCTGTAACTCCAAAGAGAACTGCCAAAGGTTATACGAATTGCTGCAGCCTTTGTGACCCAGTTTATGCAAAAGGTATTCAGATGTTACAGAGCTGGGAAGCAGTTCAACCACTTAGATATAGTATTTGCTTTGTAAGTATTCCTCCTACTTTTGGTAGAGTGACTCACAAAACATGCCTCAAATGTAAGAAAGCATCTCGCAATCTGTACTTAATATTCAGTAGTGTGTTACACATGTCACCAGGCTTGCCTCTGTTGTACTCAATTTGGGATTTTTTAGTTGAAAACAACTTCAGAGACTTTTTTTTTTGTTACATGTTGATGTCAAACCAGGAGTTCAGGCCACTAGTCTGCTGTGTTCACAACACTCAGAAGGTTCTTAGACTATGACGTGCGGAATCAAACTTCACAACTCAGAGAGTTATAAAGCAGGTATGTTTATTGCGGCGCCAGGTGCAAGGGGGATCGCTCCTCCTAACTTGCACACCGAGTCACGAAGCATGC
>Ga0065711_1041352_pt1 | contig 16219 bp, 5 predicted proteins | sample Hoacrofraction12_FD_59098 | JGI IMG/M metagenome (GOLD analysis project Ga0065711, IMG submission 59098) | Hoatzin crop microbial communities from Cojedes, Venezuela - Epithelial fraction 12 v2 (version 2) | ecosystem: Host-associated > Birds > Digestive system > Esophagus > Crop | place...
CCCTGGGGGCTGCCCGTATCCGTGAGGGGGTTTGGCCGCTGTCACACTCGACTCCGCCCCCGCTGAGTCAGAGCTGCCGCTCGTTGGCACCTCTCGCTTTCCGCTCTGGGCGGGGGGGAGCGCTGGCGTCTCCTCTCTCTCGGCGCTTTTTGCTGCCTCGCCGCTGCGGTTTTGCCACTGGAGAAAGGGTTCCTCGGCGCGAGCCTCTGCTCCAGTGCCCTTCACCTTCAGTAGCTTCACCGAAATGGAATCTGATGTCCAAAATAAAGAATATAATGTATCTTAGCAAAAGTTCACCTACGCAGTAAAATGTTTCAGAGCATTTTTAATGTATATAGAAAGACATTTGTCAAAGTTATACCTTTTTGAAATCTGTAACCTTTTCCATTTTTAAAAGATCAGATTATTTCAGAATTTGTTCAGTACTTGTGTTATTCACTATACAGAATAATTGGTTAGTTTTCATACATAACACCAAATTTCTTAATTAGAATTAATAGTTTTAAAAATGTTTCCGTATTTTAAAAAGTCTGCTAATAAAAAGAAAGCTAAATAAAAGTTTTATATTGTCTTTATATTGCAACTAACAAATTTGTTAGAGATGAAAAACCTCATAGTTGTTTTTGTAGCCGTTACAAATGACATAGGTGAAAGAGTAATCTACTCAAAAATCGTTATTGTGAAGGTTATGAGATATAATAGAAGAAATGTTCTGCATTGTAACTTGTCTCTTACAAGATAGTAACTCCGTCTAATGAGGGGATTTGCGCTGTTAAATCCCTTCATGACTCATTGTACAATATTTTAGAAAACTGTCTTTCATGCCACATGAACAGGTTTGATATTTCTTGCAAGAAAGAATAGAATTATTCAATAGGTTAAATCTTACCTTGCTGCTGCTAGTTAGACTACCATGCTCTAGGGTAATATGATAGCTGAATTTTATATTTATGTGACTTAGCAACAGATTTCTAATTTTATATTTGAAATAAATGTGTTGAAAATCTTTGTGAAAATACAATTCAGCCCACTAAGCTTTCATAAATCATGATTATTTTTAATCCTTTAGGGCGTGTTTTAAGAAACTACCTCATATCCTAAGCTTCAACACAATGAGATACACATTTAATATGGTAACCATGATGAAGGAGAAAGTCAATACGCATTTTTCATTCCCTTTACGTTTGGATATGACGCCTTACACTGAAGATTTCCTCATGGGAAAAAATGACAGAAAAGAAGGTATGCCTCGTGAAAAGGATTCAACAGGCTTTGTCTCTTTCATCTGTGTACCACTTTCTGAATACATAACATATGCAAGCAATTAGTGATTTCAAAGATAAGTTTAAATCAACCTGTATTCCCAAAGTCACATATTTTATTTAATATGAGAAAAGTAGCCAATTATTTTTCTTCTCATATACAGTTCAATTTGAATTATTCTTAAATTTGGTTTTAAAGTATGAGAGGAATTACACATAGCCTGTTTTGATTTTGCAGGGTAATACTTGAACTTCAGCAAATGGCTGACTAACTGCCAACATAAATAAGATGTGCTAACTTGGAATAACTTAGGTATTAGTTCTGATCTCTTCAGTAGTGATGCTTTGCAATAAAAGCTGTTGGGATCTACACTGCTTGTTCAAGATGTGGAGTTTCTGGCTGTCAGCTTTGTGGAGGCTGAAAAGAAAAAAAGATTAAGTGAAACTACAGGAAATGTGTAATATTGAAGTTCAGGTGTTTAGGAAATAACTGATTAAATATTGTATTAAATTATTTCAGGTTTTAAGGAAGGTGGTGAATATTTGAAAGAAACTGAAAGTTACGAATACGATCTGATAGGTGTAACGGTGCATACAGGAACAGCAGATGGTGGACATTACTACAGTTTTATCAGGGATATAGTGAATCCCCATGCTTACAAAAGCAACAAGTGGTGAGTTAAGCAAATAAAAATTTTGTAATTCCTTATGTTTAAGTAGCTAAAACTTGTTGACTTTGTCAGATGCAGTTGTATAGGAGAGAAGTGCTGTAGATTTCCCTCAAAAGCACAAGATGTTGGGTAGGTGTAAGTATATTACTTCATTAGAATACAAGTTTGTTGTAGCTGTAATAGTTGTGGAGTGCCTTAGGCACAGGGGCAGCAGGAGAATGTTCTGCTAGCCTCACATTACAGCCAATGCTTGCTTCTTAGTGTGAATATCAACAACTCTATTTTATCTGTAGAAATGAATAAGATTTAATAGACTGTGCTTTGTAAAATCTGGTTGTTACCTTTGAGCATACAGCTGCATTTATGACTGCGGAATTTGGTCCTTTTCATTTTGCCAATTTTCAGTGAAACAACAATTTGAATTTTTCTTCACTTTAAACTCGTTGCATCCTGTGTGTCAGAAATTATGTTACAATACCTAGGTTATCTAAATCTGTTCTTAGTCTGCTTTTTATATGTGGAATTGTTTTCACATTTGATTTTTAAGTTTTATCTAGCTGGTGATCTTTTCCTATTGGCCAGCTCCTTCTAGATGCAATTTACAGTGACATACTGGAATATTTGTCAGCATTTATTTTTGTATCCGTTCTTTTCAAATATTAAAAAAAAAGAGACAGGATCTTCTTGCACATAAGTGATAGACAGATGAATAAATGCTATGCACTGTTTTCTTTTTAAAAAAATTTTTTTTCAACTAGACATCCCACTTCTAATTTGGAAAATTCTGCATACATTGGGCATGCCATGGTTGTGAAGAGGAATAAAAAGTTGGGAAAAGCAGCTTGGGAAAGAGATGAGACATGGGCATGGAAAGGAGAAGGGTCTTGCTAGGTGACATAAGAAAGCAGGCAACACTCTCTGCCTGCCATTTCTGGACATCATATCTCAGATTCTCAGCTGAGGCCCTGAAATAGAAGACAGGATTTCCTTTTTTCCTGTTCTCTAGAATAGCTAGCTGGAGCACTTTTGAAACTGTTCCAATTCATGACTCAATCCCTACTCCAAAGGGAATCCATGACAATGTACTATCTTCTCTGCCTCCTTCCAGTTTCAGTTCTACTGTTACGTGGAATGAGTCTCCTCTTTTTAATTTTTGTTTCCGTTTCACTCAGACTGAAAAGGAAAAGGCACATCTTCTTGGCTGCATTAAAACACTATCTGTTCCGGAGTCAGGCTGGAAAAAAGAAGAAAATAATGTGTCTCTTGATACATAGAAAAATGAAGAACTGTTAAAATGCTGATTTCCTGATCTTTTTGAAAGGAAGTCACTTTTGGGATTAGTTTTTAGTTTGCTGTGGTTCAAACAAGATATTAGAAATTAATAAGAATACTTAAACCTGAAGAATCATTTTAAGTGCTTGTTATGTGTTACTTGCCCATAGAGACAAACAGCAGTTTTTTCAAAAGCTTAATGTTTTACAGGTATCTGTTCAATGATGCTGAAGTAAAACCATTTGATTCTGCCCAGCTTGCTTCAGAATGTTTTGGTGGAGAAATGACTGTAAGTTACAACTTTTATTTTTCTCACGTTCAACTATTGCAATACCTGTTCTGAAGCCTTTTGTGAAGGATTCCATAGTGTTCACCTTTAGTCTGCTATGTGGTGTGAATGTATATGAAACAGTTAGAAATGTTAGCTGGGCTTTATTAAACTTTTGACATCTTTGTTGTGCGGGTGATACTTTATCTTATGTTCATGTAGGTAACTTCTTCCACTATTGATCTGTGTGAAGGGTCTCCCCCTTCTTTGAGGGATGAAAGGCTTGGCAAAGTGAGACTGCTTGCAAGCTAACGATGAAAGCTTTATAGTTTTTCTACGCTTTCAACAGAACAGAAGTTAAGACGATAAAGGAGAAGAGTCTTGATTTCTCCTGTACCAACTATCATATTATTTAATTTGTGAATATGGATCCAAATATTCTTATGGGGTTTTAACAGACAGGTGTCAGAAGTATAGTATAGGTATTACTAATGAATCAAAATGAATTAGTGAAGTCTCTTTCCAAAGAAGAGGTATTTTTTCACTATATCTGTTTTTTATCTTTATATATTTTACTTACTTATTACAAAGTGAGTATGTAACTAATTTAGGAATCCTTCGCTTGGCTTTGTTACTCTGACTGTTGACTGAAGGAATAATTACTTCAAGCTTCTGCCTATTCTGTAAAAACAGGGTGCTCTGATTTTTGTCTATGCCTTGTGTCCATAATTTCACATTTTGATCTGTGAACCTCTTAGTAGACGGATTATTTTTCATTGCTGACAGAACTGAGCTAAAAACCTGTCAGATCTGTGTACAACTTATACTGTTGTTCAGCAGGAAATTTTGAACTCTGATATTAGTAAGTGATTTTCAAGCTAATGGATCTACAGTCTTAAACAGTTTTGCTTATTCCTTTTATTGTAAGAAGATGAAATTTCTTTAGTTGATGTTTGTTTGCTTTCAGTAGTGTGAGGTTTTTAAGCGCAGTATCAGCGTAATCTTTTGCCTCAGCCCACCATCCTTTGCCATAAGTCTGAATATTTTTATACTGTATTAGTACAAACAACATTTAGTAGTAAATGTTCAAGTAATGTTGAACATTTATGTTCAACATATTAGTTGAACAACACTCACATGTTCTCAGGTTATGCTTGAATTGATCATTTCTTATAATTATCATTATATAAACGGATTATTAATAATGCAGTATCTTACTGAAACAGTCCTGTGAATAAGAAAAATCCTTTCATCTGATAAAGAGAATATGCAGAAATAAAACAAAAAAAAAATTGTGTTTGGCAAATGGATAAAGTAGTTTTAGGTGCCTAAAAAGAAGAGGTGTCAATAAGATGAATGAGACAGGAAATTGAGTGAGATACAGGTCACAATATTGCATAGCAACTCTGAAAAATCAGAATACGCCACTGTAGAATAAAAAAAAGACAGACAGCTACTTTGAGCAAGCAATAAATTGTCAGCAGCTTCTCTATAAATGTTCCTGAAATAGTTTGCTTGCACATTTATCTCAAACTGTCAATAAACGGGCTATTAAAAAAGCTTGTAATTAATGATTTTACTTTCTTCTTGACAGACAAAAACTTATGATTCTGTTACTGATAAATTTATGGACTTCTCCTTTGAAAAGGTATTTCTCTTCCAAACACTTGTTATATGATTAAATTTCTACTTTCATGATCTATCTCTCAAAGCAAAAATGATACAGTTTGTTTTTCCTTAAAGACGCACAGTGCTTACATGCTATTTTATAAACGGATGGAACCGGAGGAGGAAAATGGCAAAGACTACAAGTTTGATGTTTCATCAGAATTGCTGGAGGTACAAATTGATTTGTTTTAACACCAATTTTAAAACACTACAGGAAATCCTAAACAAATCAGGAATAAGAACAAACATAGGAAAGCAAATAAAATTTACATCAGTAAGGTGACAATCCTTTCATTTAGCTGTCTTCCTTAGAAGAATGTTGTTTGATAGGAAGTAAATTAAGATTTCCACTGTATGTAAATTTTAGACATTTTCTCATTTTGTCCTGTATTTTTTTAATTCGGATATCTGAATCACTCTGCTTCATGTTTGTAAAAAATGGTAGAGCACTGTTCGTTTGGTTTTTTGTGAGTGCTTATCAACATTTTCTGAAAATTGCAATGTTGCAGCAAGTATTCCCATTAATCACCATCCTTTTCATCCTTCAGTTCCCCAGCAACTTACTGCTTTGAGGGAGGACAGAATAAGAGAATAGTTCCAGCTGTTTGTTTGCACTTTTGCTAGCAGGTTGTGAAATTCTAAGTGAAAGCAATATAAGATCGTGGCTATTTGTGCTTTTAATGGGGAGCATCAGTCTGAAAAGGATCCCTTCCTCCCCATAGTCATAGAGTAGCCCGGGTGTTAGTAAAAGGGGTAGGGGAAACAAAAAACAGTAACAGCTACATCTCCCTGTTCTCAGTGATGAGGGCTGCTCTTAGGATACCTTTATATGAAGATAGTATGTAAGGCCTGTATGGTCTGAGGGAGCTGGAAAAGGCAGCACACAGGAGCAGAGTATTTCGCTAGATATATCCCCAACATGGGATTTGTAAGACCTTTGTCTCCCTTTTTATCACCTGAAAAGCCAGTTTCCGTGTTCTCTCTGGACTGAAGTACTGCTTTATTATCTGTCACGTTAGGTTCTTGACTTAAAAAGCATCTTTGTGCCTAGCCAGTGAATCAGATCATACTTTTTGTCCTTCTCAGTCTTACCAAGCCAAATGCTGCTCTTTAAGAATTTATCAAAAGTTCACAGAGCTCATCAGGCTTTGGGTCAGAACTGCAACTTTTAGGCATAACTAGATAGGTTGATGGAAAGGCTAACTGATCTCAATTAGTAAAACTATGTGTTTAGAGAGTTTTTTTGGTTTTTTTAAGTTATTACACTATTGCAGATATCAAAATATTGTCTTAAACTGTGGTTCTTTTTTAACATTTTAGAACAGTTCTCAAAATTTTAGCATAAAAATGTAATTAAGTTATAAAAATGAAATCACAGAAGGAGGAGAAGGTTCTGAGCTCTGTTCTGCAGTCGTATGGCCTGCAAAACTAATATTAGCTATAGTTTGAATATTGAGCCAATCTTGTAAAATAAAGGAAATATTTCCAGAAATAATTTTTAATTTTAAAAAAAAATGTTCTTTTAGCTATGGCAAGCGTTTAAATAGTCTTAAAATTATGCCTGTGTAGTGAAATAAACTGCTTTCTTGTATCTGATGTTAGCATTTTTTCTTCAGTGGATATGGCATGATAACATGCAGTTTCTTCAAGACAAGAACATTTTTGAACATACATATTTTGGGTAAGTTTTTCTTAAAAAATATAAGATTAATGCTTCTTTTCTTCTTGCAGATTTTCAGTATTTATTTTAATTAACAAATAAAATTACTGACTCTAGGTTTATGTGGCAGTTGTGTAGTAGCATCCCAAGCACACTACCAGATCCAAAAGCGGTTTCCCTGATGACAGCGAAGGTAAATATTTAAAAAATATATCATGCTTATTTGAAATTTTACCTTGTTTATATTTTAATTCAGGTATTCTACAATTAATGGTGCTTTTTTTCCCCCCCCTCCCAGTTAAGTACTTCCTTTGTACTGGAGACGTTTATTCATTCAAAGGAAAAGGTATTCTATTTACTTGTAAATCCTCACTAAGTAACTGCATGAATATTGTGAAAAGTATGTCTGTGCTTTTTAATTTTAAAAGTGTGATTTTGAGATAATTTAAGTACCTTAGATGATACGAAGTTAATGTTTAAAGAGTGTAATTTAACACATTTGTAATAAACACTGCACAATGAAAAAAAAAGTGGGTTCTGGTTTTAGCCTCCTTTGCCTCAGCAATGCATCAGGAACAACAGATCTTGTGTTCTTTCCATTTGAAAATTCCTGGATAATTTGGATCTTAACAAGCACTGGTTAAAGTCTGATGTAGAGGGGGATTGTTTACCATTGAACAACAGTTGTGCTCATTAATTTTTAATTTATAAATACTAGCGTGAACAACAAGAAAGTTCTATCTGAAAAATCTATTCTTCAGTCAGATTTTACTTCTTTCTCATCTGCGGAGATGTAATGCTACTGATTCTAGATTGTCTGGGATTAGTAAGAATATGTAATAATGTGAAATTGGAAAATTAGTCCAAATGTAGGTACTACTTGCACTACTTTCAACATATGTACTGTTATTTTTGTAGTTATTTTTGTGTAGGTGCAACATATTACTAGTTTATAAAGTGTTTAGTGTTTATAACTCTATATTCTTAAGATTCAGTGTTCTAACTGACCATTTAGAAATGTTTAAAGATTAAGTTGCAATTTATTATTCTAAGTTCTGTTTTTTTCTGTATTTCTTTTTACAGCCTACAATGCTTCAGTGGATTGAATTGTTAACAAAACAATTCAATAACAGTCAGGCAGCTTGTGAAGTAAGTGGCTTAGGAACTTAGGGTAGAAACCAACGTAATATATATTGTTTAACTTTCCTGGAGGTTTGTATCCCTGGAATATTTTGGACTATGAACTACTATATTTGGCATATTTGTGCACTGTGAGATGAAATTCATCCTCTCTGAATACTGCAGATTCTGGGGAGTGACTTGACTTTTATTTTCGGAAGCCTATGGTGAGACCACAGACCAAAATCACTCCGTCACTAGAACAGAAGTCACACAGCGTCACAACCTTTTTATTTGATTATTACATGCAGATTTGTGTAATTAAGAGGTGTCTAAATGAAATTGCACAAGAGAAATGGAAAGACCAGCTAACGTTTTAAAGACTAGAATGGCAGGGACTGGAGTTAAATCCCAGAGACGAGGGCAGTGAGATAATAGGCTGTAGTGCAATGAAGAAGCTTAGAAAGGGAATAAGAACAGCTGCTGTCAGACTTAGTTGAAAAAAAATTCATATAGTGCCTTGCTTGTGAAGCTGAGGATCTTGAACCCAATGTTTAAAGAGACTGAAAACTCCTAGCAGAAGGAGGAAAAAAATGGAGGAATGTTTTTTATATAAAATTTTTCAGAATGCTGCCTGAAGGGAGTCTGGGACAAAACAGAGAGGGACTCAGAAAACGTAGACAAAGAATTCACTGTGCTGTTGGTGAAAGCAATTTTGAGATACTGAAGGAAAGTTTGTGATAAACTTTCTGTGATAGTTGGAATTTACAAGAACCCCAATACATGCTGTATCATGCGTTAGACCTTACTCAGTACAAATGAATTAAATTAATTGTTCTTTTATAAATTGTTTCTAGGTTGTTAAATTTGGTATGTAACTATATTTAGGTGATACAGTTTCATTAGTATGGTGTAGTCCTGGTGTGGTTAAAATGAGTGAAGACGTTTAATATAGTAAAATATACACAGGTACAATTAAAATAAAACGAACAACAACTTTGATTCTTCAGACTGTCTTGCCTTGTGAATAAGATAAAAACTATGGAGTCAGAATACTCAGCTGTATTATTTGTGGAGTCTAACTTTGAGTGAATCGTCCTCTGTTTTTATACATTTTTTATCTCAGGAGGTAGTAAGGCTTTTCCACATTTTGAAATGCAGAGGGGATCTAATTCAGGAACGCATTCTTGTTTAAGCCTATCCTTGTTCTACAAGATTCTTCAGCTTATGCTTCATTGTAAGCATCATGTTTTATTCTGTTGACATCACTTTTCAGGATAAGTGTGTCCTTCCAGAGAACTGAATAATGGCATACAGAATCCAGGGATAAGAAGATACTGGATAGATGTTTAAATTTCCCTTAGATTAATACTTGCTTATTCCTTAAGAATAGTAACATCAATTTCTCTTCAGACTTTAACAAGACTGGAATAGAACAAGTTTGGAACAAAACTAACAAAGTATGTATCTTCTGCAGTGGTTTTTGGATCGTATGGCTGACGATGATTGGTGGCCAATGCAGATTCTAATAAAGTGTCCCAATCAGATTGTGAGACAGGTAAGAAAACAATGTTCCTTTTTAAGTCAGGTGACTACTTGACCCATGAACAGAAATGGACAATTATTATGACACACAATGATTCTGAAAGTTTTTGTTAATACCTGTAATTATCGTATTCTTTTCCATTCTTACATACAATTTAGTGAAAATATTTGGCCATGGGAGCATTACTGTTGTTTGAAACAAAATCAATATTACTATAGTGCCATAGTTGTACAGTTAGGATCACAAAATGTGATGTCACAATAGTGTCACAATAGATACAAATTAAGGTTTCTACAACTCCCACATGATCTCTACAAATTTGAACGCTTTACACTAAAAATGTTTTTCTTCTGAATTGGTTCAACAATAATGCATCAAGATACACATTCAGAAAATAAAAAATAATAAATTATATGCATTCAGTACTCCTAATGCAAAGGTTCACTTCTAAACTTCTGCCATTGGGTTTTGGAGGTAAAAACTTTAGCAATTACTTTATTTCACCTAAACCCTTCAATTGGTTTAAATTTTCTGATTATTAAAGTAATATTTCCATATAGAGCCATACATAGTTTCTGTATGCAACCCATTAGTAAAGGAATATATTTCGTGGGAGAACTCTATGCAAGATCTTAAGCAAAGCTCTAATCCTTGATGAATATTTTATAAATTAAAATGACTGGAAGCAATTTCCTGAAAATTTTCATATAAATTCTTATAGCCAGAGGCAAAATAAAAAGAAGTTTTCCAAAAAACATATAAACATGTTTCCAAAAACAGAGATAGAAGAAAAAATAACATTTGTGAGCAGCAGTCTTAAGTCATGGTTCAGTAGCGTACGGTGCACACCAATATTAAAAACTGTTTTTAGGGTCCCTCCATAAGATGTGTTTGAAAAAAAACAGGTTTGACTATTTTGTTAAAATATGATGTGTCATTACACTAATAAATGGAATATGGGTGTCAGCCTCAGCTGTAACTTTGAATCACATAGAACTGGAAGTATTACTTGGAGACAGAATATTTTTTTGCTTAGAAAATATGTATTGACATACATGCAAAAGAATGAACATGTGTAGTTCATTTACTCATGCATTTGCAGATGTTCCAGCGTTTGTGTATTCATGTGATACAGAGACTGAGGCCAGTGCATGCACATCTTTATCTCCAGCCAGGAATGGAAGACTGGTAAAATAACAACACGTGAAAACTTCTGTTTATTACATGCGTTACGACAACCACTTTTGTTTAATGAATTATTCAAAATGGTCTTGTAAACCTAAAATAGTACTGTTTTCATTGTTCTTTATTATTCTACCCAAAATGCTCTGATTTATTTAAAAATATTACTTTGGTTGGAAAAGCCAGTGTCTAAAGATACATTGTTTGAAACATTTATTTCCTTAGACTAGATTTTGATCATAGTCTTTCTTTTCACTGCCAGTAATGTGCTGCAAGTGTAAATCTCACTACTTATACATGAGAATCCGATTGTAAATTGGATCCAGAGGCATATAGGTGCAAATTTTAATTTGTACATCAAATAAAAGAGGTTGGAGATGAAAGTCTAGTCCTGTGTCATATAGCTATATCACAATTTTTGTCAAAAAGTACAAAAAGCCCTATTGGATTCTATTTTGTTCTGCTCATTATCAAGAAAACTGTCACTTTGTCTCTAATTATGAAATATTTGTTCTTTTTGATACACAATGAGAAAAAGAAGAAAGTGGTTTTTCTTTCATCTCTGGGGTTAAGCTTGTGATCCTGATAATAACTTTTTTCCAGAGCAAAAGTGGCAGTGTTTGTAGTAACTATACTGCCATAACAAAATTCAGGACATGAAGATACAGTTTTCATGGCAAAAAATAGAATTTAATTTTCTCTGGAAGCCTCAGTTTATAAGACTCTATCACTTGTTGTGTTCAGTGATAAGATCCAACTTTCAGTAGATGAATAAGGTTGAAAGTGTATCTTTTCTTCTTTGTCAGGATCCTGTATATGTGTTTAGAAGACTGCCTTTCCTTAGTTCCAAATTAAAATCAGCTATAATAGCATTCTTTCTTGAAACTCAGGAAAGTTGATGTGCAAATCAAGATGATGATTTTACATAGAAGGTCCCCAATACTTTTTTTTTCAGAATTCTTTTCCTGACTGAGAATGCTGATTTTATTAACCTTTCAACATTTTGAGTGACAGGTGCTACCTTACTTTAAGCCATGTTGTTATCTAGGTTATACTTGGCATAAGAGAAAGTTGTTAGAGATCTGAGTATGATAGTAGGACAAAGCAGAAAACTCTTAAGTTTTTCTCAATTTTTTTTTTTACTGCTTCAAGATGATTTCATGTTTCATGTATTGTGTGAAATACCTAATTTGGATTTTGTTTTCAGTTCGGATGACATGGATGGTCCTGTTGAAGACATTGGTAGTCGCTCTTGTGTAACACGCTTTGTGAAGACACTCTTGTCAATTATGGAGCATGGTGTTAAGCCTCACAGTAAACATCTCACAGAATACTTTGCCTTTCTTTATGAATTTGCCAAAATGGGAGAAGAGGAAGTGAGTATAGCATTGCAGTTTTGGGAATTAGGTATGTATATGCATGTATGTATTTTCAAGTAATTCAATATCTGCATATTTCAGAGCCAGTTCTTGCTTTCACTGCAAGCCATATCTACAATGGTCCATTTCTACATGGGAACTAAAGGACCTGAAAATGTAAGTTTGAATATCTTGTATAATGAGAACTAGTCTTTCATATTTTACATACGCGATCATTAGTGCTGTGTCTCTTGAACCATCTTTCAGCTATTAAATTAAAATTGCTTCACGTATGTAATTTTTTTCAATGTTTAAATGGATATAATATTTTTAAAAGGTGATGAATTGGCTATTTCTATTTAGTATAGAAATAGATATAAAGTAGAAGCAATTAAAGTTGCCCTTATCATGCTGTCAATGGTAAGAATTGATTGCTTATTCCTATTGTACAACTTAAGCTTTTAAATGTACTTGCTTTTGTTGTCAAATAGTCCACCATATCAGGCTGTGTAGTGACTTCAACCAACCTAGCTTTTGCATTTGTAAATACAATTCAGCTTATGCAAAACGAATGCTTCAACATGAAAATGAAGTGATTAGGTATTTACCTGGTTTGATTCGTGCAAGTTTATTAAGTTGTTTGAATAAAAGGACAGAATATATGCAAAACCACGTGGGGGCTCTTTGAAATTAAGGCTCAAAATGTCCACATTGAAGCTACCTGTTTTTTCCCTCAGCCACAGGTTGAAGTACTTTCTGAGGAAGAAGGGGAGGAAGAGGAGGAAGAGGAAGATATACTTTCTTTAGCAGAAGAAAAATATAGACCCGCTGCACTTGAAAAGATGATTGCCCTCATTGCTCTTCTAGTTGAACAGTCTCGCTCAGAAAGGCAAGAGCTTCTGAAAACCCAGCTAAATTCTAATCTAAGCTAGTTCAGAAAGGAATTAGAGATTTTATGGGTTTGAGGGTTTTTTGTGGGCTTTTTTAACAGCATAATTGAGCTTATATATGGGCCTGTTACATTTTTAACCATTTGAAAGATAAGTGTTGTATCACTGTTGACCAAAGAAAATACTCAGGCTAAATTCTTGAACACACTGAGCTGCCCACATTTGGATTTCTTTTTTTTATTTGGTCTAAGTACAAAATACTTACTGTTTTTGTTCAGTTTTATGTCAATACCTTTATTTTCTCTTGTATATTGTGATACTGAAGAATATAAACTAACACTCAGTCCTGTATTTCTCCTTAACTTTACTTAATAATCTCTGAAATAAAATGATAAAGGTTTTTTTGTATTTTAGGCATTTGACTTTGTCACAAAACGACATGGCAGCATTAACAGGAGGAAAGGTAATTCATTTAAAAATACACATATGTGTGTGTACATAAGTAATTGTAGACAGTGTACTAGTATCTTATTATTTGTTGCAGGGTTTTCCTTTTTTGTTTCAACATATCCGTGATGGTATCAACATCAGGCAAACTTGCAATCTCATTTTCAGTTTGTGTCGGTACAATAATCGACTCGCAGAACATGTAAGTTTCAGAAACTATAGCTATTTGTTGGAAATCTTATCTAATAAGTGTAATGGGGTGATTTTTATTGTTTTAACTGAATAAGCACGAGTCTAAGTGAGTTTTGTTTGTTTTGTTTTTAAGATTGTGTCCATGCTTTTCACATCTATAGCAAAGTTGACTCCTGAGGTATGTAAACATACTACCTGTATATTAAATAATTTGTATGAGTATTTTTCTGTTTTAAATTACTTAAATTATCCTTTACTAATCAAAAATCTTGCATGGAAGGTGATCCATGAAAGTTATTGTGACATTAAATGAAGTGTGACTGCACTGTATATGAAGTTTTCTAAAGCAGAAATCTGGTATGCAGTTTAAGATGAAAGTTTTATTCAAAGCCAAATAACATATTTCTAGATTCTCCACCTCTATGAATTAAAAAAAATTGGTAACAATAAAACATGTATGCGAGAATAAGTGGAGACACGTAATTATTGTCTGGTTGTTCAAGTTTTGGGGCACTATTTTGCAGTTCTGTGCATGCAAACACATTTCTCAGAGTAAATTCCTGCCCTGGTAATAACAAAAATACTGAGAGTTCCAAATGGATTCCACATGAAAAATATATACAGAGTGGAGAAGTGTATGCTTACACAAGGACATTGTGTTATACTGCTGTCAGAAAAGAAAAAATAAGCAGGAAAAATTGAGGGCATGTCAAGCAGAGGAGACATGATCATGTCTGGAAAAGAAGCACATACTAAATCGTTCTCATGACAGCTTTGCTTTGTGTGATAGAATGGGCACTATCAGATGACAGTCTACTTCCCTCCTGTCATGCTCGCACTTGCTACATGTTTATGCTGGTTTTGCTTTGCACATATACACATGCACCAGAAACATTTTTGGTAAGGTGCAAAATATATAATAATAGTAGTAACCACTTTATTAAACTATTGTTAACAACTGGTTGAGTCATAGCAAACTTAAAAAAAATCATAGTAGAGCCATCATGTTTCAGTAGAAATATTGGTGGTTTCAGAGGAAAACAGTACGCCAATAATAATGATCAGTGTAAACCCTCAAAATGCGATGCTTTTGGATAAACTTTTCAGGATCCATTACATGTTATGCAAATACATAAAAAAATAATAGCTTATCTGAGATAGTGAAATCTTCTCTGTATGTAAAACAGGATAAATTGGTGAATTTTTCAAGACTTGATTTCCATCCCCCGCCATTGTTCAGAATAATGCCTGTGTCAGATGTGTACTGTTATTTCCTTGTAACAGTATACTTCTACTAGACTGATCCTATCTAGTATGATCATGTTGCCTTGCACCAGCTATAAAAAGTAGCTTAATTCTACTGTATTCATATGTGGATACAGTAGAATTAAGATATGTGTATATGGATTATTCACAGATGAAGTAATAAGAGATTAAAAGTAACGTAAATGTTCATGTCAAGTTCATAGAAATATATTTTCATGCAAATGTTTGTGGGAGGTTTTTAGGTCTGTAAAAAAATTAGTGGATGAAATGAAATAGATCAAAATCGAGATTTTTATTTTTATGTGTTACAGGCAGCCAATCCTTTTTTCAAATTGCTGACCATGCTAATGGAATTTGCTGGTGGACCTCCAGGAATGCCACCCTTTGCTTCTTACATTCTGCAGAGGATATGGGAGGTACAACATGTGAAAGAAAACAGAAGCTAAATTGTCTTTCTCTTGTTCATTCTTTTATGTCTATGAAAAGGTCTTACATTTAATTGTCATCTTTGCTGCACTGATCCATTATTTTTTTTCTAATGACCATTTCACTGCCAAATAAACAGCAACAGTTAATAGTTCTGCTCTAACTTTTAATGCTATTTTAACAGAATTCTGATTAACTGGTATTTCAGTTTAACTTAAAATTTTAGTTTAATGAAAAATGAATTGATTCACAATACGGGTCTGGAATGCTGCTTCTAGGCAAATTCCACTTATTTTTCTCACTTGTCTTTTTGCAAGGACTGTAGAATATTTCAAGGCCCATTATTTTAGGGGTTTTTTTGTCCATTATGTACTGGTTCTTTGAATATTTGTTTGGCTTTTTTTTTTCTTCTCTATAAAATACTTATTAACATTTTTATCCCATAAAATAGTGCTAAATTGAATTAGTGGATAATTGCTGTGATGCAGGACCATTCTTGCTTGTATTTCTAAAGCAAGAAAGAGACAAATTTAGCAAGTTGGCACAGGGTTAAATTCCTTGATCAGAGCAATGGAACAGGAATTAAAGCTTTCATTTCAACTAACTGTTTTTGACTTCCTGGTACAATTTACTGTCTTTATGACTAATAACTGTGTGTCCAGACTGAAGACTGCTAAGAATCACAGAAACACAGAATGTTAGGGAGTAGAAGGGACCTCTGTGGGTCATCTAGTCCAACACCCCTGCCAAAGCAGGGTCATCTAGAGCAGGCTGCACAGGACCTTGTCCAGGCAGGTCTTGAATATCTCCAGAGAAGGAGACTCCACAACGTCCCTGGGCAGCCTGTTCCAGTGCTCCGTCACCCTCAGAGGGAAGAAATTGTTCCTCATGTTCAGACGGAACTTCCTGTGCTTCAGTTTGTGCCCATTGCCCCTTGTCCTGTCGCTGGGCACCACTGAAAAGAGCTTGGCCCCATCCTCCTGACACCCACC
>Ga0065711_1041353_pt1 | contig 16219 bp, 7 predicted proteins | sample Hoacrofraction12_FD_59098 | JGI IMG/M metagenome (GOLD analysis project Ga0065711, IMG submission 59098) | Hoatzin crop microbial communities from Cojedes, Venezuela - Epithelial fraction 12 v2 (version 2) | ecosystem: Host-associated > Birds > Digestive system > Esophagus > Crop | place...
CCCTTTTTTGAGGCAAACTACATTGAAAATTGTAAAAAAAAACCAAAAAAGAATTACTAACTCCTCTGCAATCTCTATTTGTATTCAAGTCTGAGGTTCAAAAATTACCCTCCCAGTAATGGGAAGAAATTCTCACGCTCGGGACTGGAAACGTCTTCTGTATTTGGCTGAACTGACACAATACACCAACCACTTTGTGGATGCACAAGTAGTAGGCAGAATTATAAGACCTAGGCAAAACCAAACACAAAAGTACTTTCTGTATTGCAATATGACAGTCTTTGGATTTCACAGCCCTAAAATAAGTGGAAAATACGATTGACTTAGGCAAACAACAAAAAAAATCCTGGTGCTATAAAGATTACATCGGAAGTCTTACAAAAACCCTTGAAACTAAACTATACAGCTCAGCAGAATTTCAAAACTGTACTCGTTTCTTTGAGTTTGCAGACACTGACACATGTCTTTTTCATTAAAATGTGCAAGCTGAACAAACTTATGTGATGGAGTAATGTAGACTTGCTATGACACTTTAAACATGTAAAGTGGTTTGAATTGAAATAATTATGAAGTGAATTATGAATCACTATGGCAAAAGTACTCTAAAGATCCTGTGCCAATGTTTTAGCTGTTAAAAATACACGTAACTGAGGACTCAGTTTTGTTTTCAATCTTTGTTTGACTTTAGGTTTACGACAGTGAATGTGTCTGGAGAAAACTCAAATAAGTTGAGTCATTTTGCTGTATTTTTAAAAAGTACAAATCATATCATTTTGTCTTAAGCCAAAGCACGAACAATTTGAGGAGGCTGTAAGAGCATTTAAGGTAAAGGATGAATTTGGAATGGAAAATGGAACTCCGCCTATATGCTGAACAATGTATGTTGATACTGCAATTTTTGCAGTTTCCATTTTTATGATGTAAATTAAATTCTGAAATCAAGCATCTAAAATTGAAGTTTTTAATAATTTGATAGTGGAAAAAATAAACAGCTACAAAAATAATTATACATGATCTACCGTTAAAGATAATTATTTCAGATGTGCCAACCACCACAATATAAAGCAGGAATGCATAACCAAACAATGTCAGTTAATTAGTAGATAAAGCACATCTCGGAACTTTACCACACAGTTTACATAATTGTATATAGCATTGTATGATTGCAAAGGCTTGACACTGCATGAACTCTTTGGGGAAGAAAAATAGAGAAAAAGGGTTAATTGCACATTCATGCAAGTAAGGTTAGGCTTCCAACAAATATTGAACCAACTTACTCTCTAAAGAGAGTTCCAACACAGGGGACAGCATGCAAAACGAAACAAAACCAAAACAAAACAACAACAAAAAAGGGAAAAAGATAAAAACACAGAAATTAGTGGCCATCAATACAAAGTTCCTATATGGAATATAAAACAAAATAAAACAAAAAGGTATTTCAAAACTTTTATGATAACTTTCTTAATCTTACTGGGATACCCAATGTATTTTAAAAGTAAGCACTTGGCATGTCCTCCAAACCATTCTCCACCAAACCGTCCTACTCCCTTTTTCTAAGCAATTCCCTACATCCAGCTATCATGTTAAAGTAAAACTTTAAAAAGTAAACAAACAAACAAAAAATAAAACAAAAGTGATGACAGAATAACTCCTACAGACACTTGAAAAGAGTCCAAGATGAGATTTGTGTAGTTATGTGTGTATGACAAAGTTCACAGCTCATGAGCTGTTAATACATCAAGGATCCTCCTGACAATACATTGATAACTATTAATAGTTTTGCAATATCAAAAACCACGCAAGGTTTCAGTGACTGGAACAGGTGTAGAATGTGCTATAACTCAGGTCAAATTTTTGAAAACAAAGCAACATTATTTCATGTCAGAATGCCCAGTGAATAAAACAATTAAGTAGACAAATTCAATGTAACATTCCTATAGGCTTAACGAAACCATAAAAAGCTCTTCTGACACATACAGTTAAGTTTTGGAACATTTTCATTATCCTTCCCTGGCTCCCCAAATACAAAAGAATCTCCAGGGTAGTTCTGATATACACACAGCTGCAATATTAATTAACACAAGACCAAGCAAAATTAAACCAAGCTGCTATTCACAATTTTGTCATTCCTTCATTTAAACAGCAGTAATATTTCAATGTTTAATTTTATTTCCTCTCCTCTGACTTAACTGTTCTTTTTCTGGAATGTTTTCTTCAATTTCTCTTTAACTGCTTGGCTTTAATCTTTTCTTCTGGATTCCTGCAGTTTGAGCACCTATAGTATCATGCTGCTGTGGGCAATGCAAGTTTCTTCCAAAACACAGGTGTCACAGCAGCTAAGTCACTTTTTCCAGCAGGAAAAGTAAGGAGGACAGATGAACATGAAGTTAACCTGTCAAGACTTCTCATAATTCTCAGTTTAATTTTCTATTGCAGCAATCAGGTAGACTTACAAATATGTAAAACGTATTACATCATCAAAGCTGTTTTTCTGAATTCTGCTGGGAAAAGCCAATACTTCTGAAATGACTACTTTGCTCTGAATTTTTCCGGTTACCGTTTTAACAATTCTGAAATATGGACCCGAAGTGGGACATGTTATACTCAACATAGAAGGTTTCTTCCAAACAAGCCTATAACTCAAACAAAATATGAAGTTGTATGTTTTTTACATTATACCATTTTAACTTTATTCAGCTCCTTACCTACCTGCAGTCCTTTTTCTATGGGAAATTACTGCATATATGAAGCTGTAATAGTAACCCTCCTCCCACAAAAACTGTAAAACTACTATCAAGCAAAGGAACTCCATTTAAAAGATTTTACTGGTCTTAGAAAACAGAAGGATTATTCTCCTTGTTCCATCATCCATATGGGGTCTTTACCTAGGTGGAAGTGAATAAAATATCGCGTTTTCTTATACACCAAAATATAGTCTCCACCTTAATTATTGAATAATAACAATTATGTAAAAATTATTCAACAGCCTCATCAGACAGCCCTATCTATGAAATGTGAGGAAGACGTAAGTGTTGATAATAATACCCTGGAAAATAAAGAAGTATAAATTTGGTATAGTTCATCAGAGTCATCACATACGATTTAGTCCGACCACTTTCTTTATGATGTAAATTACTGCACCAGAGCCTTCTGTTTCTGAGAGAAAAACATTACTCCTTTTGAAGTGGCCTCTGTAAACAACATGACTTCTTAAAAATGCTTACTAATTTTAAGCACAAACTGCTGAACTACTTCAATGCATTTTAAATGAAACTAACCTTTATCTCAATTACCCTGCAAAAAAAGTGGAAAATTATCTTGTTCAAAATTGCAAATTAAATAGATTGAAATCTGATACCATTAACTGCTTACAGAATACAGTTTGTCAAATATTAACATGTGCAAATATCACGGGCATATTTTATTTCAACTGGCTTTCTATTAATATATGCTTTCAATTGTTTACTGAAAGTAAGAAAAACCTAAACATACCTTACTGTGAGGATCAGCAAACATTCTTGTGAAGATTTCACACAACCTTTTCAACTCAACACGACTGTCAAAGTGACAACAATACATTAGTCAACTCCCCTGCTAGTACTACTGGAACACTAAAGCATAGCAATCAGTGAAATCAACTGTAAAAGTTGAATCAAATAATCTAGTAAACAAAGCAGAAAAAAGCATTTTAAGACATGGATAAAATGTAACAGATTTTGTCTAAACTAAGACTTTCAACCTAGAAATGTCTATTTAAAGTAATTAATGTATTGAACCACTCCCAGCTATTCTAACAGAGCAGATACTCAAAAAGGCATTCTTAATAGCTAGCAGTAAACAGTTCCTTCTGAATAAATAGCCAATAAATAAGAACAATAATTAAAAGAAATTTATAAGAGAAATAAATAAAAATAAAAGCCTTCCATCAATACTAGATGCAAGCACTTTAGGAATCTTTTGTACTGCAAGAATTCTCTTGATTTTAAATTCCATTTCTTAAATTGAGCTTTTTAAACAGATCCAATACACTAGAGGCCAGAAGCTACGATAGCTTCCTCATTCCTTCTCCTATCTTCCTCTCACAGACACAGACCCTGCCTTCCCTCTCCCCAATTTTCTGTATTCCTTCGAACATTGTCTTTCTTTCCTATGTCCCTTGCCTCCCTTCAACTCTGAAATGAAATGTTTTTCTGTTCACATGTTCTCTTACCTTAAAGTTCTCTGGTTCTTCAATAAGTTTTGCAAGCCTAGAAGGCCTTCTTTTCTCTCTGACCAGTTGGAGCTAGCACAGCGATTTAGGACTTCAGCCACATCTTCTGTCTGTCTCATATAAGTTGGTATGCTTCCATTCCTAGAGCTATAGGACCTTTCTGAACAGGCACTTGATGCATCACTGTTGGCATCATCATCTGAGTACATCCCATAGGGCTCATATCTTCTTCGCACAGGCTTCTTCTGTAGTACAGAAACACCCCCCATTAGCACTGATTTTCAAAGAGACAGTATACATACCCATAATCAGTAGAAAGACCAAGAGTTGAAATAATTGGCATGACCCCTACTACCTGCAGAGACAAATGGCTCCAACTACCCAGCAGGTCAAATCAAGTTAATAAAAATATTTTACAGAATTATGGCTTGCATAGTATTCCAAACATAAAAGCAACGCAAAGGCAAAGAAGACATACGTTTGATGAAACATTCCACTTAAGGTTTACTTATAAAAATGCATAAAATGGCATGATAGGGTGACAGAAAACTGTATTGAAAGTTGGTTATTTCACATAATAGCTTTATATACGTTACAAAATAAGAATCAGGTCTAAACCCACATATTCTGTCATTTTAACTTACTTTGTATCAAGCATGTTAATAGCAAAATATTAAACTATTTAAGAAGGAAAACAGTTTCTATACCTTAGTCCGTATGTCTCCTAAGAGCTGTTAGCAGTAAATTATCGAAAAGAAACAGAAATTGAGAACAGGAAGGTAAGGCATAGCAGCATTGTGACTATTAAACTACCTGCCACTGGAAAACACATAGTCTTACTGTAAATTTTGTTCTTAGCATTCTGTATCTGATTAGCATATCACGCATTGCCAAGAAGTAGCTTGCTAAGCTTCCATTTCCAGAAAAATATTACATATCATCTGCTGGTTGGTCACAAAGACTTCTCTGTCCAAATCTTTGTCTTATGCAGTGATATTTGCGCATGAAGACTTAAACACACGCAGTCAACTGCTATCTGAATGTGAAATCTTCATTTAAACTTTATTTTCCCATCAACTTCTCCATCTCTGTTTAACTTCATTTCAGTACCTAAACTTTGTCATTGCAACAATTACTACAGCAGTCAATGTTCTTAAAAAACAATAAAATCAATTACATAATGCAAAATCCCAAATCCCCTGAAAAGAAAAACAAGCCAACAAAACAAAACACAACATGCCAAAGGCCAGAGGAAAACACAAAAGCTAGTTATCCTAAATGATAAAACACACACCTCTGCAAAATAACTCTGCCATTCAAATACTGGAGTTGAAGCTAGTAGTTAAAAATTCGATTACATACTCAAAGCAGCAGAAGTGTGATTGTTTTCTCCTTAATTACCATTGCCATTTTCACAGCGTTCTAGTTTTTGACAGTAGAATAACTTGCACAATAGAAAAGTCAATACATCATATAACAAGCAAGCTCATGTCAGCAGAACAAGCATACATACATGTCTAAGAGAATACAGGAAGGGAAAAATCACAAACACATGGGCATTGTTGAAAAGGGTCACGGTAAGTAAAAAAAAAAAATTTTTTTTAAAGAAATAGAATCTGAAATGCCAAGGACTGTTCTAAAGTAAAAGGTGTAAAAATATGTGAAGATAACCACATCACTGCATTTCAAATGCATCTTTTATTCAAACCAGAAGTTAGCCAGAAGGCTGATACCCCTTTGGCTTCAGCAGTATTATAACTGGCCAGATATTTTTCATACCATAAAAAAAGTAATGCAATCCAGATTATTACTGATTTTTATATTACATCTGTCAGGACTCTGTGTTCTACCTTTTAAGAACACTGTTCTGAGGGGGGGCTTCCGTCTACGATAAAACAAGAAGGGTGTTCATAACCAGATTTCCATCTAAATAGAGCCATTTGTACAGGGCAACCTGTGCATTTCAAGTATGGCAGGCACCCAGGCATGGAAATACTACAGTAATAAAATGCTGCTGTTCTTGATCCTTCTTTGTAATGACAGATTCTAGCTAAAATATTTCAACTGATTTTCCTGTAACATTTCTAGAAGCATCATGCAATTTTGGATCCAGATAATACAAACCAGTTTCTACAAACTTTATTGCTTCAGCAAAGCAGGACACATTCAAGCCTCAAGAGCAGTCACTGGAAGCATGAGTCTCTCCTCAATTTATATTCTTCTTACATACTTTGCCCAGCTAAATTTCAATAAATTATAAAGCTGCTAAAAGTACTAAAGATACTCTGTATAGCACCAGTGTGAAGAAATCTATATCACAGGCTTTCAAATTACAGCCACAAACTTTTCATGTTCCATGGACTGTTTTCCTATTGCTCCCTGTTCCAAAAATACAGGCTGACTTTCAGTTTACTACCTAGCATGCCCCATCAATGCTGAAAACTTTTTGCAAGCTTACAATATCAGAAAGGGGAAAAAACACTCTATCTCACCATGACCTCTTAGGGAACATTTCACAGATAACCTGATGTCTATGCCAGTGAAGGCACACAAATTTCACACTAATGTGCCAAGACAACAGTATTAACCAAGAAATCAATAAATTGCCAGAGTAAGAACATGACACAGTTATTCAGATTTTTTCCTTTGAAATTTTGTCTCTATTTAGTCATATCTGGCTATAATTGAATGTCTTAAGAGCCTAATTTGCAGGTTTTTACTCATGTTCCAAATAATATTTTTGTTCTAATAATAAAAATTCCTTAAACTATTCTGATAACTAGATAATAGGTCCTTAGGATTCTTTAATGACATGCAAATAGTATGTAATACTTGATTAAAATATATCTGATTTATAGTTTCAGCATTTTAAATTAACTGACGACTTCAGCTTGCTGATATGTCAGAATCGCAAAATACATCATGCGTTCAGTCAGGCTGAGACAGGGAGGCAGAGGAGCCAAACCCGCCCTTTTAAAGAACAGGAAAGGTTAAGACAGAATGGCATAACCCATTTTAAATGCAGTCTTTTTAAAACAAAAGAAAACAAAACCTAAACTTATGAAATGCTGCCTGTAAAGCCATCATTGTATCTCTTCAGCATCCATCTCGGATGTCGTCAGACAAAACAACTTTAAATGGAACACAGGCTTATGATAAGCAGAGTGCTTTAGCTGTCATCGTTCCCAGCTTTGACAAACCTTTTAACCTATCCAGAAGTTTGGCTGTTGTGGGAAACTGGTGGTTAATGCTACCGGCTCAAGTGGCTCCTTGGACCACTCCAACACAACAGTTCAAGACTATTTCCTGTCTGCCGTGGAAACATGTGCATTTCACAATTCTGTAAGGAACAAAAATTCCAATACTTTGCAGCTCTAGAAATTCAATTTCTCTTTTTTCCCCCCACCCAGAAGCCAATAAAATAATGAATGACAAGTTCTTTTACATACTTTAACGTGCAGGTACCAAGCATTTTAAGAGTCTGTATCCTACCCAAGATCAGAGCGAGTTTCTTACCAAAGCATCTGCTACTGCCTCTTCTACATCAGAACCTGTGTTCAGAACTCGCATAGCGCTAACCGATGATGACAATCTACTCGACTGACTAATTCCAAAGCCAGTACCTGTTATAACAACAACAAAAATGAATATAAAGTATTCAGTCAGAATGGCAACATGGGATATTAATACCACACTCACTTAAAAAAACCCAAGCAGAAGAAACGCATTTGCTTCACATTTCTAATAAATTACATAGCAGCTAAAATACTGGTTACTTTCATTCTGAAGTCATTAGTGGTGCAGTGAAAAGTAAGAAATTAAGTAAAAATACCAGTCGTATACATTCTATTCCAATATCACAGGGAAAAAAACCACAAAAATGAAGTGAAAGAACCTTTCTTTTTTTTTTTGTTTAATGTCTTCTTCATTTTGGGTTTTTGTTTTCATTTAAAGAGAAAGCAAATACAATAGGAAGGCTACTGAAAGTGCCAATTAGAAGACTACATGCATAAGGAATGCTACACAAATACTGAAAAATGGAAAACTAAAAGCTCTTCTGCAAGTAAAAACAAAATTATTGTTAAGAAAAAAAGGATTAACATTGGAGGGTGAGGGTGGAGACAAAATCTAGAAATATAAACACATCTACCTGGATTATTAAAACCACAAAACTCAAATTAATATAAATAAAGTATTTTACAACTGAACTATGAGAATAACCAAGTGGGTGGGGAAAAAAAAATCCAGGATGACTGCACAGATGACAAAGTGTACTCATCCTTCACCTGTAGCCCCATAAACATCAGGAGTGTAGAGGGCACCAGTGGATCTGGAGTGATGTCTGGAAGCTGCAATAACAGGATCATATAAACCCCCTATCTATTACCATGGAATCAAACTGTTGCTATAGTTGCTTAGATCAACAAGAGAGTATTTATCAAAAAGATTCAGCTCTAGCACAAGAAACTGAATATTACACAGAAGCAAAAAACATCAGAGAAGTTCTTTGATTATACAGAATATGATTATATAGAATTATTTAGGTTTAAGTACACTGGACACTTCATGCATAATTTTTTAAAATTTAAAAGATTAAGAGCAGATTAAAAGCAAGGATGTTTAAGTTTAAAGAAGAAAAAATGCATAGACACACTTGCGTGCGCGCACACACACACACACAGAGAATTCTCTGAAACATCTAAAAAGTTCCACGGATACAGGTCTTCCATTGTGGAGTTAACTCAATATGACACGCTCAAGTACCAAACGTTATCTACAAAAAGTGACTATTGCACGAACTTACTGTATTAGCAGGTGACAATTTGTATAAACTTGAGTTCTTGCCTATGTGCAGGTAAGTCATCCTCAGTTAAAACTCACCACTATGTAGATGAAAGTTAAAATCATTCAATTTTAATTAAAAGTTTATAATAATTTAATGCAATCAGTATTTCAGATGTGTACTGTTTTCTTTTAAATAAATGTGAAATTGATACGTTTACGTCATTTACTGTAGCTAATTAAGATTCTTTAAGGTTAGGGAAAGTGGGAACCAAAGATCCTTAAGGACTTTTGAATAAAACTAGAGTACCTTCCTCCTTCTGGCACTTGGATAAAACTGGTCTTTTAGAGAGTCTAAGGAAGTTGACTCACTATTGCTAACACTTTCTGTCTTAAAGCAAGTAATTTTAAGTTCAATGTGTTTTTAAACCATTCATCTTCTTTCTTCAGTTCACTTAAGTTAGAGTTCTACAGCACTGGTTTTGAACAATTTTAACTTGAATTCAAATGTCCACCCACCATGCCATCAACCCGAGATATAACCTTTATAACAAATAAATGTAAATACAAATATTTTACATGGTTTAGATACATAAAATACTATAAATAGAAACCAGGAATCAAATGAATCATCCTTTACTCTGACTAGCACAATTTAAGAGTCTGATTTGAATCAAAGAACCCTGATACAGACCAAATGCCATTTGGGGAAGCACACCGTTTTTAAGCTGAGTGAATGCCAAAACGATCCAAAGTCCTGTAAAGGTCCCGGAAACAACATTGTGTTTTCTCCACATAAAGTCCTCTACTCCTTGCACAGCAATGTGTTTTATTTCAAACTAAATCTGCATGAAGTTGTTCAGCTAGGGACTTTTCTTTTGCAGCTAATGCTTTGTGGAATACTTGATTCTTTGGAAAGTCTGTCTCAGCATAAAAAGGAGACAGGACAGGGGATGTCAAAACATAGGCATCAAGGCTGATAGAGCTTTAAATACAAGCAGTAACAGGATAAACCTTTCTATTGCTTTCCATCAACAAGCCCTGAATTCAAGACAATCCTGCCCTCATATACATTTGAGATCTGCCCAACAAGTTTTTAGGACAGTGAAAGGAAGCACTATATTGGATCAAACATACCTCATTCCATACTTTCAGGAATATTCTTTGTACCCCTCGAACTGCAGAAATTGTTCAAGTATTTACTTCTGTTGTTTCATTTTTTAAAAGATGAGTAAAAATAAGATTTTTAAATGGACTCAACATAATTTCTTAAGTAAAATATGGAAATTATACTAGTCTAATACTTCACTATATGTAACAAAAATAGGCACTTCTATATAAATTACAAACCACTTGCTTCTCAGAGTGGCTCTTATCTCCCAGTTTATAATCTTATACTGAGATGTGAGATCACACAAACACTTCATACCAGTGTATACAGAGAAGCAATTATGCAGCTTTTGGGTCATTTTATGCCCCCAAAGGGCTTAGCACTTGGTAGCAAAAATTTCTGTGCTGAGAACCAGATGCAACAACACAAATTACATTCCCCCCTTCAGCCCCATGTAAAACTGTCTCTAGCTACAAACACAAAGCTGAATGTGCCTTATTTCATCTTCTATTTGTACTACTGAAAAATGTTAAATTTAGTATTTTTGATAGAAGTTAACACCATTCCATAAGACCAAACTGGTCCAACCAAAAAACTGCATGACATTAGAGATGATTCAAACATGACGCCATACTAGAAGGAATCCTAGGAATCCTAATTTATTCCACATATTGCTGTCTTTTTTTTTTTTTAAATAAAACACTGGATTCTTATATAATGCTATTTTGCATTCTCTGCACTATCAGACAATGCAATCTATTGTATTTGTATAGGTACTTGTTTTGACATCTGAATACAAAAATTAAACTCCATCAATGAAAAATAAAACCTTAAGTAGCATCCATCCCAATGACCCATCTTATGGTATTAGTTCAATACAAATTTCTTCAGATAACAAGCATTTCACCAAATATAAAATGTAAATCAGATCTCGCATGCATGCAACTGAAGTCAAGCTGGAAGGTAACAAAGGGAGCGCAAAAAGATCTGGAAAATACCCTCGTTTTTAAAAGCAAAGATGATGTGTGTACTACAACACAGTCTGCCAGCTGTGTTTCAGTAGAACACACAGTTTACTAATGGATCCTGCATAACGTCTACTTTTAATGTAATTTTCCATTTAAATAGCATCTAGGCAAATTAGCTTTAGTTCTCGAAACAGCTTTCATTCAATTAATCTGTACTTTCCCAATAAAACCATGGCTGACGGGAAACATACTGCCTACAGCTGAGTGCCTCAATTTGAGATAGAAACCAGAGATTTACTATTTTCAGACTACGTTTAACAGCTAGTATTACAAAGTCCTTAACTGTAAGCTACACTTGAACAAATAAAGAGGGATATATATTGAAGACTAACTCTGCCAAAAATAACACCAAAAAGATGAGTTTCAGGTACAACCTCACAGAGTTTTGTATTACCAAACAATCAAAAAAACCACCCCAATATATAAAAAGACTTTTTATCAAAATTTACCACCAACTTCATAGTAACCTTGATATAGACACATGGAGATGAGAAGCTTCCCTAATCCTTAACCAACAACATGTTAAAGAAACTACAAGCTAATGTTTCTACGCCTTACTGACATTTCAGAAACAGGCAACAGCTTGACAATCTTGCAAAATCTTTTAAGTGCCAGGCCAGTAAGCTGAAATATTAAGTGAAAACAAAACTTTGGCTTATAGCAGCTCTAGAAATGAGGACTGAACACAGCTTTGCATGTCTGAATGTTAGAAGTTTTCAATTCCTCTTCCTCCCTACGTAACAACTAGCTAGTACTTCAATTATTTATCATTTGTTCCACACAGATGAAAAGTAAGCTTCTGAACTGTACTTTGTTCATCTACTTGTATAAGGACTTCGCTACTCGCCCTGTTCATTTTTAGAAAACGGAAAGTAGCCTCAGAATCCAGTTCTGCTTCAGCAGATTGGTCCCTTATCTGCACCATCATATTTACTTGCTCTAATAGCAAAAAGTTAAAGTTTTTCTTGGTTTTTTTCCACATAATACAGTGATGACAATATAGCTAAGGAGACAAAATAAAGCATATTTTCTTCTTCTACACCAAAATTGGAGCAATTTTGAGTAACAACAGAGTCTAGCTGTTGATGTAGGGAAAGACAGATGATGATAGCGACACTACGTTCTTTGCTCTAGCTGGTCAGTGAGAAATGGATTATCTAACTGCACCCAGACAATGAGCACTGTAATAAAAAGAGAAACACGTAATTTCAGAAAACTTTCCAAAAGCAGAACCACCCTTTCAAAAGTCTCTAGGCGCTGCATATCACACACCTTTCCAGACTTGGTATTTAAGATCAGACTAACACTAGGCAAAGTGTTTACTTTTCAGTGTGCAAACCATTCACACGTTGGTCAGTTCTCCATTGAAGTAAGTGGTGAGCGAGCCAAAGGAAGGGAAAATAACGGTGGCGGCTAGAAGCTAAATGAGGGAGGCACGGATTCGTTAGGCGCAAATAATGAAGGGCAAAGACAGCCATGCACAACAAGGGGCTCTGAGTACTTACCAAGGGGTGGAAAAGAGCGGACAGGGCTTGTGTCCCTGCTACTTTCACGGCTGGCCTCCCGACTGCACCCCTGACTCACACTAGGCCGAGGAATGCGGCTGCCTCGTGCTAGTATGATTCAGGGTACAGACAAACAGCAGCACAGAAGGGAGAAGACATAAGAAAAGTTGCAGTTTTAATGCAATTCTATTCTGCAGTAAGATGAAAGATGTATTTCTAAGAAAAGACACTGATGATTATGTCGTATTATAAGTCATAACTGTTTCCACACACTTTCTTGATTGTGCTGGATTACACTAAGTGCAGCCAGTTCAGTGAAATTATTTCTTCGCACAGCTAACAAGAGATGCACAATTCTTTACAGAATGTTTGAAAAAACCTCTTGAAAAGGACCGAGAGGAAACAAGCAACAAAAAATATGAAGAGTGTTGATTCAGAATTTGTGCTCAAGATCAACTTAAAGTAATGCAAATGAAAAAAACCCACAGCTTTCTAAAGAAGAAAAATGTAAAGTTAATGTAGCTAAGGTAACAATCAAAATACAAAACAAAGAACAGCAACAATGCCACTAAAATCAACTGATTTTTCAATAATCTTGTTTGTAATAAAGTGTAATCAGGTTATACCATAAGGTTTAGGAAACATGACATTAATTTTTGTGTCACAGAGTACACACATGCACGCACACATACGCAGAAGACAGACAAAAGTAATGAAGAAAATATTTTCAAAATAGTATCACAATTTCGTTCAACGGATATGTATATTTTGGCGGTGGGGATAAGAAGCGAAGTGAAAGACAAAGACGACAGGGAGGTGAGGAAAAGAAAAACTACTGCATTCTGACAGAAAAAAATTAAAGTTTCGGCTTAAATTTAAAACTATCTTGTGTATAGAAGACAATCTTCAGAAAACAGGCATGTTTTAGATATTTATCAATACACATTCTAATTTTATCATCTACCTATAACTAATTGCAAGCTGTAGATATCCAGCACTTATAGTAAGAAGGGCTACAAAGAAACCAAGAGTTACGGAGTGATGCTTACCTACTGACAATCTAGAAGGACTAGCTTCTCTACTGCACCCCTGACTTCGTGGGATTTTGCTTCGTTTTTGTGCAGTTGCAGGATTCACTAACACTCTCTGAACTCCTGTGTTCATAGTGGAAAGTGTGGTGGTTGTCAAAACTCTTCCAGGAGACCCAGATCTACTGCCAGCTGAAGATAAAATGAATAAATATAAGTAACAGCACATAAAATAAACATCCATGGTTAAAAAAAAAATATAGATGCTTTAAGTTAGTAGGAAAGTGGCAGTAGATTGAAATGGTCTGGAAAAACATACAAGGTAAAAATGTGAAATAGAAAACCCTGGTCCAACATACAAGGCAGATAAAATTATTCTACATACAAAGCAGATAAAACTGTCATTGTAAGGAAGCACTTGACATGGTATTTAGCACAAGATATGCTCAAGAAACCATAAATAATAGTGTTCATCAACAGTTCCAACCTCCCCAACACAAACATTGCTGTATTCATTTTTTAAGCTACATGGTCTCACGGATCACTTTTTCTACTAAAAAAAGAAAAAAAACCACTGCTAAAAAGCTAAAGGGAGCAACTTTAAACTAGTGATATCATAATTATCCCAGTTCTTCCAATGCAACCAATGGTATAATAAAGTAACATAATTTTCCTAATTTAAAGTCTTCTCCCTTGCTTTTAACAGCTTGGTGTCTTCAAGCACTGCTCTCTGAGAAGTTAAATAAAATGTCACTGAAGACAATTTAAATACTCATGTTCATTTCTGTGGAGGTTACCCCACAAATTCAAAGAAAATCTTCAATTAGTTTTAAACAAGCTAGAAAACTGATCAAGACTTATTTAAGCGTCTTGCATTTTTATTAATCAAAACTGTACATTACCAAGTACTATAACTGTTCTTTTCAACATATAGTACTCTATACCGGAAATTGGTCATCAAACCCTAATTTTGATATTTCAGGTACAGAAAATTTATGTTTTAAGCCGTAACAAAGAACCCATTCTTCTCTAATTGTACCCAATTTATACCACCCATTGATATATTGTTCCCTGCTGCAGAATTCACGTCTGATCAAATAAAAAGCAAACCATAATTTTGACCAAAGGTCAACTGCATACAGACAGAAACCTTTCATTCATTTCTTAAAAACAATCAGGTAACTGTAAGACCACAGCTATGCTATCATATCTATAGACTTAACATGCAACATCTCGCGTGACTTTTATGGGTTACTTCTTATGAGGCACATTTCAAAAAGATAAAAGTGGATTACAGCTTGACTATATGGGAAAATAAACAAAACCCCCAAAAAAACAAAACATATGCTGGGTGGAAAGGAGCAAACTAAAACAGTGTACCATGCATATACTTTCAGATTCATTGTTTGAATTCAAACTTGAAATGATTATTTAGCAAAATCCCTTTACCAAACCATGGACCTATTCAGCAGAAATGATAAATAAAATACTACACAGCCTGGAAAAAACAAGCATTTCTATAGGAAACAAAAGAACAGGCAAATCTACAAAATTGGTGTGGTCTGCAAAAGTTAAGGGTTTGGCAGCTTCTTCATATCAGGGCATTTCAACTTAGACCTGATATTACTATGCCTTCTTCCTAGCCTCCAATATTTTTTATCTCTTTAAAACAATGAAAATATTGTGTAAGTTCTCACTGTGCCGGAAAATTTTAGAAGATTTTCTTCAATAGGTCAGAAATCTGAAAAACTTACTCTTCTCAGAACATACAGAAGAAACACAACCTCTCATTCTAATACTTTATTTATCCTTCTATTGTCTGACCTGCAAAGTGTGCCACTACAGCGTAAATAAACCAAATTATGCTAATAGTACTACCACCACTAGTGGATCTAAGAAAACTGAATGATGAAAGAAGGATTACTAAAGCAGTGACAGTGAGGAAAACCTCCTATCTTTACTGCCTTCTAAATAAGGATTATATCCAATTAGCTAAGTGCAGCATACAGAAAAAAGTGACCTGGAATTTCTGCTGAATAGGGTCCTTACATGAGGTATGTCAAACAGGTGATCAAACAATGACGTATACACAAATTCTGTAGACTCTTACCACCAATGGGGTTAGCAGACTGTGATCCTGAACAAGTGTAAAGGCAGGATTAGGGTAGGGGTTTATAATCCATGAAGAGGGAGGGAGCAGAGCAGATTAAAAAATGGATGGCAAATGGAAATAAGAAAGCTTTAGTCATTTTACACAGGAAAAATGCCACAAGGGGGTTATGCTAAAGCAGTGCTTTTAAGTAGCTTCCACAGTCGAAGAATTAAACTCAGATGCTATGTACAAAGCAGATGAAGCAAAGCTGCACAAGCAAATTACAATTCTTCAGCTTTCTAATCAACAACTGGACAATACTGAAGAATTAAATTTCAATTAAACATGAAACTGTAGCCGTCATATTACTTTAAAAGAATATTACGTTGCCAAAAAGGTTCAAGAAGTTCAACAGCTGAACAAAAGTTACACACAAGGCCAAAACTTTTTTTTTTTTTTTTTT
>Ga0065711_1041354_pt1 | contig 16218 bp, 8 predicted proteins | sample Hoacrofraction12_FD_59098 | JGI IMG/M metagenome (GOLD analysis project Ga0065711, IMG submission 59098) | Hoatzin crop microbial communities from Cojedes, Venezuela - Epithelial fraction 12 v2 (version 2) | ecosystem: Host-associated > Birds > Digestive system > Esophagus > Crop | place...
CCCTCCTCCGACTGCCGGGGCCCTCGGCCGTGACCCCGCAGCCCCGGCGATCGCTGCTTCCTTGCTAGGCTGGAAAGCGCACCTTAACGGCAAGCCGCGCCAGGTCGTCGTCTTCTCCTGCCGAGTACCGGGTTAGCGAGTTCCACTTTGACTTCCAGTTTATATCACTGTGGCAAGAAGTATTTCCTAAAGTTCAAGAATCAATTTTCTTCTGTGCGGTCAACTGAGAAACAATAACATAATGAACTTCAAAGAGGAGAAGAACGGTAACAGAAATAACCATCAGTCCATTTTAATAGCTCAAAAATAACTGAGTTGTTGTAGACATTAAGTAACTAAGGGAAAGTGCCTCAGTGTGGGTGTCAGGCTTTGAAGAGAAAAGCTGGTTAGTAACTAAAGGCTAGAAGTGTTGGTCTGAGTAACTACCTCACTGTTTTTCAGCTTTTTTTACTTTCAGATGAAAACTCAGGGAGGAGGAAATATTTACTGTTTGGGGGAAAAAAAAAAAAGCCAGCAAGAGAAAGAAACAAAAATTCCAGAAGCAAGCATTCCCAATTTCATGCAAACTTACGTATTTTTAAGCCACAGGAATGAGAATAATAGAGTCTTGCTCTGCTTTGAAAGCCTGTTCCACCCTCCCCATAGAAGGGCTATCACCCCTATATAATTCTAAATAGCTCAACAAATGTTAAAGAAACAATAGGTTACAGAAGCACCCAGCAAGTTAGATGAATGACTTTGATGTGGCAGGACTGTTATTTACAGCTGCAGATGCTGCTCACGATTTAGTCATCAGAAATGCAAACTAATCATAAATATATAGAAACTGATACTTGCGTACAGCTCTCTAACAATTTACCTACTTTGAATACTGGTTTTGTATCATGAAAGTATGTTTCCCTGATGCTCCCTACAGCAGTCGTCTAACCTACACCCTGGTAATTCCCCTCTAAAACTGGAATACAGCTTTAAAAGAGCTCCTCCAGAAAAGGCTGGATGCTTTTTGAAAATACAACACAGCATACTACATGTGGCAGGGAAGAAATTTTCATCTAGTTCTAAACAGCACTAGTTAGAACATCGAACACCATAAAATGACTTGCATAGTACTTAAAGATAATACAAAACCCCCTTGCATTCAGTTTCCTGCAAGGCAAATCACCATGCTTCAGGTACTAGCAGAAGTTGGGCATCTAGTCTTTAAAAAAACCCCAAAACGTTTCCTGCAAAGAAACAAGTTACATGCAAGCGGACTGAGGCTCGGCACACGCGTTTCCCAGGCTGGAGCAGTGCTGTGCAAATGCAGCTGTCCCGGTTCTGAACTCCAGCCCCAAACGCGTTGCCACGTTGCTTTCAAGGTCAAGCCGAAAGCCTCGCTCTGTCACCCGGCTGACATGCTGCGTCATACACGCAATTCCTGCCTCCAAGCCTGCCCGGCTCCCAGCCGCCGCCTCACCTGGCTGGGGAGATGCAGCACGCCCTGTGGCTGGCTCGGTTCTGTCTGCTGACTGGACAGCTGTCATTCGCTTTCTCATCTACCAGTCATCCCTTTTCAAAGATTATATTTGTATGAGCATTGGGAAATTCTTATTCTTCTCTCGAATTTGGGTGAATTGAAAAGCATGTGCAACAGTTGTTAGGGTGGGGGATAAAAGAGCGTGACCCCATCACGCTGCCCTACTTAGGAAACCAGGCTTAAAAAAAAAAGGAATTTAAAAAAACCTAATCAGTCAACAAAGAAGGTATTACTCTTGGGGCTTCAGAAACGAATAAACCCCGCACAAGCCAGTTTTTCTTCCTTTTTGCAAGTATGCTTGGTAGCCTCACTGCATTATGCATTTCTGCTGGGCTAGCTGAAATTCAGGGGAATACTCGAGAGTAACTGTCTTTGTGCAGATACTGGAAATCTTGCAAAATGGCAACGCCAGGCTACCACCCACTAGCACGCACTTGGTTCCAAGAAGCTTAGATGTTTGTATTTCTGCCCCAGTCAAGATCATACCCAGAACCGTCATCTGCAGGCATACAGAGCCCTAAAACAACAAAAAAGCATCACACAAGCCCATGCTTTGTTCTGTTTCTATTTAGATGCTTGTTTGGACAGACTGAGAGCACAGGTCATTATGTAAACTGGTTAATGCATTTATTTTATATTATGTATAAACACTTAGCATTAACAAAATGCACTTTTTCTCAGCAACAACAAGCTAATGCCTTTTTGTATTCCTGCAGTCCATGAGTTGTTACTCCTACTTGCAAAGCAAAAAGCCTCCCTCAGCATACACTGAGAACACACACAGCTGGGACCTCCCATTTCACCAGGCCAAGCTGTCTCTGCTACAAAATCTTTACAATCCTTGACATCAGAGACAAAATACATCTCTTGTGGGCGAGCGACAAGTGAAACTGGTCCTTCAGTACTAAAACATTTTAAAGAACAGCAATAAAATAGTAGCCAATGAGTTAAAAAACCCTATCCTGAAAACACTCATTGCTCCAACATTGCTCCAACATTCCACGGTCAGCACAACAAAAACATACAGAGCACTTTCACATACAATGGCCGCAAGCTTTTAGTACAAAACTTGGTTGACCTTGCAACCGTACTTTGAACTGCTCAACTGATACTGTAATAAGACAGTTAACTAATTAAAAAGTGATGTTTAATCATGGGACCATATTTTATGGTTCACAGGATGTTAAATTGCAAAAAGTTTCATTAGAACGGATTAAGAATGTAAAAAAGGGAATAAACATTTATTGAAAAATATATGGCAAGTTATAAATTAGCTGTATTTAAAAACAACATTTTTCAGAGGATTATTCCAAATGGTACATTAAAGCAGCTGAATTTTACCAGGCAATAAGTGTTCCCTGAAAAAAGTGCTAGTGACTTAGAAAGACCTGAATCGGTAACCAAAATGTCTGCATAAATGGCAAATTCAAGTTTCTTAGTGCAAGCTTCAGAAAAAATGGCATCAGAAATGCAAACGTCAATGATTCCTGTAAACCTTCTCAAACATTAAAGTCTGGGGGTTTGGTTTTGCACACAACAGCACTGAAGTATAGATGCACTCAAGGGTTGAGGCCATTATTATCACAATATAGTTTGAACCAAAGTAATAGCTTGCTGCTGCCAAAATGGTGAAGTCTGGCTTCCTCTCCTCACAACCCTCTTCCCTCCCAGCTTCAGACCGCTTGCTTTAGCTGCTCTCCTTGATGCAGTGCTGGCACTCACTTGACTGCACAGCACACCGACAGGCCTGACATTTGAGGAATCTCCATTCTGGCTCTGCCAGAGACTGTCTTTGTTCCTAGCCTGCTGATGTGCTCAGAGGAAAACCTGGGGAAACTCGATGACGTGGTTAATCTAGCTCCAGCTGTCTGCTGGCACTGTCCAAATAGTGTCCAAATGGAAAACTCCGAGTTCTTGCATGCATAGAATTACTGGGTTAGCTTAAGGTTGAATTGTTTTAAGATAATGAAGGGCTTTTAGTTTGTTAAAGGTGAAATGGAGAAAAAAGGAGGTTGGGCTAGAGGATCTCCAGAGGTGCCTTCCCACCTCTGCAACTCCCCAGTTTACCCTGGCAGCTTCTTCCCATTGGATGGCTGCCAGCGAGCGGGGGAGAGGATGGATAGATAGGCTCCTGCTATGCCATAATGAGCCACAGGAAAAGGAAGTAGGAAAGGCTGCGCTTTGTTTAAATAAACTTGTGCTTTTAAGGAAACCATTAGAATTATCACATTCCTACTTATTAGCAAACTTAGACCTCCCTTTCTGAAAAAATTTAAGACGTAATCAAGCTAAAATTATTTCCAAGGTCATATTTCCTTTTATTCCATCTTACTTTCATACCCAGATGCAAAAATTGATTCCTCTATCAGTAAATTCATAGCTGAGCAGTTTGTGGCAGCACTGAAAACAATCTAAAAGAGGAAGACCTTATTTCAGTTTACTCCACTATTTCACAGCACGCATCAGCTAGACCTCAGGACTGTCCTGACGAACATTATGCAGATGGACAACGCCCCCATGCCAGGAAAATGTCATAGACTCTAGAGCAGACTCTGCACCATGCTATTTTCCAATTTTTACTGAACCCAGGTTGATAAAGCCTACAAGAATCTCCTGTCACAAGCAGTCCAAGATAGGTGTATGTTCGGGAGCTCTAGTGTACAGTATGATTGAGGGCCTGAAGTGAAATACAATGCTGAGAGCTGAAATAACGTATATTTGATTTTCTGCAATGAGTTCCCTTCTGTTCAGAGGAGTGACAGCCCTTAGCACTACAGATGCCTTAGAAAATTCCCGTGCGGCCGCAGACCACACTACTGCTGCAGCGTGACCCAATGCAAGGTTGCCTTTGTCAGCCTTCCTGGCGGCAGGCTGCCTAGAACTGACACAAATCCCTCAAAGGCATCTGATTTAGGAGATCAGTCGAGTTTGCCCTTGCCCGTACTTGGGCATGACAAAAATGGGTTTGGTTTATATCATATAGCCAGTCATTGATAGATGTGTTATTTTCTTCACTTAGCTAGCAGAGGTAATAACCATGGTTCCTTCATGGTGTTTGGTTTAGGTAGTTCCATGCAAGACAAGGACTCTGCAAACCAATACAATAAATGTCCTGTCCTTCCCTAGATCATTCTCTCATCACACAACCAATCTGAAATTTAAGTACTCTTCAGTACTTCACTTTCATTTAATATTTAGGCTTCAGATACAGATATTCCTGGTAATAAAGGGGAAGTTGTTTCCCACCACACAATGTCTCTCTAATCCATAATTTACAAAATCTTAGTGAGCAGTATTGAGTACACAAGTCAGGGAAGTATTAATGGCTGTGGAAAAAATTTCGCAAAATGAACACCTGAGTTATCTTGATTAATCATGGTAACAGACCTGTTTCCTCTAAGTACTCAAATAGTAATAATTTAGCGTTCATTTAGTTTCATTGCCTTATTTTATCAATTGGATCAGGAATAGATGGCTGATGTTGGGAGAGAACTCGCATGAAAATGAAAAAACGCAGTACCTCAGGGCTTATAAACAAACAGCCTTTATGGTTATAAAAGACCTGACACTGAATAAACCATATCTACGGTTGATGGTATTTATCACATGCTCTGCAAGAACTAGATTTTGTATTTGGCTTGTTACCAAAAGAATGCATTGCTTGCCATTGATTTGGTGTAGGAGAAAACCCTACACTGTTACTGTGCGAGAGACACAAACACAGGCACAGACTTACCAAACAGAAAAGCATGGACATGTCGACGAAACAGTGATGAGTCATAAACTGAAATGTCCAGGACTGAAATGACCAAGACTGAAAGTTAGCTAAGACTAAATGAAAGGCATGCATCCAAGTACATCAAGTTCAGATTATCGCTGCAACTCCGAAGAGAATGAATTTCTATCCTACACTAAAACTGAATGAATGCTAGTACCTCTGCTTGCCCTTTCCTCTAATCAAAGACATTTGTACGCTAATTTAATGCCAAAATTAGCAATTTTAAACTACAGATGTAGTTCTCCATAGGGTTTTATGTTTTAAAATTTTATTCTCCAGGTTGTACAACAAGTTTCAACAGTTTTCAGTATTTACAAACTGTAAGGGAGAAAGAGCTGGGAGGGAGAAAAGAAGGAGAAAAATAGTCTTTTGCACAATAAACTTCTTTTTTCAACTTCAAATAACATGATGCTAACATGGTGCTTACTGAAAATTATAGCAGATTTCTTTGTTATATGTTTTCCAAAACATCTGATTAGCTAGGAGCTTTTAAACCTAAGAGTTGCCATGTGTCATAGTGTGTAATTAACATTTTCTAAAATCCAGTAAGTGCAAACCAAGCCAGAAGTGGTAATGTCTTGCTTAGTTCTATGCAAGCTAGATTTCTAGCTTATGTTATTTTCCATGCCTGTGTATTAACTGTTTGAATACAAGTGAGAAGGTTCACCTCATTGTCTCTCCGGAGATTAAAAAAAATCGCATAGTAGAAGCAATGTGACTGAGGAAGGTGTGCTCCTCATGGATAGTTTTACATTAATGAATTATTGTCACCATTTTAAACAGGAAGAGAATTGAGTCTGGACAGCACATACAAAACCTCCCTGTTTATGACTGCCCTTTATTTAACTTTTATGTTGCAGGTATTTTTTACTCAGAATTTAACATTTTGTTTATCACAGCTTTAATACAGATCAAAAGCCATTCTCAGAAAATACTTGCACTGGATCTCAAAGAAATAGACCTTACTGAGATTGTCCTGGATTAGTTCTCTGACGCTTTCATTACTTTTCATTGTTGGTTTGTTTTTTTTTTTTTCCTTGTTTTGCTTTTGCTCATGATTTAGGGTAAAAGCCTTCAAATGAACTATGATTTTTTTTAAATTTTAGCCTGGAAGAGTTGTGACTCTGGTTGAAGATCCTGAGGTATAGTACTCCTGTTCTGTCTCTGTAGTGTACAGAATGTCCTGTTGCATTCCCAGCCTGCGTAGTAAGTCTCTATTACTTTTTGCTTCTCTACAAGCAAATAATTATCTTTCGTGCAATGAAAAGTTCTTTCAGAATTTCTTGGAGTTACACCAGTGAGTCTTGATTATTTCAAATAAATCAATCAATCTAAACTAAGAAACTGGCAGTTGTTTGGATCTGCTATTACTGAAGGTATATTTTAAAGTATTTGCTGGAATAGTCACTTCAGCTATCCAGTTACAAGACGCAGAATTTTACTTTCAGCATGTGTATAGCGCTGACAGTATGCCAACAGTAGACCCGAGATATTGTGTCAGAACTGTAATCTTGCCCTCCCAAAATAAAAACTGAAACAAATTCAGATTACATTGCAACGATAAAAAAAGGAGATGCCGTTGCTGTATTTTTTGCTACACGGATAAAATGCTTAAGGAATTAAATGCCACAACGGTGCTCTTGTTTTTTATGTAATATTGTGAAATTAGCTCCTGTTTAGAGAAAACAGTCGTTGGCCCAAGTCTACCGTTCTTGCTTATCTTTTGACCTTTTCCGTCTCACTTAGTGCAATGGCAGTGTTTGCAAGGGGAGTGCCTGGTCTGGAGAGGGAGAGGACATGAAACAAGGCCTAGGTTTACAGTCATGTAAGCTGTAGGAAAATCAAGATTTAGAAGTACTTAGACTTACACTCTGCCTGTTTCTAATTCTGTTTGGTAGTAAAGAAGCTATTTTACAACTACCCACAATTTTTTTTAGTGACCTTAGCCACTAGAGAGCTCTTGGCTGGACTGCTCACTAGCTCAGACAAGAGCACTGAGCTAGGCTGGGGAAGCCCAGGGGCAGCTACTGCAGGACACACCTTGGGTGCGATTGCTTTCCCACTCCCCACGGATCCTCCAGGCACTCCCACCCAGCAGCTATGCTGGCACGTTGCTGGGGATGGCTGCGATGGTCATGTCCATCCAGCTTCACACTGCTCCAGGAGAGGGAATCCCTGCAGGTACCAGTGCCTCCAGAGGGCTGTGAGTGAAGGAAGGATGGCGTGGAAGCAGAGGGAGAGCAAGGCCACAGGACACCAGGCTGTAAGACATGGAGGATGGGTATTTTGGTAGTAGTTATTTTTTCTTTGCAGTTGCTTATCTATACAGTTACGATACTGCTGTCCTACCTATCTGTTTCCCTGAAATAGCCACAAAGAAACGTAAGTTTAGCAGTAAATCAAAAACTTCAACTGTTTTTTGCAGTTAGCAAAACCAGCAAAATGCAATGCACTGTCTCTCATTGTGATTTTCTGTACCTTTCTAGTAAGGGGTTTTTTTCACATTACTGTACTGCAGGGTACCATTATGTTACACAGACACCTATATAGACAAAGAATGCTTATGTTTGTTGTCACTCAGTTTGTATTGTTAAGCAAACTTATTTGTTACCATAGAAACTTTTTTCCCCTTAGCAAACCAGTTTTGTTTGGTTGATTTTGTTCCCTTTTCTCCAGAATCTGGTGCAGCCAGATAATCACCCTTTACACATAAACATCAAATGATATGACAAGTCACTTGCTTTAATTTCAGTTACTTTTTCTGCAGTTTAAAAAGGTAACCTTATTTTGAAGTTATCTTAGCAGACTACAGCCATTATTCACCTGCACGCAGACACCAAATACTGTGGTACAACAGCAGTGGTACTTTTATCGGCAGTGCCAGCTCTCAATTCTGTGCTAGCCGGTGTGTCTTTCTTCACTAGTGATACACATAAGGCAGCTTGGAAACAAGTTTAGAGAGTTATTTTAACTTGCCCCATCTGAATTTCTTTGCCAGTTAAGAGAAAACCACACAGAGAAAGAATATCACACTCCTGGTCAAATTTTCTGGATTATGATTTTCCATAATCTGAAATGGGAATCCTCTATACTGAAAACTAAATCAATGAACTAGCAGTAACATTTAAAGTGTCTGCTTGAAAACCCTATCTCTACCACACTCATACATATTTTCCTGTCAACACCAAAGTAGATCTGAATTGCAGATTTAACTCAAGAGAAACATGTGCAGAAGAGGCTGTTTTTAAAATTAACACATTTCCTGCGGACAGCTGGAGTGAAGCAGCATCCCAGAGGGCTGAGGGAAAGCAAGGAGCCCATTTTTGTACCCGTTAGTGCTGTTCCTGGCCACAGCACATCAAATGCCATAACCATCTACAAAGAATGCAATAGAAAATTACTCCTGGTGTTTTGGGTTTTTTTTTTAATAAAATGCCTTTGACCAGCATATAGTCTGACTGCAAAATTCAGCGCTCGTAAATTAACACCACCGCCCCAGCACTGTCTGATATTGTGACTAAATACTAAGATCCAGTTTCAGGGGAAAAACACCAAAATGTTCACTGTTTTGTCATCATTACTGTAGCACTGATATGCATACCTGCTTAGCTACAGGAAGAATCGACATTCGATGTTGCCAGCAGACAAAACAGACTACCACTTATTTTAAAACAGCACTCCCAAGACACACTTTAGTGGGTAACAGACCATCACCATTTTTCTGTGCTACTTCAAAACAAAAAACCCATGCAAATCTATCCCTACACAGATCTCGCTGATTTGTTTACATAAAACTTGGTAGGAAAGTATAACTAATTCACATCACTGTTAAATACTTTCTCAGACATCGTATCCGTGAAGAGGATGAAGAGATATTCAGATTCTCAAAGATGGTAATGAAATTTAACCTAATTGTTTGCTGAGGTGCTGGATATGCCACATTTAATTGTGCAGAATGAAGGTTCATCTCTCAACTTTTTCTTCTCCGATTCAGTTTCAGTGCAGTAACTTTACCACACTCATCACTCCAAGTACGTGTAACAGATGTAGGTGACACTCGGGTCCTTAGAAATGAAACTCCAACTAAACAGAAAAAGGACCTGATCAAAGTTACTTTGAATTTGGCACTATTTACAATTTTAATTTTCACATGCAAATTTTATAAGGTCAGGAAGATACTCTGTATCCTTTTTTGCCAGCCCTGTAGTAGCCCATGCCAAGGCTACTTACTACTTCAAATTTGACTGTAACAAGAAATTGTTTTATAAGAAAGGCCTCAGCATTAGCAAGAAAGTGGATGATCAATCTGCATAACTACCATTTTGACTGAAAATTTCCTAAATAAAACAGCCCTTTTAATTTGGGACACCTTCTGCAAATAGCATAATAGCTACAAAAGACTGAAAATGGAAGAAATTATTTTTTCAAGAGAGTTTTACCTACATACAACAGAAATACATCAATTGTTGAGTATCCTTTTAAACAATGCTTGGATTTTCTTTTCTTATGTCCTTCAACAGGGGTGTGTATGGGGTGTTGCTTACAGATTGCCAGCTGGACAAGAATGTGAAGTAAAGGCATACCTGGACTTCAGAGAGAAAGGAGGCTACAGGACCACAACTGTCATTTTCTATCCAAAAGACTCGTCAGTAAAACCATTTGATGTATTGTTATACATTGGAACTTGTGACAACCCTAACTACCTTGGTCCAGCACCTCTAGAAGAAATTGCTGAACAGATTTTTAATGCAGTTGGTCCTAGTGGGAGAAACACAGAATACCTGTTTGAACTCGCTAATGCTATGAGAAATCTTGTACCAGAAGATGTAGACGAGCATCTCTTCTCTTTAGAGAAACTAGTAAAGGAACTCTTGGAAAAGCATCAAAACCTAAATTGTCTATAAAACAACTTACTTTTAATGATCTTGCTCCATCTTCAGAGGAATGGTTTCGTTGCACAGTGGGTATATGACTTGGAGGCATGTTTCTCTGTACTGTGCTATCTTATTTATTTTAATATTGCTTTCAAAGTAGTAGTTGGTCATTAAAACATACTGTCACAAAAATAATTCTTTCAGGAGTCTACAGAAAGGGGAGCAGGGAAAGTGTTTTAGTTTTGAATTTGATAGATTGGGTTTTTATCCAAAGACTACATCTTTACGAAAATCTCAAGAGAACCACTTAAGCTTCTCTTTGTTTGAAGATTTTTTTAATTGTTATTATTTTTGCTTTAAAATAAATCTTTAGAATATTCTTAAGATCAAAAATCTGCATTCAGATACAACTCCCACTAATTTAAGTGATAGTTCTTTCTGGTTCAAGACCGCAGGCCTGGAGCTCAGTGCAGCTAAAGAAATAAACATTAAGTAGCTGTAAATTACATAGTAAATGCACAGTAGAACATTTATATCATCAATGTTCAACTTCATTGAAATTAAGTTATTCCACTGAATTAGTCATCTTACCCTTTATATATTAGTTTGTCCTTAAACGCAGAGGATAAACCATTTCATTGTCACGGAAATAATTCTTTCCCTTGGCTCATTATGCCAAGCCCCTGAAAACCAAAGCACAGTGTACTTTGACACAAACAAGCCATAATGCATCAGTGCCTCATTTTCTTTTTTAGGATTAATGTAAAGAATAAAGCCAAAATGTTTTAATTAACTAAGAGTATGACTTGAAGTCACAATGCAGCAAGAATGTTCAGAAACTCTCATCTGTTATTTGCCTTTAGATGCTGTTGTAACCCCATCTCTTAAAAAAATCACCAATCTCTGAGGATAGATTTTAAGCCAGTAATTTTCAACCACTGTTTCAGGGATACATGGACAAAAGGTAATTAAGAAAGGAACCCTCTTTTCAGTAACCGCACATGTGTTGTATGGACATCGAAACAAAGAGGGTTGGAAAGTCACCAGTTTAGGCTAGTAGGCTTACTTTATGCAAAACATAAGCAAACAGAATTTCCGTCCCAACAAGGACTTGTCTTGCTTCTCAAAAACTTATGTTATTTTTATTAACTTTTAACAAAGTATATTTTTGTATGTTAATATAGGAAAGGTCCTATTCCAAACACCATGTAACATCACATTTTCTCATACAGAGAATGTGTAAGTGTTTAGTAGTAGCTTGGAAGCCTGTATTGTGCACCAGTAATTGCAAAAACCATATGCTTCTACTATACAGGCTGTCCCTTTCTCTTCTTTACATTTCCTGGTTTATATTTGTAATTGCTTGAAAATATCAAGGTTATAAAAATAACAAGCTGCTATTATTTCACTTGGCCACCTACAAAAGTCGACAAGAACATAAATGAAAGTTACTAGGAAACATTTGAGAAAGGCAGCTAGATGAGTAGAAAATAGGGTATTAAAATTCAAACCTAAATTTGAAATAATTAGACCACTTAAAATATTTGACCAGGAAAGGTGTATTTTTTACATACCAGATTATAATTTTAGTCTGCCTCTGGCATCTCTCAAGCATTGATTCATTGAGGAAAAAAAAAAAGTGTGTTAGCTTTCTACAAGCTACTGTTTACTATTAATCATTGAATGCCACTATTTTAAGAGTACATGATGGGGTGTCACTTGATGGACAACTCTAAATGGCAGGAGCAAGTCCTCTGATCATATTAGCAAAATAATCATACATATCGAGACCCCATTCTTCCACTGGTACATGAGTTGCTTGCAAACTGAAAAAATATCCTTCAAAGGTCTCAATTCTCCACTGCACTGTGCTGGTTTAAGATTGACCGGAAAAGCCACCCCAACTAATTCAGCTGTACAGCAGGAGAGAAGTCTGATCAGAACTTCCAGGTGTCTGTACGTAATCACAGTCATTAAGATGCCCAGAGCTGGAGCTGAGTGACTTCACACACCAAGGATGGATAGTGATAACCATCACCCAAATCAGCTTTAAGAACATGCTCCATTACGCATGCATTTATTCACCTTTACTTAAAGAGTAACTCGTGTTACTGCATGCTTAACCATTACTAAAAATGTTATGTATGATTTATTTCAACATTTAAGTGTTGAAAAGAATAGTACCCTCAAAAAAACCCGATCAACAACAGCACTTCCTTTCTTCTGCTTAATTCAGATTTAAGCAAGCTGTAGTACAGTTAAAATATATACAATGACACATCACTTATGGATTTTTTAAAATTCTTGCCTCAAAGACTTATCCTTGTTCCTTAAAACAGGGCAAGGGATGCTTACACTCACTAATGATCCAAAAACATCAGTGATGATTCCCTCTTTAAAACTCTTAATTATTTAAGCACTGTGCTGGGGCATCGTGATTATGTACGGCTCTACGTTTTGTATCTTTAATTATATTCACGACATTGTCAGTTCATTTACTTTCCAGATTCATAAGACTTGCAATAATATCTGTAACAATACGTTCCAGTTTGTGCATACAACTTCGGTACAATAAAAGTGCATCACATTTACTAGTGGTGTTGGAGAAAGAAGTTTCCAGATGGTATGTTTATTTGAAGTGTATCCATATTAGGATGGACATCAATATGTGTCGTAATCACATCTTGTTATAAAATGCTGTTATATCTAAAGATGAAAAGCAATATACAACAGCTAACTACTATTCCGCAGTCTTAAACTGTGCTGACAATAGGAATTAAAGCACTGGAAATGTACATTTGCTCTTGCTGTATGGGATTTGAGCCATGACTTCCTACAGCTTCAATCATCAACAGTCCAGTATGCTTTCAGACCTGTTGCATACACTTTTTATATGCCATATATGCGTAAATTTTTGAATTTTTTTTTTACTGGTTAGAACTAAATCTAAATTTGTGACAAATTATAGATGTTTCGGATATGGTTTCATTATACAACCACACACATGAAACTACCTCTAAACTTGTTTCCAAACAGTGTTTGAGGAAACGACAGTCATATCCACATGGTCAGATTTTACTCCCTGGGATCCACAGACTCAAATCACAGAGCATGGACCTCTTCCTTCCATGCATGAAGGAAGCAGTACGTAGTAGTGTGCAGTGATGGTCTTCCCTAGTGTGACTGCATAGTAAAATTGCTCAGGCCGTTTGTAGGAAAAGTAACTTGCCCAACAGTTTTTCAAGATACACCCTCCCTATGACGCTGAAAGGGATTACCATTGAGCAGCACACAAACTGATATATCTGTAAATTATTTTGGAATCTCCCAAATAAAGGCCCTATATTACTTTAAGTTACAGGAAAAAAAGAAAAGTAAGGTTTGCACAAAGACTGCAATAAGACAGTTTAATTTGATTGTGCTATAATGTGAATTAAAATTAAAAAGCAGATACTAAAAAGTAGCGTAGGTAATATCTGATATTCCCTAGTATGATCAATTAACCATTTGATAGCAACAGTCATTAAATATGTAATCATCTTCTGTGAGTATACAAATCCAGAACCTGAATATGCAACATTTTACTTATTTTTTTTGTCTAGCTATTGATAATAAGTGCACTTCATACTCATTTTGACTGCCATCTGACTTAATCATAAAACTTCTGTAAAAAGATTTACATTTCTTAATGCAAGAATAATCATGGACAAGGGAAATCAAAACATTCTGTAATTACCAGATTCTTCGTAGCATCCCCAATAATGATTTCTGTCTGTCTTTCTTCAACCATTTATCTGCTCTGTATTTCCCACAGATGAGCAAACAACACTGATCAGGTGGGACTGGCCTAACCTGTTCTAATTTGGAAACTGTGCTGGACCATTCAGGTATAGGTGTATATATCTAGATATACACACAGAGAGAGAACCCGTAAGAGGAGTTCTTTTATACACATAAACCTATATTTTCTTTTATTCATTGGTTATGTTTAACAGCTTAGTGCATAAACTAATCACCAAAGTTTGGAGGGTCACAGACTTATCAAAACAAAACAAAGCTAACTGTCATGCCTTCACCACACAAAAAGAGGAATTGTTAATGATTACTTTTGTATCGCTACATCTTTATTCCCTCTTTCATGCTCTCAAATTTCTTTTTTCACCAGGGTACATAAAGACCAGACTCTTTCTAGAAACTAAAATTTGATTTAAATCCTTCACAAAGATAACTAAAGTGCAGTTCAGTCACACACAAGAATGGAATGTTTGGTTATTTTAAAATCACTGTTATATATTCAGTAAAACAATTTCCACCACAAAATGCAGAATAACGTTGTATCATACAGCAGCGCCTTAACAACTGACAAAGAAAGGAAAACATACAGTCTTAACAGAAGCTCTACAAGTTTGAACATTTCAGGCAATCTTGCTAAGAAGCATAAGAAAAAAACCGTACTTGCTCGCTCAAAATACCACAGATAACTTACCGCTTACAAGCAGAAAAAAACCCCAGCATTTTGAACACCACTTGCCCTTCAAAGCTAGAGCAACACAGTTACAAAATTGATTGCAGCATCCCCCATCAGTATTATATCGCTATTTTGTATCATTATTTCCTGAAGTTTATCATGTTTAACACTGATTTGTACTTCCTCCCATCCCTTCTTTCTGGTATGCATATGGATACAGGCTTTACTCAAACTAAGGAGTTGAGGATGATGAAAAACCACAATACTACAGCTCCCCCATCAGATCTATTTCTGTATGTCTGTTCCGTGTAACAAAAGAAGTTCTTAGAAGGTGATTTTCCACTCTGTTCAGCCAAGCTACCGACTGGCAGAGGGGATGCAAACAGACACCAGGATAGTAAGCTCTGTTATCTTAACTTTCCACCATGCAAGTATATAACTGTCACAAGATTAGAGAGAGACTGTTTTTCAAATAATTATTCTTCTTTAACAGTCTTCTACAGAAGCTGGACATTCACTTTGTTTACCAACAGCCCCAATTGTTCCAACTTCATACTCCCTCAGCATTCTTACACTCAAGTGATTTCCTTGCTCCTCTGCCTTCTTATTCAAGCAGCTTCCCTTCAGTAGTTCCCCTCCTTTATCTCAAACAAACATCTTGCCTGCGTCTTTCTGGCCTTTTGCAACTTGGGTCTCTTCTCTGCAGGCATTCACCCGCCTGGCACTTTCCTCTCTTTGTGCAGGCACTTGAACTGGAAGAAGAATTCTTCTCCCAGCACAGCCATATCTGCTTCGGCATCGGTTTAACAAGAAAAAAAATTACACTTTTAACAAGAAAATTACGGTAGCAAAGCTTGAAAGTATTGACTAGAACTGAGGCAGCCGTTTAGTAAAGTTTTAAGCTATCTCGCCTGTATTATTACAAACCATTCACTCAAACAACTCAGCCCAGGCCAGTTTTGCCCCACGTAAACGCGCCAGCGCGCACACGCATCCCTGCTGCCAAAACGGCGAAGCGTGACCCGAAACACAGCGTCTGCAACCAAACCGCGCGGGCTCGCAACCCACAGCTCCCTTCACCCGCCACCGCCGGAACCTCTCCTGGCACCCTCCGCCTCCCGCACCGTCACGCACCTCTCTCGCTAAGCACTTCGGTGCCCGCCCCGCGGTACGGAACACCGGCGGCGGGCTTCGCCGCCTCAGAGCAAGGCCCCTTCTTCGGGATGAGTTCCACCAGCTCGGGTCCAGAGCAGCTGCGGCAGAGGCGCGAACTCCCCCAGAGCTCGTCCTCCTTCGCGCCCGACAGACGACGCTCGGAAAAGAGGGACTACAGAGGCCGGCAGCTGCCCGCAGAGCCTGCGCTACGGCGCTTTTAAACGAGTTACAGAAGTAGCGCGACTGCAGCCATCACCGCCCGGAGACTGCTCTTCCTCAGCCCGCCAAGCGCGAACGCACAACACCTCAGGGCGGCGGGGAGGGGTTCCCTCGAGGCGCCCCCCGACCCCACCGCCGCCAGGAACGGGCCCCGCACCGCCGCAGCCCCGCCCGCTTTGCGGGGTTTCCACCCAGAAACGGCGGCTCC
>Ga0065711_1041355_pt1 | contig 16216 bp, 7 predicted proteins | sample Hoacrofraction12_FD_59098 | JGI IMG/M metagenome (GOLD analysis project Ga0065711, IMG submission 59098) | Hoatzin crop microbial communities from Cojedes, Venezuela - Epithelial fraction 12 v2 (version 2) | ecosystem: Host-associated > Birds > Digestive system > Esophagus > Crop | place...
GGGGGGGGGGGGAGGGAGGGAGCAGAGTTAAAAAAAAGGCAAGTAGTCCAGTAAGAACAAACAGTAGAATAAGATACTGAGCAAGTGACACTTTGTTTTGTTTTGGGCAAGTATGTCCACCACCAGTTGCTGTATGTTGCTTTGGGAAACACGAAACTGGCACCAAAATACTCCAAACAACACAACCCCCCACCCCCTTCCTAGGCTGACGGCTCTCCTCGAAGTGTCCCTCAAATCTCTTTCTGTACTGTGGCTCGGATGCTGCTGAACATTTTGCCCACGGCCTCAAACAGTGGGTCGCAGAACGTGTGGATGCAGATCGAATAGACGCGGCTAATGCACTGGATCTCAATCAGGTAGCTCCTTATGCACGGCACCACTGCCCAGATGTGCAGGAATGACAAAATGGCAAAGTAGATGCCCCAGATGAGAGCCATAGGAATGCCAAAGAGAGCTGACAGCAAACGATAAAACCAGTATTTCGTTACAGTGAAGGTGGTAAAACTGGCCTTCCAAATCCCATCAAAGCTGTGCGTTCCCTCTGGCTCAGCAATCACATCTTCAAAATCAATCTGCAACACAGAACACAAAGTCAGGTCAGTCAGATGTTTGCATCCAGGGTGGATTCCAGAAACCCCCTTCATGGAGAGCAATGGCTGCCCACAACAAGTCATTTTAACAAATCATTTTAGCCAGTAATCATTTCAGGGATTATCTTTTTCCAGTGACTATCAGAGAGCCTCAATGACCAGCTCAAAATTAGACATCTAACTTCTAGATGGAGATGAATGGTCCACAACACATTTTCCTCATCTCCTACAGCTCTAACAGTATGGAGTGCCCTTGAAGTCTACTCAAGGGATGAATCAGGTGAACAGAACCATCATGCTTTCATTGCCTGACTTGGCTGTTTCACATCTTTACAAGTAGAATAAACGCAGTCACTACTTTGACTTTTACACACCTCAAACATGCATCAATAAAATGTGTTTCAGTTGTCTGAATTATCCCATCTTTCCTTGTATAGCATTGCTTAATTTTGACCATGAATAAATGGTGAGGCCAGCTATTTAAATATATTCTTTGAAACAGGCACAGACGGTTGTTAATAGTCCAAAAAATAAAATGATGGATTTGCATCTGTATCAGTGGAGTTCATCCTTAGTCTGAAAGGGTTAGAGAGCTCTTCCATCTTACTAAACGTAGGAGGCTCTTCATATTAAAGCCATTTTGTTCTAGCCTGTCCTGTTTATGTGATAACACTCTGTTCACGAAAGACATGGCCAGGCTAATGTATTCATATTTATAAGGAACACATTCTTCCACATATTTCACAGTTTTCTGTTAATCACAAATTGTTCAAAAAGTCACCTAAGGAAGCAGTGCACTCCAACACACATATTTGACCACTCTCTGTTGAAACACTGAGCTATTCAGGAAGCTTAACTGTCATAACATTTCTATTAGAAAATTCACAGAATTGCAATGATAGTTCAGCTCCATGTCACACAAACATGTGTTTGATATAACCCACAATACAGGATATTTAATTTATTCAGCATGACCAATTGTACAGGTACTGCATTCAACAGGAAAAGGAACATCACAACACTATTCCATTGCAAGAAACTAAATGGCAAATAAATGACTAATAAACAAAATTGCATTCCTGGAACTGGATCCCAAAGTGAGATGATGCTGCTGCCGTATGGGAAGATTTCCAGGAGCAGGCTAAGTATGACACGGGCTAGCAGCCGCAGAAACTCAGGCAACAGTACCTAGGCATGCTGGAAGGAGGTGAACATACATACACTCTGTGGAAGTATTGCTTATACTTTAGGAAAAGGGCCACAATCACTTCTTCTAATCTAAAATATACATAAAAACTGGAAATAACTCACTGTTGAGTCTTCACCTCTAAACAGAAATTACCATCAAAGGGAAAAATACTACAAAACCACTAGACTTTCCAGTTTCTTAAACAAAAAATTTAATTCCAAAGCAAAATGGCACAGTCTTGGCACAATTTACTTCCAGGGCTTGAAAATTCTTGGCAAGAAACTTCTGAATGAGCTGTGACATCAAATATCTTGAATGTCTAACATTAAGCTGGCTTAATTCAACATATTACTGGGCCTAAACATCAGTCTCTTAAGGGAGATACTTCTAAGTATCACATAACACAAACTATAAACCTCTTTATCTGCTACTCTGAACTAGGCTCTAGTGATCTGAAAGTGATCTATGATTCTTTGGGATGGGAATTCATCATCATCATCACTATCACACCTAATGGTAGCATTTAGGTTGAAATTCTGTTTCCACAACAACCAATGGCAGACTTGGCATTGGCAGAGTACCCAACGAACACACCTCAGCGCTGCGCACCTGTCCGTAAAGGTATGCAGAGCCAAAAGTCTGTCTGAACTTTCTGAAACTGGACAGCGTAATTTTAAATAATAGCTACAAAAAGAGGAAATCAAAAGAGACTTTGAATCATGGTTCTCTTCTGCAATAGTTCTACGGGTATGAAATAACCTCTCCTTCTGCAGGTCACGTGCATGAATTTTTGGTACAAATCTTAGAAAATCGTTTCCTTGAAATCAGTGTCTAAAGACAGCATTGGAAGTACACTACTTTCACTGCTGAATGAAGACAGGAAGCTGGAAATTATTTGGGCTCTGTAATTTCAGACTGAAGCTCTGGTAGAAATAACTTTAATTCTGGGAGAGGCATCACAGGCAACAATATGCTCTCTCTTTTCATTGTGGGCTTATTACGCATAAAAGTTCATGCTTAGGGACTACACAATTGACAAAAAAAATAGCTTTATGAAATACAGCGGCCATAAAATAATTACATGAATCCATCATTAAGTTAGCTGCAGTCTAGTAAGACAGAGCAAGGAACTTTCCTGGATGTACTGTGATCTTTTTACCAAGTGACACAATCAGATGTCCTCGTACCAATCACGGGATTTTAGGACTGCATCACGAAAGAAAGAAGAAAAAGTTGTAGATGTATACATGGAGAAGTCAATAACATCTAGTGATGATGTCATCTAATTGTCTTATATCTATTCCTGCCCTCCCCAAAAAAGAGGATTTCAAGATCTGCATATTGTTCACTGAAATCAATTGCATTCAACTGGGTACACATTAGAAAAATGTATGCCTGAGTTTACGGAGCAAATATATTTTCTTTTTGGAATACACAAGCAAGTGTACTTAGAGTATCTGTTTCTGCAGCTATTCAAAAGCAAACTTGCCACTGTAGCCCACATCCCATGTCAGCTCATTTTCAGAGTGAATGGGTGTTGGCTTCTTATCAAGGTTTGCCTTGAAATCAGACAATAAAAAAATGCAGATGATGGCAAAACCCAAGGTGATTACAGAAAAAAAAAGTTGCTTCTCAGAAAATGCGACTACACAAGGACTACACGGTTGAGCATAGCTTTCTTGCTCTAAAACTTCTCGCAATTTATTGCATGCTTCCCAACAGTCGATGCTGTGATCCTTGGCAGAGCCAGTTTGTGCGCATAGACATCATACAGCAGTTCCACACACTGAGGGCTACTCAGGGTCATGCCTGAAATCTTATTCAGTTCAGTTGTGGTGGAGTCTATCTTATGTTTTTTCAACTGGCCAATAAGAGTAATATTAAATCTCACCAGGAAAGAAAGTTTGCATGGAGCTACATCAGCCTTTTCAGAGTTACATCTTTGATTTAGCTAAGTAGGACCTATTTTTATCCGCAAAGAATACTTTTGGCATGCAAAAAGTATCCATAGCTTAACGTGAATTTCCCAGAACTTTTAAAATAAACTGTAAAACTGGCCTGTAATTTGATTCCTGTCAAAATAATTCATTATAATCAATATTTTACTGAAAAATGGAAGCCAGTACACTCCTTGGTTTTCAAATCAAATAGTGAAATTTCTGTAATCGTGATTCTCAGTAACTGATGTTTTTATTCTGTTGTGCGCTCCAAGATGTCCATGGAGTCAATCCTGGGGAGCTGACAGAATAATCATGCCGTATAACATTTCCAGATGGACAGCCCTGTCATCCTTCCAGGAGATGATGCTAATATTAGAATATTTGTGATATATCTTTGGCCAGGATTTCCCAGCTCAAGTCATACACAGTTGTCCTAAAAGTACTCAGGAATCAATCTGTCTGTGAGATGGTAACAGTGGTGTATTCATGCCACCAACAATTGTCAAGAGGTTACTTTCTTGGAGTAATCTTAACAGTTCTCAGAATGCTTCCACCAATGCACAGAAGCTGAAAAGATGGTGCTACAGGAACCACAGCTGATGTCTCACTAGCATATCTTTCCCGTTTCATTATTCCTGAAGTCCCGTGTTCCACATTGCTCCACTCAAAATAACAGAGATACCAAACTGAACTTGAGAGAGAAGAGACAGAAAAACAGCCTGGCAACTCTGAAATCTCTCAGCTGAATACAGTGTTAAAATGAAGCTGTTCTCTACCTGAAAGCCATAAGAACGTTATGCAATTATGTATATGTCAAGAGAGTCCAGCTACAACTGGAACGCAAACCTCTGTGGTGCTGTCTAAACCAGTCTGCACTCTAAATAAGGGTAAGCAAGGAGTTGAGGTAATCTGGGCTCTTCTGCTTCTCCACTCCTAAGTGATCACATACGGATCCCCTGGCTGGGAAACACTCTATTTATTTCACTCTTCAGGCACTGCAGATCAGTCCTTGCGCTGCAGGAACTGAGATATCACCCAGATTCTTCCTGCACTGAACCACTCCCATGAAAGATCCTGTTTTTAACTCATAGGGATCAGCCCTCCACAGGCAGCAGGAGGAATAGGTGACTGGATGCATTTTGCCTTGCTGCGGGCTACATTTACATCCCTTGGATCACTCACCCCTCAGTCCCTCCTACTCCCTTCCTCTGGTTTTTAGTTCAGTAGCACTCAGTGACTGTGAGTGGCGTCAGACTGATAACAGGAGTCCAACCGAACCAAGTAAAGTAAAAATAGGACTGACAGGAGAAGGGGAAGTGGCCAGAAATACGATCCCAGGGAAGAAAGACACTTCAGTTTCTGAAAATGAATCTAACTGGCTTGCAAGGACAAGATACCTTTTTTAGGGTATTGTTCTGAGTCACTTTTGCCAAAGCATCACATGCATGTAGATCTGTGAAGAACTCTGTTTTATCTACATAAAGGCACGCTTAGGTTAGGCACAGGTCCTGATCAGTAGATTGCACATTCAGCGTGCAGTTTGCTCCTCCAGAGCTGTCAGGGTGTGCTGTGAAATCACGCTGAGTTATTTGCCAAGCTAACGAAAATACAGCCATGTTCACTTGCAACTAGGAGAGAAGTAAAGGAAATTTGTTTTGACCCTCTAAGGATGCTAATAACTTGCTACAGCCTTCTGTTTCAGCCAAAGCTATTAAACACTATCAACCCCTGTTCCATGCCTACAATGCACTTCCTGACTTCAGCTATTCTTTGCTTCCTACTATTCAGTTTGTTAAAGCCAGTTTTTACATTGCTTGAAGCTTTTGCCTGATTCTGCTAGGAGAATTACCGCAGCTTCTTTTGCCCTGCATATGTTTACTAAACTTCTATCAGCAAATTAAGGAACATGCTTCGATTCTAAAAGAGATTTATTTACAAGAAAGGGAAATGGTATGGGGAATTTCTCTCCTTTTTTCAAAGTCTGTTTAAAGAAAAAACCTATCAATTAAAAAAGCTTAGCAGTGTGAATTTACTGTTTTTTCTAAAAAAATCCCAGCTGACTCAAGAATATATGTTTTACATATGAAAATATTTGACCTGTTGACCTTGCCACTTTAGTCCCTATGTATCAAAACCTGGCAGGCTGGAAAGCTGTGTTAAATGCCAACATCAAATTGCCTAAATACTGGTTGTGCTTCTCCTCAGAAGTTTGTGCTTTGAGGTACGTAACAGCCATTACATCGAAAAATTTACTGTGCTGGGTCTATCGGAAAAAAAATTATTACGGCCATCAGCATTTTATGGGGGCTTTGACCTAATCTACACTTCTGTGATTGTAACTGTAATTATTCAGATCTTCGTGTCTGGTAGCTGCGTGCTGCTACTGTGCTCACAGCATGCTGTTTGCATAGACAGGCATCACCACCACTCCACTGAGGAGGAACCCAAACAGGCGCTGAGGATGCCTACATTTTTGAGTGCCATCAATATCTTTTGGGGTCAGTGAAAAGATGCGCAGATCCCTACTGGATCTCTTTTGATTGATCGCTAATATCTCCAATCAAGCAAACCACTTAAACGCGAACACAACCTGAAAAATGTGAACTGTCCCGCTGATGTCAATATGCTTACATGCTCTGCCAGACCAGGGCTATAGTCAAGTCTGAATATATATTTATCCAAGAAGGAGGGACAAGCTAGTTCTCTTTACTTTTTTAGCACAGAGTATGGGAACTGTCTTTACTGCTTACCCTGTGCTGCTTTTAAACAGGTTTTTCCCTGACACCAAGACTGTAAATAGAATATTGTTTCACCAGATTATATTATGTCCCTATAAGATTTCAAACAGATATTTACAAAAAAGCAGATGTCAGATTTTTTTCTGTTGTGATAAATGCAATTCATAAAATTTCCCAATGCACTCAGTGTCCTTTAAAGCAACATTCATCAGAAGAAAATGTGTAAAACATCATCTGAGCCACATTTGGGAAGTGATGTTCAGGACAGGTGCAGCACAGCTAAGTTTTGAGAAGGCTGTGGTGTATGTTATTAAAAACTAGAAAATGCACGAGAATACGAGATTATTATTATTTTTTGTACTTCCACATACTATTTGAAACTTAAAAATTGACACAGTGCTGGGAAAATAAGGGCATCACAGCAGAAGCAAAAAAGCCCTAGGCAATAAGTTCACAACTGTTCTTTTAAATTAGTGATACCAGCTAAACTTCTAAATGTTCCTGCTGATGCTTGTCTTCCTGACCACTACCACAGTTTATAAGGAAATGATGAAAAAGCGTATTAGGTTGTTTCTACTGAATCCAAGGGAAACAGCATGGGAGGTGTTGCGACTTGTAGGGGTAAAGCTGCTCTTCTCCCTTCCCTCACCTCCCAGACACCAGAAGATGTCACTATTTTGAAGGTGTAGGTTGTAGCACACGGTAGCACTTCATGGCTACCACCTAGATGAAAAAGGAACAGGAGTATGCTCGGCTGTCAGCACTGCAAAGGGGTCCACCGCTCTCCTTGAGGATGCATGTCCGTGCATTGGTTGCTTGGGATTGCAGGAACTTGAACAGTGTCTTCACACGTTCTTACCCTAAAAAATCATTTACCCTTTTAAGAGCACTGTGCAGTCTCCACCTGGCAAATGTTTACCTGCAGTTATGTAGAGAAGCTGGTGCTTTTTTCCTGAAAACACAGAGCTTCATGATGCCTAGATGGTCTACTTCCTTGCTAATCGTCGTTCTCAACAGCAAACATTAGGTGCCGTCAGGTGTGTTACAAAGGCAAAACTCATTCTACTCCAGAGTATTTATATTAGCCTTAGGCTATATCATAGGTGACTACAAAACATGAACCTCCAGCAGTGTTCAGAGACAGGATAAGTTCCATCACAAGACAAGAAATCACCCCGACTCTTGGTATGGTGGCAAGCATCTAACTAGCGAACCCCAAGAGCCCATCCAGGCTGGGTTGCAGCAAGATTAGGCTCTGCCTGTCAACCCTGAGCGTTACCTCCGAGCACGCTGCTGTTGTTGGGGACTGGCAAGATCGGTGGGTGCAACACTCACTCCGTTGCACTAAACGAGAGATGCCGTGAGTGCAGACAGCTAGGACCATCATCTTTGTGTAAGGCTGGGAAAATGCAGAAAAATTACAAACAAGTAATTCCTTGGCAAATGAAATCCTAAGCAAGCAGTAAGAACTGTTCCATCCCAGTTACTCATTCAAACTGACCAATGAATTTGCCTTACCTTCCCTGTCTCACTGCTTTCCATAATATGGCACGAAAAGAGTGTTCTGCTGGCAGGTCTCTTCATGGAAATAGTGAATCTTTCCTGAGTGTTGTGAAGTATGCCAGAAAAGCAAACCACGCTTTAACAAACAAGGATATTCCTATTGGAAAGTAGACTTGAAGGACTACACTCTTCTAGCCAGAGAAGATGACCAGTTCAGTCAGGAGTAACCCCTACTGCACACATAACAAATATTCAGATAGATGATGAAAACTTGTAAATAATGCCATGACTTAGAAAAAGGTTGTGATTGCAGGTCACCACTTCACAAAGTGAAAATCAGTGAAAACAGCCAAAAATTAATTTGCTACTAATTCCTGAGAGAACAACCTCCTGCTCCCCACCCACGCCGAATTACTGATTACACACCAGAAGAGCCCTGGTGATGGGCTTTGTTTTATCAGATGGGCAAGCTCATGGAAATCTGCGGAAGCACTCGTGAGAAAAACGCGACTGATGCCAACGGGTCAGCACTGCAGCAACCAGCCATTTGCCAGAGACCTCTTCCTGGAGCAGCTGCCTGCCCTGTCTCAACACAACCCAGCAGAAGGAAAGACTACCAGCTTCAAGGGAACATCTGCACTCCTCTGAAACACAGCGAAACTTCCTGTGCACGTGGGGAGATCATGTCAGACAGTTCCTTGGGAAACATGCTGACGTTGTCGGAGTAAACAGTCAGAAAGTCAAGCAGCTATTTTCCTCCCTAGGCTGCTGGGAGGTTACTGCAGTTTTCCCCAAAAGAAACTCTTAAGAAGCTTTCTTCATTTTATTATTTGTTTCATGTTCCACAGTTCCTTGTCTGATATACGTATCTTAGCAAAGAACCCTGATACGTCTGTGTGTACGTACATCCACATATGTCTGTCCACCTCTAAGAGGTACATTCATCAACATGAACACCAAGGTGAAGTTTTGACTATACTAAAGATAATGGGAATTCTTTTATTGATTCCAGTGGGGTCTGGAGCTAACCAGAATCCAGAAACATTAATCAAAGTAAATATATACCATAAACAGATTTTATATTATATGTTTCTATTATATTTATAATATTATATTGCCCTCAATGCAGGTTTACAGACCTGCTATTAAGGTAGTAAAGTGCTATTAAGTATAACTTTTTAGAACTTGCTCTAGCTTCATCCCTCATAAATTTAGGCAGTAACAGAAAATGAAAATATAGCAACCTTATACTCTTCAGTAGTGCGCGGAGAATGACAGGCAGCTTTGGAGGGTGTTTTAGATCTGGAAACCCCTTCTTTCTCATTTGTAAAGGGAGCTGAAGGTGAGGAGACTCTTCACAAGGTATACTTCCCACAAACACATTCCTGTTAACTGCTGCAATTCTCTTTAGGAAATCTGTATAACTCATTCTCACCTTTTCCCTCATTTCTACCTGAATATGCTCATTGCTGGCAGCAACTGTGCAGCGATGCTCAGCTGCCTCTCTGTTCTGTTAAAAAAAATGTGCCTCTGTATTTCTCCTGATAAAAGGTCGCCTTTCTTGTGGAAGACCTTAAGTTACTGATCCTTAAATACAAGGTAACTATGTCTTTAATATTCCATAAAAGTCAAGATATCATTAGTCTATGGTTCTGGTTTTGTCATAAACTGCACTAGAACAGAGATATATGAACTTGGACTTCATAAAACAGGAGACTTCATGGTTGAGGTCTACAGGCGATATTAACCTGATCTTGAGGGAAATTTTTTTTTTTTTTTTAATAGCATTTGGTTGGGATTTCAAAGTTGGCAGAGGAAGTGTTCCAATCCGTCTATGAGACTCCCTTAGGCTTTACTGGAACTTCAAGCATAAATCCAGCACAGAAGGAGTTTGGGCACGGAATGTGATGCTTTCACCTTCAGCTGTGAGAGCACCTTCTCACTTCTTTCTTATCTATGAAACTGAATTTATCAGTTCCCATTTATCTGAAAGTAAAATACATAGGCCAGATACATACAAGGCCACAGACAACCGCCATCCTTGTACAGCCCTAACACCTATAGCACAGCTCCTTGACCATCTTGAATAAAATCAGGTGCAAGTTTTACCAATTAATGTGCTCATTAGAATGGGGAGAGAGGTACTGAAACTATCTGACCTGCTGAATGCTATTCTGATGACATAATTTCTGACAAGAATGATCTCGCATAGAATTGAAAGTTTGTTTTCAAACTATCAAAACACATTTTCATAAGACATCTGTCAGAAAAATATAAAGGAACTAATAGAGTTAAACCTGCCTCCTCAATAAATCAAATGAAATTAAATGGCGTAACTTCTCTCTCATCTTCAAAATTACAAATCCTTTTTAGTCCAAGATGATTTTTATTACTGTTGTTTTGTCTAGGAAAGAAAAGAGAGATGGTAGTTCTGGATCAAAGAGCTCAAAAAATCAACTGCTGATGTAGATTTCACCCCGCTGTCTGTTTATTACAAGGGTATTCGAGAGCTGTGGGAAATACAAACTCATCTTAGTTTAGAACTACAGCTCTCTTCAGATTTCCAGAGATCACCAGTTTTACAGAATCATCCAAGTTCATTTTTATTTTCTGCTCTCTGTTGCCTAAAATATGACAAAGATCAAATTCTCAGTGGGGACCTCATGGGCAGACCACTCTACACATTTATCCCTCTTCCCTCTGGAGAGCTTTGGATTTCAGTTTTTTTTTTTTTTTATTTTAGACATCTGTACTCTCTGCAACAGAAGATGGTATTTCTATCCATATAGTGGGCTAAAAATTCTAAAAATAAATCAAATTGTTCTTAAAATTTTCTAACATATAATCTGATTCTGTTGAATTTATCAGAAACGAAAAGTATTTGTCTCCTCTGAATCTGAGAGAGTGCCCAAGAAGTTCTAACAAAAGGAACATCCATGCTGAATCGTTGGCTCTGTCCCCATGGCCATCAAATGAACATTTTCCTATGGAGTTATGAGTCATGTTCATCATGCTAAGCAAGAAGGCAGTGCATAAGGCTTTAATAATACTACGACCTTAAACGCAAACACATTCTTTTGAGAAAGCCGCTTTCATTAGAACAGATGCCATTATCATCTGTAATCTTACGGACATTCAGAAATTCCATGTCTGGGAACTCCTAATTAACGTGCAAGAAAACTGTTTTTCACAACTCCAAAACCTTGCTCTCAATACTCTCAAAACCTCATAAACTGGCACTCACAGTGACTCAAGTTTTTAATCTCTCACTCCTAGACTTGATTTGGAAGAAATACTTGAAATGGAATTGTATCATGTGAGTAGCCAAAGTCAAACATTTGAATATTCTGGCATTTTAAATCTAAAACCCACAGCTGGATGTTCATATGACACCAAGCTCCAGAATCGTTTCATTTAAATGCAGTTATGTAAAAGTAAGGTGTCATGTCTAAGCGACACGTATGGTCAACGGGGAGAAACATGCCCTTTGAGAGCACCGCTCGTCCCGTCCTGTGGTTAGGCCGAAACTCTGCAGTGTGGATCTGCCTCCGGAGGCATCTGACTTCCATCACCGCCAACAGCAAGAGCCCAGATGACAAGCTGGGATTAGAACATACACACACACATTTATATTTATATATTTCTACATTTTTATGTTGGTGTATTTAAACTTCTGTATTTATCTGTTTTCTCAGGACTTTTAACAATATTGGAAAACAATGAAAGGCGGTCTAAATTAACTTTCATTTAATTCCTTGTTTCAGAAAAAAAGCACCTGACTGAGCTCTGCTGTTCTCTCATTTCACCACGATGAAGAGCAGAACTCTGTTGCTCCCAGGTTAATGCCTGCTATCCCATCAGACTGACAGTGCTCAATGCCTAAACCCTCCCATCCTAAAGAGCCAGGGACGATGCCCGTTTCCCTGCCAGGAGGCTCTCAAATGTGGAGATGTGAGGTGCTCTGCCTGCTCACCTCTCCGTGCCCCTACCCCGTGCTCAGCGCAACAGGGAGGGACCGTAATTGTGAAGGATTAAATAAAATAGCAACCCGCTTTTAAAAACACCCTCTTTTTTTATTAGAAAGCGGCAGAAATTGTAAATGGCTTCAAAATGACTGAGCAGTACTTTCCTCCCTAATTCCTACATAAGGCTGTTAGGGTATTTGTCAACATCTGACTAAAAATTCCAGACTTTTCCTCACACTGAGCTGAATTGCCATTAACTGCATTAATTTTAAGTGGAAAACACGAATACGTAACTGTTCAAAACTTGGTACAAAAGCTCTGCATCCTCACATCTGTAGCCAAGTACTGGAATTTCTTTCCAGAGAGAAAAGGACTCTTATGCAACAAACAGCAGATAGACACCACTTGTCTAAAACAAAATAGTAATTATGTTCTCTATGGTGGACCAGGCGCAGGCCTTTCTTCCTGGCACACCACCGTAGGAAAAAACTGTCATCAGGCTGCAGCTGTGACTGCACGCTTGGTCCTCACTAGTCCCAAAGGAGTAGACTCGGCAGGGTTGGCTGCCAGGTCCATCCCCATCCTGAGCAAGGAGCACGGAAGTACTGAGAAGCACAAGCTGCAGGAGAACTGGCTCCCTCCTCTGCTTCTTCCGAATTCAGTAAACTCTGTGCAGAATTGACCACAGGTACTTTGAGAAACTTTGAACTCCAAAGAGCTGGAAGGCTGTAATTTAGCCATACTGTGGAAAACATAAATACTGTGTTGAGAAGCAGCAAGAGCAACGGCTGAACTTCAGGCACCTTCATGCGAGTCCTGGGTCATTGAGGAATGAATGAGAGAAAAAAACCTGATCAGCTTGCTATCCTGTTTGTTGCATCTCATCACACATAAATAAAAACACCAGTCCAAGAGCAGAGTCGTCCAGTGAATCACAGAATCACAGAATCACAGAATGTTCGGGGTTGGAAGGGACCTCTGTGGGTCATCTAGTCAACCCTCCTGCCGAAGCAGGGTCACCTACAGCAGGCTGCAGAGGACCTTGTCCAGGCGGGTCTTGAACATCTCCAGAGAAGGAGACTCCACAACCTCCCTGGGCAGCCTGTTCCAGTGCTCCGTCACCCTATGACGAAGGACATATGAAATAGACACAGCCGTGAGGCAAGACAGCTACATAACCACCAGCGTGACTCCCGGAGATCTCCCAGGTGCGCAGAGGCTGTTCCTCCCTTGCTAGTTTCCCTCCCTGCCTCCTGTGTGACTAGCCAAGTTCACCAGCCAATGCCTCAAGGCGCGGGACCACCGCTGCACGTTCTCCCCTTGCCAAGGTGACGCATGAGGGCAGTCGTACGAGGAAGAAACTCCTTCCTTTCTGCTCCGTGCTGAAGGAACTGGAACAGGAAGGAAATTCTGGTGATTTTACTAGATTGTGCTTCCTCCAGCACGGAGCTGCCAACGCTGCTGTCTGCAGACCTCAGGCTCTGTAAGGCCTCTTTTCCATTCCTCTCCGAACAGAAACCCACCATTTGCCTCGCTTTTCTGGAAACCTCCCAGCACTTGGCTTCCACTTGGTAGCTAATCTGAAGATCAACCGCAAGCAAAGTCGATGTCACCAATAACTTTGGTATAAAGCTGCTCCACATGTCTAGTTTTCACACAAGGATCCCGACCGGGTCTCTCCCTTGTGCCTGGATCCCGATCCTATTGCTGCCTGCACCACTTACCTGCCACAGGGGAAGCTGTGCAGATGCTACGTGTCGCACATCAGGGGAACGTGTCTCCTGCTTCTCACAAGCAAGGGTTATTTTTAAAATGTGCTCTGGGAAGTATTTGAATGCAGACAACACTGAGGCCTTTTAGAGAGCTGCTTACAGAGCAGATTCCTCGTTCTCTGTCTAATCATTTCTGTTTCATGGCTGACTGATTTGTCCTCAGTTTCCATGCCATTGTGCCTCATAGTCAAGTGGCAAGAAATGCATTAAATGCTGGGTAAAAAGCAGAAGGTTCTGAATCTGGAAAAATGCAACGGCTCTAAACAAAACTGAGCTAAGCCTTAACCATACCTCTGGCTTTACAACACTCCCGAACATGTTTTTTTCTCTGACTTTCAGTACCCAGCTGAGACTGGGGACTCCTTCTGTTACACAAGCGTTTTTTTTACTCTCTGCCTGGATGATTTACAGCTGAAATAAGAAAGGCAGACTCATGATTTAAGGGGACCATAGACTGATGGCTAAGGCAGGACCTGAATCTGTGTATCTTTGCCCCAGTCCAAGCCTGTCCCCTAGGTACTGGGTCTGAACTTTATTGCTACATCTAACAGGCTGAACCTGAAAGCAGCGTCCAAATGAACTCAAATTGTGACAAAATTCCTCTTTCTACTTTTCAGGTTGGACCTATCCATGAAATACTTGTAAAAATCAAAGTAATTCTTATTTATCCTTGTAACAAGACAGGAAAATGTTGCTTTACTATGCCCACATTTTTTACAAATACTGCTATTTTTATGATGCAAAATGGATCCTGTGTGGTTAACATCAAATTAATTTTGATACACTCCTGTGTCTTGACGTGACTACGTGCACTACCAGGTGCTCACTTGCTGACACAGAGGCGGTACCGGTATTCTGGCTGTTTGCTGGTTTTCAGTGAATGTGTTGGTCCACAATTATTTAAAAAGGACAAACTGAAAAGCTGTTTTTTGCATTCCTATAATTCCTCTTTTTCAGTTTTCTTCTAGATGATTGGGCATGACAAACTTTCTTAATCATTGCCCCTGTGGGAGGCAGGGAGGGCAGGAGGGGCTTTGTACACTTCAGTTTCTTTTAAATCCGTTAGGAGTTTTTTCCATCAGTGGTCTCCCTCTCTTCCCAGCAGGATCCTTCTTTCCCTAGTTAAGTTTGTGGACACCCAGATGCCGGCTTGCTTGGGGGTTATGAGTCACCCTCAGAAGGTTTGGTTGCTTCGGGGACTTCTTCTGTTGATGTACGCAATGAGCCATGAGGCAGTCCCATTCTTCAGCTCTTGCACTCCCTGTCTACTCAGCTGTTCCTCCATGGGTAGAAGAAAAAAAGAATTGCTCTCTCCTTCTTAACAAACATTTTAATGGAAGTGTTGTGCCATTAGGTACACAGATGTTTTTTTCTAAACAAATAAAAACTTTATGCCTTTTCTTTCTGGATCGTAAATCTGACAACGGCTCCTTAAAGATACAGCCTGCTCTGAAGGATAACTCTCAGCACTGACCCGGCATGATGGCTAGTCATATTCATCACCTTCAAGCTGTGTTTAAGTCAGTGGAATCTGAGGTTACTTGGGACCTGGCTACATTGCCTGCACATAGCACGAATCATTTTACTGACATACATTCAGGAACCAGAGTCCAGCCTTTTGATTCTCTGGACATAATGCAGTATTTCTCTTTTTCAGCAATGGGTCTCCCTGACCAGCAAACGAGGTGAACTGCACACAGTCCCACTCTGCTGGACACTAAATCAGCCACTGAGTGGCTTAGCCACCCCCTACAGCCGGGCAACTCCTACCGAGGTCCCAACAAGCCCAGACGACAGCATCCTCAATTTTCGCATGCATCATAAAAAATTCATCTGCTAAGAGAAAAATCAGCGCTATGACTTTCCTGACCAAGGCGACTTCAAGCAAAAATCTCCATCGACCCTGATTTTTCAAAACAGCCAGTCTCCAAATTAAAAACCTGACCAAAAAGAATCTCGACGAGGGCACAGTCAGATTTTGCTCAGCGAAAATCATAACGCTTCCACTCATCATTTCTCCAGGGAAGGAAAAACACCGAGGAAAACAAAACAAAGCAAAACGAGGAAACAAACCCAAACGAGCGCCGGGACCTCTGATGTTGCACCCGCTCGGCGCAGGCGGACCCGTCCCGCACCCGCCTCTCCCCCGCACCCTCTCCCTTTTCTTTAAGGGAAAAAAAAGACCAATAAACCACCGGCCCCCCGGCCCGACCCCCTCCCCTCCCGCAGCAGGTGGCGGGACGCGGTCCCCGGGCCGCTGCCCGCCGTGCCCCGCCTCGGCAGCACCGATCGCCCCTCTCCCCGTCCCGCCTCGGCCCCCTCACCTTGACCACGTCGTCATTGAGGTGCTTGGGGTCTCGGTTGACCAGGTCGATCTCCTTGGTGTGCACGTCGCGCACCGCCTTTTCGCTCAGCTCATCTGCCATCATCTTGTTGTTGGGCTTGTAGATGTTGCCCTGCTCCCTGATGGGCGCCGTGTACAGAATGCCCTGCGGGGAGGGAGAGCGGGCGGGAGGGGA
>Ga0065711_1041356_pt1 | contig 16216 bp, 9 predicted proteins | sample Hoacrofraction12_FD_59098 | JGI IMG/M metagenome (GOLD analysis project Ga0065711, IMG submission 59098) | Hoatzin crop microbial communities from Cojedes, Venezuela - Epithelial fraction 12 v2 (version 2) | ecosystem: Host-associated > Birds > Digestive system > Esophagus > Crop | place...
GGGAAAGGGGGGGGAAAGGGGGGAAAGGAAAAAAAGGAAAAAAAGGAAAAAAAGGAAAAAAAAGGAAAAAAGGAAAAAATACTCATAATGAATAAATATCTAAACTAATTACTAAAGAAGTCATTTAAGTCACCACAAGTACATGCCTCTCTTACAAAGAATACATATGCTACCTTTGATCTTCAAACTAATGGTTGGAAATGATGATTTTCAAAAACTATTAGATGTAGGTAATAGGTAGCTTTTCTGTTAAATTCACAAACTGAGTTCCCTGTTGGCATGTCTGATCATAGATTAACACTCTAAGGGAAAGCCAGCTCACATTTCTGAATGCAATTTAAAAACATTGAGCACTCTGATGTCTTTCCATTGGGTGTATTCACAAGGAACAAACAGCACCAGTTGGCCCGCCTCCCAAACGGGAAATGCAGAGTTGGCTTATAAAATACCAGCCACATTTTCAATATCATTAAGTATATTTTAACTACGTATATTTTCCATCTTTTAACATTTGGCAAAGCAAGCATTGAAAAATGGTGCTTAATGCAAATTCAAAAATTAAGGACTGACCACTTGTGCTTAAAATGGTTGCACCAGTCCAACACATTACAGAAAAATGCATCAGCTGAGAGAACTGCGCACGTAAGCTTCATAATAAGACAAAAAAAAACCCAACTCCCCCCAAAAATACCCCAGGACTTTCTAAATTCCTTTGTTAATTTTATAAAAATAAAAAATTAAATTTGGAGTCGATGAGTTGTAAGCCAAACGTTGTCACTCTAGCCTTCAGTGCAATGACATCGACAGAGCAAGAGCCTTTCACCAAGCCCAAACACAACGAGTTGGTATCTATGCCAAACAGCTCGTAATCTGAAACGCGCATCAGTCGCCACAGGACTAACCACCATGCTGATGTGTCTTTCCTCCTGTCAGCCTCATTGAGAGCTGATGCCAAGACCAATACTGAGTACTTCTGAGAGCTCATGAAGGAGGGAGTGAAGAAGGGAGCAGATAATTGAAAAACAACAAAAACCTGTAATAATGTAGATAGGTTTGGATAAAACCATCAAAAGGAAGAGAGAAATATGTAAATTCTTGTTACTTAAGTACTTTTTCACCTGAAGACTGCTCCCATTTTGGTCCAGTTCCGTCAAGGTCAGTTATCTCTCCCAATCACTCATCTCTGATATGTCGTATCTTTTTTTGTTATCAACCTGTAAGTAAAATGTTCTTTCTTTCTAGGTTATGAGCAGGTTATCACTGACAAAGCCATATTGCAAGTGCTGAATCAACGTAGACCAAATACTAGAGTATCACCCCCAAATTTTTATATATTAAAAATATAGTTTATGTATTATACGTATAACTTATACAAAGGCATTATACATATATTATAAAGATGTTTATATGTAAGATGCTGTTTTGTGTGCACACGTATGTATTAAATGCCAGTAAACTACTTCTGACAACAGCATCCCCCACGCGCTATGCTTTCTATAAAAAATGAACTGGAGCCGTGCAGGCATTCAAGTACTGCTGTCTACCAGCACAGCTCATACACCAACTGCACAGGAAAAGCAGTAGAGATTTAAGCGCTTGAAGAGAAGCTATTCACTTTCGGTCCAATTTGCAAGACCTTATCAACTTCCCCAAGTTGTGGACAGATTACAAACTATCCGCCAACATTAGATATTTTGCATCTCTTTCTATAGTCTTTCACTATAGCAAGGGTTCCTACAAACATGAGCAATGAGATGGTTTTAAAAATGAACGAACTCTTATGGCTGTATTATATGAAGCACATTCACTGCTACCGCTTATGGACTCAGTGGACAAATTAAGTGAAAAATGAAGAAGAAATGATAAAGAAAGGAAATGATCTTCCAGCTCTACCAGTGAGCAACTCACTCAGCCAAGCATGGTCAAAAAGAAAAACCAACAGAAACAGAACAAAAATAGAAATAGTATCACAAAACTTCACATGATTGCCAGCATCAGGTCATGGGCGAAGCCTGCCACTGAGCTACAACACTGCATTAACCATGACCTTAAAGACAGTATAATTATTGTATAGCATATCTGGTTTGACACGCTGGCTCCTGAGCCCGAAAAAAATGCATGGCCCTTTTGCACTTCTGTGATACTCATTCTTCACACTTGCATGAGCTAAGGGTTTAGGGATTGTCTTTTTAAACTGAAAAATCATCTCCAAGATAATTTATGTAAAGATGATTTATGTAAAACGCAAGATCTCAAAAACGGCACACACCATAGAAGACAACATATAACAAACAAGCAGCGCATAAACAGAAGCTTTGTAAGGATTTTACCTGCCAAATGCCAGCTAGCTATTGGTACCGTGACCACACAGCAGGTTTGTTGACTACTGGAAGACAGAGACCCTTCTTACTCAGTGACTGGTAAGCAAAACTAGTCGAGTTCTTTACATCTGCAACTAGGTGCTGGGAATCTTGTGTGCTGCATTAATTAGAGAAGAAGATACCTTTCAACACAACAGAGAGGAAAAGACAGAGATAATAGCTCCAGGGTTAGTGCAGGTTCTTCCCTTCAGTCAAGCTCCTCATCCTCAGACAACAGTTATTTCTGTAGTCCTTCGCTCTTGTTTCACAACAGCGGTGATGTGGAAATACTGTTTTAGAGTAAGAGAGATTAAAGGAGTCAGCAAATAAGAATGGTCCATCTGATTACTATACTCATAACATGCTCTTTATCATGCTCTTTTCATTAACCCCCAACACTTTGAAAAAAGTAGTTCTCAGTCTTAAAACTCAGATAACCATAGACTATGCAAGAGAAGTCACCAAAACATTATTGCAATCCATTGCCATTCTTCAAAAGCCAAAACAAGTGCATCCAACTATTTCTCCTCCAAATGCCAATACTTCCCATAGATTGCAGTAGTTTTCCATTTATTAAGTAACTGATTTTCTCTCAATCTGACACAGGTTCCTGTCATTCAGAACGGAATTCAAAACAAAAACTAGCTTTTGTGTAAGACTGATTACAGTTCTCACAAGAGGAGCTGGATTGACTGTGCCGTGAAAGAAGCCCTCCGGGTTCCCAGAGAACAAGTGCAGATTGTGTGGATTTAGCCTCCAACATCACTCCCAAAAACCAGCTTCAGACTCACGCAGGAAAGCAGATCCAGAGAAAGCGGTTCACTCCCCGCTCATTCAAACTCAAAGCAAACGATGCGATGCAAACATCAGTTCTCTGGGCAATGCTCCGCCTCAGTCAGAAGGTCTTAGCAACAGGCTTGAGTCAAAGGATGCTTAATGTGACATCCAATTTCTGTTCAAGTCCAAGGAGTTTGTTACTCACCTTTGCTCAGGAGTGCAGATTTCACCTTTACTCATGACTGCAATAGCCCCTTAGAGACGGATGTCATCCAAAAAACAACTTTCATCATCCATCAGTATTCACTGGCTATATTTAAAGATGTAACAGTTCAAGCTCACGACCTGATTTTACTTCATGTCAAGTCGTGCAGCATGTTCAACATTTTTACCAGATTTACCAGCTCTAGTAATCCTCCCAAGAATTCTCCACCACACAACATGAACACACACCGACCTCCCCGCCAGAGGTTCGGGTAACCAGCTTTTGCCCAATTCTGCCCCGTGTTACACTCTCAAGACAACTCCTTCGACGATGTTAAGCCTTCTCGAGAAAAGCAGAACAGAAAACAATCTTCTGTTTTGATCTGTCAGATACAGTAAATCAATGGATAATGGCCAGCACTGGGGGTCAGAGGTGTATATTCTACAGTGTTTTCACAGGCCGTTAATGACTATGTGGCCATAAAAAGTCAAGCAAGGATCAATGGACAAAAAGAGAGGCTGTTGGGACTAAAGAAGATAACAGCCACCAGCACAGGACTGAAATACAACAATTTATACTCTAAGTTTGTTCTTACATATCACTGAGTTTGGAAAAATAACTTATCCATCAAAAAAACAACTTGCATCCTTGGCACAGTATGCTTAAATCAGTGCGATACTTAAATACATACCATAAGCCATTAATTTGATATTTTTAAAATTAGTCGTCCACTGGTCCCCTTCATATCAACAATAAACCAACAACTGCAAATAAGACACAGCAGGAAAATGTAACAGTCACAAACACACAGATAATACTTTGTAAAGACAAATACTCTACAGATACATTTAAAGTTGATAAAATAACAGAACTCAGGCATGGCTATTGCATGCAAGACAAGGTATAACTTAACAGTATTTTTTAAATATTATCCAAAGTTTTCAAAGGGGGGTGGTGGTGGGGAGTTTTCCTTATACGTTACCCAGATCACATCTGGTTCCTGTTGAAATGCCACTTTTCAAAAGGGGGAGGCATGGTGGGAGGGAAAAGGAGAAGAAGAAGAGAGCAAGGAGTAGATTTAGTTTTGATTGTCTATCAACTATCACAAGCAGAATTAATATTTGAAGTCTAACATCCTGGTTTGTTACTGGTTATACTCTCCTTCCATTTGTATGATAGACATAAACCCATAAAACTTTATCTTGTACAACTCCCTCGGTATTACCCATGCAGAAAGTGAACCCATCATCACACTTGTCTTCAGTCCACCTAGTAGGATAAGACTATTTCATAGTTATTTTAATAGAAAGACAATTATGCATAATGTAGATCATAGTGATTAATAAACACGCAAGACTTCATCTGAAAGACCATTACACCTGTAAATTTTCAATAATTTAAATGATTCTTTGTATATAAATATTTCATTTAGCAAATTGATTTCCAACTGATGACCACACTTAGCAGTGTTAGTGTATATTTCTTTTCAGGCATTCATAACATTTCAGGGTTACTTAAATAACAGCATCTTGTGCTTACTGTAGGACATCCCTTGCAGGCAAACTTTAAGTACCCACCTCAAAGTACAAACCTACTCATCTGAACTTCATCTATTACTGCAATAGTAGGAGAAAAATCACCAAGAATTTATGCAGTTCAGATTGCTTAGCTGTGGAAAACGCTATCTCTTTGCTGAAGTCTCTAAATACAATTCCATTTACCACAAAACAGTGAACTGTTTCAAGTATAAAATTTACAAACATTTGCAAATCAGTGTTTTCCTAGAATAAGAAAGAAATCTCAGCTACTACTAAACATGCTTTTTTTTGAAAAAGCAATACAAAATACTCAATACTTAAACATATTAATTCTCCTTTCACATATTAAACTGTGGTCATGCTTGACAGAAAACAAAAAAACGAGGAGAGTGAAACAGATTAACTGCATAGCGCCGATACACTTATTTCAGACAACATCCTATAAATCATCTTGAAACAAAACAGGCTATTATAATGTGCACAAATGTTATGATACTATGCATCTCTGCTGGTCCAATGGCTCTAAATTATTGAAACTGATGGTTGAACAAGGGCATATTGTTTCAGCACACTTGGATTACTCGAACGGTTTGAATTCTTTCTTTAGCTATCCATTTCTTTAGCGCAGATCTCTCGAATGCCAACAGACAGACAGACAGACAGACAGACGTCTCTTAGATAGGCCAGGCCACATCTAAGGGGATCAAAACAGATGACCAAAATTTCTGCAGCAATGTGTTTTGTTTGCAAAGAACTACGACTTTTTTTCCCCCATCCCTTCAATACTAAAAGCATCTAAAATTAAAGCAAGCACATACATTTTCCTTCCAAGTGTTCCATGCGGACAGAACAGCTCCTCTCTCCTCCCAACCACTACCCCGTACCTCAGTCCCCTTCACCTCAGTGTAAAAACAACAGGAGTGAGAGCCCGAAGACAGAACCATTTCAAAACACAGTCAGCTCTTTGTAAACACCACCCTTTCTCCTGCAGAAAATCTGCGACTGCTAGTTGCAAGAAAAAGCAGCAAGTAAGGTAAATCAATTAGCTTGCTAATTTCTCACCCTCATTTATTTAGCTCTGCACTGTATTTGTCGTAATTGACTATAATTATGTTAATTACTAACTCCGGCATAATTACTATATTTATTGTCATTGAGCACACTATGTACCCAAAGCAAAGCTGGCATTTGTCGGGCATCAAAAGAAATAAATAAATAAAGCCACCCAACCGTCGGGAGGGGTTTCGCTGAAAACTGGCTGCTGCACCTTCAGTAAACGAAAGGGCAAAAGAGATTTCATGCAATGCTAGTTTGAAAGCACCGGTTCATTAAGGATATTAATTTTCTGATAACTACACATTTAAGCATGACACACTGGAGCAGTATCTACAGGATTTAGCAATTATTAATGCGTGACAGTTTCAAATGCTAAGTGAATCAATTAAACAGCAGCATTCACAATTTGAGAAGAGATAACTGCTTCATAACTGCCTAAGACTACAATTTTCACATGACAAAAAAGGGCCATTCAGGCTCCTTCAAAACCTGACAGGTCAAGAAAGAAGTTTGAAACAAAAGCACCTTATAACCATCATCTCTCCTCTTTACTTGTCAGATCAACTTTGCTAGTGTCTCTGCTGAAATGGCATCACCATGCCAGCTGCCACAAGGTGATTTTTCATGTCTTGTCAAAGAAATCTTTTATTCTATTTGCTCTGCATTAACATGTTACATTTATTGATCAAGCCCTTTCTGCAGCCACAGCAGGGCACTGTGCTCTTATGCCTAAGGGGGCTTTGATGTCCTGGTGACATTCTAGACCGAATAATGCACATACTAAATGGATTTAATGCAGAAATGTGTTTGTGCATGACAGCTACATTAATAACAGCCCCTCATACTGATAAATATGCAATTGCTATGATTAAGAGTTACCCAATTACGGTGAAAATATTTTTCTACCTTATAAATAAAACCATCAAAAAGTTTTAACAATAGTGCATTTCCTTCAACGTTTCAAAACGCTATAAAGATCAGTCTAAAGGCTTTTAAAAAATATGTCATGCTTTGTTTTGAATTCTAGCTTTTATTTCCACCTCTCTTTTGTTGTTCATCTTCCTGTTCTGTGTGTCTTCTTGCTCCACAGCCTGGGAAGGTGGCAAGGAAAAAAAAAATAATAATAAGCCCCTCTTTCACATACTCAGCTCACAAAGAGGAACATGTCCTGTAAGACTGGAGCCCAGTTTCAAGCTGCCACTTGCATATTCCCCCAGGCAAGAAAACCGTAGGCAGGAGCGAGAAACAAACAATCTCCAGTCCGCAGAGAGGATGTTACAAAGCCTCAACCTCCCAAAAGTCATGGAGGAACATTCCAGACTAGGATTAAAGTTCAAGGGGATGTTTTCATACATACACCCTCTTAATCGGATGGTGGAAAATATGCACAAGCACACACTGTGCAAATTATTCATGCTTCTCGCAGAAGTAATCTGCACCCTAGAGAGAGGGAAGAGATATCTGTATCTCCGTGAGCACAATTATTGGATTAATCCTCCCTCATTGGCCAAGATTAAAGATTCACTCTCCCTTTCGCCTCACAGCTTAGACCCAGAAGAAATCTCTGCAAGAAAAAGGAAAACAACTCGAATGTTTAAAACTACTGAGGACAAAATTAGAAGACGGACTTCTCTGTGAATCAGACTGTAGATGTTATTTATAAAAACACAGCACCTATTTGTACAAAAACACTGACATCTGTTATTCAAGTACTGGAGTGCATTTAGCCTTTAATGTGAAAGGAGAAAATTGGAACAAAGTTATCCAAGATAAATAAATGAACCTTTGAATAGGTTTGGGTTTTTTTCCTCTCCACCAGACAGCAAGATGCATCTAAAAAAAAAAAATACTTTGTATTTCATCCACATCTCTATTCCCTACCTACATTACATCCTTCCTACTTATTTATTGCTCTCTTTCTTCCAACAGTGATTATTATTTACATTTTTTTTATTTTTTCCAGCGAAATCTTTAACTTCCAATGATCAACAATAGTTTTTCAATCCACCTTGAAATCCTTTTCAGCATAGCCTCCCAGTAACACTAACACTGGCACATCAGTGACTTTTCCTTCCCATGCTCTCTGCTTTCATTAAATGGGAACCAGGGAACGCTTTCCTCATGTTATGAAACAAAATAGTGGCCTTTACAGTACTCTGTTCTCAGGGAAGGCTATCAAATACAGCTGCCAAGAGAAACTTGGGAGCAGATCTCCAAAGCAAAACATACCTGCTCCTGCAACACGCCTTACTGAAAATACACGGTGTAAACAGTTCCTTTCTAAAACAGCTGAAAATAACTGCCAATATCGAGTCCAAAGAGCTGCTACAACTCCGGCCGTTTTATGATGACCATACAGGATCAGGGTGTAATTTAGGTGGGAAGGGGCACCTAGAGGTCACCTAGTCCAAGGCCCTGCTCAGAGCGGGACAACTTCACCATCAGGTTAGGTTGCTTGGGGCTTGGCCCAGCTGTGCTTTGAATACCACCCAGGACAGAGATTCCACGGCCTCTCTGGGCACCTCTTCCACTCAGCCTTTCTCACTGTAAAGCCTTTCCTTACAAACAGCTGGAAATGCCCTTGTTGCAACCTGTGACAACTGCCTCTCGTCCTTCTGCTGGACATCGGACAAGAGTTTGGCTCCATCTTCTTCGCAACCCGCCCGTTAGTCCCAAAAGGAAACAAAAGACATTAGAAACCACTTCAACAAAATCTGTAAGGAAAGCTGCGTGAGAAAAAATAACTCATAAGTGGACTACAGTGGTCCGGGGCTGCAGGATTTCCCTCAGCCAGAGGCACAAACAGGGGGCAATCCAGCAGCACCACATCTTGCTGATTACACAACCAGAATGCTTTTCAGGACACACCAGTTTGCCCCTTTGTCTCATACACAACCAGTTGCTGTTACTCCTCCTTTTTGCCCAACGTCTCCATAAAAAGTTCCCTTTTGCCATTCACCTCCGTCTTCCCTCTCCCTCCCAGAGAAAAAGGGAGACGCGTAACCATTACGGACTGGTAATGGTCGCTTGACTTTGGCTGCAGAAGAGAGAGAGGTGGATCCAGGTCTCGCTCAGGGTAAGCAAGGAGAGATACTAGTTCTTGAAAACAGGCAAACAAGAAAGACGAGTCTTTTAAAGAGCAACTTTTTGTGATCATTTAGATTTACGACATCTGGTGCAAAGACAATTAAGCATCTACACAGGCCCCAATTTTTATCTAATAAAGAGGAACGGGCTCTAGCCTGGGAAGAGCTCTGAAGTCAGGAAAAAAAATGGTGAAAAATATACATTTTCCTCTGTATTAAATTGCTAATAAAAAAGAACTAATTACAACCCTGTCCGCCTCCAATTTAGTTCTCGGGTCCCGTGTACACTTATGTGTTGACATCACATCCAAGAAGAAAAAAACTGGAGAAATCTGAGTAACAAAACCACCACACATAAGAACATTGAATCCACATAATTACTTTTCCTTGCAGAAAAAAAAAAAAAAAGACAGAAGTACCATAACAACCAATAATTAGTTAGAAGATATCCCTATTTTAAAAAAAATTATTATCCAAATGCATATCAACTCAACAAGTTCAAAAAGAAAAAAAAAAAAAGAGAGGGGTGGAGGGGAGAAAATCCTTGGCCTGTACAAAACAATATATTGAACTATATATATATTTACCAGAAAAACACAACAGCATCTCTTGAAATATGTTATTAAGGGACAAGCTTGGCAAAAGTTGTTTGTGTGTAAGTCACAAAATATAGCATGTTCGACTCCTCCTTTCCCATTTTACTAACAGCACCTCTGCCAGTCTTCCCACCCTTTTTCCAGTACAGCTGGACAAGTCTCTGGAAATACACATTTACAGCCGAAAGCTGTAAATGGCAAAACAACTTACCTGGCTCTGTCCTGAGCTTTGCAACAAAGCCATCTACATTATGGTGGTATCGAAATCAGTACGGTTCAGTAAAGCAATTGTTCAATCAAGCACTACATTACATCAGTCGCATAAGCAAGTTTTGAGACATCCGTATCGTGCAGTAGAAGTATGTCTTTCTGGTAAGAGTCTCTCACACGGATGCACGCGCTTGTGTGTGCGCGCACAGTAAAACCTGCGATCTGTAGCCATGCGCGATGCCTGGCTCGGAAAGAACCGCACCGCCTCGCAAGAGGAGTCTTCTGCCAGCTGACCACGCAGCTGAGCACGTTACTGCCACGGCAAGATCTCTCTCTTTCTCGCCATGCAACTGCACCCACGACAGCAGTATCACATAACGTGACTGCACATACTGCTGCCCACAAAATTAAAAAAAAAAAAAATCTCCCCTCTATTCTCAATTTCTTATATTCTTAATGTAATTGTTCTGTTGGCAGAAATTCTATTGACACTTTAACGTGACAAAATTTATTGCCTGCTACAGGAGGATGATTCCTTCCCCGAAATACGCGTGGCAGCAGCCATACTTACAGAGGACAGGAGACAGGAACCCCATGTGCAAAATGACCTTAAAAAAAGGTTGGTAAGTACTTATTTACTGCCTGAAACTGAGAACAGGTAACTGCTGAGTGTTTCAGCATTTCTCTGGCTTAAATACAGGCTAAAAAAATTAGTGACCACTGAAATATTTTTTTTCTTTCAAAGAACACACACACAGTCCAATAACAAGTCATCTAATAATGATCTAATAACAGTCATCTAAAAATGAATCAAAATGAAAACCAGCATCTTTACTGCAAATAAGTATTGTGCCAGCAAAGCACAATATTCTCTTTCTCTTTTGCTAGATTTTGATCACCCTCAGTCTTCTTCACTCAGCTTAGGCCTTTACCAACAGAGAGCAAGTTTTTCTAAAAAAGTCAAACTCATTTTTAAAGGCACCTTAAGTTTACAGTTTCTTCCCCACTGAAAGAAACACACTGAACTAAACTTTTCAAATTAAGCATTCACTGATAAAAATCATAAAACTCATCACTATACTACAGCATTGTCAGATTTTTCAGGCAATAATATTTGTTGAAGGAAGATGACAATGATCTTACCATCTACATTTCCTTCAACAGCTGCCCAAGACATCTCTTCTATATTCACACTCATTTAAGGCTACGGCCTTTATTCTGCATCTTACCTGAGTCTATAACATGCAGGCACAGTGTTGATACACGAGCACTGACCAGTCTGCACAGCTATTGTAGAATAAACTCTTCCTTCTTAGTCCCTATAGGCTTTGTATACCTATCACAGCTCAAACAAGAAAACATTACTGCTCTCATCACATTTACCATTAGCTTACCTAAGCTAAAAGAGAAAAAAGAAAAAAACCCACACCAAAAAAAATACCCACGAAACAAAGAAAACCACCTCTCCCCTTTCCCCGAATCTGATTTCTGGCCTGAGAATACTTTTACAGCTTTACAACAGCAAGCTATCCCACATCAAACGTTGATTGCAGCTATCCCAAACACTAGCACTTCCCTCACGCTTCCCCACAAAAGATTTTGATACACTTTTTTTCCCCAAACCACAATAAAACCAAATTATACTCCTCCTGAAAAATAGGCAAAGTGATGGTGTTTTGGGTAAGGAAGGAAAGAAGGCACGTAGGAATCAGTCACTCAGAGTCGACAGCGGCTCAGGATAACATTTATAGGAGCTTTAAGTAAAGTAAAACCAGTGGTTGTTCCGCCTAGGAGAACAAGGCACCAGCACACTACTTTTAGGTTCTTCCTCCTCACAAGCAGTCTCTAAGCTTACCCTCAACAAAATAAAAGGAAAACTCAAAAAAGTCCAACCCTACAACTGAAAAATTATGCTTTTTTTTTTTTTTTAAACAGACAACTACATTCCATTCCTTTCTCCCTGCTTACCTACAGAGTTGCCACTGCTGAACCTCACCAGGCTCTCTCACAAGGATTAAATGAAAAAGGATACTGTAAGAACTCGTGGGAATACTACACAATTCTAAATCAATCCATATATTAAAATAAATAGAATTTATTTATAAATTCTAACTGCACTTACTTTTAGCACTTAACTCCACAGCTGTCCAAAAATCAAATCATACAACAAAAACAGATCACCTGGGAAAAGAGCATTACAAATCATTCATGGGAATAACCAGAGATCTACAAATGAAAAGAAGGGAGAGAAGCGCGCACTTACTTGTGTTACAGTTAAGAACAATTCACTTCTGATCCCATTCTTCACTTCTTCAGGCAATGATGCTTATTTTCCATTTTGAGCAGAGAACAAACCACAAGGCCCTCACTGGGCATCATTTATGTTAACACGAGAAATTTCCAGACTCACCTAGTTATTTGTGCTCCAAGTGTGCCGGAAAAGGAAACAAACATCACTTGTAAAATAGCGTTGCTCTCCTGATAACAACTAAATGTACCTGACATACATGTATGTTTCTACTTTGGAGGAAAAAAAGACATTCTATTTCTGGAGCTGGTACCCCATAATGCACTTGAAAATCTCGATATTGCACATACCTTAACAAGTTGAAACTAAGGTCTAGCCTTTTTGCCATATGTCCATATTTTCTTCCTAGGAATTCCGGAATTTCTTCACAGTCTTGGCTAATGTAGGACACCTGAGAATTGGAAGCAAAAAGGAAACATTTCCTAAGAGGATTACTTAGTTTCCTGACCAGATTCTGTCTCATTGATCCCAAGACAACATGCAATATAGTAAATATTTTTTACTGCTTTAAGCTACATCAGTTTTACTGCTATAGAATATCACAACCTCATTTACCTGTTGATACAGTTCGGTTAATATTTATTACATCTGTAGTCTTATCTACAATGTGTTGTCTCCTTTCAGGTAAAAATAACTCGATCAACTACACCGCATTTCTTCTATTCCGCTGTTCATACTTTGATCTAACATTGCTCTGTACTACCATTCTGATACACTCCGGAAGGAAATTCTGTGAAAGATCCGAAGCCATTCAAAGCCCCTTCTAGTTTGCCTCTCAGCACACAACACACCAAAAGATCACTCTGGAGAGTTTGGTCCAGAAACGCCTAAGCAGCGTACTGTCCATCCATTCTCACAACCCTTCCTCGAGGTCATGATTCCCAGCCACTTGCTAGGGACAGAGCTAGAGGGCTGCCCAACACTTGGAAAACCAAGCCTGTAGCTTTTTTCAGACAGTCGTGTAAGGCTTAAAGATTTCTGGCCTCAACACCCATCTTCAGATCACACCTCTCCTCATACCCAAAATACTTGTGAATGTGTCTCCTCTTTTTCACACCAGCCCACCTAACCCACCTCTAACAAACAGAGGAAGAATTAGTGGTAGCAAGAATACAGTCTGCTCAGATATCTTCTTGCTGCTTTTCTTACCCAGGATGGAGAGAGTGATAATATTAACAGAATAAAACACAAACAATAAAACAGCTGAACTTTTTTGAATCTCTCTGCTGCATTGCCTTAGAAGCCTTTGGTTTGATTTCTTCAGAGAAACCCCACAAAGCCTGCCAAGCCTATTGTCACAAATTTGATACAGCTATCTTGGCTCCTCCTCAAAGCACTCAAAAGATGAGTGTAAACACTGATATTTCAGATTTTGTGCTAAAGAAATCTTAGTTGCCCTTAAACGGCAACTTGCTAGGTAAGTAGATTTCAACACTGTCTTAGACCACTAGCTGCAAGGTATTACTATTATCTAAATATTTAATATAAAGTCAATTTCAAGACCATGCCCCATTGGTCTGAAAGATGAAAAACATGCAAAAAAGTCAGTCAGACTCTGTTTTGATAGTATTTCACTTTCTGCTAAAATAGGGACTCCTCTGCAGAACAGCCTGACGGGATGTACTTCTGCAAGTCATCCCAGTCTCTCACACTCTAAAAATTATTGCAATCTGATAATACTATATTGCATCCCATTTAATTCATTTTGTTCAATAACTTCAACAGATAAAGCTGACAACAGTGAAATAATTTTTACGAGCAGAAAACAGGTAGCTTGAAGCTCAGTTTAACAACTTCTTCCCCTTGTTAAACCGTACCTGCTCCTGCAATAAATTCTCCTACCAGACACACACATGACTTCAGCAAACACAAGGACAAAAGGGAAAGGAACGGTTTTGAGGAGCTGGCATCCTAATGGTTTGGACATCACAGGAACCACTTTGCAGAATTTATTGTGTTAAATATGGTGGATTTTCTCCTCCAGTTTTCATCCAAGACAACTACAATGCACTTCACAACATACATGCATACAGGAGTTGCTTCATTCTTCACCCAACGGTGGATTTCTTGAAATTAACGCTTGCAAACCCTTGGAAAGATACCACATTAACAGCAGAATAATACAATGAACTAAATGGCACTGGACTAGGCTGCCCAGGGAGGTTGTGGAGTCTCCTTCTCTGGACATATTCCAGTCCCGCCTGGATGCGGTCCTGTGCAGCCTGCTCTGGGTGACCCTGCTTGGGCAGGGGGTTGGGCTGGGTGACCCACAGAGGTCCCTCCCAACCCTGACCATTCTGTGATTCTGTAAATGCTTAACCCAACGTAACGCGCTGAAATGGGAATGACTGAAATGCGATGCCCATTAACACCAGGCATGCGAGATCGTCGTGAGCAACTACAGACGCAGCGCAAGCACTGACCGCCACTTTGCTTTCCACCCAGGAAGGGGAGGTGGAGCAGCGGCAAGCGACTGTGACCTGCATGCCCAGAAACTTACCCGGCCATCAAAGTCCTAGCTCCACTAGAACAGAAGCTGAAAAGTTCATACAAACAATGTGTTTTGGAGCACACAGAAGGCAAAATACATGAAACGCTGCGAACCTTCAGCCTTCGAGCTGTTATATCAATGTATCTACACAACGGGTACAGACATTATTCACGGGCGTATTTGCAGATGAAATCTGATGGTCGTGACCTATTAATGCTGAGGCCTTGTAGAGGGGATTGTACTTCCACAAAGTCCACTTCAGCACACTGGCAGTACAAGCACCTTTTTCAATTTAAAACAAACAAACAGACTTATTTTCCCACCAAATACACACAGTGCATCCAACTTCAGCTCGCCATACCCCACATACGTGAACTTGCTTCGGATACCCACGAACCCTCTTTACTGTAAGAAGAGCAGCAACTGCCAGCAATCCCAGACACAACGAGCCTTTTTGAACAAGTTTCCAAGAGTTATTTCCCTGCTCTGCTGCTCTTTAATCCTTGAACAATGCTGATATAAAACAAGACTTCAGTAGTCTGGACAACAGAAGCATAACATTTCTTCACTTGCGTTCTTTCAGTTCAAAATCATTTACCCAGAAAACATTAAAACGGACATAATTCAGTATTCTTCCTTTCGAGCATCCATCTCAAATACGCTCCAAATGAGTAGGAGCTTTCAAGTAGGTATCCAGAGATGTCATCACCGAGAGATGAAAGCAAGCGTGCTTCTCCTGAGACTCCTCAACTCTGTGGGTGCCAGGCACATGAGTAACACGAGATCTCTTAGATTGTTCTATACCAGCCACAGACCACCACGTGGGATTAACAACTGGACGTAGGTGCTGCCGTTGCCTAATTCTCCATCTCAGAGCTAACACAGGTTGGTCGCAGTCAGTCAGTCAGTCTCACTACTGCTGCCCTGCTCAGCCTCTCGCTGCCATGCGCAGGGAGCTTCCCACACAGCCCAGCACCAGACCGGCTCAGGACGCCTCCGACACGCCTGCAGACTCATCAACGCGCTGTATGCGATTCAGGAAACAAACAAGGGGTTTTTTTTACAAAAAAATATTTACAAAATATTTAAAACGTAACGTTAACCAGTCAATAGCAGTTGCACCTCTCTTCTGCTTCAGTCTCAGAGATTATGACCATTTAATCTCTCGGTCAGTAGCAGCTGCATCTCTCTTCTGCGTTAGTCTCAGAGAACATTACCGTTTCATCTCTGCCATCATTTTCCAAGGGTACTGCAATCTTAGTAACTCACGAAGTAACATCTCTATTAAAGAATGCCACCAACTGGGCCACGCGTGACCTCTCGATATGGCACGTTCCCTTCCCTTGAGGGAGTTCCCGCTGGAGAACACCTCCAGCCAGCCGAGCGCCGTGCTCTCCCCGGTGCGGTCAGCAGGCCCCGCGCTGCTCGCTTCCCAGCCGCGGACCAGCTCCATTCATTCTCCCGGGGCAGGAGGGGGAATGCTGTGCCAGTTCCGCTCACAGGTTCACCAGCAACGGCACCAACTCCTGGGCGGGAAACTTCTCCGCGGCCACACCAGGCAGCGGGCGAAGCCCCGCCGGGGCAGTTCT
>Ga0065711_1041357_pt1 | contig 16214 bp, 11 predicted proteins | sample Hoacrofraction12_FD_59098 | JGI IMG/M metagenome (GOLD analysis project Ga0065711, IMG submission 59098) | Hoatzin crop microbial communities from Cojedes, Venezuela - Epithelial fraction 12 v2 (version 2) | ecosystem: Host-associated > Birds > Digestive system > Esophagus > Crop | place...
CACGACAAAAACAGACCCGCTTTTTCGGACCGCACCGGCGCCGCACGCTCCCGAGCCGGGAGAGAGTTCCTGCCCCGCCGCCCCCCCCACCGGAACCCAGCGTGACGTCACATGGTATGGAACACCGGGCTCTGTTTGGCCAGGTGGGGTCAGCCCCCACCCCCTGGCTGTGCCCCTTCCTGGAGTCCAGTGAAAATTAACCCTGTCCTGGCCAAACCCAGGACAACGGGTGAGACAAAACTGTGTGCAGTGCTTCCGTGCCCAAGTCTTTCTTACCAGCAGTGGCCATGCCAGGAGCCTCGTGTGGTTGTTGAAACCTGACCTGGAGCGAAGTGGGCACAGGTCTCGGTGCTCGCCAGTTCCAGTTGCTTCACCACCTGGATGCTAGCTTCAGGTACTTGTTCAAGGCAACTAGAATTTTTGTGAAATGTGCTTAGACATTAAACAGGGGTAGCAGGTTAGAGCTGATTCAGTGTTTTCCTGGGTTTGCCAGAAGATCTATGTGGGTCTTGGTGAGACACTCTACTTTGGTTTACTGGCTCTGAAAATGATGTAGTATGAACCCAGCGTTTGGTAAAACATTTTGACATTCTCAGAGAGGTGTGTCATGCGCATGTTTTTGTTAGTTATATGGGGAATTAGAAAATCAATTTCTGTTAACATACACAAAGCAGGAAGTTACAGCATCCCAGAGAGCAGCAGCCTGGTGTTTGGTAAGTGACTGATACCATCTCTGCTTGCTTCCGCCACTGTTAGAATTTACAGAAAATAGTTAGGTGGTAATTTTCTGCGGATGCTGCACTGCTGCTAGTTACTACCAGAAACAAACTTAAAACATGTACATTAAAAGGTCCTGAGAAACCTTTTTTCTTTAGGAAGCCTTCCCTTAGGTTCTACTCTTAACATGCCTGAACTGAATTCCTCGGATGTGCTGTTAGGGGAGTCATAACAGTGGTGAGAATTTGAGTTAAGCCACCCTGAGCCCTGACAGAACAGGGTGTGCTCAGTCCTGCTACTTGACTTCTTGTCTTGTGGTAGCACCTGTGTGATATGCTAGAATTAACATTTTTCTTGTAGAGTTAGTGCTTGTTGGCACAAGACTATAGCAGTTGCCGTTGACAGTCTAGAACTACTCGATTCCTCTGAATGGGGAATTCCAATAAAAAAGCTAAAACAAAGTCCCCTCTCTCCTTCCCTGAACCCTCTTCACCTTGTTTGAGGTGCTACTTGTATGCCATGCTGATTAAAGCAGGTACTTGATGTGCCATTAAAAAGAAAAGACGTATTTCTGGGCCATGATTCTCATTTCATTCTTCTTTTGGACTTTTAAAGCTGTCCAGTCCACATTTCTATAAAAACCTGCCTTTGGAGGACAAGTGATGTAAGACCTTAAGGAAACAGAGGGCCCCTTTTAGCTTCTGGGGCCAGCAGATGATTCCTTGTGAGCTGAAGTTGCGACACATTGTGATGAATGTGGGATAAGAAGTTAGCAGGTGAATGGCCTCGTATGGTTAGAACATATGGTGTGCTGGAACTGTCTAGGAAGGAACAAAATCACCACTGAATGTGCAGTATTTTGTGAGGATTATTGGACTTTAGTCTTATGCTTAGATATGTTGATCTCTTTGGAACAGTCTCCTTTGATATGCAAAGCATATATGGAGACCAGTTGTGTATGGTATGAGGGACTTAACTGTGGGCTCCATACCAGAGTAATTTCTTTTTAAGGTATTTTAAATGGTGACAATTAATGAGCTACTAGCTACAAACTGTGCTTAAGTATTTTCTTTATTCAGTTAGGGAGGGTAGAGCAACTGATGCTCCTGTGAGAATATTCATTTTCTTGAAATAGAAGGGAAGGGAATGGTTGCTTGCCTGTGGGTATCTGACTTACTCCTTTACTGCAGTGAGCTTCAAACAGTTTTGGCCTAGGTTATTCATGTTGGTACTTTCAGATTTATTCATGGCTTTTAAGTTCTGTGTTCAAATTGTGAAACTGTACAGACATGGTTTTCAGAGAATGTAAACTCTGATTTCTCTTGGCAAAATTGTAGCAGCGGTGTGAGGTCCTGCCCATTTGAGTTATCCAAAGACACAAACCTGGTTGTGTTCCAGTTTTTTGGAGGTAATATCTGTATCTTTGAGTTGTTAAACTGAGGAAGATTACACTGAGAGGTTACTAGCTCATTTCAGCTTACCCTAAAACTCTAACCTTGGTAGTTACATGGTAGGAATATGCTGATGAGTTTGAAAGTCAGAAGGAAGCCCGTGCTTCAAATTGGAGTGTTGATTATAGGTACGTAGGTGTGTGTATCTGATGAGCAAGCTTTCCCCTTGAGAGATGAGGTCGTTGTTTTAATACACCTCTATAACCAACTTCAGGCTAATTTAAATAGTCCAGTAGTTCAGTAGTATGGCATTAACTTGTGGAACATCTGGCATTATCTGCCGCTAAATTCAGTCATGTTATGTGCTGTAAGTAGCTTTAAGAAATAAGAAGTAATCTACTCCAGACTCAACCTAGTTGTATGGCAGTCAGCTGTACTGGATGCTTCATCTCCATTAAACTGTTGAATTGTTGACTTGATTTAGCTGGTGGAAATACCCTTTTCAGATGCAGCCTGAATCTGCGTACGACAGAATTAGTGATTTGTGGCCCAGTAGAAGGACTAATATGCTTGCAGATCCTGGAATTCATACTCTTCTCTCTAAATTAGAGAGCTACAGTCTAGATGTTGATGTGTTGGATGGGAAGGAGCTAGGTCAGCTATTTCCAGTCAGCAGAGACTACAGCATCATAGAATAGTTTTTGGGTTGGAAGTGACCTTTAAAAATCATCCAGTCCAACCCCCCCACCATGAGCAGGAGCTCAAAGCCCTGTCCAACCTGCCCTTGAACGCTTCCAGGGATGGGGCATCCACAACTCCTCTGGACAACCTGTTCCTGGGGATGGTTAAGAGCTCTCTTTTTTCAGTTGCTGGATAATGCTGCTGGCCTTGTCCCTGCTAGGATTTGTGAACACATTGGCACATGACTTCAACAGAAGGTGCTCAGCTAAAAAACTGCCCCGCAAAGGCAGACTGAAGGTGTGCCCAGCTCCCTGTGCCCTGCAGTGGGCTAGCTGTGGGCACTTGAGGGGAAAGCAGTAAAATCGTAGTACAGGTGATGGTGTTCCTCTCTCTCTGTCCTTCCAGTAGTCTCTTATTTAAGGACATTCCTGAACAATGACTTTGAGGGCCACCATTCTTACTGTCAAACTTGTGCCTTCTGTGAACCTATCTAATCTATTTTTAAATTCTCCATTTTGGCCTTTGCATGGCAGCTGATTTCGTATGACAGTACTTCCTTTTGGTTTGCTTGTGAACATGCTCTTAATAATTTTAGGGGTGAGCTGTAACTTTGCACTGGGAATATCACCATCTCTATATGGTTAATGACTGTAGGCTGTTCTCAATAAAAAAACAGTTCGCAGTGACTCCCATAGTCTCTGTTCAGACTTATCCTGCAACAGTGACAAGTCCATGAAAGATGATGTTACACAACCTCTGTGGCTTCTATTCATGAAAATCTGCCATTGCCCCACAGGAAGCACAGAATGTCAGACATTGGGTTTCAGTTCAGGTAGTGTCAGATCGGTAAGCAGTACCGTGCTAATGAGACTGTAATAATGTGAGAAAATGTGATCACTTGTATGCAAGAAGGATGAATTTGAGCAAATGTGGAGAATGGTCTTGAGGAAACTTTCGGTAGCTCAGAAGAGTTTTTGTCCAGCACCTGCAAGTAGATCAGATTGTTGCTGTCCCTGTGTGTATGAGGTGTCTTGAACACCTGGGAGAGTGACACAAGAGCAAATGAAGGTTCAAGGTTATGAAGTGGACATAAAAACAATTAAATTGGAGATTAAAAGATAAGTGAATATTACAGCAAAAAGATTCTGGCATAGTCATCCTAAATCATAGCAAAGTGAAAACGCAGCAATTATTTAGATGATATTGTAAACCTGCGAAAGGGAAATAAATGGATGGGTGTCTGCGGTGGTAATTCTTATAGTCTGTCTCCCCTTTAGTCCATCCAGCCTACTATGTTTGCTCTGGTATCTTCTGCGGCTGTTCATTAGTTTTGGCATATGCAGTGTAAAAAAAGTATGAAATTAACAGCTGGGGAAGGCACCTGGGTTGAGCCCTGGCTGGTGATGTAAATAAAAGGCATCTTCAGCTTACCATCTGAAGGTCTGTGGTGGTGTTATAGCACCTTTTTGGGAATAAAGGAGGAAACTGTAATGAGCTGTAAGTGTGCTTTCACCAGCTGGAAGGAATAGCCAGTGACCTGTGATAAGCCCTCTGGGAGACCACCAGCAATAGCCAGGAAAATATGCCCTGGAGTAGGAGCTCTGCAGTGGTTGAAGTTTGTCTTTACAGGACACAGGACTGAGGTCTAGGGTGTGACTTCTCTTGCCTTCAGGAATCCTGTGTATGAATGCTTGAAAAAGCAAACTTTAAAGATGGAGAGAGTAGTGAAGTGTAGGTTCTACTTGTGTAGGTAACCTGTCTCATCTACTACCTTAGTGATTTGAAATGATTGAGATATCCAGTTTAGTTTTGGATAGCCAGATAATTTTGAGTGTTTTTGGTTTGTTTTTTTTTTGTTTGGCTTTTTTTGACTGGACTTTTTATTTCTCATTTCTTTTGCCAGCAGTAGAGCTGTTTACAAGCTCCTTCATGGGAAGTGGAGGGAAGCTGCTGTTGTGCTGCTCCTTGTAAGCTAAATCTATGCTTTTTTTTAGCTTTTGCTTGGGGGGTCATTTTTCTAAATCCTGTGGATTTCTCTCAAGTGCTTTTCCACTTTGCTTACTGTAGTGTTCAGCTTTGGTTGCAGTGGTCCTAGATGAGGCCTCAGTGCTGAGTTGTGAAGACTTAATTCCCTTTCTTTCCTGAGGCGGTACTTTTATGTACACTTCAAGCTAGTGTGAGCCAGCGCTGCCACTAGCAATAGCTAGTGTAAACATCTGTGTAGTTACTCTGAGAGCAGTCCTGGGGAAGCAAATCTCTGTAAAAACTATCACTTTCTCTGTGTGGTCGGTACTAAATTGATGCCGTGGCACAGTTTTGCAGTGACTGTCCCCCGCTGTCCCACCTGCTGCAACTACACAGCCGACATGACTTACGTCCCCTTTTAAACCAACAACAAACTCAGTTTACGTTAAGATGCGAGGTGTGAGCTGTGGTGTTTGAGGCTTGTTGTTTATAGCCTCACTTTACTTAAGAGCAGTGGATATAGTTAACAAGTGGTATGGCCTTCGCGGCTTGGAGGTGTGAGGGAGCATGTGGCCAGTAGTGTCTTCAAGTGCATGGAGTCAAGAGTCCATGGCCCTACGTTTCTCTGCTCTGCAGTGCACTAGGAAGTCTTCGAAAACCAGATGGTGTGGTGTGGACAGAGCTATTTGTAATTTCTTATTTTAATCATGGAGTGGGTAATTTACTGTAAATTGTTTTTCATAGCGTCTAGACAGTGCTGAAGTGATCCAGAGGTAGGATGTTCGAGCCAGGGAGGTAGTGCGCTTAGATCTGGCCAAGTATCTTAAGCAGCTGATCTCAACCTTCGTAGCCCATGCTTGGTTTCAGTTGGCCAAGTAAACATCTACACCCCATGGTAGGTGTCTGCCTTGATGACAGGATGGGGATTCTTCATCATTTCCAGCAGCACTGAGTTTGAATACTGTCAGCCAACACTTACCAGCACTGCAGCAGTGATTAGGGTGTGTAATGGAGTATGCCTGGCGTATGTTGGCCTAAATTGTTTTCAGGGTGGAGAAATTTGGTAAGTATTGATTCTTACATTAATGAGAAACAAATTGGATGTTTTCAAACTGGGGAAATACATTGTCTGAAGACAATGTTTGAACTGTCAAAGTATGATTTCGGTATTTATTCTGTAATAATTACAAGCTGGGTTGTGGGAGACATGATGTAAATCAATCTTGCAGAGATATACACATACCAAATAGCGAATCTTCCGAGGTATAGATGTGTTACTTTCAGAGGTTTATATCTAATTTGACGCAGTTTAACAGCCAAAGAGTTGAAAACTTACCGATTCATCACTGATAAATGTAGCTAATCCATAAACCAGTAACCATTTGCTTTTTATAGCATGTGAAATTGATTTTTGGGGGAGGGAGTGGTAGTGTGTAACTGTTCATCAGCGAATTTCTTTACACTATTTGCACATTGATATATGCAAATATAAGCCCTGCCTACACTGTGGAGGCAACCATGCAGTGAGGTCGGTATATGTATAATAGGCTGTGCTGAACTATATGGACCTGTGTGGAGTAAAACTACACAGCTGTACCATAATTTTGTATCAGCCACGTAAATGAGTGCGATAAATATCTTTCTATAGTGCTGTTCTGTGTTGGCTGTCAGCTTTAGTATTGCAGCAAAGAAACTGTTTTTAAAAAAGATACTGTTACAAAAGTTCCTTGAGTCTAAGCTTTCTACTGTGTAATGTTGCTGTAGAGGGGGCATTGATTTTGAGTATTCTTAAAATATTTGAAAAAATTTCATAATTTTTGTGCCTGTAGCTAGAGCTGTGCAGTTTAGGATTTTTAATTATTGGGAATTTAAGCTAATAACTTAAATTTTTTTCGTACTCTTAAAGAAAAGGTATATTAGAGCAAAGTCCACTTCATTTTGGGCGGAGTTGGGTGGGAAAGGGAAACTTTACATTTTAAATTTGGAAAATTCTTCACATTCAGAAAATATTAAACCAGTCTTGTAGAGCAATACCTGTTTTCCAAACTTCTGTTTTTGGGCTTGACTCCTAGATTTATCCTTATTTCCCTGAGATTTTTCTTTTTTCTCTTCCCCCTCCCTTTTTTTTTTTTATTCTTCAAAGCTATGAGTTCGGAATCAGGGATGGGTAATGAAGCTGCCAGTTGAAAAATAGTTTTCTTACTGCCATATTATAGTTAATTAAGTGCTCAGGTCTTAAGCAAATGTGAACAGTTACTTTTAAGTAGCTGATTTTCTGGCATGTTTGCAAATGATTTTTAACTAATAGTGCATGTGGCTGAAATCTAAAATAGTGTCTTTGCATTTCTTTTGTGTGACTTTCATACTAACCTGACTGATGAACGTACACTGAAGGAATTGGTAAATTGTCCACTGCCGATGGTAAAGCCTTCGCAGATCCTGAGGTTCTCCGAAGACTGACGTCCTCTGTCAGCTGTGCACTGGATGAAGCTGCTGCTGCATTGACGCGGATGAGAGCAGAGAACAATCACAACGCAGGACAAGTGGACAAGTATGTATTGATCGCTCCCCACCCTCAGTTTCTCAACCGTAGAATGTAAGTTTGTAATTTTAATTTAAAGTTCAGATAATTTTATAGTTAGTACTTATTAATGTATCTGCTCTACTACTAGCAAAGTTATTGAATCTGAAGGTGTAACTACTGTCCCACCAGTTATTGGCTTCGAAGTGGAAGAGGAAAGTACATAAAAAGGTTACTTTCTAACCTGTGCCTCTTTCTGTGTACTAGACAGTTGATTTCTTTTTCAAAAATGAGTTAAATTCTTGGCTGTAGATGTGTTGGTGATAGTTCTCTAGTTACTGGCTGAACATACTTTGTTGGAAACTAATGAATCTAGTTCACGGTATTAAAAGTTGGAAGAGAATACTAATACTTGTAGGACAGCAGTTTGCCCCGGGAACTTGCTCAGGAACTTAGAGGAAAATGAAACTGTATTATCTGATAACTTTTCGTAACTGATAACTAGTGAGGATGGTATTTAACTCTTGTGATGACAGAACTGAGGATTTGTCCTGTGTTGTCAAAAGCTTTCTTCTACGTTGGTAGTTTCAAGGCATTTTTAGGGGTCCTGAAATATTTTCTATTCTGTCAAGTGATGCACATAGTTCCTCAACTGTTGGGATGGTGTGACTGCGTATATTGTTCAACTTCAGATTTAGGATCAAAAATTGAAAGTCTTATGTTTCCTTTCATACGGATGTCCTCTTGAAATTCAGACTTGGAATTTGCAAAAGAAAGTGCTTGCAGTAAGGGCAATAATCTTGAGTCACTGCTCAAAATGTAAATACAAATATAGTTTCATTTCCTAACTGAAACTAGAGGAATTACTTGTGGGTCAAAACATGGGGAGATGAAAATATGCTGGGAAGCATGCGTGAACATAAAAAGGAAGCGTACAAGAGGTGGAAGCAGGCCAGGTGGCCTACGGGGAATATAGAGACAGTGTCCAAGCATACAGGGACATGATTAGGGAAGCCAAAGCCCACCTGGAGTTGAATCTGGCGAAGGGCATGAAAGGCAACAAGGCATACTAGTGTGAGTATATCAGCTGCAGAAGGAAGATGGGGGAAGAAGATGGCCTCAGAACATGGCAAGGGACCTAGTGACAGGGACACAGAAGAGGAAAAAGTAGTGAATGCTGCCTTTGCCTTGGGCTTTACTGGTGAGACTTGCTTTCAGGAATCCCAGGCCCCCGAGATGAGCGGGAAGGTCCGGACCAAGGAGGGCTTTGCCCTTGGTTGGTATCAGGTCAGGCAGCATTTAAACCAGTTGGACGTAGTCCAGTGGACGAGTTCATGAGACCTGATAGGATGCACCCATGAGTACTGAAGGAGCTGGCTGATGTCACTGCGAGGCCAGTCTCAATTTATCTGAAAGGTCATGGGAATGAGGCAGGTTCTTGAGGACTAGAAGAAAGCAAATGTCACCCCTGTCCTCAAGAAAGGCAAGAAAGAGTATCAAAGGGATTTAGATGCAGGTCAGCCTCGCATCAGTCCCTGAAGAGGTGATGGAGCAAAGCCTCCTGGAAGCCATTTCCTAACATAGTAAGCACAAAATGATGATGGGAAGTAGTCAGCATGGTTTTACAAAGGAGAGATCAAGCCTGACCTGATAGTCCTCTATGATGAGATGGCTACATTGGTAGATGAGAGGAGAGCAGTGGATTCTGTTTGTCTGGACTTTATCAAGTCTTTCCACACTGTATCCCACAGCATCCTGTGAGACAAGCTGATGAAGTACAGACCAGGTAGGTGGACAGTGAGGTGGACTGAAAACTGTCTGAGCTACTAGGCTCACAGCTGTTAGCTGCACAAAGTCGAGGTATTGCTTCAGGATATGGACTTGGCTACATAGCCACATAATAAACTTTACCAAAATATCAGTTACTTAACCTACACTTGCATTGTAATCACAAAGTATTTCAAGCAATCAGATACTGGATGTTCTCTTTAGGTCAGGCCTTAGCTTTTATCTACTAGCTGCTAGCACAGTTTATTTCATTTCTGGGGTATATGGTAAATGAGTTCCTTTTGAAATAGGGACTTAACATAGTTAAACCATTACACTTTGAATAATTGATAACTGAAACTTGTACGCTTTCCTGAGGGGTGTTTGTGCTCAAATTGATATTTTCTTCATTGTGAGTGAATTTCTTGAGTGAACTTCCATCTTTTACAGAAGAAAAGTAGAAGTTTGAGGTTTTTAGTGAATCTGAGTGTACTGGTTTTTGGTTTAAGAAGCAAGGTTCCATATCTTGCAAATAAAATGTGCTGATACGGATGCATTATGTACAGTCCACTACAGTTTATAAAAGAAGGCTGCTTCTCCCTTCCCCCTGCCACCAGGGCATTAACTGTGGTTTGATTCCAGGTAGCTGAGGGACCATGATTCCCTGCATATAATTTCTGAATAAAATGTTATCAGTTGGAGAAGTGTAACTGAGTTGGTACTGAGCATAACTTGCTCTTGTTTACACTTGCGTTTAGTAGTGCTGTAACAGTTGTCTTTGCTGTTAGACTTTTTTGTACAGAAAAAGATTTAAGGGACAAGTGATTTGGTTTGAAATAAATTGAAGCTTAGCTCACCTTTTTCAAGATTTGTTTTGTGTACTTTCCAAGGTCTCAGGGGAAGTAGCTATTCTCTCTACTTCAGCAGTTAATGATGGTTAAAGTGCTGATTACAGACTTTGAGCTTTTAGGTGCCAAGAATTCAGGGTTTATCTTGTCTTTCCTTTCTAAATCTCAGTTTGTGAATACCTCTTACGGCTTTTTTTTAAGGATGAGTTAGTATTCCACGTAGGATTTGTGTTGTCATTGCTGTTTAAAAAACATGCAGTTCAGCTGGCTTTTTTCATCCATCTGAAAACTTCTGTAGTATGGTTTTAACAGTGCACGAAAAGAAACACAGTAAACTTCTCTAAGGTCCCTCTCCTTTCTTCTTTTAGGATGCCATTAGGTAAGGTAAAGATTTTTTTTTTTTTTGAAATGGCTGCTTAAATTAAGAAACTAGTGTTTTAAAATAAGAGGAAAAGCTTTGGGCTAGTGCAGGGAAGGAAGTAGTCCCACTGCAGGAGAGACAATGGTCAGAAATTTGTCTTGTTGCAGTATTTGGTATTAGTGGTCTCTGTGATACTCGACTGTTCACTTTTTGGCTTTGTCTCTACTAGAAATTTGCCTTGGTACCTATAGTCGGTAGTTTGTAGTGGTCATAGCCTCTGTGTGTCTGGCATTCTAGCGAAGTGTTAATAGCATCAGTGAGGTTTACTTCTGTATCTTGAAAACACCACATATTACCTAGTTTTGAGCACTCTGCATCTAGTCTATATGACAGCTTATGTGAGTTAGCAACTGTTGAGGACAAGAGCTAATTTAGACACAAACAACGTCTTTATCTCTGTTTGACCTATGGAAATAATGTGTATAATATATATCCTTTTTCTTAAAAAAAAATCTGTAAGGTGCCTTTTCTAGTAAGGCTTAGTACCAATGTCAGGAGTCATTAAGTAAAGACTTCTGCCTTGCGTAGGAAAGCTACCCATCTATTGCAGATTTATTTTGAACTTATTCTGTGGTAACTGATTTTCCAGTCGCAGTTTGGCAGAAGCATGCTCAGACGGGGATGTAAATGCTGTCCGGAAGCTGTTGGATGAAGGAAGAAGCGTCAATGAACATACTGAAGAAGGGGAGAGTCTCCTTTGCTTGGCCTGTTCAGCAGGATATTATGAATTGGCACAAGTAAGTAACAAATATAATCACAACTAAACCTTTGTGAAGCGTTGTCTAAGGGGCTGCTTTGGTAGGTAAATCTTTCAGCTATTCTGATTATAATTTACAATGTGAACAGAATATCAACTAATATAGCTTACCATGGACTTCAAGTTACAGTTTGTTTTTTTAATGGAATATGCCGTCATATATGTCTTTAGGCTTCAGGGACTTTTGTGAGGAATGTATCTTGTGTTTTATGATGTATCTGCTTTTCTGGCATTGTTGTAGATGCAATCAAGCTGTTCTGCCAAGCAGACATTGCAAGAGAATCTAAAAGAGCAGCAAAGTTGAACACTACAAGTGGTTACCTTCTAAAAACTCATGTCACAGTCACTCAATCCTTTTTTCTAATCACATCTGTATCAACACTGCATTAATTTGTGTTAATTTGTGGCTTTTATACTTTTGTGTCTAAGGGCATTATTTGTGCTACTTTCAAGATGTTTAGGTGACATTTCTCAGAAAGTGGCCAGCTTCATGTTTTGGTGCCAGGCAAGAGTACAGGGAGAAAACTGTTTACCTGTAAGCTTGACCGGATGTGCTGCGGTCATTAGTGCAAGTTTACAATTTCTGTGCTGTCATTCTGGTTAGTGAATTACCCTGTGACTTTTTAAAATGTCAGTATTTTACTGTAACTTAATGCTGATTTTGGCAGATTGAATAAATGTAGAAAAATAGCATTTCCTGAATCACAGCACAGTGCAGGTAGTTACTATACATGGTCCTGGGGAGTGCCATTGGACTTCACCACTGGGGATATTACTGCAAGGGGATATCACAACTGGCTGGGGAATCATTCTCACAAGCCTCACTGAACTAAAAGCAAAATGTTGGTGTTACAATTTATTCATTAAAGTGAACTTTTTTCTCCAGGTGCTACTAGCAATGCATGCAAACGTTGAAGATCGAGGGAATAAAGGAGACATCACTCCCTTAATGGCAGCTGCCAGCGGTGGCTATGTAGATATTGTTAAACTTCTCCTTGTTCATTGTGCAGATGTCAACGCACAGTCTTCAACAGGTAACTGGGAAGCAGGAACATGGAGGATTAATAAGACTGGCCCATAAGACATGCAGCTGTTCTGAACATCAGTGTTCTTGTGTGATAGTTTCATACACAAGAAAACATGACAGTAACTATTAAGAATAGGCCGGATACATAACATTTGTGTTTAGAGTCTTACCTGGCCATTATTAAAGATTGTTTTTAATATAAACTGTAATGGAAAGCACAGTTCCTGTGAAAACCACTGTGGTGTTAAATGACCAGAAAAGTATGTGAAGTTTAGTTTTTCTCATCTGTCTGATCCAAAATTGCCCAGTAAAACGACCATGGGACACATCTGGTCAAGACCAGTTATTTCAGTCTATTACTTTTTATCAAAGAGGAAGTACAATTCTTTGAGTATTGAGTGTTGTCTACATTGCTGATGCTTGACCACAGCTTAACTAACCTTGCTGAGAGTATTAACCTGCAGTTGGATTATGCTAATATTAAGATAGAATTTAAACTTTGTTCAAATTTTTAAGAAGTCAGGTGTCTGAACTATGAAATGTTGTTTTTATGTTGAAGTTTAGCTATATTAAGCAGAGCTTACCTTAAAATTGACTGTAGCATTTCAAACATGAGCCATATGTGATTGTCTGCCACTTAAAGTACCAGAGTTTTAAATGATAAATTTATTTTTATCCAGCCAGTAAAAATTCTTTTGGGGGATTACGGGATACATTCTTAGGCAAAAAAAAAACCCCAAACACTACCTCCCTGCCCAGACTCTGCACTGACCATGAAAATTGCTCTTTGATATTTGTGCATGTGTTTGATCTCTCTTTGTGTGCTGAAGTAGGAAACATAATAAACAAAGAAAAAAAAAATCCTGATTTGTAATATTGGCTTAGCATTAAGACACTTTCACGTTATAGTTCTGTTGGGATTTTATACCCAGTCTGAAATTATTGGCTGGAGTAACATTGCTGTCAAGTAAAAGGCGGCTGCTAGTGAGGTACTTGGTTTTGTTCAGAGCTGTTAAAACTAATTTCCTTTCCTGTATTAGGAGTGGGTGACGGAAGGGGCTTTCACGTAAACTACTTCTTCTCTGCAGGGAACACAGCTCTCACTTATGCTTGTGCTGGGGGCTTTGTTGACATAGTGAAGGTGCTATTGAAAGCCGGTGCTAATATAGAAGACCACAATGAGAATGGGCATACCCCCTTAATGGAAGCAGCCAGCGCAGGTCATGTTGAGGTTGCAAGAGTATTGCTGGAATATGGTGCAGGAATCAACACTCACTCCAACGAGTTCAAAGAAAGTGCACTTACACTTGCATGCTATAAAGGTATTGTCTCTTGCCTTGTTTTGTATTTTTGTTTCACTTTATTTGCTAGGATTTATCTAACTAAAGCTTTCAGCTGTACTTTTGAATATTTTCTTAAGAGTTTTGGAATGCTTGATTTTGGTTTTAAACTCTATGTCAGGAAATGCTCATCCATGTTGTAGTGATACTAAGCCTTTGTACTTGTGTCCAAATGTGGTGAACATGTATTCAGTATGCTGCAGGTGAAGATTTATGACTGGATGCATCCAGACTTGTGCTTTGACACACCACCACTCTCCTCTTCCCCCACTACCACATTCTCTGTCATTGAGATTCCCCTCATCAACTATCTGCAGGTTCTGAAAACTTCTCTGTTAGTTGTTAGGAAAACGTGGAGTTACGATGAATGTTCCTGGAATACCTGGTGGGGTGAAAACACTCGTATTATTACTGGGTACTTTTTCTTCAGTATAATTTTGGAGGATGCCTATGAATTATATATTATGAACTTTCTTGGACTTTTGATTTAACTTGCTACCTAAAGTGTCTACATAAAGTAGCTTAGTGCAATGGTTATCCAATGTACTTCTAAGTTTTTTTTCTTCTTCCAAAAACCTCCATAAAATTTCCAACAATTGTTTTTCTCCTAATACAAGCTTTAAAGATGAGGACTATTGTCAGAATAACTTCAGGTTTTGCCTCTGTGGTTAGAATTGGAGAATAGATACTATGTATAACCCATTTGAAAATTTGCATCTGGATTTGTCATGGATTTCCTGCAGCATGCAGTCATTCCTTACAAAGAAATTTCAGTAATGGTACTCCCGGATATGTTGGAGGGGCATTGCTGTTTCTTGTGACCTAAAACTTAATAGAGTGCTGTAATGTAAGGTCTTCATTGACTAGAGATTTTCTGTATTATCTTTTGTCAAGCTGTTTGAGCTACGTTGTCTTCCTATCATTTTATGTAAAACTAAGTCTTATCTTGGGGGAGGATGCTCATTGAGGGGATAAAATATATAATTTGTAAGGGACAATTTCTAAAGTGACAGAAGCCATAATAGAGTTGAAAACAAGTATTGGTAAAATTCAGTATAAGCTTTTAAAAATAGTGTCAGGTAACATAATATGACATAATGTGTGTATCTTAATTTTCAGAAATGTGTCTGTGAATGCTGTGATTATAAAGCTTAAAGTTAAGTTCAGACCTACATGGACCTATGTCTAAGAGATAATCACCCCCAATTTATGCTGCCTTGGAACACTTAAGTGATATGTTGCTGTACAGTTGAATACGGAATAAGCACAGTCTTTTGTATCTTGAAGTCACAAAGAAAAGTTCCTGTTGTGTAAACTTGGATTAGAGGCCTGTCTTCACCACATAGTTAGGCACTATCTGTGGGAAAGACTGTCTAAAAGTCTGGCTGTCTGTTTTGCGGTGGTATTTTTTAGAGTACTTTAAAAAGAGCAGGTTTGCAAATTACAACTTGTAAAAATCGTAATAGCAAACTATGAAAATATAAATTATTTCATTAAGTATATTGTAGTACTAAAAATTTATGGTACTAAATGCTTATTTATTTTCATCTGTTTTATTTGAAGGCCATTTAGATATGGTTCGTTTTTTGCTTGAAGCTGGAGCTGATCAAGAACATAAAACAGATGAGATGCACACAGCGCTAATGGAGGCCTGCATGGTAAATAATCTTTGTTTGTACTGCTCCATTTTCAATGAGAGGAATAAGAGAGATGATAAAATAAAGTGAGCCTTTGTTAACAAGCTGGTTTGGGTCTGCAAGTGAGTGTATGTTAGCTTTTATTGTAAGAAAGCCTTTACTGTAGTTACCACAGTTGGCCAGCTTCTCTGTCTAATTGGTCACAGGGAAAAATAATTTTAATTTTTGGGGGCGTGATGCATTGTTTTAAATGCTCCCTGTGTGAAGTGTAGGGGTAACTAATCCGCAGTGCAGTAAAGTAGTAGGTTAAGCCCAAGTTACTTACACTGCAAAACAAATAGTTAGTTTTCCACCTTTGTCTTTATAAATACCGTCTCAGATCATCATGATAGGAGCCTTCCAGAAGGGCGCTGAGCTGGATGACTAATGCATTGCACTTGTCCTTTCACCACTCCAGGAAGTGTTTTGCATGTAGAGATGGTTTGCTCTCTTCTAGTTTTCTGTAAATGGTGCTATGAGGTTTTTCTTTTGAAAAGAAAAGTGTAGGTCAAAAATAGTTTAGTTCTCAGTTCTTGGGCCATTCATATAATTTCAAAGGTGCCATTGAGTTAAATCTTACCTTTCTAGGAGCTTCATCTGTAAAAGTATATCTGCAACTGTTTTTGGTCAGACTTTAGGTTACCTTTTATGTATTCTTCAAGCTTGGGAACTTCTCTGAAGAAAGAACAAGGACCTTGTTTTCATAGGAAGCACAGCGAATGGAGGAAAACTTAATTTGCTCCCAGTAGCATGTAATCCTGAGAAGACAGGCTGCAATCTTCCTCCAGTCTTCTGAGAGATGGAGGATCAAGTGTTCTTTTAGTGCAGTTGTGAGGTGATGATGCAAGTGACCAAGGTCAGATGATAATGTCTTGAGCTGTGTTGAAGTCTGCTGATAGTGAGATGGTAATAATATCCTTGAATAGTCTTCCCTGTATGAAAGCTTAGTGCCAATAAGGAATTCAAAAGGATGTAGTTGCAGTGGGTGTAAGCTGTCACCTAAAGGAGATTGCAGCATGACTGCGAACTAAATGTTTTAATCAGCCCACTGTTCTGTTTAGGTTTAGTCTCTCCCTTTTTTTTTTTTTTTTTTTTTTTTTTTT
>Ga0065711_1041358_pt1 | contig 16213 bp, 6 predicted proteins | sample Hoacrofraction12_FD_59098 | JGI IMG/M metagenome (GOLD analysis project Ga0065711, IMG submission 59098) | Hoatzin crop microbial communities from Cojedes, Venezuela - Epithelial fraction 12 v2 (version 2) | ecosystem: Host-associated > Birds > Digestive system > Esophagus > Crop | place...
TGGAGTTGAATTCAACTTCATTCACAAGTCAACATACCAGGCAGTAGGACAAATCAGAGTCACTTTAAATATTCAGTATTACAGCACTGGCATGAGAGCATTGATTTTTGTCTTACTTTTATCAGTGTGTCAGCTAGCCAATTTTGCATCATTTTCTGCTTGTTCTAGTGCTTTCTACCTTAAGTAGCATCACTGGTTCCAAAGAGACTCACAGCTGGTAAACTCTACTTGTTTCACTCAGAGCACAATCAAGTTTTCAGACTGTATAGCAAAGGGAAAGGATTCTTGTCCATAGCTGCTTGCTATATCACCTTGTATGATCTTTGCATTCTGCTAATAGTAAATGCCATTGCCTTCATTTTATACTGAACAGGCACATAGATCTCGCAATCTGATCTTGAGAGAAATGAAACTGCTTGCAAACCTCCCAATAAGGGAAAGGCATAATTTTCCTCCAGAAGATACACATGTTTAACCTAAAGGTTTTAACTGCCATAGACATGAAGGCATGGAACAAACACCAGAGTCAGTGCTATGAACTTACTGAATTTAGTTTGCACATAGTAAGTTACCCATAAGTGTTGATGAAAGCAAAATTGTAATTCTGGAGCACAGTGAATAAAATGCAATTAAAAGCATACATGGGAGCTACATTTGTGTAAGAAAGCAATTCAGTAACAGATTAGAGAAACTCATCTCACTAACATTCATGCAATAGCTGCAAAAAAAAGGCAGATTTATTTAATTATGTCATAAGCTTAATCAAATTAAGTTTAGCTTTTGAAAAAAGTCTCAGAAATTTCTGATTCAGCAGTTTCTTCTTAATGGCAATATAGTACAACTATGGCCACCAAACAAAATTAATTCCCTCCTGGTAAGTCTGCATGTGGCGGAAAACTTTTTTTTTTTTTTTTTAATACTTCCTTAATCCATGATTGTTCATGCAAACTTGCTCATGCACTGGTCAACTGCACATCAGTTAGAGATCTCCTGTTAAAATCAAGCAAAGCACTGCTGGTGTATAACACTATGTCATCTTTCCAGCAATGGCAGTTTTCACGCATGTGTCATATAGTAAAAGAATATTAAAGTAGATCAGTTGCGAGTGATAACAGATGAGGTTGGAAACTTTACATATGGCCTAGAAGATTTAGAAATTTAAAAGTAGGATTAATAGAGCTTGAAAAGTTTCACTGAAAGAAAGGTACTTTACTGGCTCATTTAGTATCAATCACCCAGCTGCACCATGCAGTCTCAAATAAAAACACAAGCAACATTCACAAGGTCATTAATCTCACGGATATGACAGAACTTAGCCCTGACACATCTTGGACAGCTATTCCTTTTCTTCCTCTTTTCTCCTGTCTTGCAGTGGACCGCAGAAGCCCATGTCAAGATCTCAACAGATCAGAGATATAGGGACTAAGGTGCGGATGATTTTGAAGACCAGAGAGGCAGTTCGTCTGAACAGAATATGGAGGACCTGGTGAAGGGAATGACAAAACTAGCTCGAAACGAAGCAAAAAGAATATAATTACTCTCCTCCTCACTAATGCATCACAGATACTTTACTGAGAGGCAGCTTCAAACTAACTGAAGTCCAAAACTTAGAACTGCCCTAAGAACCTTAAACAAAAGGTAACTGTAAGACAGTAAGAAATTAAGTTGCAAGAAGGTATTCACTGACTCTCCGTGCAGAAACAGCTTTATAATGTCACTGGAAGGACATGGAAGGAGTACAAAAATCACAGTAATTACATTTGCACCAGGTGATTCTGAAAACTAAGTCAGTATTTGTAGCTGAAAAAAATCATATATTGTATGCATCCTGCAAAAAAATGTTTGTAGAATATATCCATATCTCTATTTAGAACTTACATTTGAAATAAAAGTATAGGGCATGAGTAAGGTAGATTTTCTTAAAAAAATTTATCTAGCACAGTAGTAGGGAGTAAAATTTAAAATAAGGTTGTAAGCAAGCAATCATTAAAACAAAGCAAAAAAGAAGTAGGTACTTCCTACCCCATACAACTCAGACGCTCAGGAAGACACTTGCACTCTCTGGACAAGCCCTGAGCACCCCAGTTCTGTTTGTGAATGTACAGCACTCCTGGGCTCTTTGGAGAACACTGGTGAGCTCAGGTGAAAGACATTACATTGAATTCTGGGTCCTTCCACATAGGACACCTGAAGTGGGTGAAAAAACCCAGAAGCCCAATGTGCAATTAAGAAGACCTTGAAAAGATAGTTTAGGAGAAAACTGAAAATACAGTGAGCTGGCTTGATATCCTCACTCTATTAGTCATATAACCAGCTGTTTACCAGCAAGCACTGAAAAAAGAAAGGTTTGCAATGAAGATCAATTAGTTTTATGAAAGCCAGAAAAAAAATATAAAATTAGCATCAAGCAATTTCTAACAGTGAGATGCAGAGAAGTCTGTCCAATAGAAATGATGCAGACCCTTCTCAGTAAACTCTTATTAAAAAGAGTTCTCCAAAATCCCCATGCCCAAAGTAGATATAATAGAAAGGAACCGAGTGCTATCGCAAGCTGAATTAGAAGACCTCTAATGTTTTATTATGCCAAGCTTCTGGAACGTATCCTACCAAACTAACATCCACAAGGATCACAGCCAGAAATCAAAAATCCAGTAGCTTAAGGGGGTGTTTGAGACAGGACATCATAAATACAGATGCCATGCACACAAACCCCTGATCTAACTTTTACCATGGGTTGTTGAAAAAAAATGGGGATGTAACAAGCTTTTCTGCTAACTAGGGGAAATGGAGAGAGAGAGAGATGTCAGGGAAAAGACGCAATTAATTTCTTGCATCATCTTCCCAGGCACCTGGCACAGGCCATTGGTGAGACAGGAAACTTAACTAGATGGGTCTTTCACCCACCACTGCAGGTACCATTTTTCTAGAGAAAGGATAGACCAAGCTTAGCAATTGAGTCACACCCAAAAGACTGGAGAGAAAAATTTTCATGATTCTGCTTCAAGGAAAAATGAAAGCTAATGTTATCTGGCTACTAACATTGAGATCAAAATTAATATTAAACCGTTAAAAGTCTTCTGAGATGAGTCTCCCAAGTCCCATGTAAGGAGACAGATTGACACAGGAAAGGCCACGGTCTTCCCAAATCTGGACAGATAGAAGCTCAAGGGAAAAGCTGAATATCTGCTCCATTTTGTCCAAGAAAAAAAGCAAATATTTTTGTGCACATTTTCTCTACTTAAGTTGCATTTTAAATGGATCTGCTTGTCACTATCATCTGGCATTGCTAAAAAACCAATGCCTCACAACCAGAGCTTACATTGAAAGGAAGCTCCTCATCATGAAACAAAATGCAAGTTATTTGGCTAAACTAAAAAAGATTTTTTAAAAAAATTCCTGAATGCCAAACATCTGATGTAAAAATAAAACATATTTTTCCCCACAAACGTTCAGCTAATCACAGAAGCATAGAAAACAGAGCTGGAAGGGACACCATTAGGTCAGTTAGTTTGTCTTCTTCCTCAAGGCAAAAATCAACTACTCAAAAAATTGAATCTGAAAATTAGCCTTTATTTTAATATGCAGGTGCCGTTCACTGTTTTTCATGCTGTGGTGATGAAGAGAACCATAACTGACTGAATCCACGTTTCAAACAACGGCAAATAAAATATATTCCTCTTGTTTGAGACTGATATGCAAAATCCTTCGAATTACTGCAGTGAAATGTGAGGGATGTATAAAAAAAAAAATGAAGAATACCCACCTAGTAAAAGAAGTGAACATTTTGAAATGAGTGATTTGTTGGATGCTGTGAGCACAAGCAGACATGAATCGTTTTCAGATGCAGTCAGAAAAGCTTACAATGGCTCATAAATCTAAAGCTGAGGAAATAAACAGAGACAAAAATAAAGTAAAACAAACACTTTAATAATGGGTGATGTCCCTCACTTAAGGGAAAGAGATAAGCAGTACTGGGTAGTATCCAAAACCAGGATGTTTAAGCTTTTGCTCAAGCATGACAGAGTTGACACACAAAAACTATCAGTTTTATCTGATCTGTTGCAAAGATGCATATTCACAACTGTTCTGTAACCAAAGGGACCAGATCATTCCCCACTGTCACTGCACTGAAGCTGGGAAGGAATGTAAGCTACGCTTGGATGTTCATGCATGTCAAGTTCATTGTAAAATCTGGAGTGATCTCTGTGACTTATGCCCCATTCTTTCTGGCCTTAAATACTGACCATCTGCAGTGGGACCCCTTCCCAGGCATAGTACAGCTTTAAGACTCATGTTTACAGAATTGCCTAGAAAGGGATATATAAAAGAAATTGAAGTGCATATACTCATGTTTCAACAAGGGACTTACCACAATTCAAAGGAATAATGGTGGTGGGGAGAGAACACCAGTGAAGTACACAGGACTACTTCCATGTCTAATGATGGCTACATGTGAAGCTGCAAAGTGGTGGCACATTCACATGTCAAAAAAGTTGTGAGGCCACATCAAAAGGCCTGTAAACTGCATCCTAGTGAAGCTAAGGGAGTGCAAACCTCTCAAGTCACACATTTTTCAGACTTGCCACGTTTTTTTTTTTGTTTTCTTTCTGTATAGGTGTGTATATCATAGTACGTAGGTATGGTTTTGTGCACATATCTCACATTCTATCATTGATCAAGTGTCAGTGTGGACTAGTAAGAAATAACTTCACTGAATCACAGAATGGTAGGGGTTGGAAGGGATCTCTCGGGATCATCTGGTCCATCCCCCCTGCTAAAGCAGGTTCCCCTAGGGCAGGCTGCACAGGACCCCGTCCAGGCAGGTTTTGAACATGTCCAGAGAAGGAGACTCCACAACAACTCTGGGCAGCCTTACTGATAACAGAACTGCTTTTAATGTTCCATCTTAGTAGGCAGCAAAAACCCAGATTGTCTAGGAAATAGTGAGACTAAAAAGTTATTTTAAAGTACTAATAGATGCAGTCTCGCTTTCCAATTACAACTATGAGAACATATTTTATTCTACTCTTCAAAACACATGTTTTCATAAGTATAACGTCCTTTATGAATTTGGCATTTTATTGCCAGTACTCTGGGTATTTATCAGTTCTGGGACAAATAGCAGGCAGAAGGCCTGCATACAAACATTTAAATTAATCTCCATAATGTTTACTGGGGAAGAGTTGTACAATACGTATGGAATTTTTGTTATTTTTTTCCCCTGTTGTGAAATACTAACATACAACAGTCCTGTTAGCTGTCGGTTACACATCCATGCCCTAAATATAATGGCAAATGTGACGTCTAAATTATTAGCCAAAATATTAAAAATTATGTTAAATTCATAGTAATCTTTGCTTTTAACATTATACACATGCCAAATTCATTGAAAGTTGACTGCAATGTGAGTGAGGTTACCTTAGTATAGACACAAAGTGCTCCAAGGATTAGTGTACCTGATCAAATAAAAGATTGAACTAAATAAACCCAGAATGGAAACGATGAAAGAGTTATGAACACAAAAAGAGCATGCTGAACGAGAGTAAATTATGCAAGCATGGAGAAAAATGGCCACTTTGTTCACTTTCTTTGTCTCATTAGAGATCTGGAGAGAATTCTGAGCATGCTAAGAGAATGCTGTTGGTCTGAGGTACATTGAGCGGTACCAGTGAGATCGCTGTCTTTCCTTATTGTGTGAGCTTAGCGTTCACAGAGGATGCTGGACATACACGACTAGAAATTGAAGTCATCTTTGGTCAGCTGGCTGTCAAAGTTACAAAAACTACCAGTGATCTGTTTTCCGTGCTCCACTGCCACTATCATACAACCTCAGCTTAATGGATTCCATGCTGGAGTGGTAACAGCTCTTCACTGCTAGTTGTCAGTCAAAAATATCAGTCAATTGGATCAGCTGTATTAAATTGTGGGTGACCCAAACAAGCTGGAATATCTTGGTAGTTTCACTTTGCACTAATGATCTTTACTGAATTACCTCTTCAAACAACAGTTTTGAATCTTTATGAAGCAATGCAATTACCTATACTAACTCCATTGTTACATTAGACCATTTTCAGCTGTTCAGAAATACGACCTTTGAGACTGAAGCTTCATGACACAGCAACTGTCGTAATAAGACTAGTTTTAAGCCTTAATTAGCTTTGATTAAGACTAATTTGCCCCAGCTACTCATTCCTGGCCCTATTCAGCACTGTATCATCCCTTGAGTTGTGCTGCTATGTCCTGTTTTAAATCAGGTTAATTAAATGACCCAGGCTGAAAAACAACTCTTCAGGCAGAATTTTTTTGTTTTGATCAAAGATAATATTCTTGACATATTTAACAGGCCCACAAGGAGTTAACTCGATTGACATGGGGACACACTGCATCCTAGAGACCAGAATACACAGCCGGCAAAGGATACAACTTACACCAAAACCACGAAACAAATTTCTGCAGCACAGAGTTACAGCCCAAAATTCTCCCTCTTGTTAAATCACTGTCTATCTAAACTTACTAAATATAATTTATTCATGTTCTGTGAAACTAAGAAAAGAGATTAACTGATTTCAGGCACAAGCTGGAAGCTACAGAACGTGTCCCTAGACCCTTGCCTCCACAGCAGGTCACTTCAGATGGAAAACACCATCTGTGTAGTGCAACTGCCCCAGAGCCTGGAGGTCAGTTCCTAGCAAGATATGTACTCAAACTGCCTCCAAAGTTTCCAGTTTTCTTTTCTCAAGACCTTTGTCAGTATTAGCTCTAACCCAGCTCATCTGGAATCAAAACTGAAAAAAGTGAAGACATTTTATGTGCTAGCTAGAGCAACTACTGATAATGCTTCTAAGAGCGATTCTTACTGAAGAAAGGATGAACTAAAATCAGTAACAGAACAATGTACTTGCTCCCTGGCCTGCCCACTGCTGTAAAAATACAAGTATTTTGCACTTTCCAAAGCAGAAATTCAATCCTGTTTGCCCCTTTCTTCTGTAAACCCACTCCTCCATTTTGAGTGACTCGGCTCCCCACCTGCAGTCGGAAAAACAAACACCTACTTCTCTCCAAAATGAAATAGTCACCTTATTCCTCTTTGTTCAGATGCTGGTTTTAAACCAATTTTCTTTAGCCTCCTCTTTCTTTATAAAATTGACATTTGCATCCCTTTTCTGGGCACGTTCGGCATCTCGACACAAGCAGCAGAGGGGTTCAGGCTGACAAGAGCAGCTGATGGATTCAGCCCCCAGGCAGTGCATTAGCTCTACGGCACGGAAGAGCCTCTGCCCCTTTCCTCCCAGCATTTATATATCCAAAGATCAATCTGAATCCTCATTGATAGATTGTTCTGCTCTGGTCCCCTGTTTGTTCTCAAAACCTATGAATCTTTCATTGAAAGGTAGAATTAAGACATTGGTGATGACCCATCACAAAGGTAGCAACTTATTTCAGGCTAATATGTTCTGTGGTTTAATATTCTGCACAAGCCCTTTCATGTTTTGATAAAGTCACTGTTCACAGCTATGTCATAACTCCAAGTATGACCCTTTAATGACATTTCAGTCAGGAGATAAGACATTTTTTTGCCAGTTGGCAGGGGAATTTTTGCAATATTTTTTACATAGAAGGTTTAAATAGATACTGGAGACTATCTATAGACTATACTATCAGCAGTCAATCTGGAGCTAAAGGGAGCTTCATGCACATGACACTCAGGTTATTTTCAAGCTAACGGAATCCAGCATCCTCCTCAATCTAATATCAGTATTCAAAGAGTTAGTCAGTGTATCTTTGTCACAACATCAGCATTGTTGAACATTAGTCCAAGGTTTTTCTGCCCTGTTCTGGGTAAACATGCTTTAGATCAATAAAATCTCCATTTCACTTCATCATGAGCTCATTCCTTATTTTAAAAGGGTCTTGACGAATAAGGTATATTAGAGAAAAAAAAAAGTACATTATTACAACTGCAAAGTTAGTTTGTTTTGCTATGATACACAGTTTCATGTAAAATATTTATGAAAAAAACCCCACACTTGTGAAAATTAGAATATTCAGCCACTAACAAAAACCTCACAAGCTCTGAGCACCTTAATTCAGAATAACAGCACAGTATTTTTCTATTACAAAAAAAAAATCCTGCCCTCTCCCGATTTGCTTTCATTAAAAAGAATGTGTATGAAGATATGTGCAGTATATATACAGAAGATATAGATTTATGTGCATCTAGGGGCTGAAGGCTACTCTTTCCTTCTTGCAGTACTTTCTACCTTTGCTCTTTTTGACATGAATCCATGGCTTTGCTCCTTCACTAGATGGTTCTCATGGGTATATCAGCCTATCTGGGGAAATAATACTGTTAGTGACAGTACAGGGTTACACAAGGAAATCTGGCTGGAAGATTACATGGAGCATGAGACCATTAACATAAAAATCTTCTTCCCCTCTCATGGGAGATGGGCCCATGACATAGAGCAGAACTCTGAACCAGAATTCAGAAGTTGCTCAAAGGTTAGTCTGGGTGCAAACCTGGTAGAGAAATATAAGCCAGCAGCAGAGCGCACATGCATATTACAACATCCCGGTAATCCATGTGTGCTCTGGTGACATCTGTTATCTCAGTGCAAGCCCTGAGGAAAATACCTTGAAAGGCCAATTTTTCACTCCTGACTACTGGAGATTTTCAGAGGTTGGTGTATCCAAATTACACTAATATACTTCTACTACATCCGTTCATTTGGGGAATCTCAGACTGTTTGAACAAGTGTTTAATTAAGCCTCATATGGCACAGCAAGGAAAATATTCTTAATGATATCCTGTGGTCAAAATCAAAATTTGCTGACAGTTACATCACAGTGGTGCCTAAGTTTTACACTTTTTTTTATTGGTTAGCAATATTGGCAAAACCTGACCTGTCTTGGTCATATCTCACAACATGGGAACACCTCTGGGATGAAACAAGTCAGGGGTCGGAGAGCATGTAGCAGCACCCTGTGTGGTGGGGCTCAGGACGGGAAGCAGTGAACAGGCAAACATGTGGGGAGAGAATACCCAGTTACCTCCACCAGCACCTGGATGAGAGACCACCAGCATCTATAATTCTGTGAAACTATGGTCTAAGATGTACAAGAAGCAGTGATGACCTTAAAACAACTGATTGTCAAAGGTTTAAACACCATTTTTTGTAAGGGGACAGGATTTCATCTATGTCAAAACATAGACAAGGTTAAAATGGTAAGTAATTACCTCCAGTTTCTGAGATTCATGTACATGTCTGCATTTTGGTAAATTTTCTAGTACCCAGAGATTGCTGGTCAGCCTTTGACTAGAAAAGTCAAGCTTTTGCTGCTGGAAAAACTGGGTGTGGGAAACTTTATTCAGAAACTGTAATGAAAAGGGAAAGTCTCAGTATGGCCCTGCCCTTTTACAACTAGAGACATTATATGTCTCATCCTTAGTGTCATCACATAATTTGGAGACTAATATAAACCAGTGTATTTTCAGAATCTCCCTCAAATGGATTTGAATATCCAAAGGAGGAGTGCGCTGGGAACTGATAATCACACCTCAGGTTCTGTAGGAAATGGAGATGTATCCTGACAGAGGGGAAATCAAGATCTTTGTGTAATCATGTCAACTTACTAACAACTGTTTTGGACGTTTCAGGCTAACAAAGGTATTTCCAGATTGCTCCTTCAGCAACTTTGCTGGAACTTGGAAAGAAATGTGATGCTGATGAGATCGTAATAATTACAGAAACACTGTCATGGCCCAGTCTGTTGTTACAAATTATAAAAAAACTATTTTAACCAGGTTCATATATCTCCTTTATTTTCAGCTGCCTATGAGGTCATCTTTTAGAAGTATCTCCAGTAAAGGTAAATTAAGAACTCCTGCCTTTCACTAGCTGAAAGTACTTCAGGAACCCAGGTAAGGTAACACACATTCATACATATTTGATATTAATTTCAAAGACTTAAAAGAAGCAGCTATATTTCTTAGCACGCAGCTGCAGGTTAAAGAAAAATAAGAAACAAAAATACTTCTAATGAACCAAGAATTAGCTGAAGACTAAGAAAGTATATATTCCCTAAATTAATAAATAGCACATAAATATATTTTGACATCATACATAATGTCTCTGAGCATGACAGACACATTCATCAATTTATATCAGCCTTTAGATTTTTATTTCATTAAGAAGTAGGAGGAAAACTTCACCTTTGAACATGACAAATGTCACTATAAGCAAAAATGGACCACGATGGATCACTCATTAACCAGAAAGTCTTCTCCTGCTTCATTCCCATCACCTGTACAGCAACAGCAGAAACAGAACCAGACAGTAAGAGACATGCATCATGCATGTGTGCTGTGTGTCTAACTCACTAACAAGGTACTTCAGAGACAGACTTATCTACATACAGATATAACATAGTCATGCAGCCAAGCTTAAGCTATTTGCCTGTGCAAATACTAACTGCAAGATAGTCATACTTTTAGTAAAACTAGGCAAAGAACAATACACGCGCACTTGGGACACCGCAAAAATACCCTTTCTGCACTCACATGCATGGTACATGCTGTGCAGCTTTCAGATGTTAACTTTAAGTCACAAATACCATTCTCAGGGTGGAGCTACCTGTTAACAAGAGAAGCACCTGGAGACATCCAGGCATGAACACCCATACGAAAAGCTAACATGGCACATCAGGCTGCTCACTTCAATTCCAGGTCCATTACTAATCATGATGCCTAGATATGCTCTGGCACATAACTCCATATGAGTTTTAACTAATGTGTCAAAAGAACCTAAAGGAACATGAAAAAGATGAAATTTTAATTTCTTTTTTTTTCTATAAAAATCCCAGATGTGATTTTCATTATTATTGAAAGACAGAACAAAACAAGGCAAAATTATAGCAGACAGCTTTGTCTCTGCCTGCTAATTGACTTTATATTAAAAGCCAGACAGCATAATTGAACTGGAACAATGCTGTAAATTTACATAGTCAGAAATTTCAGACTTTTTATGTGTTATTGCTATGTTGTCAATTAACCAAATTAATCCCAATTTTAAAGAGCTTTTAAGAGCAACAAGAGTACTTGACTTCTCTGTTGCTCGCTCTCCCATTTATTAACCTTATTGTTTCACTCTTCTGCAGTTTACTAGCAGTAAACAAACCCCATGTGAAAGCCAATAAAATACTTCTTTTGTAATGTTAATGCTACTGTCTTTGTAAATCTCTGAGTCCAGCCACAGCTTTAGCTCCTTACTGGCTTTGATTTACGAGTGGGCTGACCTGGGCCTAACCCTGTCAGCTTTAGTTCTGAGACGGTTCTTAGGATTATGGGTCTCTGATCTGGCAAATTCCTGAGAGGAAAAAATTTAACTGAGGAAGGCTCTCTCTGACAAGTGATAAAGCCCTGCTCTTTTCAGGTTCCACTAGAGACAGGGTTATGGGCAGAATTAATTGAGGAAAACACAGGCACACTACAAAAAAAAAAATCATGAAAGAAAAAAAGAAGACAATACAGAGTTTATGGGAGAATTACTGAAAAGGAAAGAAGAAGGGTTTGAAGGGAAGCAATCAATTCCCATTTATAAGGTAAGGAGTCTAGCAAACTAATTAGCATTAGAGCCAGATCAATTTTCTTACACAAAGTACTTTATGAGATTGTTACATGACAGTATACTAATTAAAACTGATTGGCCTAATTAGAGCCGCATTAATAACATAGCAGGCAGTGGCAGCAGCACCGCTTAGTCCGTGATGTGCTTTAAAGATAAAGATACGTGAGAGTCACCACAGACATGCCTTGCTTTAACATAACATTTTGTTTTGCAGCAAGCCAATGGCATGTCTGCGATCATGCGTTGGTGAATAGCTTGCTTCTTTTCTGCAGTGGGAGAACAGGAAAAAAATGGCAAATTAGCAAGTAGAAAAGACAGAGACAAACTGAGAACTGAAAACAACAGCGTGTTAGGACAGCAATTAGTGAGAAACAAATATAGAGCATGGGGCCTGATTCTTCCATGCCCTGAACTCTGGGAAATAATTTACTTGGAGATACCCTCGGCGCAGCAATACTTCACCTAGGCTTTACTATCACATAAAAGACTTCATTCGATGCAAAGCAGCAGATAAATAAACTGTCCAGCTCAGCAAATTACAGCCTTGGGAGTATACAAACACTAATCAGTCTACAGGCTTCCAGGCTTCCCCCAAGGATGTACCAAATAACCAATGTTTCCTAAAGTTGCTCATGAGAAATTGCCTGGATTTAAGTCACTATGAGACCTTTCCTTTATAAAAAATTCTTCTGAACATGCAGAGATCAGGACAACATGCTTTTTAAGGAGAACACTAGATCATACATGCAATCCTGGTTTTATCTTTTGAGGAAAAGAATCCAATTTTCACAAAAAGCATGTCTGAGTGTGAATAACAAGGAACGGCTGTATAAATGAATGAACAGCCTTCTACAAGACAAGCCATCGAATAACTGTACAAACAAAAAGCTATTTAAGTATGTAAAAGGAAACAAAACCATTATTAAACAAATTCAAAGTGAAGAGCTCTTCAGAATTAAGTGGAATATTCCCCAATGGTATTTCGGAGCACTTGCCATTTAGACTTTAACTGCTGTGATTCTGCCACAATAAGTGAGAAATAAACATGTACTGAAAAATCAGGATATTCAGGGTTTAACAATATAGTTGCTGCAGATCAAGGTATTAGAAATTTTAGATTAACAAGTGAGATACCTGCTTACATTAGCTAAGTAGTTAGAGAATACAAAAACCTTAGAAAGTAATTTTTCGTTTCTTCTAGAGAAAGACTTCCAGTCTCCACAATTATAGTGGTAATACAGCATTGCTGCCAACCCTCTGTTCCTCATTGCACAATGGCACAAAACAAAGCCAAGCACAATGATAATTTGGTGCTCTGCTTCCAAAAGATACTGGCTTGAAACCACCCATCCTGGTCATTGCTGTCTTCCACAGCAACTACTCCAAAGTCAGTGCTCCTCCTCTATCTATAGGAGATGCTTTTCCAAAATAACTTCAGCTGTATCAGAATTTTTCAGCCATGTGGGTAAATTTTTCAAAGAAAAGCAATGTCATTTCAAGATAACAACTGCCTTGTGAGTCAACAACTGCCAAATAATGTTACTAATGCACCAGAATTCAAGGAGGAATTTATTCTGGGAACTTCTTGTGCCATGATGGTCAGCTTCTCCAAGTAGAGAAGCACTTAGAGAGAATTCCCCTCCAGAAGAAAGGGAGGAAAGAGGAAAATGGGAAAGCCCATAAAGAACCTGCAATAAATGACAATGCTCATGGTTATAATTTTAGTTATTTGCCCAGAGTACATGAATACCTACTCATTGCTTAAATAAATATATTTGTATATCATAATTTCCTAAATCTGAACACACATTTGAAGAAAAGTAGAGTAACCAGGAAAAAAAATGTATGCAGTAACAATTTAATTTTATTATTTTAAGCTTTACCAATGCTTTAACTTTAAATGATTAAACTCTGTGTTAATTATGTAAAAGACAGAGAGAGATATATATATAAAGTAATTGCATAGTGGTCAAGATGAATCTGCCACTAACTTACACTATGAAGTTACAGTGAGCCTCTGAAGAAATCAGGGCACCTAATGGACCTTTGCTTGCATGAATTACATGGCTCAGCTTTGTGGTCTTCCACAATGCACAGCATCTGCCAGGTGTAACCTTCAGAATTTCTCTATATTTCACACAAACATGCCTCTGAACTCGGGGGGGATTTTAGTGATATTCATTTGATAACACTTGAACAGCTCATGACTAGGAGAATTACAAATAGGCTATTATTAAGTGCAAAAACAATATTAAAAGCCAAATCTCACACAGAAATTGACCATTCTTGCCCTGGTACTCATCTCTGAACGCTTCCGTGTAACTTTCTGATGGGTTACACAGCTGAATGCACATTCTGTAGCTGAAGCTCATCCCCTGGGTTTGTGCGTCCCTAAGTCTCCTACAGCACTACCTGCATTTCTCTGGCTCACTTTCTGAGCATAAGTCTTTATTGTTTGAGGGGTTTGGAAACTGTACCTGAAATACCATCTGTCAGAAGCTTCAGGACCTCTGCTGAACCCCAGATCCACCCTGTTATTTAAGCATTCCTTTTCTTCAAGCAGGCAGATCTGCTGGCAGTCTGGGTTTACAATTCTGTTTGGAAATGCATAATATTTGAAAAACTGATGCAAAGTCTGCAAAGGTTCCAAAAACCTAGTCACTACTATACACAGTACAAGAAATATATGAATATAGTGGGAAGAAAATTAAATCTGTTTTCAATTCTTTGCCTCAGTTTCTTGGTCAGTCCTGATTGGTTTTTGTACTTAGACTAAACTTATCTTAGTAGTCCAAGTTTCTTTGTTCTGTGCATGGTTTCTTCTCCAACCCATAGTTTTGTCTCCACACAGTTCCTTCATCCTCAGATAGCCCTGCAGCTAAATTACTCCTCCAACTACAAGAATTCCCTTTTCTTCTTTAATGTGTCCATTATTACCATTCATTCTGTGCCCTTCGCACTTTTGCCATTCCTGAAGCTAGCAAACTAGTACCTAGTAATTTCCTTTTTTCTTTTTGCAGATTTTTTTAGTCTGGAAAGCCTCATGCTAGAGACTAGAAAAAACAGCTTTTTCATAGGCTGTGTCCAGACCTTTTTCCCTGATATTCTCCTCTGACGAAAACCAAAGTTTAATGAGACTGACTTGGAAGAACTACAGCTCACTCTTCAAGTTATGTGTAATAGCACATGGCTAACTCCACCTATGCAAAGACATTAATTGATTAAGTTATTTCACAGTGCCATCAAAATTCATAAATTGTACAAAATATGTAAAAAGAATCTGATTTTCAGTCAACTCTTCCTATCCTGAATGTCAGGTCACCTTTACTTTTGTGTGTAAGTATGGATTTGGTAGCTAAATTTATGAACCAGTTTTGGTTTAGCTAGAACTGAAAATTTTATTAGCATTTATAACATTCACTCCAGTTTGTTGATTGTGGCAGTGCCAGACAGGTATACTGTGTAATAGCACAAAAAGTGTCGTTCAACATCTAAACTGATCTGAAGCGAAAGGGCTACCTAACCTTTGCTGTGAGACATTGCTGTGCAGGAACACGAACTTTAGTTAAACAAAGAACAGAAGTCATCTGAGTGTTCACAAATGTCATAATACTTCTGAGAAATCTGCATCTTTTAGTTATACAACAGGGATGACATTTGCAGTTATATGCAGCATTGTGAGGTCTTGCATCTGTTGAGATTTTTTTTTTAGTACTTTGAAAAGGCAGCTGTCCTCTTCTTCAACGGTACCCTGAAGTGTATTAAAGTACCACAGGAAGGGTATTAATAAAACAGAGGAGTATCAAATGCATAAAAATAAGAAAGTGCTGAGGGGTCTGAAATTTCAGAAAACGTAATCATGTTTCTGATCTTTTATTTAGTTTTGTTTAAATATACCACTAATGGATGTTAAATATATTTGTCCATTTCCTCAGCCGGGATGGGGGCGATCAATAAAGCTTAAATAAATTTACATCTGTTGTGGTTCAGCCTCCCTATCCCGATGTTTACATTTCTGGCAGTTCATTTGTCTGCAGTCTGCTTCTTGAAGATTTTCCCTTTTGCAAGCCATGAGAAAACTAAGATCTTTCAGACTACCTCTGGTGCAAGTCTCACTACTGAAAGCATAATCACCCTTTCAAATAATCTCCTTTTGACTGGACCTGTTCAAATGTTCTTATTGCTCAAAAAATTAACAGTCCAGATAAAAAATTCCACATGTTCAGTGATAGGGTGTCTCTAGCTGGATAGCCAAATAAAATCCAAGTGTTAAGCCACAGCCTCACATTTTGCTTTTAGCAGGAGCCTCTACAAATTAAAAAAAAAAAAAACAGTGAGGCACAACATTTGAGAGATGAAATCACCATGAATTAACTTGTAACTGGAACAGTTAGTGCTTTGTTTGCTTTAAGAGACCTTGCTATGCATTGTCACTTAAAATCCATCACCATATTTCTCACAGAATCACAGAATCACAGAATAGTAGGGGTTGGAAGGGACCTCTGTGGGTCATCTAGTCCAACCCTCCTGCCGAAGCAGGGTCACCTACAGCAGGCTGCACAGGACCTTGTCCAGGCGGGTCTTGA
>Ga0065711_1041359_pt1 | contig 16213 bp, 7 predicted proteins | sample Hoacrofraction12_FD_59098 | JGI IMG/M metagenome (GOLD analysis project Ga0065711, IMG submission 59098) | Hoatzin crop microbial communities from Cojedes, Venezuela - Epithelial fraction 12 v2 (version 2) | ecosystem: Host-associated > Birds > Digestive system > Esophagus > Crop | place...
CAGGCATGATTTCCCCTTGGTGAATCCATGCTGACTACTCCTGATAACCTTCTTTTCTTCCACTTGCTTGATGATGGCCTCCAGGATAAGCTGCTCCATCACCTTTCTTGGGATGGAGGTGAGGCTGACCAGCCTGTAGTTGCCTGGGTCCTCCTTCTTGCCCTTTTTGAAAATTGGAGTGACAACAGAACACAACAGAAAACCATGGAAATGCGTATTATTTATATGTATTCACTCTGCATCCTCTAAATCAGTCACCAGCTCAGAACTTGCCACTCTAACACCAGTTTTTTATGGGACTCACTTCTGTGCTCAAAAGTTAGAAACTGAAGTCCATTCATGATGCAAATTGACAACCAGCCAACATAATTTACTCTGTAATATATTGCAATGAAGGCTGTAAACTGTCAAGAATAGTTAAGTAACATAAAGCTGACAACATATTATTTATGTGCATAGAAATGATTGAGATAAAAACAACCATATATTTGTCTTCTGATAAGACACAATAATGAAGACTAGTTTATAACTGTTGACAGTACGTTTTCTTAACTGTGTGGCCAAAAGGCAAAGACTGATTTTCTAGATTGATTTGCACAGTCTTACAATATTCTGATATTCCCATGAATGTTACTCTAACTCCTTAAAATACATGAAAGCAATTTTCAATTAAAGTACAGTTTTTCAAATATGATGATTAATAGAAACTTTCAAGGGCATCACTTTAAGAAATTCAAGCTCACCTTCATCACCAGCCTTAAAATTTAGAAGAGCCTTTTGCCAGCTACAGGAAAACATACAATCATATCTGTCAACATTAGACTTTAAACAAAAAAAGAAAGTGACAATACATCATGGGTAAGATAATACTGTTCAACATTTTACATTAGCCCCAAAGAACACAATTACCTACTTTACCCGTACTTACCCTTTACTTTTTAATGTACTGACAAAACAACATGACTATGGGAAATCATATTGTTACGATGTACTTCTACTGCCTACAATGTCCAGTCTACTTTTATCACTCTTATGGTGTTACTGGCTTGAATTTTCTTGCTTGCTGTGTTTTCTTCTTTTTGTGAAGAGGAGCAACTGAACTAAGATAGAAACTGATGTGCCTGAAAGTTTTCCCAAAATTCAGAGAGAAACCTTTCTGTAGATTCTTATTAATATTCTGATGTAAATCTGCCACAGCTAACACATTTTTCTTACTTCTCCTGTAGATCATTTTAGTGTGAAACAGAAGTAGTTAATAACTTCATTTAACTATTAGTTTTCCATTAGTTTAATATAATAATAAACTATGTTGAGGAATTCATGTAGCATGACAGAAAAGACAGACAGGAGTAAGGAGGATACTTTGCTTTCTTTTGAAACTGAGCTTCTGGAATTCACTTTGAAAATTTATTGATTCTTCAGGCTTTTTGTGGTTACTCGTTGACTGGATTTGCTGCGCACTCTCAGTACATTTAGGTAATATATAAAAAAAATCGATGACTAAATATATAATTGAAGTTGCATTCATTTTATAATTCTTACTTCTTGTAAGTGATTGTCTTCATGTGGAAAATACGTTTGATGTTATGTTTGATCTTATCCTATTTTAACAATGAAATTAGTGTTTATACTAATTCACTATGAATTCTTCATGAAACAATTGCAAAAGCTAAGAAGAGTTTGGTAAGAAGCTGAATGGAATGTTTTTATCTTAATTTTTATGACATCATTAATGTTTGCTGCTGAAGTCATGCATTTGAATCTGAGTTTTGATTGCATCTTCCTAGTTACATAGTATCCATGGAAGCATTCATGCTGTATGCTGTGGTTTCCTCAGTGGACAAGCCTACGTAGCAAGTATGTCTTTAGGTCGTAGTTCTTCACTGGACCAAAGCAACACCTCCTCCTGAAGAGGACCTGATTTCTGCTTCAGCTATCTTATTTCTCTTTCAGTCTAATTTGAATTTTTCTGCAAATATTTGTTACAAATTCTATATTGCTATAGACTTTGCTACAAATTCTGTATTCTATATACGTGGCTCAAAACAGATGCTGCAGTTCCAATAGCACAGAATTTGAGGAAACTTATTCTCCCCACTCTGTGCAGCGCTGGTGTGGCTGCGCTGGGGATGTTGCATGCAACTGGGTGCATCTTGTTCAAGAGGGTCCAGCTAAGGGCTAAGGAATGGGTCTAGAACACACAAGTCTTGAGAAGAGGTGAAGGAATATGGACTTTTTTCCTCTCACAAAGAGCCTTACAGTCCTTTGAAGGAGAATTGCAAAGGTGATGAAGCCAAACTCTGCTCAGTAGCAACATACTCAGATGCAACAAGGTGAGGAAGGGCCACGAGCTGTGGCTTGGAAACTTCAAGATGGCAAAAAGCTTGCTACCAGAAGGGAAATGCAGTGTGGAAGTCATGGTTCCTCCACCCTTGGAGGTTTTTAAGACTTGGCTAGAAAAACTCAAAAATGACCTATCTAGTACAGGTTACAGTCCCACTGCATGTGAAATTGAGCTAGATGCCCGCACAGGTCCCTTCTAAACAACATTTAATGGTGCTATGAGTCACTGATAAATAGCATTGACTAGTGGAAATAATACTGAAAACTTGTCGGTGACCGAAATAAATCTTAAACAGGTGTCAAAAGAGCTTTCATTTCCTGAATTTTTATAATCTGTGTCTGTAACTTTCAGTTGCAGTTGTTTTGCTTGCAGTATGTTTTGTGGTATTTTTATAAGTCAAATTGAAACCACTTCAAAACAATTGTGAATAACCGCAGAGTGATACTAGAAAAAAAATCCCCCAAATCATGCAAACAGTCATACATGCAATAGCTTTTTAGAAATATGCTTACTGAGACTTAAAATACCTGGTGTAGTTCCCGGGACCAGCATGTGCTATTCTGTTGTCGTCAGTGACTTGTAACAATACTTTTAAGTACTCTCCAGGAGAGAGGAAAAGGATGGCTCACCCCTTGGATGAATCCATTTGTACACAGTGCATGGGAAAATGTAAAATTAAGGAAGACTAATTATGCCTTGGTGTTCTCAGGAGTAGAGAGTGATTAATGCAAAGCAGAATTTTGGAAAATGGGATATCTGCCTTCTCGTTGCATGGGATGTCTATGAGGTCAGCCTGTTACTATGTGCATATAAGATGTAAAATAATCTCTGTGGCTAAAGATCATCACAGAGACATGATATTTTTTCATCATTTCAATGCTGCTCTAAAGAACTCTAAAGAACTTTTCCCTAATGGAAGCAAATGAGAGACTATGTTACAATTCCTTGCTAACTTTCTCAGAATATTTTTTTCATTATTTCATTATCTCTTAGATGCAAATGTTGATCCAATTATAACATATAACATGAAAAAGAGGAAAAGTATAATATTAAAAGGCATCGACATAAACTGAAAATCATAGGGGATAAAAATAAAAGGAAGAACAGATGAGAGTCTTGCTTTGGGAGAAAATGTTAGAGAAAATGGGAAGAACAAAAAGGAAAAGGACAATGCTATAAGTGTGACATGAACAGTAAAAAATTTAACAAATATTTAGCTAAAACAAAATTTAGCTGTTGTCTTCTAACTGATTAAAGTATAATCACTGCTCATTTTCTGGTTTTATTTACTACTGCAGAATCAGAAACGGAAGTCATTGACATTATATGGTATTACAGACTCATTGAGATAAGCTCTAAGGATTTGTCTTTATAGAGCTGTTCATTCAGATTGTCATATGTTTTGAAATACAAGTGCAATTAGAACTACAATACTTTATTAGCTTCACTTTCTTTCTTAAATGAAGCACTCATTACTTTATCTGGTATTCTGCGAATTCAAACTTCTCCCCATGTCTGGGAATAATTTGCATACCTGTGTGTCTAATTGACTTTCAAAGTGAAATAAGATAACTGAAAATAAATCACCCATAGCACAGAGAGTCAGCCTTTTCATGAAGAATTGATCCAAATTAACCTGTTCTAGCCTGAAGTCAGCTATTATGCATACTGTTGTAATTTGTTCTGGCTTATATCACATCCAAACTGTCCGCGTAGGTTAATGCCCAGAGAAGAAAACTCGTATTTCTTAAATATCTGTGTTTTCTTTCAAGTCTCACTATTCACTTGTTCAAGGACTTGTTTGTTTGTTTGTTTGCTTGCTTTTTGAGGAAAGGAGAGCTTGCTTACATAAATTCTCTTCCTGCTTAATGCTTACTCATGTTATAGACTTGATGGAAAATTGGCACAAATTATCAAGTAAAGATAAAAATATATTGTAAAAAAAAATAGGATCCTTTCTAGTTCTTTAAAAATGCACTTGTATCTTGACGTAGGAAAAGTAGACAGCTGCTCTCCTATACCTGTAAAGAAAATGTAAGCAAGTGAAATCAAGTAAGCAATTATTGTTTTTCAAAGAAGATTCTCAGCAGATCTGTGACACTGGCTAGCTGGAAGATTTCATAGAAATAATATGAAATAGGTGGGCCCATGATCAAAGCCCAGTTCCCTAAACCCAAAATGAATTCCACTGGGGTTATTCACATGTTGAGAAGGTGTATACATACACAATTTTTGCAAAACTGGAGCTTAGTTCATTGACACTGTGAAGGCTGTATCATTTTAAACCTCATAAGCTCATATCAAAATATTGTTTATGTTCCTTTCTTTTTGTTTTAATCACTATTTTCTGACTAAATTATGTAATTGACTATCGACATCACTTATGCTATTACAATTTATTTGGTATACAGTTGACCTAAGATGTCTTGTTTCCATACTACTTATTTTATTCAGTTTGTCTGAGGTTGCCTATGACTGAAAATGTCATTGCTTTAGAACACCCCCTAGATAAGTGTAAAACTGTAAAGTAAGAACGAAATGTACCTACATACCAGTAAGAGGATTTTTTACCTGTACTGCTCTCTGTGGTGCTTTTTTCCATGAAGAGGGTTTTCAGTATTGTGGCATAATTCATTGTGTTAGGTTGAAAAAAATTGGATGAGAAACAGTGCTTTTTATTTTTATCTGTCAAGTTTCTACAGTCTTTCACACGTGCAAGATGTACAGACTTCTAGACAGTTCAGGGGGTTTTTGAGGCAATAGAAGTACAGAAGTGATTTTCTATGAAGAGTTGAGCGTTGCATAAAATATAACCTGCACCTGATAATCTGGAATTATAAATCAGACAAGTATTATTTTTGAAGGGAATTTTGAGTCACAAGTTTGAAACCTCCTTCTCAAGTGTACCTAAAATAAAAAAAGACAATTTTGAGCGGTATCCAGAAGTTGTAAAGACAATACTTGCAGTTAATTTTGATGAAAGGAAAAAAGTCAATAGAAAGTCAAAAGAAGTTCCTGCTCAAGAGACTTCAAAACACTAGTTGGTTGGCAAGATTCAAGGTTTGATAACTGCCCAATGTCAGAAAATGTAATCTGGATATCAGTTTATAAGAAAGAATGAGAATTATGTCTTAACCTAGAGTATCTGTTCATTACGAATTTAATACTTATACACCTGTTATTAACTCAGAAAAATAATTTCTTTCTTAGGCTATAGACAGAAAGGGAAATGGGAATATATATGGGTGGGGAGAAGAAATCAAAAATATTATTAATTCATTACAATAATCTGGCATGTAAATGTCAGGTGTCATAACTATGCTATACTCTAGACTGTCCTGTCACAGTTATAAATAAGAAAGGCATAGCTGCTGGAGAGTAAGCATTTATATCAACAACAAGTTGATCTTTAATTTCTTAGCTGCCCTCTTAAGAAAAATGTTATCCTTGTATGATTTAGTCATCACTTCTTATTTACTGGTACTATGACAATTTAGGTATGTTTTCAGGCACTCCTAATTCTCCACATAATATCATAGAATTGCAAAACAATGTCATAGAATCATAAAACAGTCCAGGTTGGAATAGACATTAAAAGATCCTCTGGTCTAACTTTTAATGGGAAACAGAACCTAGCTGAGATTACCTAGCAATCTGTTTAGTCACTTCTTGAAAGCCTCCAGTGATGGGGACTCTACCATATCCCTGCGGAGGCTGTTCCAGTGAATGATTGTCCTCACTGGTAAAATTTGTGTCTCATATCGAGATGAAACTTCTCACAGTGCAACTTGTACCTATTGCCCCTTGTCTTCCCCATGCGATTTCTTGTGAAGAGAGAGCTTCCATCCTCTTTGAAGCCACGCTTTAGGTACTGGAATGCTGTGATGAGGTCCTCTCAAGCCTTTCTTCTCTAGGGAGAAAAGACTTAACACCTTCAGTATTTCCACATACGTGAAGATCTCCAGCCCAAGTAAAAAACACTTATAACCACTCTCTGAGTGTAACCTGTTAGCCAATTTTCTACTCATCTTACAGACCATCAATCCAGTCTGTATCTGGTCAGTTTGTCTACGAGAAGGCTGTGGGAAACAATATCAAATGTTTTGTTGTTGTAGCTATAATTTCTATAAAATACAACTAACACATCTGGTACTGTCTGCTAATTTATGGGATACCATTAAATTTAATCTCTTAAAGTAATTAGTAATTCACTTATCTTCTTTCCTGACACTATAAATTGTACTTCTGATCCCATATTCAGTTATTATGTTGGTAATTATACTCACTTGATTCTGGCTACATTTAAGTGGAACTGATGAATGTTTTCTGCAGATCTTTTGATCTGCCTGTGAAAGAGACGCTCATCTGCATGAAGATTTAAGCAAACAAATATTTTAGTTCTTTAGGCCTTTGAATTACTGATGATGAAAGTTGCCCAAGTGAGGATCTACAGTTCTGTAACAGATTTTAGAAGGTATTTTAGGGAAATAAAGTTCCTGCAGCTCTGTCTCGGCAATAGGAAGGTTGTTTTCGTGCATGTCCTGACTGAAGTAATTAGGAAGGAATACATTGCTGACTGGAGCATGCTGCTTGGAGTCCATGGCCTACCGAAAGAGGAGCAGAGATCTAGTAGGCAGTGAATTCTGCTGCAAAGCTGTAGGGAGAGCTGCGTGTGGAGTGATGGGTGGGTGATATTTAATTGTCACTAAGCTGTGATGGAGAGGGGCAGGAGCTTTGACTATTGGCGCATACCTTGAAAGAAACTTCATTGGAGGTTAAGTGCCTTCAGCTTCCCAGGAAAAGCAGAAGCAGCTGACTAATATATGTCCTGAAGACAATTGCCCACTTGTGAAAGGTCCATTAATCTTACATTACATGTCAAAAATCCCACCTTTCCAAACAATTTTGTGATAGTCTTTGAATTATAGAATCATAGAATGGTTTGAGTTGTAAGAGACCTTAAAAAGACATCTAGTCCAAATGCCCTGCAAAGAGCAGGAATTTCTTCAACTAGATCAGGTTGCGCAGAACCCCGTCTAACCTGATGTTGAATGTTTCCAGGGGTAGGGCATCTACAAAAAAAAAAGCAGTAATTATAAATTTGTATTTTCTATTTGCTAAAATATGTTGTTTTATATTAATTTCTTCCTTTATTATCCTGGCTTTGCTGGGAATTCTTTACCATTGCGGTGCCAGTTTAAACCTAAGACAGGGCAATTATTGATAGAATTCATAACAAAATCAGGTTTTAGTATTCAGAAAGTTACTTATATATTGCTCCTTTTTGTTATATTCTAGTGTTTGTATTTGTATTATGATTAAAACAGAGATGCTTTTATGGTTGCTTGAGATGACCATTAGTTACTGAGAATAACTATAATAAATGGCAATGAAAATGTATATGATTGGAATACAGAATGCTGCAACTAAAACCAGATGTAAATAAAAAGCCTAGAGGCTCACCTTTTGTGCTGGAGTAAAGATAAAGCAAAAGCATCCAGTTTTGTAATAATAAACAATGTATAAAAAGAATGTAACATACTTAGCTTCAGAAAGGATATTTGACTTCTTATCAATGCCATGAATCAATGCCCTTTTATGAAGATTTTATAGCCTGTCCATATGCAATGAACTAGTTGTCTCAGCTAACTCTAAGACATGTGCAGCGTCTCTCAAAAAAACCCAACATAATGAATAGACAACAAATAAGTACACAAACCAAACTGCTTCTAAACTCCTTACATCTTGAAAACAAAGCCACTGAATGTGAAAAAAAATATCATTTCAGTATGTATTTTGAATGATTAAATTCAAATTTGAAAATCAGAGAAGTCAGATAGCCAGTTCACCCAAGTTTTAAGTCCTTGCTCTCAAAGAACAGAAGAGGCAAATTATTATTATTTATGTATTTAAATCTCTTTGCGTTAATAGCTTTGAAATACTTGTCTGAGATGACACAAAAGTAAATAATCAGGTATATCTGAAACTTTTCACATCATTCCTTAGTACTTCTTCCAATTTTATTAATTCTGAGATGTATTTGACTTTTACAGTTTCTACTATGTCTGATACTTACTGAACCATAGTTGATCTGATGTTTAAGAGCTAGAGTATATCCATATAAGCTCAAGGACCTACAAACACCTTGGAAAAGAATGAATATCCAGTTATCTGACAAACTGTTTTTAACAATAGTACTCTTAAAGAAGTTTTAGCAATATACGCACATATATGGTAGATTTTTGTAAACTATCACGAAGTTGCTAAACCATCTTCTTCAGTCAATACATTTTTTCTAACTGAAGATATAATTAGAACTTCAAATACTAAGTCTACTAAAAATAACCTTGAACTGTTATATGCTGATATATTTTTTTAAAACACTTGTCCTTTTACACTGTCTTTTATCTCATTTTTCCACTAATATTTATCTACTGCATGCTACTCAGTCCTCACAAATGGGCATGCCTAAGTTGCCTAGAAGCAGGCTGTGATTCAAGTACTTATTTTTTTTAGTGCCTTTACCTTAGAGTTTATGTCTCCGCACAGAAATGAATCTTCCCCAAAAAATTAGGAAGAGGAGTTGAGAGACTGCTTAGCTCTTTGCAGAAGTTCCTGAGCAGCCATTGTTTAAAAATGGATTGTTGAACAGATTATTTAATGCTAAGGATGTCTTCATGAGATCAAGAAACCATTCCTTAAGAGATCTGAAATTAATGATAGCTTATCCACTCAGGACAGAAATAACAAAAAACTTTTCTTGTCTTTCTCAATATTTAATTTACATGGCTAAACTTTCCTATCAGTTTTTTGTCATTATTTTTTCAATATTTTCCAATTTTGTAGTATATTATTTGCCAACATATAACACCAGTGAATAAGCCCACTACAAACAGTGAAAATGTTCTGTGAGATTTCAAGGTTATAGTAAGTATTAGATCTGTTATCGTTCTTTTCCCAGTTCATTTCTCACAGTTCTTTATTTAGGTTTTTCATTAACTGATCTATTTGTCATGAAATACAGTACTAGCAGAATTAGAATTCACTAGAAGGGAGTCACACTAATAACTATTACCTGCAAATATGTAGGCCGGCCTAATTAATATCATGTAGAGTACTGATGTTGTTTTTCTTACTTTAATTCAATGAAATACAATACATTAAAAATGCTTTCTCTTTTTAAAGCATCTAATTTTATGTTCTCTATAACATTAGCAATTAGAATATTGAACAGAAAACCTGATCTATAACTGTTTGAGTAGAAAAGGGTTAAGTTAGAAGAGCAAGAGACTATAACACTTCATATCTCAGTGAGTGTCTGATGGAAAAATTAATTAGAAAGGCATTAGTAAATGAATGTTAGCATTTGCAGACTGCAGCTTTAAAAATGAAAATATTCACTGTTTCTTTTTTTAATCAAACAGGTGAGAGTATGGTGAATAAAGCTCTTTGCAGCTGAGATCACACTACAGTATGAAGACAATATTTATGCAATACAGTATTAGATTCATTTTCACTACATTCGAGAGATTATTGAAAGCAAATAGGTATTTAGAGAAGTTTTCAAAATTCAGTGTAAGCTTGTTTATGAATCTGAATAATTAATTTATTTTTCTGAGAGGTTGGCTGGTCTTGCTTCCAGTAAAATTATTTTTTTAAACAATGGAAATATTTGTTCTTCACTGCTGTTTATGTGCAAAATTAGCTGGGAACTGCTCTTCACAAGCTGCCACGAATATTCTGAAGTGCCTCTATATGTGAGGTAAATAATGTCAATAACCTGGTTAGGAAGATTTCGTACTGAAAGATTTCTTCTGTTTTCTGAGCTGATCAGAACAAGCTGGGTATTCCATTTTTTTCTTACTTTTAGATCAGCTGACTTAAGGAAAAAATGCTGCAGATGGTAGAATGTTCTGACACTAAAAACTGGAATGTTAAGAGAGTCAGGAGACTTCGAACATAAATGGAAAGGCATTTAAAAAAGGATTTAAACGTCAGCTGTAACAGCCTTTATCTTTCTTTTTATAATGATATATATATGGTTATGATATAGTAGTATAGCATTTATAAAAATTTCAGCTTACGCTACTTTATAATCCAACCATATAAAAATGTTATGCATCTTGACATGCCAACATAAAAACTAACTATATTATCTATTATATAAAAAAATTATAGAAATTTAATTCTTCTGTGACTGGATTGATTTTCATGTAGTAATATTAAATCTTCAAATAAATGTAGATTTCATTGGTAACTGTGCTACAGACATCACATGGAATTTTTAAAGTTAGAGGCCCGCACCTGTTATTGATTATTGCTGTGCCATGGTCTGAAGAATTGGTGTAGACACCAGTGATGTCAAGTATCTCCAAGCTCTAAAAAGAAACTGTCATAACAGTAAAACACAACAGGTTTAAATTCGTAAGTAGGGCTACGTGAAAACATATAGGTAATATATTAAGTGTGGACTGAACTTGCTTCCTCTAGACTTTGCACACATAGTTGTCCTTAGATAAGTATTCTTTTTCCTGGGATTTCTTTAAGTCTGAAATTTTAAGAAATAGTTTGCTAAAGTCAACAACACTAAAATTGCAGTCCTTCACCTGACTCATCTTACTCAAGAAACAAATCATAATAATTTCTACACGCCTTCTTACTAGGGACTATTTCAACCCGTATATCATTAACAAACTACAATAGCATGGATTTTTTTTTAAAAAAAGCTCGTTATATTCTGAAGAGCAACAGCTTTAAATTTCTCACAAATTTTATGCAAAAAAAAAAAAAACCAAAATCAAAATTAAGTAATACTGTTCAAGGTCAGATCTAAGAATAAATAAATCAAGCTGCTCTCTGGGTTTTGGGATATTTTAATGTGGGAACAAAATGAAAAGCACAGAAATTAGCATTCTAACTAGTAATATTAATAAATAATATTATTAACTCTTTTCTTTTAAAATAATGTTAAAGTTCCCACCTCCACAGTCTTTTGCAGACATTTCATTAAGGACTGATTCTGTACTTGATATTACTCATTGAAGTTTTATGAAGGTCTTTGAAACTGGGACCAAGGTCTCCTTCTTCCTAAGTGATTGCTATGATCTCTTTTGTAGTCTGTTTGTCCTTTCTGGTTCAACGAACTATTAACTCCTTTATGCAGAGTGAATTAGGACAGGAGTAATGATACCTTTTTATAAGAGTTTATAATCTGTTGGCCAGGATATCTGTACTGGGTAGATAGTTTTCAATGATCTCCTGAGGTGGTAGGAGAGGTGAAGAGGGAGGAATAAAAATCCGTGGTGTGTGTTCAGCAATTGATTTGTCAGATAAGATGGAACTGAGCAGATGATAAACATCAAAAAGGGAAGTAGTACAACTCCTTATCATAGCGCTTTAAGGCAAGGGGTTAATTCCTACTCCTTTTTTGGTTTTGTGTGTGTGTGTGTGTATACATACAGTGTTGATTATTAACAAGAAATATGAGAAGTTTTTAACTGTTCAATCTCTGTCTTTTCAACACAGATGCAATTGTATAGGAAAGGCTTTGTTAAGAAGGGAGAAAAAGGAAGAGAAAGACTGTAAGGAAAAAGAATGATCTATAATCTGGCTCACTCAGAGGGCTCATGCAACAATTCCATTAAAAACTAGTGTACCCCAGAGAGTTCAGGAGTGCTACATTTTGTACAAGACCCTAGTGAAGATTGGAAATGCTCAGTTCAGAAGAGAATTCTCAGATCTTCGTAAGAAGAGAATAAGGGATGTCCTGTGTGAACTTGACTCATAGAAAAATAATTTTTTTCCTGTCCCTTGCTTTTAAGGTACACGGTTCCCTTTATTCTGTAGTGTGGGTTCGTTCTTTCGGAATGCTGACTTTTGTGGCTTGTTTACCAAGATACTTAATCTTCATCATTTTTCCTACACATAGTCCAGTGCTTATTTTAGGATTGTGGGTTCTTCTAGAAATCAGGTTCTTAACAATATAAGAGTTGCCATGCATTCACTGTTGCAGTCAGTAGTTTCTTTTGCAGATGTGAGCCTTAGTCATCCATACTGAAGATTATTCAAGACTGACAGTCTGACACCTATCCCAGCTGTTGTCTGTATATTACAACTGTGACTATACATTTACTATAACATACTGAATGCAGTTCTTTTTTTTCCTTCTCAGTAAGAAGGTCCATATCATGACAGTGCAGTCAGACCACAAGTGATTATTACAGTGTTAATGTGGTTCTTAGCTAGAAGTGTTGTTATTGCCTATTACGTTGTTACACTATAGTATTTTTTTAAAAACAGAATTTTAAAGTATTAATAAAAAAGGGAAATGTCTCAGCCTGTGTAGAAGTAGTCTCAAATACTAAAATAATTTAATTTTAAACATGCAGAAGTATAGATAGTATGCTTCTTGTACCACATTTTTCTTCTTTCCTTTCTTTCTGATAGCCTCAGATGAGGTTCACAGTTGTTTTAAACCAGTGCTGCTGCAAAAAGAGTCCATGTTTGTCTTTTTGCTATGCTGGCCTGGGCTGCTGCTAGGTGCAGCTGTGTAAAGAAATGGATGAGGAAGATGGTCCATCTTAAAATAAAGTTTTTCTTTTCCATGGGCTAGTTCAATATGAGTGAGTCCACAGAAACTTGTGGTGGCAAAAAGGGGAGGGACAGAGAAGAGAAAAAGCATCTAGGAATAGGGAGACAGTAGCGGATTTTTTTGTTTCTTTCTTTCTTTTTAGTGGCATTGTTGGTTTATGCCATTACTAACTTCATTAAACTATGCTTCAAGACTTTAAGCCTTGGGAATTAAACAAGACAGACATTTACAATATAAGTAAGTTTTTTTTTTTGCTCTAATATGTTTTTTGCTTTTACTTCACTTATTTCTTATTTAAGAAAGACATTTCCTTCTTCTGGAATTCAAAATCTGTGCTAAACCTCCTTCATATCTCATAAACTCTGCATAGCCTATGCAATTTAGGCACATTCAGAGCTTATGCCTTCCAAGCAAGAGAATAGCCAAGTAAAAGAAAAACTATGCCATTGCCTTTGAACAATAATTTCTGATTTATAGCTGATATTCTAAAAGGGGGAAACTGGAATGTTAGACCTACTTAAGCCTCTATGGAGCACTGCCTGCAACCATTTCCTTCCACTGGAATTGGACCATAGTGTTACTAAAAGTGGTAACAAATTCATGGAGCTAGGAAAAGAAAACAAGCAAAGGAAAGATGACTTTGAATGTTGAGGTATAATGGTGAAGGAATGCCAGCTTCCGATTCCTGCTTCAGAGTATATTATTTATCTTTCTTTTAAGAATTCCTAAATAGAATAGCTAGGGAATTAGGACCATCATATCCTCTGCCATTCTAAAAGCTACGTGTTCCCCTTTAACCAAATAAACATTTTTCTTTAATAAAGAGAGATTACATTTACTTACCATGGAAGAAACATATTTTAACAAAATGTTCAAATATCTGAGTCATACCTGTACTTTGGAATTTTCAGACAACATATTTATTATCTAATACACAAGTAACTGATGAGTCTACTTTCAAAATACAGAATTACTTACCTATCATTCTTGCATATCATTCATATGATCTTTAGGACAATCCACAAAGCAATTAACAAGAAATAGCTTTGCAGTAAAGATCTTAAAGATATTTCTTACCCCTAAACTTCTAACACATTTTCTTTTTTTTTTAAGTTCAGAAATATTGTTACAAAATGATAGTGAAATGAAAATAAAATCATTATTGCAACATCCTGTCACCTGACAGTTAAGAAATTCTAAAATTGTGCATTGTTGAGAACAAATATAATAACTCTTATTTTGTATTCTCTGCTTTTCATTTCCTTTCTGCTTATTTCCTGCAAAAAATGTTTTATTATAAGAACCAGACGCATAATATTCTTAGCTCAAAATAATTGCAGCCTTTTTTCCTTTTTCCTTTTCTTCCACCCTTTTTTCGTTTTTCTTTTTCTACTACCCTTTTTTATTTTTCTTCTCCCTGTAGAAATCCATAATCTCAAAGAAAATAAGCTCTGTTGTAGAAACAATCCACTGAATTTTTTTGAAAAGGAAAGTGGCAAATATATTTTGAAAAAAACCAGAACTTAAACATGCTAGCTTTTGTGTGTGTATGTGTGTGCAATTCTACCACATCAGAGACTTTGTCAGTGTATATTAGACAAAGTAAACAAAAAAAATGAGAACTATTTTTTCCCAGAGTCAATGTTATCATGACATATTTTACTCTCTAAGTCTTGAATTTTCATGGCCATTATCTTCCTTTCTGTCCAACAAAAAATAAAAGACTGTTAAGATACTGGTGTGGAAATCTTTTTTGATTATCCTACACTATAAAGTATTTACACTACCTTAGGGTTTTTATAGTCATGTATGTATGTATGCATGTATGGCAAGCTTTTTATTATATTATTATACTTTTCCTGCTACTACATCTGTTCTGGGTGTTATCAGACATATTTTTCAATCAGACTGATCAAGGCTGTTCAGAATGTAAGTGTATTTCTTTACAAACTGAAGGTCCTTCTTTCTGTTTGTGTAAAATATGGAACAACATATACTTTTTTTCTTTCAGTACATCTCCTTCCTGCCTAACTTCATTTTCACATAATTTACCCTGCTGACTAAAGGAAAGCAGTAAAACCTTTTTTTTTTTTTCAGATAATTCCTTTTTTTCCCTCCTTCAAAGTTATAGAATATGTATAGGTTAGTACAGGTCCAAAAGTCTGATATATTAAATGGAGCTTAGTGAAGGATAACCTGTAAATAGGCAAAGACTTGAACTAGACAGTTCAGTCCCTGTAGGTCAGTAGCTGAAACTTTGTAAGTCACAAAAAACTCCTGATATATATTTTGAAGTGAATTACAAGTAGTTTTACAAATCATCAATCTAGCAAAAAAAGATATTAAAGCTTCCTCATTTTCATTTATTTAATTGCTAAAGTGTAAAAGCATATCAGAATAGGTAGATGCCTCTACAAAAACAGTAATATTTTTAAAATAATAATGAGGTCTCCAACTTACCAATGAAGGAGCTATGTCAAGTTATTTTCTGCTTAAATAAAGATTTTCATGTATTAAAATGGTTTTCAGCTTTCAGATGGATATTGTACATAAGCTATTTTTTCTGCATAGCTAATATATGTAGTAAAGTCTCTATTATAAACATCAGTGACTTACTGGCGATACAACATAACTGAATTACCAATAAATAGAATTAACAGAAAAGGAATAAATGACAAAATTATGTGCCAGCTGTTTTGCAAAATAAAATATTGGGGCATAATGGCACAGCTCTGTATTATAAAGTTCAAGAAATTTAAATGTTATTGAATTATGCATGCATTCACAGAATTGTGCATGTCAAAGACTTATTTGCAGAAAACACAAAATCACCATAAAGAAGATGAAAGAGGAGGAAAAGTACAGCCAAGTTAGAAACGAACCTGGACTGAAAAGAGCTCCTTCAACTCATCCCTCCATGGAAGAATATACATAGAAAAAAATAAAAGCAGCATAGAATTATATAGAAACATATAATGGTGCTATAAGTTTTTGAAATATAAATTTCCACAGTCTTTCCCAGATGTTCTGTATATTCTGATGTGTTCTCTCAATAAAAGATATGAGCAATGTATTTGGATTTCTGGTGGTCGGTTTTGGGGATCTTTCTTTCTTTCCTTTCTTTCTTTCTTTCTTTCCTTTCTTTCTTTTTCTTTCTTTCTTTCTTTCTTTCTTTCTTTCTTTCTTTCTTTCTTTCTTTCTTTCTTTCTTTCTTTCTTTCTTTCTTTCTTTCTTCCTTTCTTTCTTTCTTTCTTTCTTTCTTTCTTTCTTTCTTTCTT
>Ga0065711_1009427_pt1 | contig 16212 bp, 6 predicted proteins | sample Hoacrofraction12_FD_59098 | JGI IMG/M metagenome (GOLD analysis project Ga0065711, IMG submission 59098) | Hoatzin crop microbial communities from Cojedes, Venezuela - Epithelial fraction 12 v2 (version 2) | ecosystem: Host-associated > Birds > Digestive system > Esophagus > Crop | place...
TTTTTTTTTTTTTTTTTTTTTTTTTTGCATTTTGCGGTTAAGCCACAAGATGGCAGGAAAGCAAAATAAATATTTTTCGCTGAAGCGACTGTGCTTGAAAGTGCCGTCTAAAACCAAACACGATAGAGAACAGTGCTAATTTTCCTTGTTAAAGTGTTGCTAAAGCCTTATAAAGTTTAGGAATCTGTTAGTTATTCCTTTAATTAACATGATCTGTGACTTCTGGTACTTGCATAGTGCTGTGTCTTTCTCTTACCTGCTGTTTGTGGGTCAAGACAGATATTGTTTATTATTTTTGCTATAGACAGAAAGTAAAAAAGCTAGCCCAGATTATTTCCTTTTTAGATCCCACTGGAATACAGTGTGTAGGAAAATTAAATTCAGGATAAAGTCTCTTTGTATCTGGAAGAAGAAGCATGATTTTCCTGAACGATGATTAATCCTTGGTTTATATATTTTACTAGTACACCATCTAACTCTGCCCTTGCAAAAAAATCTCCCTTCACACATAGCTGACTGCAAAACCAAATAGGAGATTGAAACACTGACTTTGTTCTTCTTCATTTGAAGAATGAAATGCAGAGGTGTCTTAAAACCACCTTTGTGCTTTATCTGCCTGTGTCATCTGATATTAAGAAACTGCTCTCATCTTTTCTATGAGAGATTTTCCGATGAATTAATTCTGTTCCTCCCATGGCTAGCCCCTTCAGCACAATCTTAATAGACTGTTTTTTGAAACATCTGATCTCCTTTTTCAAAAGCAATGGTCACAATTGCATCATTAGCATGGTGTAAGTAGCAGTAGTGTATAGTAACGGTGCATAGCAATAGTATCAGTAATAGCAGTGTACATGGAGTCTTACTACCAGTTCTTAGGTGCTTGGGTAGTCTTGTCCCACAAACCTCCTTAAATGTCCCATAGTGCTGATTGTAACCAAGAGAGGACATTGTCTAACACAGTAGTTAATAATGTTTAGGGAGTCTTAAGTGTTCTCCCAAGTGTGGCAATCTGAGTAAAACACCCATACCCAATGACATGCGTGGTTTTAACCTCTCGCCTTGCCTGGTTTCTTTGATACAGTTGTCTGTGTCCTCCCCCCATCTTACTGTGGTAGTGGGTCTTCAGATTTGTGGACATTATAAAGTGCCAGAGAGCTTTTGGCATCTGATAAAAATATCCAAACCCCTCCCCGCCCCCCGCAGAGAACTCAAATCTCTTGTCTTAGTGAACCAGGAAGCCCCTCACCAAAAAAGTTTTTGTAAGTTGTATTTCTAATCTCTAAAAAGTTGTTGAACATGCCTTGGCCAGGCTTCAAGGACACACTGAAGGGCTTTCTTTAGTTTTGTCTGTTTGGGAACTTACTGCCTCTTGTTTCCATCCTTAATCTCCTCATTTGCGGCTGCCTTCCCAGCTGTTTGCCTTCTAACAGGGATGGCTTTTACTTCTAGGACAGGCAGCCTTGGTGACGTGCCAAATGGCAAAGAGACATCTTTACTGAGCAGGTGAAGAAGTGCATGATTCTGCAGGTGCAGTAGTTGTGTCTTGGCCAAGGATCAAAAGCGCAGATGTCAGACCACGAGGCAGCATACAGAAGAACTTTATCGTACTCAGGAATTGAGTAGTAGCTTGTGGCTTTTGCAGCCTAGTTAAATAATAATGGTAAGTCTGTGCATACTTTGTTGCCCAGGTAATAAAACAAGAAGAGTATAGACAGAAAGAAAAAATCTTCACCATATTGGTAACTCTTGGTTTTTACCAAGACACGCTTGTTTGTGAGAACTACCGATCACATATTTTCTGCTATTGAAAAGTTGTTTCACGGTAAATTACAGCTATACCTAAAGCAGTTTTGATCCTTCCAGACTCAGGCAGCTACTCTAAAGCAGCCTCTTCATTTAAAGCAGTCACTTCATTGTCTTTTCTGTGAATTGTCCATGCTTGTAGTGATGTGTGGGAGTAACTCATAACTGCTCGATATCTGCCTGTTCTAACTCATTATCTCGATCATGTTGAGGAATCCCTAATTTGGTGTAGACAGAAGCCTGTTAATGAATAACAGTAGTGACTTCTTTGTGTTAATCGTAAAATCCATCAGGACTGATGCAAGAGTTCCTTGAAAAGAAAGACATACTGCTCAGGTCACAGCCAGAGGATAAGATTCAGATTTAGGAAAACAAGTCTTTTACCACAGCAGTAAGAAAACAAAAATATAATCATAGAATCACAGAATCATAGAAAGTTTTGGGTTGGAAGGGACCCCTAGAGGTCATCTAGTCCACCCCCCCCTGCAGTGAGCAGGGACAAAAACTGAAAACTGAGATTACAGTTCATTGAAAGGCAGATGTTGGACCAAAGCAAAGACTCTGTACTATATATTAAGACGCCATGATGTTAGACTGTGTCTAGGAGAACTTGCAGCAATAATTAGCTTTCTTTGTTTATACGGCTAATATTTTTTTCTAGAAATGTGCTGCACTGAAAGCTTCTTGCCGACTATCCATGGATTTCCAACTTGGGGATTATTGTGGGAACATGATTTGTTGTGATCTTTGCAATTACACTCTTAAAATCTTAGTCTCTGCCATGTTTCCTTTTTCTCTCTCTGGCCAAAGACAGAGAAGAGTTTTAAGGGAGCGCCTTGGTGCAGCCACATGGTGCCAAAGCTGAAGATGCCCTTGCTCCTAGCAATCCGCTCAGTGGTCGTATACCCGTAGCAGAGCTGTGCCATGCTCACTCGCTGCCAACTCAAACTGCCCACGACTTCAGCTGCTGTAGGCTTAAGGAAGCTGTGGGTCAGGCAAGAAAGAGCAACAATAATGAGTAAATATCAGATCCGCTTTCGGTAATGATTAAATATCAGATCCACTTTCTCTGTGGGTTTGTCTTTTGCATATTTCATTTACCATGCGCCTTGCCAGCATACTAGGCCGTTGTGCTATTTTCCCATAAACATGTCCTGAAAAGCCCTGTGGCCACACTCTGCTCTGCTTTGGTATGGTCCTGACATTAGCAAACTGGAAACCCTGTTCCTGCTTCTACAATGGTTGTATTCTTTTAAAAGTCAATTTGAATATATGCCAAATTTGCAGACACTTTCACCATTTTAACGGCACTTATGTATTTGCAGACACTTTTACAATTTTTAACTGTATTTATGTACACGGCTGCCATTCTCATCAAGATTATTTTTTTGTACTACAGTCATGGTTACTGTCAAGAAAAACAAGGGTTCTTTTGACCTTTATGTTTTTCATACTGAAAATGCTTGGGTTTAGTTAATTTCTTTCTGTGCAGTATGTGCTCTGAAATACTTACCTCTCTTACATTTGCTTCCCAGAAATGGATTTGTAGCTGGATTCTTTTTCCCTGGAGTTTTTTAGTCATGATTTGTCTGTGTGATGACAGAACAGTATGGCACACAGTCCTTTGTCTGGCTCTCAGTCTGTCATTTTTTTCTTTAAGCAAGCACACTCCTTACACGCTATTTTTTCTTGGAAAAATAGCTACCTTATTTTTGTTATATGATGGAAACTACTTCAAGTACTTCCAGGGTAAGAACTTAGAGCTCTGAGATCTTAGAACATGTTTGGCAACTTTTGAGTTAAGTTAGATACATTTATCTTGGATGTCTGAGTTATTCCCTTTGAGAAAATAGCATTAGCAGTTGAAAATAAGTAAACTTTTTTGACTAATGAGTTGAACATGATGTAATTGTTTTAACACACATTCTGTCTTAATCAGCTAATGATATGGACATAATAAATACCTCAGTTTTCTTAGCCAGTCCAAAACAGACTTGACATCATGGATTTTGTCTTCGTCCTGGTTATAAATTGCATATGGAATACTGGGAGTATTAGGTAAGTAAACTAACAGAGCAACATAGTTCTGTTTCAAGCTTCCAGGAAAGAAGAAAACTAAGAAACCTAAACTATTTTTTAGATGTGACAATGGCAGAATACTGAAGCTGATTATCTTAAAAGCCTTCAGCCCTATGACCTGTTGTTTTCTTAGCTTTAGTCTAAATAAACAGTTCCTCCTCTGTACCATGGAGATATGTAATGTCTTTTCAGATGATTATTATTATAACATACCTCAGGGTTTGATATGTGACACAGACAACAGCATGGGCAAGGAAATTCAAAACATAGCCAGAAACTTACTACAGACAATTACTTTTTTTTTTACATATGAGGAGACTCCTTCAGGCTGCCTCAGATGAGACTAGTATGATGACTAGTAGAATATTTTTAGGAAAGAATTCATTTCCAGGAGGAAGAGCACTGTTTTCCTAGGTTGAGATCCTGAAAGATCACTTCAAGGAGGAAGCAAAAAACTCCAAAAGCTCATCCAGTGGCTAGGGCACTCTGCTGAGATATAGGAGAGAATTTATGAGGAAAGTGTGTGCAAATTACCAGATTCCCATGGAGGCAAAACAAGGTTAGAATTCAAGGAAACTGTGTATGTAGGCAACTCGAAGTAGGAGGTTGTTCGATGATTTGGGGAGTGTAGTTCAGCTGAAAAAAATGATGTAGTTCTGTCAGGCAGTAACAAAGGCTGCATGATAGAGGTCAGAGGGGTCTGTGTAGTGTCCAGTAATGACAAACCCTAAAGTTGCTATAGTCACATTGGCTGCCTGTGTGTACAGCAAGGAGAACTTGAGTAAGGTTCTGCTCGGAGTTCAAGGAGTTTTAATACGTTTGAAGGATGCTGTGATACATGCTTTTATGCAGTACTTTGGAAACAAGAGGCTGAAACTGTGTCAAGACAGCAATATTCTTCAGTTAAAAGAAGTTAAAATTAATCAAGAGCATGCCAAAAGCCTGTGCTGAAGTGTAACTGAATTCATGTTCTGTTTTCTAGAGATATGAATGTCAGTTCTAGAAACTCTTACTAATGGACACAGACATACTTTTTTCTTGATTTTGTCAAAGTGTGGTATTAATAACTTTGTACTCTCTTCTTCTCAGTTTTTGACTTCCACAGACCTTCACTCTGCATGTCTTAGATTGGGATATCTTCCAGTTCCTTTTCTCCCCCTTTCTCCACTTCCTTTCTCTCCATAGATTGGCTGCATGACAGATCTCTTTTTTTGTTCGTGCTATGTTGTTTAGCACCTGAATAAAAGACATGTCAGGGAGGGGAACAGGGCAGGTAGCTCTCATGGTAGCTCTGGTATAGCTTCATATTGCCAANTCCTCCAGATCTACAGAACAGCTTTGGTTACNTGCCCTTAGTTCGTATTTTGAAAGCCAGGTAGTTCAGACTNGTAGGGATCCACGGGTCCCNTGGCCATGACTGTGAGTTTAAATGCTGCCCTGCTCACACCCANAGGGAGCACAGGGAGGCAGTGGCCGATGGCAGAGCCCAGTAATACCCTGCCCTGGCTGCTCCCAGGCCCACCACAGGAGCCATCAGCCCATTAGAGACCCATCTCAAGGTGCCCAGAGGAGCGCAGGGGCCCAAAGGCAGGTGGGAACCCAAACTAGGGGCTTAGAGGAGGGGGCACCCTGTCCGGGCTCTTCCCGGGGCTCCCCCAGGAGACCCGAAGCCCCAGCATGACACCTATCATGAAAAGTCAAGGCTGGAACACCATCCTAACTCAGGGGGGGGTTTCTGCCTGGAGACATGGGATGCGCTAGGGGAAGAAAATTTCAGGATTGCAGAGGCCTTATTATGGGCTGTTTATGGAAGACAGATGGGGAAGGGGAGAGATTTAGATAATTTGCGAAGGCATGAGTAGGGGAAAACACAGAGGTAATGTGTCTAAAAGGGCTGGTTGGTTGTAAACAGTTTGCTGGTCAATAGTTTGCTGGTCAATGCATTTGTCTGCCCATGCCATGTGCCCAGTTAGCACAGTCTATCCTATATTATTATTATTATATTAATTTCTAACTCTTTCCTGGGTACGGGGCTGTGTTCTGTGTGAGTGTGTGCATACTGGGGTCTCAGTGCCAGCAGCTGGACTCACACCACGGGATGTGCATGTCTGTGAGGAAGAGACCGCGGGCGGAGCTGTCTGTTTGGGGGATTGAGTGAGACCCCACCAGCTGCTGGAGAGACTGCAGGGTCTGGGGATCCCCAAGGGAAAGACGAGTGGTGTGTCTCTGCAAGGGTGAGACCACAGGCAGGAGGAAGGATGGCTGCTGGGGCCCCCAGGGAGTCCCAGACAGCTCAGGGCAGTGTGTGTGCATCTGTGTATGTGTCTGAGATGATCTGTACCAGCAGCTGGAGCAGAGCAATGACGCTGGGGACTTCTACGTCCGGCACCAGCAACTGGGGAGACTGGGACCCAGGGACGGCTGCCAGGCAGGGTGAGCATCTGAGCCCAGCTGCTGGAGGGGTCCGCGTTCTCACTGGTGGATGACTGTGCTGCTCAGCCAGGGTGGGGAGCAGGACAAGGCCATCTGTGCTTTGTTTATGTGAGTGCTCTGTGCGTCTGCGCCCACCTGTGTGGCTGCCTGTCTGTACGTGCGTGCACGCAGTGCGTTTGTGTACTCTGCATGGATGTGCCTGCTGGGAAAGCCTGCTCACCCTCGCTGCGGGCTGGGCCAGGGGGGCATGCAGCTGCGGCAGCCTGGACAGTCTTGGACTGTCAAATGCAGCATGGTTTTACCCTGATGAAGCCTGCTCTGCTTTGTTAATTGCCGTGACTTGCACATACGAGGCTTCTGTGCACTGTATAAATCTACACTGTACTCTCTTGGAGAGCGGAAAAATGCCCGCAGATGCAACATGAAATGGACACGTAGAATTCATTAATACACAGGGATGCTTCACCCTGAAGTGATTCTGGACATGAGTTGCAAAGAAACCCTAAGACAGCCTCCAAGCAACCCATTCAGTCTCTCCCCAAGGTGGTCCAGCTGCTGGACACCATCAGTGGTCAATGAATTCAACTGTGTAGGAACAGCCAGAAATACCATTTAATACTGTTCTCCTACTTTTGGAGGTAACCACATCCAATAACTCCCTCTAAAATTGATTAAACTTCCAAAACATATTTAATTTATAAATTAATTAAAGTTTTGCTTATGAAGAAGCTTGTAACTTGTGCTCACAGATCTGTCAAGTATGCTGAAAGTGGCATGCCCACTGCTAACATCAAGTGGTTAAGCAGCTGAAGAAGGAAACCGACTGCAAAGTGCGACATGAAACTAAATCCTAAATGCATCACCAAAAGAGCCGTTCCAACGAAACCTGCATTTTTGCAGGTGTTCATAGAGCTTGTTAGTATCTGTTTCTTTTGTCTGTGAGTTTTTTATTAGGCTGCTGGCAGATAGTAACTTATACTAGCCATGAGGTATTGTGAGAAGAGAAAAATGCAACATAGAGGGCTGATTTGGGGGGATGGTGTGTTGTTTTGTTTTTTAGTGGGGCTGGAATACTTAACTACTGGCCAAATCATTTCAAAGCTAGTGCCTTGAAAGCAGCTATCTGCAGGAGTCTTATGGGAGATGGAGATAGACAGAGTAAGCTGTGTGACATGTAAACATTAAGCTGTTTCGGCTTGAACAGAAGTAACTATATGACATTACTTTTATAAGCAGTTTTCCTCAACTACATGGAAAAAGCCTAGAAGCATTAGGAAATTTCTATTATTCTCTGAAATAAAAGTATGTTCTCAAAGGATTTTCCTGTCCATTTTCTCAAGTACTAACATCCATTTCTGCGAAGTAGTTTTTTTGAACAGCGGAAAATCCTGATGGCTCGCTTTCAGTCTCTTTGATTACAGTTTAATCTTTCACTGGGTTTTTACAGCTGCATACAGAAGAGTAGACTGTACCTGGTGCAAGCCTTGTTAATACCTGATCGATAAAAGATGTGTGAAATACTGACCTGATTTGAGAGTGTGTTTGTTGATGCACATATTGCTCAAAAATAATGTAGTAATATAAAGATACTAGTCTAATTTATTCTGGCCATAGCAAACTGTAGATTGCCTTGCTGAAATATAGCCATCTCAAATTGTGTAACTGGCACCTTTATCCATGCACACAGTTACCATCTTCAGACGGCTGACTGGTTGTCATCACAGGGCACAGTAGCCTCTATGCAGTACACAAAAGTGAAGCGCATTCATAAATAGTTCCACTGTAGTCATCTCTATCCTAGAAACTCTCCTCCATGATGGATATATTTAATTCTGCTGTGTTGCAATCGCGTATGCAAGTCAAGCTTGCCACAGCTCAAATTATTTTCTAAGGTATGGAATGAAAGCTCTTGGATTTATTAATTCCTGTGTTCATAGCAAGTCTTGTGACCTGTGGTGTTTTTCTTTGAGTCCTAGCTGTTGAGTTTTTCATCAGCTCTGGATTTTTGTGTCATTTAAACACAATTCAAGCCATCTCCAAGTAGAGAAATTTTGAAACACTTGATTCCTGCAGAAACTGTCTGGCAACGTGACAGACGGCAGTTTAAGTTACTTCCAAAGAAATGGAAAAGGGATTTAGAATTTAAAGGTACCCAGCTAATGAAGTTCACTATGCCACATTATATAGCCAGTTAATACTGGCAGTCAAGTTTCATGCAGGCCAGTGGATAAAATTTTATCCATTCATATTAAGGGGAAATATGATTTTTAATCCTTTTTTTTTCTGTACTGCCATTACCCAATTCTTCAATTATTTCTTTTATCCTTGTTTTGTTTCTGCCTTTTATGCTTGTTTTTATCCTTTGGTTTTGGGTTGGTTGTGGGTTTGTTTGTTTTTTTCTTTTTCCTGCTGCTTCTTAATGGCAAAGAAATTGCATTACTAAGTGACTGATCTCCAACAATCATTTCAAATTTCTGGGTTTTGATGGGTTTTTTTCAGGAAGTAGGAGTACCAAGGGACAAGATCCAGAATATTTGAGGGACCATTTTCAGCTCAAGATTGGAAGTCATGAAAAAAAATGCAATGCCTATATAGATCTTTTGCTTGGATCTTGTCACAAGCATAGAAACATAAGTTTATGAACAATGTTTGCATCCTTTTTGGGGTGGTCTAAGAGATAGAACCAGAGACAGTAAATATAGAATGTTATCTCACCTCCTCCTGCTCAAATTCTTATTATCCTTAGGAAAGAGAGGGAAGAAATATGTAATTCATACCTGAAGGAAAATATGCTGTTAATGGCATAATGTACCTTAAATTGCTGAGACAGGATACTTTTATAAAATATTTATAATAATATTTAAAACATCCATAATGATTTTCAGAATTTCATAATATACTGCAAAGAATATAAGAATGTCTCTTGCAGTGGCCAAAGGAAGCTTCCTGTAGAAGCACGTACAAGACAGTCATGTATGAATTTTCTCACACTCACCCTTTGATTATTTGAAGATAGAGATGGCTTTGATTAAATAAAGAACTGGTTATGGATTTTTCTTCTATGAATTTCCCTACTCACTTTTCAAACCTGTATAAAACATTACTATCCAAAACTTGGCCATATGCTGTGTGGAAAACCACCTCCTTTTGCTTATTTTACATAGTTTTATATGGTGCCTTCCCTAGCTCTTGTGCTGGAAAGCACAATGAACAGTCAATCCCCATTCACTCTCTCCATGCACTCCAGTTTTATTGACCTCTGTCCTGTACCTGATTCAGTTGTCACTTTCTTCCAGACTGAAGAGTCCTCGCTTAGGAATCTTCTCTGAAGAACCTTCACCTAATTATTTCTTATGCAGAAACAATTCTGCACTTTTTGACCGTGATTTTTGCCTTTCTCTTAACCTTTTGCAGTTCTCCTGTGTCCTTTCAGTCTGACTTACATAAAATATGCCAGTACTTCTGCGTGGACTAATGCTTGTCTCTTTTGAAAAACGTATCCAAGGTTTGTTTAAAGATTATGTCTGCTAAATAAGTGCATCACGTACCTTGCCGCTTGTTCCAAGTGTCTTAATATTTGTACCTTAAGTGAAACCAGGCCAACGTGAGCACCAGTTTGCAAGTATTGGATCTTGGTAGACCTTTGATTTTTGACTTAGAAAGAGTAGAGTTTGCTTGTTGAGAGTAGGATTTGCTTATTCAGCCGGGAGCTGCTCAGAGACCCTCTCCAGGAACAGAGTTGTTTGCTCTGTGGCATTGGTTATTCATAGACCATGGTAAAGTTCATCTTGAAATTGCACCCCAAAATGTTTAGTCAGTTCTTTATTCCAAAACTTGAGGAGAAAAGATGACAGATGGTGTTTTCTTTGCCTAACATGGAGGAGTTGTTTGTGCTGGCATAGAGTAAATGGTATTTCATTACTACTCAATGATTTTGTGTGGTTTTGAATAAGAACAGAAAGAAAAGGGCCCTTTGTGAGTTTTACTGCTCCATTAAAATCTTATTCTTGCTCAGTCATACTGCAGCCATTTCAATAAATTCGTGGGGAGTTTTTGTTCTAGCTTGTTTTCCCTTCTGCCCAAGACACTGAAGACAGGATACACAGTAACAACATGCTTGATGCTTCATGTCATATATGAGGTCCTGGTTTAGCCCTAGCTATTCAAGTAGATTTTAGTCCAAAGATGAAGTATTTCTGTTGTGACAGGAGCTCTTGCTGTGGTCATTGAGAGTCGTCTAATCCATCGTCTTGGACAATATTGACACCGGTCTCAGCAATACTAAACCAGAGCATCCTTAATAACTGTAGTCTAGGTCTTCTTTACGGAAGATGTTAATGAGTCTCTCAGCTCCTTTATGGCATGCCACTTTTTTCGTTCCAAGGGCTTTTGGTGCCAGTACAGCTTGGAGCTTTTAATCTTGAGAGCATAGATGTTTGAAAGGCAGACTTGCCATGAAATTCCGTCTATGCCTTCATTTTGTCAGCGCTCGTTTAGAGATGAAGGAATTGCAGCAATTAACACTAGAGCTCCTGGGTACCTTGGTCATTCACACAAATGTACTCCACAGTGCCTCAGTGGAGGAGGCAGTAGTACCACCACTGGTGAAACATGCCAAGTGTCCCTTAAAGAGGAGGATGTGGTGGAACTGATTTGTGGTTGGGATTCTGTAGCTAGAAATAATAATAAAAGGCAGTGGAAATCTTGTGGAAGGCTGAAAGCTGGAGAGGAAAGAGGGTATGAGATCTTCAAGAAGAAAGCACTTAATTCAGTTAAGAAACTCCTTCCAGTGTAATTCACTGCAGTTAGTGCAGAGTATGAACTGCCATTCTTAAACTTGCCTATACACTAGTATGTTCCTACAAGCTATTTCTTTTTTAACACCAGCACTGCATTATTGACTTTATAAATTGTACTTGTCATTCTCTCTAAATCCACATTCTTCCCTGATCAGTGACTACTTGTCCTTTTTGAACATTTAGTTATTACTTCATGTGCAGTTTGTCTGTAATTCCTCGGTGTTGTTTTGATGTGATTCTTTCTGATTGTTCAGGGCATCCATTCCTGTCCTCCAACTTAATTCTAGAAGACTTCCCACTTTTTACCAAAAAATTACTCTTTAGTCAGAGGTACACATGCTCTGACATGCTGCCCTTCATCTCAGGTAGAGGGTAAGGAGATAAACAAGTTAGCCCTTGGCAGCATTGGGATTTACAAACAATGGCTGTTGCACTTGTATAAATCACAGTATTTGTATCCGTGGATACGCTTTAATTAGAACAAAGAATTTCTTATTAGTTCCATGGATGCAAATTCACAGTGTTCACAAAGCATTTAAGGAAGATGTTAGTGTCTTGGTTTAGTCTTTAACATGACCTGATTGACCCATCTTGGCAGTGTACTTGCTTCAAGTTGCTGCAACAGCAGTCTGTAGATGACAGCAGAAAGTTCCCAGATGATCAAAGGTCTGGAGAACCTGCTCTATGATGAAGGACTGGAAGATTTCAATCCTTTCACCCTGGAGAAGAGTAGGCTTAGGGTGGACCTCACCACATTTTTCCAATATTCAGAGGGTGGCTACAAAGAAGACAGAGGCTGTGTCTTTGCACGGACCCACATGGAGAGGACAAGGGGCAACAGGTGCAAGCTGCACCAGCAGAGATCTCATCTTGATAAAAGAATTTTTTCACAGTGAGAAAAATCATTCACTGGAACAACCTTCCTAGGGAAGTGGTAGAGTCCCCATCACTGGAGGTTTTCAAGATGCAACTGGACAGGCTGCTGGATAATCTCATGTAGGCTCCTTTTTCCATGAAAGTTTGGAGCAGATGATCTTTTGAGGTCCCTTCCAACCTAGGCTGTTCTATGAGTCTATGATTAATGAATGGATGCCGTAAAAGCATCGTCATTATTGTGTCAGTATTACAATCAAATGTACATGGAGTCAGCATACTCAGTACTTACTTTCAACTGAATGTGACGAAGATGTCACTGCCTCACAGTGGTTAAGAACTGCTGAGTTCATACAAAGAACTTTACCTCAACTTCTCCCAACAGTAGTCAATTAATTCCCCAAAGTAGCCTTCTGAGAACTACAAGTAAGAATTTGTGGTGTTCATTTGTCAAAGATCAACATTAAACCTAAACTTCTGGTGTTTCAAGCATATAGTCACAATATACAGGACAGTAAAAATCAGAGATAAACAAAGTAATCTTCTTATATTTCATGGAAAGGTGACGTTCTTGCAATGCACATTCAGTCCAAGTCATTACTTTTGATGAAGAGCAGGTCAGTAGTTCAGTGCTGACTCCTGAAATTCACCTTGCTCTTTAGTTGTTTTGCTTTCTCCACATATGTTTTCAGAAATTCTCTGGTCTAGGAGGTGCTGTGAGAAACCTAAGATGACATTGCAAGATGTCAGAGGAGTTAGCTATAAGGTAGTTACAGTTCATGTTCTCAGCGCCTGGGCTATCTTATCTTGAAATGTAAGTTCTTTGGGGAAAGAATTAACCTGTTTGTATAAGTATACATGTTTGTAAACATCTAGTACACCAGCACCAGATCTACAGAAATTCTGGTAAGTTCGTCAGAGTCTGATTTACTGCAATAGCTTTAATAGGCTGGCTCACAAATTAAACAGATGGCATGGGAAATGCGTATTCTGATCCATTCAGGGATGGTAAACACTTGCTCTTCAGACTGTTCTCTACCTCTTCCTCTCTCTTCTCCCCACTTCACCTGTTTTTTTGTCCAGACCCTTTTCCAGATAATAAGCAATTTACTTGCTTATCCGGCTGTCATTTTTTTCACATGCTAATATTGGGAAACCTTTTATGTAGTCTGTTTTCCCAGAAAGGTGGCAAGGGCCATTAGAAACCTTGCTCTTCTATATCTACCTTGCACTTATTTGAGTTTAAATTGTTTGGAGATGTTTTTTTCCATTTTATTGTAAATCTGACGAACAGCAGTAGTTAAATTGCTATATACTTAATAGTATTTCTCCCTAGCCTAAGCATTTGCTCTTTTGTAGATTGAACTCCTTACATGTGAAGAGGCTCTCATTGTGGATTTAGAAAGCACTTAGTTCATCTTGATGCTACCTGATGGGTCTAAAAAGCATTAACACTCCTTGGGTAGCTTTGTCATCTCTTCAGTTTCGACTGTTGATGATCCGAGTCCGTTTATGTACTGCGTTTGCATAACTAGTTCAACTGGAAATGACATATGACTGTTTTGGTTTCCCTGTATGAGATACTGTCAGTGGTGGTTGGTCTTTTGGGGCATTAAAACACTGCCCAAGGAAGGGGAAGTTGCAGGATTCTAGCTCCTTTTTTTTTTTTTTAAGGCAGTTTTGTAAGAAGGATAGCGAGTTTTGGTATTTTGTACACGTTTGGTAAGGGCTCTGTGTGTGTTTGTGTGCGTGTGTGTCTTCATATCCTCAGAAGAGGATACTATTTTTACCTCTTTCAAACACTTCAAATATGGCTTGCTTTTTACCAAATGCTTAAGTTTCATTCCCATCCTCATATTGAAAGGTAGCACAAATGAGACATTGTTTATTTGGATTTCTTTGTAAAATAATTTAACCTGAACATATACAGGCTTGAATATTGCATAGTGAGTCATGTAGCCCTTAGTAAAGATCTTTGAATGTCCTTGAGTACCCATAGCTGCTCCAAAGAAGAGTTGCAAAACCCACAAATGTATTATTCCTCATCTGAAAAAAAACCCCTTACTGCACTGGAAAAAATAAAGAAGTGTGCTGATCACTAGTTGTTTTGTGATTTTCATTCTTGATGGGACAATCTGCAGGGAAGTTTAGGGAGAAGGGCAAGGATGTGGCACTTCTAATACACTCTTTACCTGTTTAGTTCTTATTCTTCAACAGTGAAATTAACTACTGCTTTCAAATAGCATTATCAGTACAAGATTTCATCTAGTTGTTTTTCTAGTTACTTACATTATGTCACTATTTTCGACCATAATGGAAGGATTCATTTGCCATCAGCAGGAGGATATAACAAGTTGCTGGAAAGCAGCAGATGGAGCTCAAGTGTTGTTGCAACAGTACGCAGACCTGGTGTTCAAAGGCTCTTTGGTGTCTACAGCATGCCTGCATGGCAGTCAGATGTGACCAGAGCATGTATAGCTGTACCAAAGGTGGCAGCAATCTAGATCTGTTGATACCAATATGAGAGAAGAATTAGCAGTCATAGGTTTGGGTGCGTGAGGCTTGCATGAAGCACAGGTAGCTAGCCCACGTAGAAGCCCTCAGTACTGACACTGCTGCTGATACCGGCTTTAAGTAGATAAAAGCTGGCAAAGCTTTTCCTACTCTCTGTGCTCTCACACTTCTGATTAGACTGTGGGCATATGCAATGGACTGTGTGTAGGTACAAACATATGCATGACCCTGGGGTCACCTCCAAGAACTCCACTGCCTCGTTGACTTTCAGAGCTGCTAACATGGTAATGTTATGATAACTAGAGACCTGAAAATGCAGGTGGAATTTATGGGTGGTTTGATTCCATCTCTTTTATACTGTGTCTTTAGATGTTATTTATCTAATCTTATGACTTTCAGAATTTCTTGCAGGTCATTATGCAAGTTGATGGTGGACCTGTTAAATAAATTTAAAGGTTCCAAGGTGGATCTCTTAAATAAATACTAAAAGGATCATTAAATCATTTACTTATTAACTGGTGTGAGGGGGAAACTACTGAAAGTCAAGAGAATGTTCAGGTTTGCACTGATGGATAAAGGGGACATCAAAAGACTAAAACCATTCATGGGTTACAGATAAAGTCTACTGTTTGCGATGGAAGAATAAAGCCATGGACTAGATGGAGTAAAGGAGATAAGGACTAAAATTCCTGACAGGAGCAAAATGAGGTCACTGTTGCCGCAATAGAAGTGGAGCCCTGGGGGGAGGAAGGCAGGTGTGCAGACAGGGAGGTTTCTTGTGTGGGAGCACTGATCTTCAAGGGAACTATGCCCTGGGTGATCTGGGGACAAGCAATGCCCGGTGCGCTGGAACCCTGTGACACAGTGACAGTGAGTATCTAATCCACCTAATGTAGGACCTTCTTTCTACATTGATTTTTTTTCCAGGGAACTAGGACTGTAACACAAAGTGATTCCCACCCAATTTGGTGTGTCCCTTTCAGTGAGGGTACAGAGATCCAGAAAAAATTCTCCCCATCTGCACAGGATCCAGACTAACTGAGGTGGTGATGGTACCACCTACCTTTTCCTGGTGTTGTACATGAATGGGATTGGCATCCTACCACCAGAGGGTTGACCCAACTTCCAGGACATGGGCGTCTTTAGTAGTCAGACTGGTTATTCCCAGGGCAGTCAGCCCCCAGTGCTGGAAGACAGGGAAGGAGAGCAGAATAAACCTCCCATAATCCAGGCAGAAGCAGTTAACAACCTGCTGTGGCACCTGGACACCCACAAGTTTATGGGACCAGATGGGATCCACCCCAGAGTGCTGAGGGAACTGGCAGAGGAGCTGGCCAACCCACTCTCCATCATCTATCAGCAGTCCTGGCTAGCAGGGGAGGTCCCAGATGACTGGAGGCTTGCCAGTGTGATGCTCATCTACAAGAAGAGCTGGAAGGAGGATCCCGGGAACTACAGGCCTTTCAGACTGACCTTGGTGCTGGGCAGGATTATGAAGCGATTCATCGTGAGTGCGCTTACTGGGCACGTGAAGGACAACCAGGGGATCAGGCCCAGCCAGCATGGGTTCATGAAAGGCAGATCCTGCTTGACCAACCTGATCTCCTTCTATGACCAGGTGACCCACCTAGTGGATGAGGGAAAGGCTGTGGATATTGTCTACCTGGACTTTAGCAAGGCCTTTGACACTGTTCCCCACAGCATCCTCCTG
>Ga0065711_1041360_pt1 | contig 16212 bp, 10 predicted proteins | sample Hoacrofraction12_FD_59098 | JGI IMG/M metagenome (GOLD analysis project Ga0065711, IMG submission 59098) | Hoatzin crop microbial communities from Cojedes, Venezuela - Epithelial fraction 12 v2 (version 2) | ecosystem: Host-associated > Birds > Digestive system > Esophagus > Crop | place...
ACAAAGTGGGGTGGTCAAATGCACAACCACTTCTGAAAATACCGTTGTGTGTATGAATCGCCTCATTTTTTCTGTCTGTGAAAATGCAAAAAAAAATGAAATGCAAAAGGGTGGGTAATTGGTGTGCTTATCGGCTTCGTATTTTCAGAAGATCTGTCCTTTGCTTCCTAAACACCATAAGGGAACTCCCACGCTAGCGAACTGATGACCTGGCAACAGATCACAATGAATACCTGAAAATGAAACTGAGAGAGAAGAGGACATTCCTACAGATAAAAACATTTTTATCCGGGAAAGTTTACAAAGAGAAGCCAAAGGGTTTGCAGAGTTCATGCATGAATTTAGCTCAGAAGCGATGCTCCCTGTACACAGAAGTCTACACTAAAATTTAGCCTGAATAAACTGACATCCAATATTTCATTATTTTAAGTGAGTTTCTAATAAACAGACTTTAGGGGGGAAGAAAAGCACTAAAGCAGGTATTGCCCTTTGATGTCACGGTAGGTTAGCCCAGCCTCCCAGTCCCCTTGGAAATACAGCACTGTCACAAACTCCAGTCAATAAAAGTACCACCCTTCTTGTTGTTTCTTTTTTCTCTCTGTCCTGGTACACTCATCCTTCCAATCCCTGGCTGCTTTCCCTGCTGCAGTGTCCCTAAATCCTGACATTAATTTGACACCAAGTGCCCAGGCCCCAGCAGTAGTGACTCATGGATCTCCTCACTCCCTTCCAATTTCTGGACTTCCCTTGAAACTGAGTTTCTAGGAGTAGATTTCCTCTGTTTGATTTCTTGGATCTGCAGCTCCTAGCAATGTTTGCCAGTAGCACAAGTCCTCAGTGGCAACCACATGGATTTCCAAGCTTTTTTTTTTTTTTAACGCAAACTAAAAATCTTTAAAACAGGAAAAACTCAGCCAAATGTAAAACCAACATAAAGTGGCATTCAAGCAAATGGTACTTGAAAGAGGAGGGAAAAGATTATCCTCCATTCAAGACTTCTTGAAGTCTCTGAATCACTTCTCTCAACAGAATTTTTTTAAAAAGGAATAATCTCAAATATTTTACTTTTGCAACAATAACTGTAAGTAAAACATAATGATACCAGCTCAATAGAGATACTGAATTTCAGATCATTAATATTTCAGAATTTGACTATTTTCTATCTTAAAAGAATCCCACTATTCAAATTTCAAATCATAAAGCCACTTTCAAATGAGGAACAAAGCTTTCTTTGGGAAAACGTTGAAAAGGTCCACCAGTAATTTTTTCTGGAATTCCTTCAAGTATTCATCAAAGCCAGCCTTTCCCAGAGAATTGGGTACATTTTACTGAAGCAGCAATCATGTAATAAACGAAAGTCCTTGACCAGCAGCAAAATTCTTTCTAAAAACAGCCTTTTTTTCCATATATAGATCAGGAGGTAAGCTCAGCAAACACAATCAAGTATGTTGCATGGTTGTCTACTCTGGTTAATTTGTTCTATCCAGTAATGCACAGAGGTTGGAAAACTCACTTGCCTTCCAAGCAACTTTCTTAGCACCTTCCTTCCCCATCCAGCCCGGGACATACTGTGACCTAGAGAGTAATATAATATAAGACTGACTGGCATGCTGGAGTTACTCAGGGGAGTGCCATAGTTGGGCAGGATTAGATAACTGCAATGAGTGCTGGGTACCAAAGCGATGCTTACCTTCGAGCTACTCTTTGTGGAATGTAGACTAATGGCTTATTAGGTCAAACACCCCACCTCCGACGGAGCAGCTTTATCTTCATGATGGAGTGAATTGTTACTGTTAGTTAGTGGCGCGTAGGACTTATGTTAATGTCATTACTGAGTTAGTAATGCAATGATAGTGCCAGGCTGTTAATTACTTGCTTGCAAGAGGGTTTTGGTATCCAGGTCCGTGACTGGAGAGCTTCAGGCCTCCCCCTAACAACCACCCTGCGCTTGCCAGCAGTGCGGTTGCTTCAGCAAGAGTACCTCTGACGGTTCCCCCCCCGCACAGGTTACCAATATTACCTTTTAAAGGATCACTCTCATTTTTGAGAGCCACACAAGTCCTCACACTTGGTTATGCTTCCAGAGAAATAGGAAATAGTCAAGAATCCCTGCTCAAACAGGCAGGATCTCTTTGAAACCCTTGCTTTACAGTTTGCCCATGTACTGGGTGAGCACAGAATCCTTCACTGCTATCTTACAGTACTGGTTTTTTATATATAAATAACCTGCACTTTCACCGGAGCTGAGACTTGAACACAGCTCTCCTTCACCCAGGGGTAGTGGTTATTCCAGAGTTTGTTCCTCCTTGACACAAGAAACCTTCCCCTTCACTCCAAAAAGTTTGTTTCAAAGAACTGGCATTTTCCAACCAAAAAACTTTTAATGACAAAATTCCTGAACAGCTCTAATTATACCCTATGGTTCAGTCTGAGGGAGAATATTGCTACTCTCTGTAAAATAACGGTCCAGCATCCCATTATGTGTCCCTGATCCACAGGAACTTGGAGGGGGAACATTGGTGAGAAGCACAGAAATTTGCGGGGCTGTTAGGTGAGCACGTGCTGCTGCTTTGACCATCCCGGATAGACAAAACCCTCGGTGACTGCTGTGGGATCAAAGCTGGGTGGAAAAATGTTACGAAAGCAACCTGTTTTCATATGCTGCACACAGTGGGAAAACACACGGACCAAGGACGTACCCATCTTAACTGTCCGGCCCCAGCTGAAGGCGGGCGAGCGTCAGCCCCGTGTTCAGCTGTCCCCAACACCCAGGGCAATGCCAGAGGTCATGCGTGGGCTGGGATTCTTTGGTGCAGCATCCAAGCTCTCCCACGAATTTTTAAAGCACATCATAGAGCTTTGGAGTTAACTTTCTAATGAGGATAATTATTATTACTACATACACACATATATATATAAAAGCCCCAGATCGCCGTGAGGTTTCTTCAGATTGTTCCAGAAAGAAAACATTTTCATTGTGTGGGCTGTGATTGGGAACACATGTACATGCCGCACCCCACTCCGCTCCGCTCGCTCTGGTACTAATTACAAGGGGAGCAGAGCCCAGTGCAGAGGTTTCTTTAATTCCTTGGTTTTGGAGACTCAGCAATCGAATTACCTGAAGAGGCTGGAGCTTCTCCGGGGTACAATCAGTCACGCAGCATTTGGGTTAGGCCAGGGTGGGGAGACATAGATAATATATATATGCTGGCAGCATTATGTAGCCACCCAACTGGGGAAAAAGGAATTTCTCTTAATTAATGGCATGATGTATAACACCTTAGGAACATAAACTCTTTAATAAACCCTGATGCTTTCTTTTACAATTCACACAAGATGAAAGTGCACCAGGTTACCTGTAGGAACTGGGTATTCAGAAATGCTGGCAGAGCAGCTTGTGGTGAGAGAGTTTTAATAGCTGCGCATGGTGCTTTTGATTCTGGAGTTAATTTTAGACAAAGCTGCCTCGAAGCAAAGGAAGCAAGTTTCACTCTCAACCTCACCCAAGGCTGCTGCCCAGAGATGAAGATATTGCTGAAGACGACTGAAAACTTAATGTAATTAACTATAATTCCCAATAGGACACACTTGGGAGGTTTGGTTTGGAGGATGATTATCTGAACGAATTGAGCTGATGTATTGGCTTTTCAAGTTCCATTTCAGGTTTTCATTTAGCACAGGACTGAGACACAGACTAGATGCAAAGCTCAGATTCACTCAAATTTGCCCAAAGTATAACGGTACTCATATCTGGCTCGTGTCAAAAAAGACATGTTTACAGTTACAATGAATTTGGCCTTCTCCCACACTAAAAGCTATTAATTTAAACCTCTCATTTTGGTCATGTCTTTTCCATCTTATATTTCTTAGCCTGCTAGGTCAAAAAGTGAGTAAATAGGTCAAGTGCTTCATAAAAAATGGAATATAGAAGAGATGTGGCTAGGACTTGGACTCCAGAGCTCTAAATTAAGCGTATTAGCAAAGACTGTTCTGAATTACTATTTATTCTTAGGCACTTTGATGGTCTTTGCCTCCTTGAAGACCAGTTTCTGGTTTAGACCAAGAAAGGAAAGAAAAAGGAAATGCCCCAGCTCTTGGCAGCCGGGGAGATCCCTCAGCTGAGATCCTGGAAGCACTAAAACCTCAGAAAGAGAAAGATGGAGACAATGAAGACAAAATGTAAACAAAACAAAATAAAGTCTCAATCAGGGCCCACCAAATTCAGCAGAAAAAATGGGCATGACTCCCATGGCCTTCACGACTCGACAAGCCCGCGACTCAGAGAAGGGACACAGATCCTAGACCACATATGTGACAGTAAATATCAAACTTGCCTAATAACAAACACAATAACAAAAAAGTTTTAGGACTCTTCTGTAATAAATTCTTGCCATCTTGTGTCCCTACACTTAAAATAGATCCCTTTGACCTGAGACCAAGACCAAGGTGTAGCATAACACTGTAATGTCCAACTCCACACCCTTGAGATCTGTGCAGGGCAATCCATAAGGAAAGACTGCAGAAACCAAACACTCAACATAGAACTTTTTCTCTATGTTACACACCACAATCACATTGCCTTTCTTCAATGGCTTTCCACAAAGGTGAGAAAAAACAAAAAGCTCTCCAGTGAGTAAAAGAACTGCATTCCTGAAAAGACAAAGGAGAGGAGAAGTCTTGCTCCAAACATGCTTCTTCATTCTGGTACAAAACTTTTTTTCTTTTTTTTTTTGAGAACAATTTAGTGTGGCCAATAAAAGCCCAGCTAATTTTTAAATCAGCAGGTAGCCAACTCAGCCACCCAGTAGCTCTGTCCTTGGGCAATATTATTGAAGCACACACAATCTATACTAAAGCGATCAGCTTCCCTCAGGCCTGCCAAGGGCATGCGTTAGGCGAGCCCAAAATATGACAGAAGGAAATTTATGTGCAACTTTTACACATAATATCTCATTATGATTCTCCCCAATCTTTCAATTTTAAAAATAAACGGCCTTTGTAATGATTTTACCAGGAGCATGTTGGAAGGGAGATTGAAAAAGTAAAAGGAAAGTGGCTTTGGCTACAGTTATTTTTTTTGCTCTTCTCCTCCTCTCGGGTTTTTCTTTAATTTTCTTGAAGATGTTTCCACTCAATTTAGGAAGAAATGGAATTTCCCCCTGCCTGCCACCACTCTTTCTCTGTTTTGACCATGTTTTCAAAGAATGGAATGGCTGACATAATGAAGCCTCTGTCAATAGCAAAATCATTTTGACCAGTTGGTAAATAATGAAAGTTTCCACTTAACGTGTAAGCCAGTTTACCCAGGGGACGAGCGCCTGGTCCCCTTCCAGGCCAGCAAACTGTCATCCCTGGCACTTCTTGCACACACACACACGCATATCTGAGAGCACTGCCTTGCAGCAAGGAGAAACAAGAGAGGTCAGCTGAGACCAGAGTTAGTGGTCACTTTGTCACGAAGCACATGCACTTTTGGACACTAGAGAACTGATTGCACAACCATGCCAGACGGTGCTCGCCAGATCAGGCCCAAAATGGAATAAAAAAAACATGGCATGAATAAATAAATATGCACACATAAGGATGGGGGGGCGGAAAACCCAGTGATGACTGATCTGCAAACACACAATTGCCAGAACTGAACTCTCGGACTCGGTTTGACAGTGAAAGGGTAATATGGTACATTTGCCCTTCTCCACCGACATGCCAATCGTGGCATGATTTTCTAACGTTTCATTGTGGGTATCAGCAGGAATGACTTCATGTGCTGCTCATACTCCACAGACCACAGCTTGAGAACCCACGGGAGGAACATCTACCTGAAGTGAAAATCAGTTATAACCATTTTCGGGAACAACCTCCTCTTAGGGGGGTAAGGAAAACAAACAAAGCTAAACTCTCCCAGCTTCTGCTGGTAGCAGAGTGGGTTGTTCTCTGAGCAGAAAGCAGAATCGCTGCCAATGTACACTGACTGGTGGAAAGAGCTTTCCCACTGTGGGCTGATGGGCAAACGACCATTATCAGGCAGAGAGAACTGGAGCAAATGTAAAAATATTTCAATCTGTACAAAAAAAGCTTTAATTGTTACACAGTACTACGCCATATTTCCTTTGCATCCCAAGTTCCCAAATATCTTCTCAGGAGACAACAGCTTTTATGCCTGTTCCTCTCTCGTTAGTCTCTACCCTCCTCCAAAGTCCATGCACCAGGACAGTGTCGTGCTTTTACCCATATTCGCTTCTTTCGCTTATATATTCCTGCTTACTTTTCCATATGACTACACATTGTTTGGTTTTCATTTCTGATGTGCTTGTGAAACCAGTAGTAAAGTTATTAGCACTGAAAACCCGTCAATACCTTTCGGAGGACTCATTATTCTCCTCACCAACTCCTGCACCCCTCTAGCGAGTCCAGCACCGACAGCCCATCAATACCTTCCCTTACAGAGCCAGTGGGGAGATCTCTTCCCTCGGGTGCCTTCCAGCTACACCCCTTCTCTGAGGGCTAAGCTATGAATTATTTGTGTAATCCTGGGGAAACAACAAGAAATCTTGAAGCTGGATACTGAAGTAAATAGGAAGAATGTATACATATTTAGCAAATGGCCATGACAAAAATAACATCAGACAACACAAAGAATAGAAGAAAAAATATACATCTTGGCAAGAAGATCGTGTTTTTTCATTGTATTTACAATATATTAATTCTACATTTCAAGAGGTCATTTAGTTTAAGCAGGACAATTTCACTTCATTTATTCTCTTCAAGAAAAAAAAGACTGAGGTCAAAGGGCTGAACCTCAGTGTCTTATTCCACCCTACCTAGAACAAAATAATTGGAGGCGAGAACTGAACCAGGATCTCCCCAGGGTGATTTTACAGACTAATGCAGTTCTAGCATCCCACCAAGGCCTGGAAAATATGGTATTTAATAGAAGGGGTCTTCCAACAGAGAGATGTAACTGAACAGGCTGAAACTGGAAATATTTGAAGCAGATTTACCAGTCAAAGTTAGCCAACAGAGACTGAGTACTGTAGTAGCTTCACTGTAATCCTTGTTTTGGGAGGGAATGGCGGCACCAGAATTGCTGCCATTAGTACTAGCGACATAAAATATCATTAGATAAACAGAACTTGTGAACGAGTGACAGAAAATCAGCCTGAGGGTTGCTGTGAGTTGAGTGGCATAATGTGGCCAATGAATTCTCTGGGCCTCAGTTTTCCCCAAACCCATAAGGATAACGAGAAGTCGTTTATTCTTAGATGATGCTTTGAATTTGGCATCTGCCATGGACACACAATGTATGCAAAGAACTTCAGACTGAGATCATTTTGAATACCCCTAACACAAGCTGTACATGAAACACATGGCAGTAAAACACTTGAACATTTAGCATCCAGGGTAGAATTTTACTATTCCACTGATTGCAGTAAATACATGTTTGTGTTATACCATAATTGCTCAGCTTTTAAATCAAACAGCACAACAATTAGTGCATGGCTGTTCTTCATACACCTTAACCGCCCTCACTTCACTGAATGCTTTATATGAGAGATTTTATCCCTTTGTCTGAATGGATTTAAAGCAAATCTGCCTCAAATCTTTCCAAGCTTGCCTCAGCTCCACATATTATCTGGCAATGCTACTGCTCTCACTGAGAAGTCTGAGGCTAGAAAACCCTCACTGAAGTGCAGGCACCTTTTTTCCATCACTGATTTCTTTGGAATTACAAAGCATTGGATACACCCCAAACCCATTTTTCCACCTGTAGAATGCAGAGTCGTTGAGTTCTTATAATGGGATCCCCCACTACAGAAGTTGGGCATATCTTTGAAATATTTTCTAGGTGGGATATGAACACATATTTATTTGCAAATGAAAAAATTGACTAGAAAGCTCAGAATTTAAGAACATCAAAAAGAGCAAGAGGGAGGGGAGTGGAGGCGAAGGGAGAGGAGAGGGGAGGCTGTGGTAGGGCTATTTCAGCCTCATCTTTCTTATCTGCTCTTTTGAAGACCTCCAGTCACAGACCAATGCCACACTTTTGCTCCTGGCAGGCTGACCACAGAGGACAGGACCTGGTCTGGCCACTTGGTCACATCACACAGTTACCTAAGGCAGCCAGAAAGTTCAGCAACTGCTGTGGTTTCAAATCCCAGAACCCGTAAAGCACAAATACAGGTTCTAAGTGTGAGGCTGTGACCTCTCCACTCACCAATAAAACATGCCCAAAGTCATAATAAACAAAACATTACAATTCAGGGTGGCAAGGCATAAACTAGTCATATGTATTTTCTTTCTGGCCACTTAAGTAAACCTTAGCCTTTACCAAAAACTACCTCGGTGAACTAAGTTAACAAAACAATCCTGATTACAACATAGGTTAAAAAAAAAAAGTCAAATAAACTTAACCTAAGGTTTCTCATGGGATGTTTTATGTTCTTGTTGTTGCAGAGCAGAATATGGGCCAGTATAAACATGGAAGAGACACAAGTGTGATAATATAATGATACCTTTTATTAGCTCAAAGAAGAAAAAGAATAACAGAGCTGTGGATACATCAAAGGTCTTTTTTCTTCACTTTCAGGATGCAGAAAGGAAAAACCACAGCTTGTATATTCCTGACAGTACTCATCTTGTCAGGAGCATGAACTCACTTTGTGGGCTTTTCATTTCTCCAGATAGCCAGCAAAGGAGGGGGAAGGGGAGCAAAAGAGTTGCTTTGTAGGCATTGAAGGAACTGACATCTGGTTATACAACGATATGAATTTCCAAATCATACTTAACAGCACAAATAATAAACTGAAAAGAGTTGCTGGCTACCTTCAGTGTGACACCGTGGTAACCTTCTCAAGCTGTTTTCCACCAGCTGCCTATGGAGCTGCAGTGGATTGCAGTCAGGGAAGGAGCAGAGGCAGATTTTTAGGAAATACTTTTGCAGGAGACAAAGAATATAAGATCAGAGCCAAAGATGAGTACTCCTGTGTATCTGAGTCTTTTCACAGAGGGGACAGGATTCAGACCTGCTGGAGGGAAAAAAAAACCAACCCCAAACCAAACCAAAAAACCCAAGCAAAACAAACAGTGCACACGAGGAGATAAATCTGTGGATAAAAGTGATGCGCTGGCAGTCCGATATCTGCTGGCTATTATCAGATACAGCAGAATTGGTGCAGTGGATTAATGATTTCTTTTCCATCCTCTTACATCTTTTTCAGCCACTGCCATCATTTATTATAGCATCCTTACTTTGTTACTCAGACTGACAGAAGGGGAATAAACTTCACCCTGCAGGTGTTTTCAGGAGAAATTATCTTTTCCCCAGGAACTGGATGCTAGATTTAGTGAGTAATAGTGATTTCTCCCAACACTTCATGACACTGTTGTAGCAGATGCTTTTTCTCTGGGTATTTCAGATGTGCCCACCTACGTCCTAAACCGTACTGGTCTTCTGTGAATATACATTTGAAAATGTAGGAAGTATTTTAGAGTGTTAAGCTAGAAAGTGCTAAAAGACCTATGACTTCCATTGATTTTAAAGCATTCAATTTTGACATCTTCGGTGCAGAAAGACCAAGAAGCTCAAAATGGAATTATCACACAAGAAACAGATTAAGTCCATTTTACCCTTTCAAAGTGGCTCTCAAAGTTTCTCAAGCAATAATGGCATATTTTTCAATTGACTAAAATAACAAATGAGTTTAATAGGATTTAGGGTGACTGGAAAGCAGGAGCCATTTCTAAAGGAGATTTCAGAACACAGGCAAAGGGAGATGGAAAGAGGGACCTTTCCCAACATTTTGCTTTCTTCCTCCCACTTTTATTTTGTGCAAAGCTGATGCCCAATCTCTTGTTTCCCTAAATGCTAGTATAAATATGTATATATCTATAAAATATATATATGTATTATACTGCAGCAGAGATGCAACAAGGGAATGCATAAGGAGCCTAATACAGGTATGTGTTTAGGAGGCAGCCAGCAAAAGGTTGAAGGAACAAGAGAGAAATCATCAGCTAATCCGTTCTTTCAAAAGCGAAGAATGGGGATGGCAAATGTTTGAGAGAGGGACAGGGAGGGAGCGAGACCGGCACAAGGCAGTGATCGCAATGGCTAACGGAGAAGACACAAGCCTTGCGGACACACAGCTTGGGCTGCAGCACCGACTTTTGATCCCCCGTCTCTGTTAAGCAGCATTTGACGAAATAAGATGATGCGTTATGATTTTTTTTCCCTGCCTGAAAAAGCATTACTCTAAAACACAGAGGCGCAGTGGAAGAAGAAGAATGGAAATACGTATTTATAATAGCAGCAGCTCCCATGCTTTCCACAGAACAAGGTATTCCTGGGCAAAGTCGATGGGCCGGGAATATCCCTATGGGGCAGCCACGGGAGCGTGCACGGGTGCTTTGTACCACTGCGCTGCAATCCAGCAGCCGATCACCTTGGGCTCACCAACCCCGCCGAGCTCCAGCGCTCCGGGAAAAACCCTGATGAATTTTAAAAACGGCTGGAGAGAACATGTTAAATCTTCATGGCATTGCCTGGAAGCCTGGACCGTAGCACAGGAGGAGTTTACCCTGTTTCGAAGGACCTCAGGGAGGATAATTTTGCTGATGCTAAGCATGCCCTAGCTGATTCAGAGAGATTCTTAGACATTACCAGGGTGAGTGCCCATAGATTGAGAGATAGCATTTAAAGTGTGCCTTCTACCTGTAAGCACTGGGGAGAGAAAGAGTGTGCTGGGCATTGGCTGAATGACACCCAAGCACTCCACCAGCTCTAACAACAACCAGGAAAGGGGATCAAACAGCAAAAGAGCACGCCTTATACCCTTTGCCTTCTTCAAAATTGCTTTTCTACATTTCTTCTGGTCTCCTTCCAACCATTGAGCAAGCTATTGTTCACTGCAGTAGTACGCAAAAACAACAACAAAAAAGTTAGGCCTCTTTGGGGTTATTTTTTATGGATTATACAGCTTTTATTTAACCATTACTCTGTCACTAAAGCTAACACGAAAAAGATTATCTCTTTTGTGGAAGGTTCAGCACTGGCACATAGACACACTGAGAATGCCAGGTTGCAAAGTGCCTGTTTGATATCCAGTTAACATATGGGCAATTTCTGGGACATAGTCCGTATACTTTTTTTTTTTACTTCCTTGCCACAAAAACTTTGGTGGATGAATGTTTCTGAAGACAAGGATGTTGCTTGACCTACTCTGTCAACATCAGCACTGCACCTTTATCCAGGCCTAAGTTGAAATACTACTCTTTGCAATACACATAACAAAAATAAGGGAAAACTATTTTGTTGCCAGTTTTGTGAGGTTTTGTGGGGTTTTATTCTATCATAAGAGAGACCAAATGAGTGAATCTAGTTTACCTGTCCACATGTCACTCTGTTTGTGGAAGGCATACCCCGCTTCGACAACAGTTGAAATTGGCCTTGATACAGGAAATGCAAAACGCAGAAAAATACATAAATCACCTATAGCACAACTTCTTGTAGCAGCTTTGGGTCATTCCACAGGTCACATATTTGCTTTACTGCATTAGCAGTGAACACATATGTGTATCACACACACACACAGAGCAAATTCTTGTCTCTTTTGGTCTGGATTTTTCGGCTAGGTGGCAAGGAAATGCCATTTCTCCTTTACCACAGTGAAGCACTGACCAAAACTTTGCCCGAGCACCTGCCAGCCTTACCCCAAACCCCTGTCCAGCCCTCCCTGCAGGCTCTGCCCTTCAACCACGCGCAGGCGTCCCCTTTGCATCCCACAACAGTCCCATTAGCCTGAACCACTGCTTCCACCTCCCCTTCAAACTATCCACTTTTTCTCAAGAAATGCAGAGCGGCAACTTCCTACCAGTCACAACTCTGGTTTTATGGAAATCAAAGACAAATCCCCCATTTCTGGCAGGAGTAGCTGTCCTAAATCTCTGTCACTAGTGCAGCTCTTTAAGAGCACAGTAATTCTCCACCAAATTGAATCTTCTCTGACAATTGGCAGCACATCAGAGACAATTCACAGGCATATTTTTTCCCCTTTCCTAACAGGAAATAGGACTTGTGTTACATTTACAGTGACCTGGAGCTGCAGGGGCAGACTAATATCTCACCTAACCAAACAGACAGTATTTCTTCCCTGATAAAGGCGGATGGGCTGAAAGGGAAAGCCAAGTTGGCTGTGGCCTTCCCGGCTCCCAGCAGCAGTATGGGAGGTGTGAACAACACGCAAACCTGCAAACACCAACACAGGATCCCCAGTGCAGCCCAGGATGATGGTTCAGTAGGTTTGGAGCTGCAGGTCAGCGTTTGCACACAGTCTTTGTTTTCATTTTAACAACATGACCATTGTCTCATCTCCTGTGGGTCTCAGTGGGGTTCCCTCCCACAGTGCAAACTGGGGGTTTCACTGCTCAACCCATACATAGTAGAGCAGAGAGGATCCAAACACCCCCATCTGCTAAAGCCTTCCATCTCTTTGCATTCCACAGTATTTTCCCAAGAGGTTCCCGCTCGCCTCTGTGGGGACAGAGAGATAATTCTGGGCTTTATTTCTGGTGGATGAAAAAAAAGTAAACTCCAAACTGTGTGAAATGACTCTGGGGGACAATAATTTGCAACAGATGTCATGATTGTTCAATGTCCGATTGACAAGAGAGCCTTCAGAAATAATAAATGCCTACATGTGCTTGCTTGTAAGACAAATAGTATTCAGATACTATTTTGCTTGGATTCCCCCCCAATATACTACTGTATGTTTTGCCCAGAAGCAATACCCTGTTCATCTCTTGTAAAAATGAGAGAAACAAACCAAACCTGATGGGCACATCTACCTATTGCAAAACTCCACACCATACATGCATTGCACTGAACACGCACATGAAAAGCAGAAGTGAAAAGTCCGGTTTCACACCCATTAAATCCATGTCATGGTTTAACCCCAGCCGGCAGCTAAGCACCAGACAGCCGCTCACTCACTCCCCCCGCCTGGTGGGATGGGGAGAGAATCAGAAGGGTAAAAGCAAGAAAATTCGTGGGTTGAGATAAAGACAATTTCATTGGTAAAGCAAAAGCTGCATGTGCAAACAAAGCAAATCAAGGAACTTATTCGCTCCTTCCCATCGGCGGGCAGGGGTTCAGCCATCTCCAGGAAAGCAGGGCTCTGTCACGTGTAATGGTTACTTGGGAAGACAAACGTCATCACTCCAAACATCCTCCCCTTCCTTCTTCTTCCCCCCAAGCTTTACACGCTGAACATGATACCGAATGGCATGGGACATCCCTTGGGCCAGCTGGGGCCCACTGTCCCGGCTGTGTCCCCATTCAGCTTCCCACGCACCTGGCAGCCCAGGCCAGCATCAGAAGCTGAAAAGTCCTTGATTGTCTAGCAATAACTAAAAACATCAGTATGTTATCAACATTATTCTCACACTAAATCCAAACCACAGTGCTACACCAGCTACTAGAAAGAAAATTAACTCTACCCCTGCTGAAACCAGGACACCCTAAATGCCAAAGGCACCAGAAAAACCTGCATATTTCAACAGCTTGCCTATTCCAGTAGTAGCACTCACCTCTCTGCTACTCAAAACCCCACTCAGTTCAGTGGCAACCGTTTTCCTGAAATAAACAGGCTTTGCATCAGACCATCAGCCAACTTCAGAAAAATGCAGTTACTTAGAAGAACTTAGCTGTACAGAAAAATCAACAAAAATCAGCTCTGTTTTAACCAAAACCAGGACACTCCCCCAGTGTGCGCAGGATCGGACTTCCCGACAATCTCATGCCCTTCAGGATATCCAAGGACAGCACAGTTCAGAGCTTAAGGCAACATAGGTCCCAGCCTCAGAAATCATAAAATACTACGAAGAAAAAAAAGCTCTGCAGCTTCTCCTCCGCACGCCTTCACCCCTATGGGAATGAGGGACTCGGAGCAAGGTGGAGGGACCCCCCGATAGCTCAGATGAGCACCCGTGCCAGGAAGTCCCTTGGTGCAACACCTCCCTCAGCCAGAACGCATCCCACAGGATTCATGTCTGCATCTAGCATAGGGAAAAGTATGCTTCAGGCTCCCGAGTCAGACAAAGTCTGCCTTTATAGACAAAAACAGCATAGTGGCTGGAGGAGAAAAATCCGAAGTGGGATAAACATCTGTAGCAGAAGATATTCTCTTAGGGAGCAGCAGAGAGACAGTGACAGGCAAGGGAGTGATACTGCTGGAATGACTCGCTTTAAGCTGTTGTTTTGGCTTTTTCAAAGCAACCACAAGTCTTCACGTTAGGCACAGACCCCTGTCTCTCTCCCTGGTTACTTCCAGAAATCGGCTATCAACAGTTGACAATCAGAAGAACACCACGAGTGCTGCTGCTGGCTGGTCTCAGTAGGTCTGAGGTTCTTGGTTCGGTTTTTTGCAAGAGAAACAGCTGCTGACCTTCGGCTTTTCTGTGTCCTCATTGTCATGGCACTGAATAGACGTATTTTAGGATGACGGTATCTGTTTACACCAACGGTTACAAAATATCCCCTACAAATCTCAGTGTTAGGTGGAAAAGCAGTGTGCCAGCCAGACGTCACTCCTACTCACGTGGATGCTCTCTAATCATCCCTCTCAATACTTCTGCTAGTTGAGGGTTGAATTTGAGAAAGGAACTGAATTTTAACTCCCTGAATCTGTTTTGGGGCCCCCAAAACTGCCTGCTGCAGCTCAGAATGAAACTCTATGCCAGCCTCAAATGAGTGAGAATTTTCTGTGACTGCGTGCTGTGGTTTCAGCTGGTTTTGCAATTAAGTTTGTGTCCTAGTTTCATTCTGAATTTCAGCCGATGCCATGCTCAGCTCAGACAAATCAGAACCTTAAAACAAAACTCGATCCCATACGAGCCTCTCCTCTGAACTTACTTGCCTTTTTTTTTTTGTTCTCCTCCTGTCCACCTCATTTCAAGTCAAACGCTTCTCTAGTCACTGCCATTTCCTTCATAGCAGAAGTGAAAGAAGCCTCCCAGGGCATTTGGAGGCAGCTGCTAGGCCTTTCCCTCCAAACGCACGTTAATCAGCGGCTTTGCTTTCAGCCCTCATGCATTTCCGAGAATATAAAAGCAAGGAGCTGTGTCCTCCAAGGATGAGCATGTGCTGCTGGGCTCTTTGCAGCCTCTGAGTACCAGGCTCAGTATCCACCAACAAGCCAGCTCGTGTGCAGACACAGATGACTGCTGTCTGTACATTAGAAGGAGGCTTAGATGATATGATGATGTTTTTGTAGCCTGAGAAGCACTTTCTTGCTTTGTTAATAGTCCAGAGCATAAAAAAGCATGAAAGATAAACAAGCATTAAAATGAAGAAGAGTGGTCAAGTGGGTACATCTTTCCACGCATCTGAAGCCAAGAAGCTAAAATTTAGTATAAAGCTGAGAAACCAGAGGTCACAGAAAAGAGGCTGCATGTATGTGTCAAAGTTTTGTAGATGCAGTTATGTACTTTTGTTTCCACAGTCAAACGTGTTGCCTCCATCTGTGTCAACAAGAAGCGGGGAAAGTTAACACTACAGGAAAGATACGGTAAAGAGAGTTGAGCAGGTTTTGGCTACACAGCAAAGAAACTTGATGGGATTAGGGCTTTAACTCCGTTGTGTCCTCATTTTCCAATCCAGATGAAGAAAAAGAATGAATGCCCAACAAAATGGCAAAATGTCCTCCTTCAGAGCACTGTACCAGCTAGGCCAGCAACATGATGTATGAGAACTCAATTTAATTTTAACGCAGTGGGAAATGTGCCCGGAGCTCTAAATAATGCTCTGTGTTGTATGTAATACTACACAGAGCCCCGGTTAGACAGGGTCCTGAGTCAACACAGCTGGAGGGAAAACTTCAGCAGGAGTCCCAGGCTAAGTAGTAAATAAATAAATAAATAAACAAACTTCAGCGCCAGTCAACTATTTATAGGGGTTTTGTTATTATTGTCTAGGTACATTAAAAAACCACCCTAACATCAGCCAGTAACATCCTTAGCTATATTTCCTTTGTGCAACTAGTGACTTCTATGTATTAGCTCTCTACAAAAACACAGATTTCTCATCAGTCTTGTCCTGTCCTGCCCAATATTCTCTAGCACTTCCTTCTTTCCCCCGTAACCTTTCCAGAGGTTCTCCCATATCCAGTTTCAGATGCATCTTATCTGCCAGGTAAGACAGTGAAAATGTTCATTCTG
>Ga0065711_1012013_pt1 | contig 16210 bp, 8 predicted proteins | sample Hoacrofraction12_FD_59098 | JGI IMG/M metagenome (GOLD analysis project Ga0065711, IMG submission 59098) | Hoatzin crop microbial communities from Cojedes, Venezuela - Epithelial fraction 12 v2 (version 2) | ecosystem: Host-associated > Birds > Digestive system > Esophagus > Crop | place...
GGGGGGGGGGTGTGCCAGGAGATAATTGTCATCTTTATTTGTAAGTACAAAAGCATCAAACTACCATTAACAATAATTAAAATTTGATTCTAAAACATCCGTGACAGCACTGGTAAGTAATTTTAGTCCTAGAAAATAATTTATTTGCGTAACATTGCTGCAGGGTTATAATAAAGTAATTAATACACTGGAACAGAATGTAGCAGCTCTTAGCATTACACAATTTATGGCAGCCATAAAAAATAAAGTTAAAACATAAGCAACCCAAAGAGGCAGTGAGAGGAATTACAAGAAGCAATGACTTTATCCATCAAATGCCAGCAAAAGATAAGCTTTATGAGGCCCTGTTGTGACTCAGTGGCATTACTCATGTGAGTAATGGCTTGCTAGTGTGTAGAAAAAATTAAAATATTTTGAAGTTATGGCTCAGTGGTGTATGAATCCTGGCTACTTCTGGAGTACAGGTTCACCAGTAAAGGTGAGCTCGCAAACTACTTGTAACATGTCACATTAAGGAATGTGAAGATTTTCAAGGGCTTCACAAACCGTTACTTACTCTTCGGGCAGGAGGTACGGGTCTAGCACGGAGACAGGTGGAGTGGGTGAGCCCATCTTGCTGAGAGCCATGATGTGTTCAAAAGTGATGTCCGTCTGCGTGCCCACGTCCACCAGCTGCGACTCGTGGGGGGCGGGGAAGGCCTTGGCGCGCGGCGTTCTTCTCAGGACCTGCACCACGATGGGCTCCTTGGCGGTTTTGAAGGCTTCCACTGCCTGCTCGTGGGTTGCCTTCGATAGATCCTTCCCGTTGACCTGTGGGAAGAAGGCGAGCACAGCAGTGAGAGGAACAGTCAGAAAGCGGAGGAGATCGTTGTTGGTGTTGGTTGGTTGGTTTTAATTTAGAAGCCTCAGCTTCCATCTAAAGGTACACACAGCACGTACTAGTAACTACTTCTGCAATGTTACACACCTCACTTTTTCCCCTTTCCCTACAGTAACTTTATAAATCCTGTGCTCTGCTTTTTACTTTGATAGTTAGATATTACTGGGCTCACTCTTTGAGCTAAAGTACAAACCGACATCCCATTTGTTTCTTGCAGATTAGAAATCCCACAGCCCTCATTCAAACAAAACAAGTTATTGATTCTCCTGTAATTTTTCTAGTTTGTTGGGGGTTTTTTTGTTGGGTTTTGTTTTGTTTTGTTTTGTTTTTGTTTTTTTTTTAATCTTTTAACCCTATTACTGAACAGAACTACTGGGACAAGAGCTGAAATTACAAAATTATATATCTGTGTCTGATAAACAATTTTTCAGATGAAACATCATGGTGGTACCCATAGACTGCAATAAAAAAATATCCATTTTATGGATGGAATCTCTATACTGGGATAGGGAATAGAAATAATAAGGAAAAACCAATTATGGGTGTTTTTTCAAAGTAACTTTTTGTCTGTTTAGCTTGGCCATTTCCCATCCCCAGATCTTGCCATCCATCATCTCCTGGTTGAGCAAATATTTATACCAAACAGAACGTCTTTACTAAACCCAACTGAGAGACCCAACCCAGACCTACCAATGCTAGACACGCCAGGCCACAGAAGGTGGGGATCTGAGAAAAAAATTTGAACACAGATCCCTCCTATCCCAAAGGAGTAGCAAAGCTCCTGTTCACAGCAGCAAAAGCGAGATGAGGCATTCAGTTTTAGTACAAGGTTTACAGTTTCAACTCTTTGGCTAGCAGAGGTGTCCCCCCCCCGATCCAGGGAGAGGTCTCGAGCCCTTCCAGCCCGCTCTGGCTTTGTGTTTCGCTCATGCTTGGCTTCCTTCCTCACGTGGTTTCTAATGAATTCTTTCAGAAGTGTCTAAGTCTACCCAGGGGCTGTGAAAGAGATGAGGTCATATTTTTGTCAGAATTTTTATGAAGCTACAAAACCGTAATTCTCATTTCGAGTTTTGGTTTGTTAGAGATTTTCATGGTTCTGTGTGTCTCTGCATGGATTGCAATTTTAAGGGAGCTAAACACAATGAATAGTGTGGAATAAACTAAAATAAGGCAACTGTGGTGAAAAGCCTGAACATGTATCCACTTCCTGCTGTTGCCAGCCCAAAATGGAGATTTCTTTTGAAATTCTGCCTGTTTATTGCGACATCTGTCCATCCAAAAGGTCCATGGGCTCATATGCAAAGAAGTATATTGTAGTGGGAACCACTGGTAACTCCAATCAGTTTTTATCCTCTTTTAACCTGCAAACTCTTGGCATTGCAATACAGATGAAAAGAAACAAAGAGAAGCTGCCCAGAACAATATGTTAGTGGAAGCTGCATAATGATATTAGAATCCTAAAGCATCATGCCATCATATAATTGTTACCAAATTCTTTGGACTGGCTGACACGTAGAGATAAACTGCAATTTCAGATTTGAAGACGCTACTAGCGCTGACAGCGAGGGCCCTGTCGTAGCAGCCCTTCTCATCAAGGGGCATCCTTTGTTTACGTGTTTCCATTGCGAATGATGTCTGACATCGTACCCTTGCCAATCAGACAGCTATTCACTTGATAAACCACATTACCTGTAATCAGAGGTAGGAGTGCATGGTGGAAGCTGATGCCTGCTGCATGGAAGAACAGCATATTTTTTCCAAGGCATAAAAAGAATGAATTGCCTTGATTGGACGTAAATGCGATAATGTCTAGCCTCAGGTATTAGTGGTGGCTACTCTGTCATTTAATCATTTTTGTACATGTCTGAAATGTGTACGAATGTGGTGACTCTGCCACATGAGGTTCTTGAACACGATGGAAAACTCTAAAATATATGTCTGGATTCTGGTATCTGTACTTGTATCAGATAGCACTTAGTTCACACTGTGCTGTGCCATGTTTAGTCCCATTAAAGTAAGCGGGGCAACTGAATGAGTAACATTACTCAGCGCAGTAACTGAATGGAGCCCTTACTTAACGTATTGCCCACAGCAAAAAAGCTGGGTGATAATGAAGAGGGTTAACTGGAGTGCGGAATCGATTGAAAAGGCGAAATTCTTGCTGAATTACCTTGTGCACATAACACTTATTACACTGTCATCTTTGGTTTATCTTAGGGAGGCCACGACTCCAGGTTTTTTGTTAAGCCAGCTGAGAATGGAAGATGTTAGCATTACATTTACATTACACAAACACTTGTATTGACCACAACTGCTCACAGTAATGCATAGCGTGTAAAGTGTGACCTGGTCAAATTAAATATCATTAACTCGCCCAATTGAGCAGATTACTTTAAAACAATTTGTACAGCTGTAAAATTAAGTTCAGCGTAATGTTTTCTCTGGAAAAAAGAAATGCTGATTATGGTTCGAGTTTTATTATTTGCTGCAAATTAAGTGTTGCACATTTTACTGTGTGCATCCTAATTTTTTTTTTTGGTACAGCTAAATCCAACAAGTAATCAAAATAAAAGAATCTCAACTGAAGAAAGTGTAGTGTTTTTCAGAAATGGTCTAAGCTCGTGAGCAGGAAACTTTTCAGGTGAGCTGCTTCCCACGTCTTTATGCTAAAAACTGGTAAAAACATGCAAAGGATAGCTCTCCAGTTTATTCCCCAATATTGTAATAAATTTGGATTACATACGGTTTAGCACAAGCCTGAATTTTAGTCGAGGTACTTTAGGACACTTTATCTCTGCACATCCCTGGACTGACATCCTCTCTGTGCTTTCATATGTAATTGATATATAAATAATTGTAACTTCAAAGTCAGGCTGATATCATGCAGGGAACAGGCGGTAGCTGGGCTGTCTCATAAATTGTTACCACAGGCGCTATTTCCATGTAGTATCCTGATGGGGTTTTCTACAAACTGGTAACGCAGGAGAAAAGAGAAGTGCTGCATAGCAAGGCAGAATGACACGAGACCAGACCTCTGGGTGAAGAGTCAGCCAAATTGTAAGCTAAAACCTCTCCTCCTGCAAAGGGGACCTTCTGGGGAAGAGGTTTGTGATTTCCCGGCGTTCGGCTTTTGGTTGAGACTCCGCGTTTCGGAGGCCTGCCTGCTGCTGCGTGTCCTCTCCGGTGGCAGCAGCCGCAGCAGAACCGATGCCTGCGGGTTCTCCCATTCCTCAGCGGCTTCGCTGCGGATCCCGGGCGGTGCGTTGGATTCTGGGGGAGTACGTGCTCCTCTTGGTCTGCTTCCCTGGCCACGGGGATAGCCCCGATGGAGGGGCTGGAGAAAACCTGGGGGCAGGGACGTTAAAAACGCCCTAAATGATGGCATCCAGGCTGCTCTGCTAGAACCCTTCATCTCGTATCGCTGGCTCCAGGTCAGAATTGAGTATTTCACTGGGTGTTTGTATTCAACGGTCTCCGCTTGGGCATTTCAGAATACTAGGACTCTGCAGAGCACCGTAAATAAATAACTCTAAAGCGGGATTTATATTTGATGTATGTACAATTTTATATCATGGGTTTGATAAGATGGCAATGAGTATAGTAAAATGAACGCATAACTCACTGTACTGTGATTATTATGGGTTTCTTAGCCCACTGCTAAAATATGGTTGGGGATTTTGTCTTTTAAAAGTTAATAATTCTGTGAAAGACGGCAGCACCCACATCATATCAGGCAAACAATTCTCTGGTCAGTAGCCATTCACACGATGAATGGTTTCAGGGTCAGTCTGTGGATCTCTTACAAGAGACCTATTCCTAAACTCAGCCTGGGTGGAATCCTTTTGGCTCTGCAGGTCTCTCTTTTCATCAGCAGTCTTGGCCAACGTGGTGGACTGCTGACCTGTTAGATGTGTTGAGAACTGCGCTAACGAAGTAAGAGTTAGTGGGTTGCACAGAGCTATCACTGTCAAGCATTTAGATTCTCAATGGGGAATTATGGAAGAATATGCAATGATGCAAAACTATGCTTTAAAGTGATTTATATCGGGGAAATAACACTGTCTAAACCTGGCCTCTTAAAAACCTGCGGTAACTGCCAATTTATGTAGTAAACACCAAGCAGTCAATAGTTTGTATTTACTCTTTTTTCTTTAGTATTTCCCATCCCAGCACATCAATAATACTGTTTTCTGTTGAAGGGACATGAGGATGGGAATGCTAAAATATGTGGATAATAAAAACTAGTAATTCTCAAGTCTGCTTATGGATAATAGAGCTAAATTGCTTTTTTTTTTGTCTAGAAAAAGTAGCAGGTATTGGTATTTTATTTTTAGTAGCACAAAAGTGATGTAGAAGAAAAATATATGGGGATGATCTCAATGGCCTTGTTTCTGGTGTCCATGTAGAATTAGTACTTGTGGCTAATCTCAAGCCCTTCTAAAACTTTAGAAAATAGATGATATTAAGATTTTTAGTTTCTATCTGGAAAATTTGTCACAATTGACAAACAATTACTCATAGTGCTTAAAAGCCAATAAATATATCTGTACAGTTTCACTTTGTTAAAAAAAAGTGGCTCTATAATCACAGATTTTATTCAAAATGCTGCTGAATTGTACTCAGCAAAATTCTTCCTTATAAATAGTTACATCTGAAATAGCACAGAAGAAAAAAAATCCATGCATATGAATGCTTCGGAAGACTGCCAAAAACTACAAATATGCATAATTTCTTAAGAACCTTACATGCCATGTGACGGAGACAAAGGAATCTTTCATGGCAAAAAAGATGGATAAATTAACTTGTCTGAAATGTTGAAATGCTTAGCTTTTGGACCTTTTTTGCATTGGAAATATATTGAATATGGAGAAAGCTGTAGTTAAACTGAAGTATGTAGTTAAACTGAGCTGAATGGGCCTTGATGAAATTTGTGGTGGAGCCAGATAGTAGGCTTAGAAGCTGCATGAGACACAGAGATAAATATTCTGAACTAAGACCATACAATAAATAAGGAAGGGATGCTTGATTTTTTAAAATACAAATTATGTAATCTTTATGAAATAGAATAATATTAATAGTATTTTAAATAATAGCCCAACAGCAAAGCAAGGTGTCGTGAAGCCGAGTGTGCTGTCAGCATTCAGTTGGCACGGCCAAACTCTGATAATGGAATGAAAAATGCTGTCATGGTCAGTTAGGGTAAAACATGGTATATATTTGTAATTAAGAAAAAGAGAGATGATGCAGCAAGGTATAACAGGGGAGGCCGTGACACAAATCCAAACAGAGTGTCCCACCAAACAAATAAATGGAAACGATGTCTTAAACTCTCATTTCAGTCATGGGGCTTTCATTATTTATTCCTATTTCCAAGAAGCAAATGGTGAGAAAAATAAACAGGAATTAAGCAAAAAAAAAAGAGATGACAATATGCTGTATCTGGCCGAAACTTCCAAGAGCCGTGAAAAAGCCTGGAAAAGTTTGAGTGCTACCTTGGAGATCAAAGAGTAAAAACGTGCAGTAGGATCTTGCTGGGTGTAGCGTTGGTAAGACCCACGTCTTGAGTCTGTTTTCAAATCTCTTTTGCGTTGGTAGCTATTTATTAAGTAGCTTCTCAGCTGCAACATGTTATGAACCTGCAACATCTTATGTTGGATGTGTATTAATTACAGAGCGTAGGATGCTACAGTACGCATGGCCACCAGAGAGGGAGAAAGAACAGATCGGTGATAGGCGAATCAACAAGGAGAAAAGAAAGAAATCAGGAAAAAATCTCATGTCTTTTTAGGCTTATGAAGACCTAGCTAGGACATGGCTTTCCATATAATTTGATGGTGTTGTATGTAAGGTAATGGATACACAACGGCTTCTCTCTCTGTCAGAGCTGTCCTGCTGAAACCTCCTCCTTCCTTTATCAATTCTGGATATATGTCATAGTGAAATACCTTTCGTGAGGACAGATTGTCTCAAGTTGTTTTACACCACACGTACGTGCTTTAACAATTATTCTGTTGAGAGATTTGGTATCCTCCACCAACTCCTGAGCCAACTGCCTTTAGATGCTAATTTAAGGCCAAACTTTCCGGGGATCAGAATGGGCGCAGGGTGTGGAGGCTGGGAGCCCTCCAGGACAAGGCTTGACCTCCTGGGCGACTCTGTGGGCATTTGCAGCCGTGACTGAGATGACAGAATTGTGCTCTGTTGCTAGAAAACACATGCTTATTCTTGTTTGAGGGACGAGGAAGATATTTTGACAAGGTAGTACGCAGTTGTGCTATTACGTGAATGTCATTTTTTCAATAGCTGCTGTTTAATTATTTAGCATGGTAAGCGATTTACATGTTTTATTTTTCTGGGTGGGTAGAGAAGCCTAATTGATTGCCACTTTGTTGACCTTGGATGTAAATTGGGGGCTTTCAGGTATGTCAAAACGTGCCACTTGTTTACACAGACAAAATTTCCTCCTGGTTACCACCAATTCTTATTTTCTTTTCCTTCTGATACAATGCTTATGGAAAACCCGGTATTTGTTCTCTCTTTTCCTGCAATAGCAGAATTAACACACCTGGGTTATTTACACAAGAGAGATGCTCCTCAGACGCATTCCGGGTTTCCCACGGGCAGCCCTGGGAGCCCTGCAGACCCGGAGAGGCGAGGGCAGCAGGACGGGGCCGTGCTGGGACAAGCTTGGCAGAAGAGCATGAGGCAGGACACTCTGTGAACGTAGGTGAGGAGTTTTGCATTCAAGCCCGTGCAAACATCATTTGCCAAGAGTACAGATGAGTAAGTCTGGACATTGGCAGTAGTGGTTAACTGAAAGGTTGTGAAAGCCAGAAAATTCCTTCACATAGGAGTTATAATTGTATTGTATTATATTTTTGCTTAAATAACATGTAACATTGTTTACTGGATGATGATATACAACAACTACTAAAAAGGTTTCCATAAAAGAAAATTATTTTTCCAGCCATCAAGTTAGACTGATATATATGGGTTTAATGTCATGAATGGTAAACATTTGTATGTGTTCTGCGGCTTGTTGGTTCTTCTGTGCTTCCCAAATGTCAGAGAGAGAAAACTTTTTTGCTTAAGAATGAGTAAGCAGCTTTTCTTTGTAGAAATTCATGCAAATCCTTGGGAAGTGCAGTATAAAAATGCTAGTTCTGTTAGACTACAGACGTCTGTGCTCCATTTAAAACGCCTTTCTGGTCTGATTCACTTCTTTAGCAAGTTCTTAAGAAGGCTGCATATTAAGAAAAAGCAGCAGAACTTTAAAGATTTTTATAGAAACTAGAGCAGCAGAAAGCCTATTTTCTAAAACCCCTTTTCCTCAGGAACTGGAGAAAGAAGGTTCAAAATATAGGTTAATTCTTCTTGCGTCTCCATCTAATCCCTCTTTTATTTTCCTCATATGGACAGTCTCTCTCTTTTTCAAAAAAGCAGAATGATATTGTTTAGTAATAGACTGTTTCCATGTGTGTGCATTTCCCTTCTGCCTTGTGAGCCATCCATGACAAAATAGTTAAGACCAATGAAAAATTCTTTACTTAAGAGTACAGAATACATTTGTTCTCTAAACCGTTAACTTCCAAATGGAAAATCTTGGGAGAAAGACCCTTGAGATAAAGGAATTCTTATTCTGCTAGTAATTGGCACGTTTACATATGAACACTGCAGCACCAGTACTGTATCTAGCATACTAAAATGTGCCTGCTTTTGGTTGGGTTCTCAGGCTCTGCTCCTATGTCTCCCAACTCAGAAGCAAAGAGGAATTTCAGCAGTCGCTTCAATGAAAACAGGCTTAGAGTAATGCTGGGGCTTCCGAGGCTCTTCCACCTTCTCTATAAGCAAAGTTTACTTGGAGCCCTTTCTTCTTAAATATGTGTTCATCACATGATATGACTTTATATCAGGGCAGAAATATGTTTTCATATTTTGTCAGCATTTAAAAAGTGATCTTTCGTGTATCTGTTCACGGCTTAATAACCCTGGCCCATGTAAGACACAGAAAGACGTTTGCAGGCCCTCCCTTTTTAATGACCCTTTCTGCCGTTTCAGTAGCAGGACCCAGAGGGACCCAATCAATTATATTGCCGAGTGAGGTACAAATGGCAGCCATAAATAATCATGAATCACTAATGAGCAGAATTCAGCAGGCGCAGTTACCCACTTTCTCGTGTTCTCTGGGTTTGCCCCCGTTCAGCGCTGTGCCTCTGGCGTGGCACCGTGGGCTGCTTCTGCTGTAACGTGCCATCAGATGCTCTTCCCAAGAGGCAAAGCCTATGTCTGTGTATCCGTCTAGTACAGCAAACTATGGCTTTTTTATGAATGAGAACTCTTTAAAAAGCTGTGTATTTCTATATTTGTGTTTAAAACAACACACAATGATAGTAAATAGCATAAAAAGATCAATCTGTTTAGTTGAGGGTTTAATGTTGCGTGGATGGCAGAGGGGTGGGAGAGAGATGATCTTTAAGGTCCTTTCCAACTCAAAACATTCTATGATCTAAGCTAAATTGGAGTGACATAAGAAACCAACTATGCCCTTCCACCACCTGCAGCTCAAACAGTTGACAGTGTAGCAATATTTACAACATACTTCAATTAAAATTGGAGTAGAACAAGTTGGTATATATATCATGTTAAAATGATACCAATATTATTTTAGTAGCATATCAGACTATGCAAACAGAGAACTAAAGACAGTGCCTCCTCTGGAGAGCCTGCTCCAAGCAAAGAGACAAAAGGAATATCGTACAGTGAGAAGAGGAAACCCAGAACAGGTTAGCGATCTATCGGAGGTCACATAGAGCACACCACACCTGAAACCCAAACACCGGTCTCCAAGACACTGTGTTTAAGACCGTTCTAACTCACAACATTCCTATTTCTGCGCTGCTGCTCATCATTTGTAGCTTTTGAGTGCATCCTCCCGCTCCCCTCCCTTCTTCCACGAATGTCTCGGTGATGTAAGACACGGAAAGAGAAATTGTGGGTAGCTCTGAAGAGATCTGTGCTGAAGAGGGTTACTGAAGCAGTGACAGATCCAAGCAGGTTTGTTAATAAGAGGCCCTGCTCCTTCAGTGGATACCTGGTATCTGCAGAGTAGGCTTTGTGATCTTGGGCCATCTGCTTCCAGAAGTAGAGCAGTGTTCTCAGCTGAAGAACACAAACCTCAGAAGGTGTTGTGTAGGTAGAAGTTCCACCACCACCACTCCGCCCCTCCAGTCCATGGTGCTTGACCATGGCCTTGAACTGTGTCAAAGTGTTCTATTGATAAAAACACCTTCATTTTCCTTTTTCTTTGGCTAGAATTTATGGCAGTTACACAGATACTGCCCGGTCAGGTACAAGAGCTTCTGTTGCATGCTGCAAGCAACTCTGCCAAATTAAAAAAGGCTGATCTTGCAACGTATGAACATTCACTTTCTCTAAAAGTCACTCAGTGTAAATGCACATGATTCATGAAGATGCGTAAACCAAATATGGTTTTAGTCTGATTGTACAATTACTCTTTCTGTGAAGCATTTTATTTCTCAAAGAGATTGATGATAGTGTTTGAAAAATGGAGTGCTACTGAACAAAGCTAAGGTGGTGTCTCAGTGTAAAGCCAGAAGTTTCAGCATTTAGAAATGAAATAAAGAAGAGCCCAGTTCCTGTGGCAGTGGACAATGTGTCCGGTCACCTACAACACCTCCACAATTATCACGGGATTGACACGAGGAAGATAACGCTGTGATGCTGCTTACCATTTTTCTTTTAGATGGCAGCCTCTGGCCTTTTGCCTGAAGTTGTACTGTATTAATAGGAAGGCTTCCTTCACTAGTCACTGTTTAAAGTACTGAATGTTGTAGTCTTGTTTAAAATTCGTGTATAATTTGTGTTATTTGTTTGGTCACCCTCCTGTCAAATCGTTAACTGGCTACCGGGTTCAGGGGGGGCTGGCTGGATCTGCGTCCATTTACCCACCAAGTCTCTGAAAGGAACAATCCCAGAGTACGTGTAAATGTAGAGTTGTCCTGTCCTAGTGAAAGTGAAGCCTGACCTTCTGTTTTGTTATTAATGAACACAACAAAACACATTTATTAAATCTGCACTTTTTCATTACTCCATGTGTTGCCTTTTGCCCAGCCCCTGCCTGACATGTGACGGTAAAGCACCGAGTGATCGTCCCTAGTGCCTTCTCCCTTGTGACTTCTTGCCACCTGCTTTATAGCGTTAAACAGATGTATAAGTGTAAAGCAGTACAAAACTCATCTTTTCAATCATTTATCACTTTAAAAAAATCCAGATAAAGCTATGCCATGGTGAAGCATTTTATCTGCTCCCTTAAAGAAGAAAAGCACCGTTATTTTAGGAAGATTATGAAGCAGTAAGATATTTCAGCTGCGCAGTGGGTCAAATTACCCATATATATCACAGGTGGCCATGAGGCGTTGTGTTTATTTCACATCACATCTCGTTTATGTCCCCCTTAATGACCAAAATACTACTCTGACACGCAGTAAAGAGTATCTTCCGAAGAAATCCTAACAGAGGCATTGCATTATTCATCGTCAAGTGAAGAGGAAAATTTCAATTGCCAGTTTCTGGCGAATGTCTAATTAAGAAAGGGGACTTCTGAGCCACAGACAGGCGCCACAATCATTAAAGGGCAGTTTGCTGCAGATTATGAGTCTCCAGGCTGTCAGGCAGAGTTTTGCTACAGCTGAACTAAATCAGCGGTAGAAAACCCTACCTAGAACAAAGGCCTTGGAGCTAACCTCTTGTTTAAGCAAACACATCCCTACTTTGAAGCAAGTGTGACAGATTCACAAATGTTATTGAGGTCAAGTTTAACAGTAGTGAAGTGATGGAATATAACCTCAACGCTATTCTTAATTTCAGCTGCAGCACAGACAGCGTACCTACAGAGTCCTTCACGTAGACCAGTTTACTGTTATTGGCACAACCAGTTCGGTCTTAACATGGAAAACTTCTGCAGTGTAGGCAAACTACATTGGACAAACTAATTCTCTGGCTGCGCAATTAAATTTGAGGGTTTGAAAAGCATCCGAACAGAGGCAATTATTTTTGTTTCCTATATCTTACAGTTTTGATTAGAAATTTTTTTTGAGCTAAAGGTTTGTTTTGGCAAGCTTCGTTCTGGCCCTGATTTAGTAGAGCATCATTGCTCAGCAGGTTTAAGTCTAGTTAGACTGTTTCCTTGAATCAGGCTTTCCTAATGACTGATTACTTTAGTCTAATTTGTGCAAGTTTAAACACGTGAATGGAATTCTAATGGCGAAGGGAACCGTGATCAGCTCAGCGCAACTGGTTTGTGTGTGCGTTCTGCTGAAGGAAGTCTCCTCGCAAGTGATGCCGCTGGAAGCTGCCGATGAAATATAGTGTCGGTTAGTTCCCTGTCTTCTCATTAGCACAGCAATTTGTATGCTGACCTTGGTGCTCAGATAACCTTGGCCGCATCTTATCTTAGTCTAGTTTAAAAGACAAATCCAGTTTGGCTGCTGTTGTTTGTACCAGCGCTGTCATTTTTACTTGTCTCAGAGACAGGCCAGGCCAAAAGCATGCGAATGGGGCTTTTGAGTTACTCAACCCCTAAAAGGTCGTTACATCAACTGTTTATTTTTATATGAACTTCAGTATTTGTGAAAGGTGCCAGCTCAACAATCGCGGAGGCAGAAATCTTCTGGCCTCGGGTCATCTGAGGCAAGGGCAATAGCAATGTGAGCTTGTTTCCTGTCAGCGTTTCTATCCCGATTCTGGAGGGACAGCCTGGAGGAAGGCCTTGGTCTCCATACTCATGCGTCGCATCAGTTCTCAGCTAGAAGTGCCAGTTTTGATGGGGTTTTTTTATGGTGTCTGCCCACCATGGGAACTGGATGAACTTTCATCATCTTGACTCCCAGGGAACAGCTCTGAGCGTTGTCCATCCAGTTCCGAGTCATATGAGATTTAAAAGTCTATGTTCTCACCCTTGGAAATATTAAGTGTCTACTTAGGACAGGATTTTGCTGTGTGCTTACCTCCCAAACTGTGAGTAAACATGTGCTTAGAGAGAAACAGGTACTCAGAAAGTTTCTTAAATTGAGGCCCTAATCTTTTTGTCCCTATATTACAAACTCCAAAGCTCTATCTCAGATGACTCATTCTTTAAGTTTCCTTCAATGGAGATTACTTTCTGGTCCCCCAGGAACTGTCCTGCAAAGGGAGAAGCCTTTATTTCTATTATTGTTTGTATAGAAGTGGATGTCACTGAGAAAAGCAAACTGGAAAACTGGTCTAAAACACCCTCCAGTTTTCTGGTTTTCCTTCTTCCCCCTTCTCCCTCCATTTTCACAACCTTAAAAATCTTCTGAAGAAAATTTCCTTTTAACTAGAAGCCCAAAATCTAATAGCATATGATTACTGCGTTTCATAAGCTGTATGCAACTGGGAAGTAAACCTCAGGATACATTTAAGATATTATATGCATCACGTTGCTGCCAGGAGCACGCTTATTGTCAGTGACTCTGTTCCGCATCAAGATTCCAAGCTGCTGTAGTCCCCTTTGTATTTGTAATACAAAGCATTGATATGCACAGCTACTATAGGCTTTAATGATGAGGTGTCTTAATTTGGTTTTTATTATGTGATTAAAGGTACAATAAGGTATGTGTTCAACAAGAGGGAAGACCATTGTTCTGCATCATTAAGCTCACAGCGGCCCAAAAAGAAATTGTAGGCAATGTGCCAAAGCCCTTAATGAAGAGGATCTCTTTGAATTATCTATGGATGAGGAAGGGATAAAGCCTGAGCCCTGGTAGATTTGATCCTCTTTGTGCTCTCTGTTATGAGGACTTACGGAGCCAGACCTACCGGACCTTCTGGAATTGTAATTTATTGAAGCATTAATTTCCCAGCCACACTAAAGCTCTGGGCCAAATAGAGAAAGTGCAGTTATGCACTATTATTAATTCTTGCAAGTGTTTTCTGAATTCCTGCATCTCAGAGTCATGAACTTTTACAAAATAAGGCTAAGAGGATTTATTTGTAACAATGCTCAATATTTCCTAAAACCATGTTATGCAAATTTTGTCATACTGGGACTTTAAAAAAAGCTCCTTTTAGTTTTCTCAGAAATGGCATGTCATCACATGATATTAGGGTTACATGGCTGATATGAAATAAAACCACTATGAGAGGTATTTGTAACTGTTAGCATATTTTGAAACTTTTTAATATCCTGTTATTTTAAATGAAAATGATTCTTCATCTCCCTCACCGTTAAATTTTAACTGATTGCTCTTAATTTACATGAGGATGCATTTTTATACTTGTAGTGACATTTAGTTATCTGGATGTACTCCCTAAGCTATAGAATTCCCTCCCACCCATCTTGTGAAACAGAGAAATCAAAGTAGTATCCTGTTAAAATAATTTTGCATGGTAATTTCTATTCTGGAGTAATCAGGGATTATAGTCTTAAATAATTCAGGTTTTACTATGTTAGAAATCCCAGTTTTATAGGATTACGTGCACCTCTCACTTCTGTGGAAGCTTGAGGATATTCCAGCCGTGTTTCCCACGGGATTTCCATGCTTGAAGTTAATCAGGGGTGCTGGGCACTGTGCTCCACATGTTGCTGAAACAAGGCTGTAGCACGCTGCAGGCTGATTTCCAGATCCAAACCACTGCCAGAGCTGCACCTGCAGCCAGCACGGGATGGTTCTGTCACCTCGGGCAGCAGCGGGGCTGTTCCCGTGCCTGATACCAAGGATGTGTATTTAAAGGATGTTGTCCTGCATCTGTCAGGAGATGTCAGTAACTTGCAAAGGTGCTCTGCCACCTTCATTTCACAGCAAGAAACGCGCACGCTTCCAGAACGATCAAAATATGGATAATTCGTTGCTGGGTCAGTTTGTTCTGGTGGTTGTGCTTCTGACTGATTCACTGATAGTCCTCAAACCCAGGCTGCGTGAAGACTTGGCAACCTCAGGGGAGGAGTAACTGTTGCCCCCGCCCCTGCTCCGTCTGAACGGAGGAGTCACACCAACAGTGCCTGGCACCAGGTCTGCTTGTCGCAGGCAGCCCCTGAAACCAGTTCTCAGCGCAGAATAACGTCCGAGAAACGCGAGTACCCTGCTCTAAAATTCCTCCCGGCATCGCATGCGCACAGCAGCTTCGCAAGTGGAAGTGAGTTAGTATAAATAGAAATGACAGTAAGCGTGTCTTCCTATTTGCTCTCACAAGTTTTTTTTTTTTCCTTTCACAAAGCGTCACCGTCCTCTGGGTGAGCGAGCGAGAATTAGATCAAAACTCCGTGTTTAAAATTTAATCACTTCCCTGCTAGCGTAACAGACCGCATGTTTTATTCGCTCTGTTGTCAGCGAGAGCAGCATCGGGGCAGATGCAGGTGGTATTGCAGGGAGGACCCGGGGTTTCTTTGGCTCCCGTGTGCTGCTGAGCAATTCCCTCTGCCGGCGAACGCGGCAGCGCTGGGCGACGTCACCCAGCCCCACGCTCCTGGGGCGGGGGTACCGTCACCGATTCGGGGACGGCCAGGGGTAGGGTACAGCCTGGAGGACCTGGGTAGTTTCTGTTTGTCTGGAGTGTTGGTACAGACAGCTCTGCCTTTTCAGAGGTTAACCATGAGCTATCTGCCTACGATTACTTCAACAGAGCTCAGTAGGAGTGCATCCCTCAACCCCTGCCCGTCGCTTTGCACCGTTCCATCGCGCTGTTCTGGTCCAAATCGTGCCTCAGGTGTGACAGGGTGAGACATGTCAGAGAGGGAGATAACGCAGGCAGAAGAAACATAGAAAACAACATTTCTGTAACAGAAGTTAGCGTATTATCACCTCTTTAGAAAACTTACCAGATGCTTAATAGGAATAATTCGACATATAAAGATCTGTAGAGTCCTAGTTCTAATCTGCTGTCAAACACAACTATTTGTTAGCTGGCATTTCTACACACAGAGGTGCAAAAGCTACAACAACTAGCCACCAACTTACAGGAGCAGGCACTCAGAGAGCAGCCTGAGCACTGAACGGATGCACTGCTCAGGAAGAAGTGCCTGTATGTCCTTGTAAACAGATGCAAAACCTTCCTTACGCGTCTTTCCTAACTTGTGCAAAGAGCGTGTGACCCATGGTCCTTGTCAAGCAATCTGACCTAATACACACTGCAGAAATTAACCACAGAGTCCTATTCTGTGATGCAAAGTTTTGTAGAAAGTTTGATGTGTAACCAACAGCACACCTTTAAATATTTGACGTTCTGCAAGGGTGAATGGGAAGGTACATTGTAAAAACAGGATCGTTATCCCACATACATATCAGATAACGC
>Ga0065711_1041361_pt1 | contig 16210 bp, 25 predicted proteins | sample Hoacrofraction12_FD_59098 | JGI IMG/M metagenome (GOLD analysis project Ga0065711, IMG submission 59098) | Hoatzin crop microbial communities from Cojedes, Venezuela - Epithelial fraction 12 v2 (version 2) | ecosystem: Host-associated > Birds > Digestive system > Esophagus > Crop | place...
GGAGATATTCCAGACCCGCCTGGACAAGATCCTGTGCAGCCTGCTGTAGGTGACCCTGCTTCGGCAGGGGGGTTGGACTAGATGACCCACGGCGGTCCCTTCCAACCCCTACTATTCTGTGATTCTGTGATTCTGTGAACCTGTGGCCCTGGTGCTCAGGATCTCGGCCAGGGTGCTGCGTGGCGCGAGACGCATCCCGTAGGTCTTCTTGCTTGCCAAGGAGTCGGCAAAGTTAAGGCATCTTGCCATGAAGATGCTACTTTTTGATGTGATTTCCCTTGACTGCTTTGTGGATTTGGGCTTTAGGGTTGTCTGTAGCTTGGCTGTTTGCAACCTCCATGTCCTTCGGCTGGATTTTATGTAGCCCGTGGTTATCAGCGAGCTTTTAACGGCGCCTGAGCTGCATCACACCACAGCAAGCGGTTTGTGAAAGGCCTCCTGGATTTATATGCTCTTTCTAGGAGATTGATGGACCGAGGTGCTTGTGAAACCTTTTATGACGCTCCTTTGCCTGCTCTAATGTGCTGGTCAAGGAGTGCTACTATTAGCGGTGGCCATTTGTGCACTGCTCGGATTTGGGTGTGAATTTCACTTGGTCGAAGGAGGAAAATGTGTCTGCCTTGCTGTCATTGTGGCTTTGGTCCTCTTGCTTCTGGTCTTCCTACGTGAATTTCTTTTAGTGGGAGCAGACCAGAAAATGAATGTGGGGGTAGTTGGTTGAGAGCGGCTGGGGACTGGCAGCTGGAGGAGCCTGGTGTAGATAGACATCGTGAGCTGAGGGGGTTTCAGGGCCTTGACGAGCTGCCTTCTGCAAGAAGGTTGAGTGCAGGGCTGGGACCTTGCTGGGAAGCCATGTACTGGGGAAGAGTTGATGGCCTCCAGCCCAGAAAGCAAAAAGATCACATGCACGTCTCTGAAGGGGGGCACTGGAGAGCTGAGCTGCACCGATGGTTGAGAAGGTCCCCAGGAAAGGGGCCTGCTGTGTCTCCCGTGGCGGGAAAGGATCCTTTTTCTGCTTCAGTAGAGTTGCCTGGTTATTTTGTTGGGTTTGGGGGAAAGAAAATAAATAAAAGCAAGACTTGGCCCCATGGTGGTTCTTCCACTTGGCATCTTGGCTTGAAGGACACGTGGGTGGTGTTGGCGTTGCAGGGGATTCTGGAGCTAGAGCAGCAATGTAAGAAGCCAACCACGCATCAGCAATGTTGGCCATGTTGACAGGAAGATGAGCATGGCTTGGGGGGTGCTTAATGTGAGATCTGGGTTGCAGTGGGAAGCCAGCTGTTGTTGTCAGAGCTTTCCTGCTTGGACAGCACTGCCAGAGGAGAGGATGACTCCGGTGACCAGGAGCAGCCTCTGCACAGCAGCAGCAGTGCTGAAGAAAGGACGAAAGGCTGGGTTGGTCAATGCGAAGGATGCTTGCAGACATCTATGGTCGTGCTCCATGTTACCAACCATCTCTGGTCTTCCTTGACCTGGACCCATCTCTAGTACTTACCCACACGGGATCTTTCCCCTTTTCACCACCGACTGAGCCACTTCATGTTTTAATTCAATAGAGCAGGTGAGCCTGGTGCAGCCACTTTGTGGGGCATCGCTTGTTGGCAGTAGGTGAACCGAGACCCCAACAACACGTCCTCAGTCAACTGGTGGAACCGATGCACAGAGATCCCAGCTTGGATTTCTGCTTTGCCATGTCTCTCGCTCACGTCAACTGTCCCCTTTCATCGCTGCTCTTTGCTACCTCTCTCCTACCGGAGACAGCTTTTTTTTCCCGCTTCCTAGAGCAGATCTGATAGTCTTGTAAGCGGTTGGAGCAGGTGACTTGGTGCCAGCACGTCTGTCTTGAATACTATTCCTGGCTTTATTGAAGACGTGGTAATATGCAAGACTGTGCCTTTGCGGCGTCTGCCTCCTCTTGATCTCGAAACGCTGCAAGCGCTGAGATAAGACTCGTTGTGTTCAAGCATGGATTTTATTCCCCTCTCTGCCGGAGAGCGGTGGCCCGGGGAGAGAAAGCGACTCGTTGGAGGTCATGCTGGGTAATATTTGAATTTCTCCAGCAGTATGGCTGGGGTTGATATGCATACGACTGTCTGGATCACCCGGGAGCAGCGTTTGGTTCAGTCCCTCATGGCTGATTTGGTGGCAGGTTGTACCTGCAGCCTTCCCGAATGGGCTGTTGCACCCCGCTATACCCGTTACCGCAGCTGGGTCTGCTTTCAGCAGTGCTGGCGGCAGGGCCATGAGCTTCCTGCAGAGGTTCTCATCCAGGCTTTGGCTTTTGTGACGTGCTCATGTGCGGCCAGGGCAGATTTCCACAGCTGCCTCCCCAGGATGCCCAGATAAGGATGAGTCTGGGTTTGAAAAGTTCCTGCCGACCCCAGCCGGCATGCCGCGTCGTGCTGGCCGTTTGGCCACCATCTTCTCCTGCCATTCTGCAGGGACTTGCCGGCCAGGCAAGGGGTTTGCACGGGTGGAGGCAAAGTCCCTCCATGCAGGGGACAGCTGGACCTTGGACCTGGGACACGGGTGCTTGGCATGGCTGGGAGAGGATGCGCAAGCAACCTTCAGTAGGCAGAGCCTTCCTGTCACACTGTGCCGTCAATGGCCTTGTGACTGGGAAATGCTGCAAATCTCAAGCGGGTGTCTGGAAGGGTGAGAGCAGATGGTGAGGAGCACCGGGGACAAGCTGCCAAGGAGCATCAATGGGAACTGGCCTCCCCTGGTGTGGTTTCGAGGAGATGGTGAGAGTCCTGGGTGGCAGAACCAGTCCGGACCATCTGGGTGTGAACTTGCTATCTCCTTCCAGCCTGCCATGCAGCCTGGGGCTCGCTTTACCTGCCAGCTCCCAAGGACAAGCTACATCATCCGAGGAGGGAAATGGGGACCGCTGCTCCTTAAAAGTCCTTAGTTCCCATCCAGATTGCCTGGCACTTCTGGTGGTGGCACTGGCCATGAGGTCCCACGCTCGCTTTTCTTCTCTGCAGAGCGAATTTGGGGAGTGCAATGCTGAGCTTGCTCTGCTCTGCGGCGTGTGGAAGCATAAATCCTTCCTCGCTGTGGCATTTACTGCTTCTTGCTAGAGGGGGCTGTCGGAAACGACGATACTCCTTTTTTCTTGGACCAGCTGCCTTGAAGTCCAGTGGGCTCAGATTTGCCATCTAAGAAACTCGGTGTCCTCCCTGAGCGTGTTCCTGCGGTCCATAGAAATAACTGGATTCATTTATTTAAGCTGGCATCTGTCCAGGGAAGGGAAACTTTATTCTAAAACAGATTTCTTTTTTTACATCTTGATGTCAGCAACCTCAACCTCCAGCTAGCAAGAGGGAATAGCAACAGGCAACAGCGTTGGGACTGGTGCCTCAGACCACACTCCTGACTCTTATCGTTGGACCTAGCGCTTCTGCCACCATTATTTCCCTGCATGCAGGGTTTTGTTGGAAGCTCTTGTTGGCTACTGTCTTGCTGAGGTGCAGAAAAATCTGTCCAGCAAACAGTCAGGGTTCATTAACATCTGTGCTATTCGGGGAGGAGGTCTTCTGGAGCCTCCTTCACGCTGCCTGGGGTTCTGTGCCTCCAGTGTGCCAGGATGTTGTTGCTGGGGGATGTGACCGGAGCTTATTGAGCAATGCTTGCAAGTAGACTGAAGACTGAATCGTAGGCATGGTGAGCACGGGTGCCAACAAAGAAATTTGTCTTCTGGCTCTCCATACCCAGCTTTGGGGGTTCAGGTTGGAGAAGACTTCGGTTTCTCTTTGAAATCCTTGCTGAGGTCACCGGTGGTGGGGGAGAGGCACCTTGGGTGCTGTGGTTTTGAGGTTTGGAGATGCCCACCAAAGATGCTCATCAACTGGATGGATCTGCTCCCTGGTTATCTCTCTTCAAGGAGTTGGAAGCTCATGTTCCCAGGTCCTACTCTGAAAAAGCAAAACTGTTGAGGATGTGGTGGCTGAGCAGGACCAGAGTGTTTGCTCCCAAACGGTGGGCTGAGCCATGCAGTGATGTGGGATGCGTTGGCTGCAGTCTCGAGCGGTGCTCCTGTGATGGAGAAGTTTTGGTCCATGTTTTGTCTCCTGGCACATGGCAGCTAAGCATTTGTGACCAGTGATGAGGCTCCCCCTTGGCTTTCATTTTCTGGCTGCGTTTGCAGGAGTTGAAGGACCCTTCTAGATGAGAAACATGGGCCATGGCGCAGTGTAGCTCGTTAATGTGGGAATACACTGGAAGCCTAGCACTGTCTCGGATGCATCTGTGGTCTCACGCTGACCACTGCAAGGTCCTCGCTGACAAAGAGGGAGCACCTCTGCAGGTGCCCTACACCAGGTGGTGTAGATGCACCACAAATGTATCTTCTGGTTAATCTTCTGTGGGGTTTTGGTCTCCCCGACGGCTTTCATTGCTCAAAAATGCAGTTTTCTTGCCTGGTTGCCTTTGATTATTGAGAGCAACCCAAAATGCTCATAAATATTGGTGGGTGGTCTGGGTAGTTTAGGGGTTGGCATCAAAATCAGTATGTTTTTATTTTTGTTGTGCCTCATTCTCTTTCTCCTGTTAGCTAAGGGCTGCCATGAAGCTGTGACGTCCCCTTAACAGTGACTGATGGTAATGAAGCCACGCTGGCACAGCTCTAAGATGGCAGGAGCTGCTTTGTGTGCATCTCTGCGTGCCGGCACCCACCGCCACGCTTCCCTTCCCTGCACGTGCGATCCTGTCCCACCTTCAAGCAAGGGCTAGGACGAGGAGTAGGTTTTAATTACCCAGCCAGAGCCCTTTCACCAGGACCAGCATCATGTGGAGCCGTCAGCATCGCCCTGAGTTCTCAGTGGATTTGCTTTTTTTCCCCCCATCGAGCAGCGCTTGTGCTGGCCGCTGCCTGGGCTTGGCTCCGTTCCACTTCTGTCCTCGGCAGTAGTGAAAGCACGCTCCTCGTGATGGGAAAGCCTCCGCCAGAAACACAAAGGGCTTTCATTAGGGGAGGCACCGGCGGACAGACGCGGACAGCCAGTGCTGGTACGGGGAGGCTTCACCCCACGTAACTCCTGCAGAGGGGTTGCTGGAGACACACCAGCTCCCTCCAGCAGCGAGCACGTAGCGGCTGCGTTTCGCTTGCTGGCATTTAATCCTTAGAGCCTACCCGGCAAGGAAGGAGAAGTACATTTTCCATCTGCAGAGGGGATCTCGGGCCCAGAAGCGTTCAGTGGTTTGCCTGGGGGGTGGCATGCATTGGAACTGGAAGCAGGAGGATGCGGGGCTTGCTGTGGGCAGTGGGAGATGTCCTCTTGCTCCATCATCGCTAGACGGAGGAGATGCGAAAGCCCCTGCTCGAGGGTACGAGTGCTGCCCCGTGCCCTGATGCCAGCATCGCCCTTGGCCTGGCGGAGGGAGTGGGGTGCGTGCCATGCCGATGGTGAGAGCGGCCGGCAGAGCCCCCCCGGCTCCCCCCGGCGAGTCAGTCTTCTGACCTTGCTCGGTGAAGCGGGAGGATGGAAAGCTGTGGCACCGGGAGATAAGACACACGCAGAGGGGGAGAAATTCAGGGGTTGATCCGTCTGTGTCTTCCACCGGCACAGCTTTTGGCTTTTTTTGGATGTGCCCCGGCGAGGCGGCTCTGTTCCTGCCCTCGCCCTTGGAGAGCCGCCCTGGGCCTTTTTATTTTGCTCTTGAGCTTCAGGCAAGGGCGCAGGAGAGCCGCCTCGTCTCCCCACAGCCGCTAAACGAGGCTCTGTTTGTTCCAGTGCAGGGTGAAATATGAAATCCCATCAAGCTGCCTCACTTATTAGAGAGATCTCAGCGAGCTGCTTATTATGCACCGTGGCGTAATGCAGATTATGAATGTGACCGGGCGATAATTAGCAGAGCTGGAACTGTAATTAAACGCTCCTGTGCTGCGTTGTGGTTTCCGTTGCAAAGTGGAAGGAAGCGGAACGGTTCCAAACCCTGAAGCGCACACACGCGGCCGCTGCTCCCGGGGTGCTGGGGGCGAGCGCTCCCCGTCACCGCCCGGGGTTCTGCTCCTGCCCGCCAGGATCGGGCAGCCCTGCCGGTTCCTCTCCAGCTGTCCGCTTACCATTTGGCTTGCGAAACGTGGGACTGGCATTTGGCTTGCGAAACGTGGCGGTCACCAGTAGTTTGCTTTCTTGCGCCCCGTCGAAGGAGCCTCGTGGTTGCTTTAAGCATCTTTCTGGATCTGCCCAGATGCGCAGAATGGAGTTGCTGTATTCTGGGGGGGTGTGATTTGTCTGGGGGGGTGCTGCCCTCCCCTCTGGCAGGCTCCTGACGGGTTGTTTTATGCCAAAAAAACCCTTCTCAAATCCGACGGGATGCAACTGGAGCACTGGCTGTGGTGCAGCCTCGGAGGCGTGTGGCGGTGGCAAGCTGGGGATGGGCTCTGCGGGGAGAACTGGTCCTGCCCATGGGAGGTCGGAAGTGATACGTGGGGAAGAGAGCTGTGCTGCTGGTGGAGGGGACCTTGTGGTCCAGCCGCTGCTGCTCGAGACCTCCAGGCCATTTTTAACGCTCAGTGGGGTGGATGTGCTCTGACGAGCTGTCCGGGGAGAGGACGGATGCAATAGGACAAGGAGAAGGCTGCGGGCACACAGGCAGAAGGTGCTTTGTGTTTTCCTGATGGAAGACAAAACCGCTTCCCCTGACAGAGCCCGAAGATCTCCGAGTTCTCTGCGGGATCACGTTCATGTCTCTGCCTGCAGCCACCCCCGTGGGAGCAGGCAGAAGCTGCTGGGCCGATGCAATGTCCTCCTCTCTGCCTAGAGATTTGCCTCTTGCACCTTCTCTGCTCGCAAAGGGTGTTTGTGTGACTGAGGATGCGGAGAGGCTTTGTGGGGTCACGAGCTGATGGGGAGGTGGGATGCTCCGGTTGTGGGCACCATATTGGTGGGGCAGGTGAGATTGGACATGCAAGCTTCTGCTGGAGTTACTTATCTTGCTTAAAGGATGGAGGCGCATGAGCGAGAGAGGGAGTGGATAGTTTTGGTGGCTGGTCAGGACCAGGATGCCAGTTCAGGGTGGGAGTCTGACTGTTTGGTGGTTGTCGGCAGCATTGGCCAAGGAGAGCCAACAGCAAAGTTGGAAGTGGTCATGGGCTGGTGTCATGCCCACTCTTAGTGACCAGCAGGCTTCTCCATGGGTGTAATCATCTCTCCTCAGCAGAGGCTTAGGAGGACATCTCTCGGTGTAGTCCTGGATACTCTAGAGCGATCGTCCCCTGCTTGAAACCAAAACCCATGTCAGCGCTCGCTGATGATTTGACTGGTGGAAACCAGTATGAGGAATCATACTGCTTCTCTTTGAGGTTGCTCAGTATCTTACCAAGATCATAAACCATAAAGAGAGGAGATCTGAGCAGAGCGTGAGCAGCTAGCCCCAAAACTGCTGCAAATGCTCACGAGCCAAGGCAAGGGGATGACTGACTGTGGCTGGCTTGGCTGATGAACCCTGAAGGACAGGAAGGTCTCCACCCTACCCTTCCCTTGACCAGCAGCAAAATCAGCCCGTCAGCCATCCTTCTCCTAACACTGCTGTAATCTGCTAGCATGACAGAGCGGCCAAGGACCTTGGCTTGTCAGTGGCAGGGTGACTTGGCCATGGTTTCGCTTGGCGTGTTGGCTTGGTGGCTTTCCAAGCCCGGCTCTGGCCGTGAGAAGTGGTTTCCATGCACAAGGAAAGTACGATGGCTGTCACAGTTGGCTCGGCTGTTGGCCAGAGCAGGCTCTGGAGCGGATGCTTGCACGGAGAAGAGGACTGTGATCTGAATGCCTGCGTCTTCAGGTGGTCACAGGGTAGTTTTGGGAGGAGGAGGATGTTGGTTTTCTTGGGTGCTGAAGGCAGACTGCTACTTGTTTGTCCTGTCCTGCCAGTTGAGCAGAAGCCTGTAATTTTTTTTCTTCTAATAAGCCATCAGGTCCAGGTCATTGACTGCATTAACATCTGAACAATAGCCAAAAGGCATCCTCACCGGTAAAAGCCGACAGGGAAGGGACTTGGCACAAACTCTTTCAAGCAGGAGAGCAGATACCTCCTGCGGAGGGACTTTTGGGTATGATCTATATGACTGTAAAGTGCCGGCTCTTCAAGGTTGCATGGGTACGGGCATGTCAGGATGGGAGAGACCTGCGAGATCCTTGTCCTCTGATGGGGTGTGGGACTTGAACTGCCTGCTGGCACAGGCATTGAGAAGATGGCAGCCCTGGGCTTGAGGTTCTCCAGGAATGCAGATGCCTGTTGATACTTGCTCTCCTTCCCATATTCCTAGCGGTGACCAGTGTGTTTCTCTTTCCCTGCAGATGGAGTCTCCAGTCTCTACGCCTGCGGTGTTGCCCTTGCACCTTCTTGTCCCCGTCGTCAACAACGACATCTCGTCGCCTTGCGAGCAGATCATGGTACGCACCCGCTCGGTGGGGGTGAACACCTGTGACGTGGCCCTGGCCACCGAGCCCGAGTGCCTGGGCCCCTGTGAGCCTGGGACCAGCGTGAACCTGGAGGGCATCGTCTGGCAAGAGACGGAGGATGGTAAGTGTCACCAGAGAGCATTTTGCTCTCCTACAATGTCATTTTGGAGTTACGGCAAGCCCTTCCTTCCCACGTCCCTGCTGTGTTGCTTGTTGGCCTTTCGTGGGCTTTCCCCCCACCATCTGGGTGGTCAGGATAGAGGACCTATGTGGAAGCAGCCCTTAATCTGTCCAGCAAAGGGAGTAACGGGCCAAACATGTGTCAGCCCAACACGTTGCGTTATCCCTTTGCCCAGACAGCAGGCAGAAATCTTAAGCTGCCATTTCTCTGCCTTTCTGCAAGAGCTGACTTGTTCTGGAGGTGCCAGAGGAAAGGCCGTGCCAGCCTGTACGGGAACTCGACGGAGTTGACTTCGTTTCTGCTTGGCAACCCGCAGGTCTGTCACAAAAACACTCAAACCCTGGGAGGCAGCAGAAATCTCCTGCTGGATTAAAAAACCCCAGCGGAGCTTTCAAAATTGACTCGGCAGGAGATCAGGCTCTCGTCTCTCTTGCCAAGCCAATCGAATCTTTTTTTTTTTTCCACTGGAGCTTGTCTCATCCGTGCACAGCTTGGTTTGCTTTCCCAGGTCCTTTGATGGGTTTTCATTGCTGCTGGGGCTCTGCCAAGTAACGCAGGGATGAATAGGTGGCTCAGTGGACCATGGCGAGCACCGGAACCTGGCCTTCCCTCCCTTCCTTCCGCCTTGTTGGGTTGCTGGAGGTTTCTCCTTCGGGACGCTCAGGGTGAGCTCCTCATATTTGTGCCTGGCTTCACCTGGGGTCTGGAAGCAGAAACAGAGCCCAGAAGCTCTGAGGTGAGAAAGAGCAGCGTGGTTCACCTCAGCCAGGTAACCAAGAGCTCCTTTTCGCCGTCTGCTTCTGCTCTTCCATTGCCGTTGCATGCAGGGAATGAAGCTGTTGGTCTTAACCCCCTGGCTGCTCTTCACTGCAGCTGTCTTCGTTATCTCTGATGGAAGCTGAACTGGAACCTGTGATCCCCTGAGCTGCTACCAGGAGGTTCCATTCTTACCCCATGCTTTGGGAAGATGGGGATGGGCCCAGTTTGCCTTTCCTCTCTCCCTGGTTTTGAAACTGTGGCTGGCACAGGACAGAGGGCTGCGATGGCCCCTGATGTGGAGGTGGTGACCACTAAAATTGTTCCTTTGGGGAAAAGAGTTGTGACCTGAGCCATTTGGGGAGAGAAGATTCCATGGACCATGCTGGAGGAGACTGGGATGTGCTAGCTTTGGGATGGGGACCTTGCACTCCTCTGCTTTTTCTGCTGCACTCTCTGTTCTGTATGGGAAAATCCATCTGGATTGAGGCAGCTGGGAGCTGTAAGTGCGTCTTTTCTGCTGCTCCAAGGCAGAAGGGCACCACACGTCATAATATCGGGCCCAAGGATCCCCTTCTTCAGGCTAGGCTTGCTGAAGGGGACAAGGAAACACAAAGCAGGAGTGTTCAGGAGCCTGGCTCTGCACACCCCAGGGCTGGGGCATCTGCTCAGAGGAAAACTGCAGGAGGTCTTCTACTGAGCTGCCAGCGCGCTGGCACTGCTTGCTCCGTGCCTGCAAAGAGCCTGATCGCTTTACAAGATGCAATACCTTCAGCTAGGGAAACTGAGGCACAACCAGGCCGCGTGTTGGGACGTGCAGCAGTGCAGAGGAGCGTCGGCACCCCCCACCTCTGGGGCTGCATGCTGAGCCCCCCACCACCTCATCATCCCCACCAGTGTGCCATTCTAGTGTGATTTCCCTCAACCCAAAAGCCCCGGAGCTGCAGAGTTCGCTGAAAGTCCCAGGACTGCTGGAGACCCCTACGGGCGGTGGCAAAGCTGATGAGAGCTTGGACCTTGTAGGGGAGTGTTTTCTTGGGTGGAAATCACAAGGAGAGGCTGGTGGTGGGCAGAGGAGCCCAAGGTGCCATGCCAGGAGGGACAATCAGAGCATCTCCAAGGCAGAGAGCGCAAAAACATCCTCCCCCCAAAATCCTGGTGAGGTGGGAGTGTTTTCTTTTCTCCTGCTCCTCACCCCGCCGCGAAGCTCTGCGGCCCGTCTGCCTGTCCATCCGCATTACCCCTCGCTTCCGCAGCCGTCGTTTCGGAGCGTGCCTCGGAGGCGCCCTGCAATTTCCCACAGCCTGGCTATTTTTAGTCTGTGGTAATTCGATGAACTCACGCAAAGATCCTTCTCCGCTGGCTGCTGCTTCATTGCCACCGTCGGGAACGATGACTTTTACGGCCAGCCCTGCAGAAGACAAGCCCTGCTGTTGCCTTTGGTAGCTTCTGGTCTCCTGTGCACGTTGGCTCCTGTCATAGCGGCATCTCTTATTCTTGAGTGAAAAGTCAGAGTGAAACCATCCCTAGTTCCTACCTGGCGTCTCTCTTCTGCCTTCCCATTGTTAATGGGGGGGGTCAAGGGCAGTGCTGGAGGAGATGCTGGACCTGGCTGTCCAAAGCTGGAGCTTGTGAAATGTGCAGGGATGCAGTGAGCATCTTCCCTTGCCCAGAGGATGCAGGGGAGAAAGCTACAGCAAGGGCATGTCTACAAAGCCAAACAAGGTGCTTTCAGCACATGTGAGCACACCGGTGTGCCTGCAGACCATCCCCAAGATCTCCAGAGGGACCTCAGCACCCTCACCCAGAGGGATCCATCTCACCCTCTGCTCCTTGTGATGCTGCAGCCTCGCTGGACCGCTCGAGAGCACCTCAGGGTAGCAGGAGCAGTGGGATGGATCCTTACCCTGCAGGGCTGATGGATCCCGATGTGCGGGTCCCACCTGCTCTCACCAGGTTAAGGAGAGCAGTGCTTAAATACAAGAGATTTGACGAAGCGGTTGGTTCGGAAAGTCTTTTCTCGCAGTGCTTGGCTTGCATCAAGCATCCTCTCCGCTGGTGGAGAGGAGCTTCCTAGCGCAACTGCAGCCGCCACTTTCTCCCCAGGGGTGACATCCCTGAATCCCCTGGAGCGACTGGCACGGGGAGGCACAGATTTACGGTTACTCCCACTTACATCCCGGCCTCTCGGGAGATGGGCATCTCTTCTCGGCGGTGCGATGCCTCCTCGAAGGTTGGATTTGTGTCAGACGTGCCCTCTAGACTCCCGTTGGTAATTGCTCTGGTGTGGACTTTTTTTGCGAGCTGCTCTTCTGCCAGCTGCATGTTAACGGCGTCTGCCTCAAGACGAGGGGATCTGCGTTGCTCTGCACACGCTGGCAGAAGCATGTTTGGGCTCGGGGGGGTTGCAAAACTTCATCTCCTGTGGGGCTGGGTAGAGGAAGGCAACGTGGCTCTTCAACCAGAGCTCCCTTTTTGTAGAAAACAGCTTTTGGGTTGTCCCTGGGGCCTTGAAATCGTGGAGAAGGGCTCCTAAAGCCAGAGCCAATGCTGGAGTGACCTTGGAAGGACAAGCTGAGGCTGCCCCATCTGAGATGGGAGCATGAAGCTCTGAGGAGTCCCACGACATCCCTCCTGCCTTGAGCACCAGTTTCATCCTCTCCCACCTCTAGAAAACCTGCTGTGAGACCATGATGGCCACCAAAGGCATCCTGGTGGGCTCCCACTGCCAAACATCTGGTGCCAGGCTCGTGGTCTGTCTGCTCCACCACTGCTCGGGGGTGGTGTCAGGATGAGGTCTGGTCTTGCCAGCAGTGGGCTCTGGTCGTGCGCGCTCTCCCGTGGTTGCCCCAGTGACGCCGTCTCTTCGCTGAGCCCGTCCTGTGCAGGGAACATGTTTTACTGAGACGCCTTTGGTGGGAGCAGCTGTCTCGGCAGATCCCCTAATTCTGTTAGGTGTGATTTCTATCTGCAAGAGCTATTAACTCATCTAATTATACAGGAGAGCATTGCTCCATTTACTGCTTCGTTAGCTGCTGGGTCTCCTCCCTCGGAGGACCTCGGAGGTCCCTCCCTCCTCCCACCCCTCGGCAGAGCTGGTGGCACCTGGCTTGGGGCACATCAGCTCCTTGCCTGTGCTCGCAGTGCGCGGGCTGCATCCTGGCACCACACTGGTGCTGTTTACAGCCAAACCAGGCCGGCGTCTGACACGCAAACCCTCCGAGCACTGAGGAGTGCGGCACCACAGCACCGCTGCAGACTCTCTCTGCGTCCCTTCTTCCAGCTCCGTGCTGGGGTGGCAGCGGCATCCGTGGCCAAGCTTTGTGCGCTCCAGGGGTTTTGGATTGCACTTTTGCAAACATCTCTTGGGGGTATGGTGGTGTGTGCGCATCCTCGGGGTGCACCGATGCCAATGTGGGCACATCCTCACTCAGAGCAGGAGAGAGAGAGATGCATTGGGTTCGGAGAGGATGGGGAAGGGGTGGAGGGCGAGGGCAAAGATTGGAAGGTTTTCTTGTAACTGTGAGGAAGCCTGACCCCAAATTTGATGGCTTTGCACGTTGAACGTGCTGCCTCGCCGATACCCTCGGCCTTCAGTTGTGCCTTCAGCTGCTCTTTGCTCCTGGGGATGTTTTAAAAGGGCGATGTGCCAAGATTGCATCCCTTATGGCTGGGCTTTGGGGCTTCAGTGGGGGCTACACCATCCCTTACATACCTGCTCCGGTCTCCATAGCAGTGTGTACTTGAACCCAGAAACAGGAGGTGAGTTTTTAAGGCTGATGCAGCAAGATGAGAAGCGGGAATATGGATTTCTCGTTTGCTTTAATGGCATTTCCCAAAGTAGCGAGTGGTTGTAAATCCTCTGCAAGGTTGCTGAGCCAACACGCAGGCTCAACGCGTTCCTCTGAAGCCTTCTAAAGCTGTGACTGCTCTTATCTTCAGATCAGCGATCTGGCAGCTGGCTCCGGGTGGGAGCATCACCCGGTGCTGCTCGGTGACGGGGCATCTCCTCTCCGGCGCTGCGAGGGTTGCTGGTGCTCCGGGCTGCTGCCTCACCCCCTCCTCCCATTTCACCGGCAAACGGGGAGGCTGCAAACCCCCGGAGCGCGGTGGCCGCTGGCTCGTGTCGGCGGAGAGAAGCAGAGCTTTGTTGTGCATCATTCCCTGGTGCTCCCCCGGCGCCGCCGCTTCGTGCCGAATATCTGCTGGCTTGACAGTGCGGGGAGCCAGAGGAGAGCTGATGCACCGCTTATCGCTCTTGAAGCATCTGTCGGCTTTGTAGGGAGACTGTTTTATCAACAGGTGAGCAGTATTCTGCTCCAGACAGGACTATTGCTGGTGCCCGTCTCCCTGAGGCATGTCTGTAGCTGCCCCAGGTAATACCAGCTGGGGCTCCAGCTGTAGCTGCCGAGTGCTGGATTAAAGGGCTTGTTTACAAGGAAGCTCTCGAGCTGCAAGCTGCTCCGCCACGCTTTCCTGGGAGCTGAATTGGTTTCAGTTCCTCTGCCTCCCTTCCCCGGGAGTATGAGGATGGAGGTCTGGGCTGCTTGCAGGTGGCCCTGGGGACTTGGTGCCGCGGCTGTGCTCTGCCCCCCCTGCCAAGCTTTGAGAGGCACCGAGGTCCCAAAATCCTGGAGGCATCTTCCGGATGAGCTTCAGGCCATGGAGGGGGAGCTGCAGCCCCCAATCCGATGCATGTGCTGGGCAGTGTGGGTCACAGTGGGGTGGGCCGCCCTCTCACAGGACGATGTTGGGACCTCGCTCATAGTCACATCATCGCTATTGCCAAAGGTGGATGCTTATTGCAGGGTTTGGGCAGGAGCGTGGCAGTGGGTGTCGTGCGTGTTCAGCAGGTCCTGGTGAGCCAAATGCCCATTCCATGGAATCAGTGACAAGTGGTGCAACTTCTCACAGTCACTTCGGTCACCGGGACCCACAAACACACCCTTGCTGGCTCCTTGTCCCTTGGTGTGACCCACGCTGAAGGTTTTCCTCCTGCTTTTTCCATTCTCCAGCACCCAAGGCCCCTCGTGTAGCCCTCGTGTCCCTTGGAAAGCAGGGTGTTAGAGGGCCAGTGACAGTAATCCACCATCCGAGCATCCATCCCTGCATGGTTTGATGGAAAGATCCTGTCTCCCTCTGACCCTGCCTGGGAGACTGCATTGGGTTTGTGTGGCAAGGTTTTGATACTGGGGGGCTGCAGGGGTGGCCTTTGTGAGAAGGTGGCAGAAGCTTCCCCCGTGTCCATGACAGCCAGCTCCAGCCAGCTCCCAGATGGAACTGCTGCTGGCCGAGGCCAAGCGCGTCAGCGGCAAGGGTTAGCGCCTCTGTGATAACGTAATTGTGAAAGGGTAAAAAAATGCTGTGCAGCAGCCGGAGATAGGAGTGAGATGCGAGAGAAACAACTCTGCAGCTGCCAAGGTCAGTGCAGAAGCAGAAGAGGAGGTGCTCCTGGCGCGGAGCAGAGATACTGCTGCAGCCAGTGGAGCAGACCATGGAGAGGCAGGCTTGTGCCCCTGGAGGTCCACGGTGGAGCAGATCCCCACCCACAGCCCAGGGAGGACCCCACGCCGGAGCAGGGGGATGCCCGGCCGTAGGAAGCCTGCGCCGGAGCAGGTTTGCTGGCAGGACTTGTGACCCTGCGGGGGACCCACGCTGGAGCAGCCTGTTCCTGAAGGACTGCACCCTGTGGAAGGGACCCATGCTGGGGCAGTTGGTGGACGACTGTCTCCCATGCTGGAGCAGAGGAAGAGAGCAAGGAGGAAGGAGCAGCAGAGACAGCATGTGATGGACTGACCACAACCCCCATTCCCTGTGCTCCCGGCGCCACTTGGGAGGAGGAGGTGGAGAAGTTGGGAGTGAAGTCAAGCCTGGGAAGAAGGGAGAGGTGGGGCAAAGGTGTTTTACAATTTGGTCTTTATTTCTCATTATCCTATGCCGATTTGATTGGCAATAAATTAAATTAACTTCCCCAGTTGAGTCTGCTTTGCCAGTGGCTGTAATTGCTGAATGAGCCCTGTGCCGGCCATCCCCTGCCCTGTGCTGTCCTCTGCTCTCCTGGCAGCAGCAGCGGACCTCTTGCATGACAGCCGTGCAACAGCTTTGGGTGCTATGTCCTAAAGACTGGGCGCTGTGGGTCGGGCCAGGCTCCCTGCACGCGAGCAGGGCTTAAGGCAAAGCTGGAGCATCCCAAAAGTGCTGCAGCTGGAGGGGAAGTGAGCTGAAGAAGGGGCATCCTAAAGCCAGAGCATCCCAAAGGTGATGTAACTGGAGGAGAAATTCATGGAAGAAGGAGCATCCCAAAGGCGATGCAGCTGGAGGAGGAATTCATGGAAGACAGGCCTTGAACGCCTCCAGGTGCTGGAGGTTTGGTGGTGCACCAGAGCAGGATCCATGCAGGATGGACTCCTGCTCACCAGTGCAGATGGGATGTGGGGCTGCACACACCTTGGGTCTGGGCTGGTTCATGGACCTGCAGGCAAGTGATCTCGAGGTGGAAAATGTCACTGGCTCTTGTCCCATTGCCTTGCAGAAGTCCCCTGCACCCCAAAATTAGCGGAAAATGAAGGCAGCGTCTCTTTGCTCCCCGCAAGGCAGGGGACGCTCCTCCTAGCACCCTAGCAGTCCCCACAATGCTGGAGGCTGGAGACAGCTCAGCAGCAGCATGGCTGGATGACGTTGAGACATGTGATGAACTGGCCACGCGTGGGTTGCAGAGTATCCCTGCTTGCCGTGGGTGCCAGCGTGCTGGTTTATCAGCAGGGTTTGGAGATGTTCTTGGTTGGGCTGAGGGACTTCATCATTGCGAAGGGGGGAAACATGCCCTAGGGTGCTTGGGGGGACCTAGGGCACGTTTCCCCCCCCCCCC
>Ga0065711_1041363_pt1 | contig 16208 bp, 25 predicted proteins | sample Hoacrofraction12_FD_59098 | JGI IMG/M metagenome (GOLD analysis project Ga0065711, IMG submission 59098) | Hoatzin crop microbial communities from Cojedes, Venezuela - Epithelial fraction 12 v2 (version 2) | ecosystem: Host-associated > Birds > Digestive system > Esophagus > Crop | place...
GCGGCCAGCTGGGTCTTGAATATCTCCAGAGAAGGAGACTCCACAACCTCCCTGGGCAGCCTGGGCCAGGGCTCCATCACCCTCAGAGGGAAGAAGTTCTTCCTCATCTTCAGCTGGAACTTCCTGTGCTTCAGTTTGTGCCCGTTGCCCCTTGTCCTGTCGGTGGGCTCCACTGGAAAGAGTCTGGCCCCATCCTCCTGACACCCACCCTGCAGATATTTGTAAGCATTTCTAAGGTCCCCTCTCAGCCTTCTCTTCTCCAGGCTAAACGATCTCAGCTCCCTCAGCCTTTCCTCGTAGGAGAGATGCTCCAGTCCCCTCATCATCTTTGTAGCCCTCCGCTGGACTCTCTCCATAGCTCCTCATCTTTCTTGAACTGGGGAGCCCAGCACTGGACACAGTACTCCAGATGGGGCCTCACCAGGGCAGTGTAGAGGGGGAGGAGAACCTCCCTTGACGTGCTGGCCACACTCCTCCTGATGCACCCCAGGGTCCCATTGGCCTTTTTGGCAACCAGGGCGCACTGCTGGCTTATGGCCAATTTGTCATCCACTGGGACCTCCAGGTCCCTCTCTGCAGAGCTGCTCTCCAGCAGGTCAGCCCCAGCCTGTACTGGTGCATGGGGTTGTTCCTCCCCAGGACCCTGCACTTGCCCTTGTTGAACTTCATGAGGTTCCTTTCCACCCAACTCTCCAGCTAGCTCCATCCCAAATTAGGGCCACGGCTGCACGGCCTCCCCGTCAGCACCGCGCATCGGGATCTGGGCGCATCCAGCACCGTACGATGGCTCCCCGGGAACGGCGCGTGGTGGCAGGGGACGGTGACAGGGCAGGAGGCCCCTTCAGCTCCCCAGTCTCCAGCTCACCTCTCCGCTTCCCCGACAGGTTGGCTGGTTTCCCTCGACGTACGTGGAAGAGGAGGGGGTGCAATGACTGCGGGGATGTCTGATGGAAAGTCCTCGAGCGCCCAGAGCGAGCCGCTGCAGACCGTGCACACTTGTCCCGACGCCTGCGGCTCCCCGTGAGACGCGGCCGGACGCCTCCCGGACTGCTCCCGCAGACTCCTTAGCGATCCGTTCCTCTGTACAGTGTGTGTGTGCGCGCGTGTGCCGGGGCCGCTGCCCGCCTCGCTCCTCTTACGTGTATAGAAGATGGCCGGTCTGTCGGACAACGTTCGTGTAGCGGCTGCAGAAGAGTCCCGGGAAAGCCGCGCTCCGCAGCATGGACAGAGCTGAGAGACTCTGTGCTGGTGCCCACCGGAGGATGGGGTCCTCCAAACCCCTGACTAAAGGTGTTTGAAAACCCACTGCGGTGGTGGTGGTGGTGGGAGGGTGAGGCTGAAGGTTTGCGCCTGGGCTGGTGCCCGGGTGTGCGAAGGTGAGGACTTGGGGGTTTCTAAGGGGAGGGAGCGACTTGGCCCCGAGGAGAGGACGCAGATCCCTGGCACGCTGCTCAGGTGGGCTCCTGGGTCAGGATTTGGGCAGTCTCCCAGCAGCTCTGCTGTGGCACCTTGGCTGGGGCAAGGGGGCCGAGCGGGGACACCCGACCTGGGAGGAGCAAGCGGCTATTGCTCAGCTCTGAAGGATGCCAGCTTTGACGCCAGGAGCGTGTTGTGACCATCAGACATAGGCTGGAAGAGGACCTGCAGGTCAGGAGGGAAAAGAGCCAATGTGGCATCTCAAGACTGTTTTTTTTTTTTACAACCAACTTCGGTCCCACCAGTCTTGCTGCGGGTGGAGGGGTTAGCCCAGGGTGCAAACTGGTCCCACTGGTGAGCAGGAGGTCTCGATGCGTTGCAGGACTGGAGATGTGCTTTGCGACACAAGCATTTTAGAGACCACCACAGCATCTGGTAGATGCAGAGGAGTGGACAGGAGCGGGTGGCCGTGGGTCTGTCCTACCCTTGCTCCCAGCTTGGTTCTCCTGCGGGCAGGACCCCCCGAGCCAGGCGGATTTTTCTTGCAGCCGTGACCTGTCCCACCTCGCTGAACCCACCTGAGTAAGGGCTACGGTATCAACTCCAGGTCTCTCGCTAAGTTGTGAAAGCATCTGTTCTTCTCCAGCTGTGTGCACTTTGGGGGGCTGTGAGCGTGGCCCCTGCTCTTCCTCCTCCAGGCTGTTACTGCTGCTGCTGTCAAGTAAAGGTCCGTCTGTCTTGGCATCGCCGCTGTGTCCTGAGCACCGTCCGTCCGAGTCTGTCCTTTCCAAAGTGTGGCCCCCGTGGTTGGGAGGCAGAGCTGCTGGGTGGAGATCCTGGCCATCGTCTGCTGCTGGGCACTGGATTCACTCTTCAGCACCAGAATTTCCATCTGAAGTGCAAATATGAACAAATACGTGTGTGGGTGTGTGGCAGGGAACAACTTTACCCAATTTCTAAGCCCCTGGAGATGCCCTCCAGCCTTTCTAAATAAGTGGCATTTTGTGCTGGTGCTTCCATGCCCTGATGTTGTTCCCCTGGGACTTGCGGTGGTCCTGCCGTGGGGCACCGTGTTCCTGGTGCGGGCTCTGGGCATCACGCAGGCACAGGTCTGGGACACGCTGGCGTTGGGTGGGTGAGCGGTGGCCATGCCCTCAGTCCCTGGCACGGGGGTGCCACGGCTGCATCCAAACCCTTGTTGCAAAGGAGCAGCAGTGCCCTGCTCCAGGAGATAAATGGGAGGGTTTGGGGCTCTCAAGGAGAAGGGGAAGATGCTAACTTGGAAATTACGTGGTGTTGCTCAGTGACAAGCCCCGAGCTGCCCTGCTTTGCTGCCGTTGCTCCTGGAGCCCTGTGAGTGCTCCTGCTCTCGGTGCTATGGGAGGACTGGACTGGGGTGGGGTGGATGCAGCTGGGGTCTGCCCGGGGCGGGCACCCACGGGGGGTTCGCTTTGCGAGGTGACGGGGACGCAGAGGGGGCTCGGGGCTTTCCCACGGTACTGTTTGGTGCTAACCTCTCCCGGCCACCTCCTTGGCACTCAGCTCGGGGGACGCTCAAGGGGTCCCATTTGCAAGGGGAACCCTGGGGGTGCAGGCAGCAGGAAGCTGGCAATGCCCTGCTCCTCCTGGGCAAAGCAAAGGGCCCCCGCTCCGGTGCCCAGAGGGGGATGAGGGGGTTTTTAAGGGGAATGAGATGCACGCACACACCTGAGACAAACTCAAGATGGCTCCTGTTACGCCTCGGATCCTAAAGCCTTACACGACCCTCCTGTTTAACGTGGCTGACGTTGCAAGGCGGCGAGGGCATCCCCTCTGAAGGGCACGTGCTCTGCCCCGGGGACCATGGCGCTGGCTCTCCCGTGCGCCCCAAAGGGAGCCCCGACCTCCGCTGCTGCCTGCGCTCCCCTCCCAGCCCTGCCAAACCCCCCTTCCTCCGAGAGCTCCTCGTCTTGTGTTTACTGTTGTAAGTAACTCGTTATAAAGATTGTTTTGTTTGTAAGTAATTCAGCCATTTGCCACAATATATATCTGTGAATAAGAAAGGGAAATGTTTTTTTATGATGGCGAGAAAATTGTATATATATTTTAGTTCATCGCAGATCATTCAAAATTACAATGGGATATGTTGGAAAATAATATGTAAATTCCTCGGGTTTTTCCTTTGCACTGCACTAACTGGGGTAGGGTGGAGGGGGTTTAAAGATAAAACTTTGTTTATTGAATAGTTTATAGCTGGGAATTTGGAAATCATTTGGAGTAGCTTGTAATGCTGGAATAGAAACTTTAGCTGCTACTTAGAAACCCTTTTGCATGTGGTTTTTTCAGACCCTTTTAAGTTACAATACATCAAAGTAAATTCCACAACGAAAAAATAAAGTGTAATTTTGCTGATAGGTTTTTTTTTCCAGCCATGGTTTTTACTGTGCCGGAGGGCTCGGGCTCCTGCTGGGTTTCTGGTCACTGAAGCCCCCTTAGCGGTGCTGGGGCCGGAGGGGTGGCTCGGCCACTCGGGGGGAGAGGCGTGTTCCCAGGGATGGACCCTTTCTGATTCCTGCCGTGAACCGTAAGTGTCCATACCCCTTCCAAAACTCAGAGTAAATCCTTCCTGCAGTGCCAGGCACGGCTCCTGGAGCCGACTGCTTGCCTGCCGCGTTCCGTCTCCGTCTTTCTGGAGTGGCTGCCTCCAGGCGCCTTTCCTGGGGCTCCTCTCGCCCCCCCCCAGCTGAACCCCTGCAGCATGAGAGAAGGAGGGTGATTTTCCATGGCTTTTACTCGCTCCCAAGTATCATATTCCAGAATCCCACTCGGCTCTGCACGCAGCCGCATGTTCCAGAGCAATAAAAGAAGTTGCACAGTTGCTTACAAAGCACCGGAGGCGTTGCTGGAGGCTTCACCCAGAGCAGGGACACGAGGTGCCGCTGTGAGCTGCCGTGTCATGTAATTAATAATATGAAGTTTCTTTCTGCTCTTGGAGTCCCCAGTGCTTGCTCCTTCTCGCGTTAACTTTCACAGGGTCAGCTGAAAGGGGCTGTAGCAATGAGCAGAGAAATGAGTTTTGCTGGGAGAAGCAGGATGCGAGGTGGGTGCTAACTTTCGGATGCTGGTTTGGAAAGGCGCTGCTCAGCCGGGTATTCAGCCTTGGCCGAGGTGGGGGCTGCTGCCTGGGATAAGCCCTGTCCCCGCTGCTGCTGTTCAGTCTCAGAGAAGCTCTCCAATATGGACCATGTATGAAATACCAGTTTTTAGTAGCTGGGTGCTCTCCTGCCGGCGGTGAGCATCGGTCGGGCATCGCCGTCAGATGCCCACGGTGCAGCCGGGCTGCAAAAATGCAGCACTAGAGCCTGGAACTGACTGATGGCTGCAAGAGCAGGTAAATGCAAAAATCTGCTTCCCTGCAAGGTCCTGCCTCTGGGGACATCCCTGCCACCCCAGGGCCGGGCTCCTCGGTGGCAGCCGGTGATGTCCAACCCCCAGGGGTTGCAGCGTCGGCCAGGTGGGTGCCTCGACAGCCGGCTTCGCTCAGCTCCACGTCCAGACCTCCCCCCGGGGTTCACACGCCTGTGGGGTCTGACGCCTCGGGGATAAATGGGGGATTTGTTCACTGTGGCCAGTCGTGGCCAGGTGCCGTAACCAGACCAGGAGCAGCGTTCCCAGGGGCATTAACAAGAGAATAAATCTCCGGCTATGGCCAGCACAGCTGGCTCCAGCCCTGCACAGACCCTGGCTTGCCCCAGGAGGGAGGGACGCACTAGACACAGGTTTTATTTATTTATTTTTTTTTTTTTTTCCCCCTCAGCAATAGCAGCTGCTGGCAGAATCTCCCACATTAGCTGGGCTCGCCAGGGTGCTGCCTCCGCTCTGAGCAAACACGGCGCTGGGGGTGGTTGCATTTGCCGGCTGCCCTCCGCAAACAGCAGGTCCCGCTCGGTGCCGCAGCGTGTGACAGCACATCCCACGGCCCTGGGGTCCCGCGGCCAGCCCGTGGCCACCTCCTTCAGCCACCTCGGCTGGTCCACAGGCACGTCGGACGGGTGCAAGCACTCGTGCCGCCCAGCTCAGTGGACCCCAAAGCAAGGGTCCAAACGTCTCTGCGATCGGGATGGGGAAACTGAGGCAGGGGATTGCCAATGGGAGAGCTTAGAAAAGCTCTGCCCAGCAGGGCTGTGCGGGATCGAGCCTGCTTTTGGTTTGGGGTTGTGCACCAGAAGTGCTTTCCCAAGCTCGAATTCAGACTGCGGTGCCAGGGAGAGCGGAGCCGGCTCTGGTGCGTGCCGGTGCAGACTCCGGCGGCGACGGCAATGGCTCGCGCTTCCAGCCTGGTGCACGCGATGAGGAGCCGTGGTTTTGCAGCACGCCTGGCTGGTTCGGTCCTGCATTAGCCAAAATGGTTTCTGTGACCTGGAAAACTCCAGCTGGCGCATGCAGACTGCCGTCCTCCTTTATTTTATAATTAATCTAAGCATTACAGGGAAAAGAGTGAGCTGGCTTAGGCTCCCTCTGCGTTGGGCTGACCATCAGTACAACCAACCATCCTCATCCTCACTCTGGAGCTGCGTCAGGGGGCTCAGGGGGGCTGAAGTCGCAGCCACTTTCTCTGCTGTCCATCCTGAGCTTGGCGAATGGCTCGGGCTGCGGAGTGCCTACCTGGGCTTGTATTGGTTTAGGTCTGGTCGAACCCAAAGGTCGTATTTATAATTAGTACACGCTGATGAAATGCTTCTGGCCTGTCAGACAGAAACGCCCCACTGCAAACGGGAGTTTAGACTTGTTTGTGGTTATTTTGAGCAATTAGTCCGTGGAGAAGTCTGGAGGAATTGGGTCTCTCTCTTTAAAACTTAGAAACCGGTTTTGTCTTTGGGAGAAGGAGAGAAATGCTGCCTGAGACAGGGGCTAAAGCTGGAACGAGTGAACCCCTCCGCTTCTATTCAAACCCCTCCTGAACTGGGGGAATTTGGATGCAGTGGGCACCACGCTGCGTTCAGCATGCGAGAGCAGAGGCGTGGGGCGGTGGGGAGGAGCAGGGGGCACTTCCCGGGGTCATGGTGCTCTTGGATGCTAAAAGCTCCCCAAAACACCGTCCCTGGGCTGCCTGGGGCTCCGTGGGGCCATGGGCGGGTGATGCTGCTTGGGGGACTCTGCAGGGACCACGATACTGCCCGGACCCCGACCCCACTGGCCAAACCCCAGCTCCACCTCGACCTCTGCTTCCCTGAGATACCTGTATCAGGCCCTTCAGAGCCGCCTTTGAAGGACTTGCGTTGCCTGCGTATCCTGCCCAAACAGGCCCTAATTTCAGGGGTAAGTCTTGGGCAGGACGAGCAATAAACCTTCAGGTTGGGAGATAGAAATCAGACATTTATTTTTCCTACCCCCTCTAAATTAAATTTTTTTTGGTGTTCCCACCTTCACTTTGAGCTCTTGGATCTGGCTTAAGAAATGTGTAATTTTATTTTAATGATGCTCTTTAAATGTAACTGCTGGGAACTCCGGCAGGAGGGTCAGATGGTGCCTTTCCTCGCCGTGTTTGCTTTCTGGCATCCAGCTGACGGCCGGAGCGAGCCCGGGAGGCCGCGAGCCCCCCTGGCCCCAGCTGCGCTGTTTGTTCTCCGCTCAGCACTGAGCCGGGGAGAAAAGCCGCATTTTCCTCCTTGTTTCAAATTTCTCCGCTCTGCCTGGATTTTCTTCTACGCTGGGAAGTAGCAGAACCACGAGAAGAGGTAAGAGCTCATCTGCGGCCGCCTGGGCTGGCTCCGCTCGACTCCGGAGCTGGTTAATGTTTTCTGCAGCAGGGGCCGAAGGGACGGCCGAGCACGGAAGAGGAGGAGGAGGAGAGCATTGGAGGAAGGCAGGGGCCCCACGGCCATCGCGGCAGGAAAAGCCAGCCCGGAGCGAGCCTTGCTGGTGAGCGGAGCCCGGTCGTGGCGGTGGGAAACGTGCCGTGGGCCGTCAGAGAAACTGCTGCGGGTGTCGGGATTTCCCCAGCAGGAGCTTGCGGCTTCGCTGGGCTGCGGGGAGAGAGCGCGGGTGCTTTGGAGGCCGCGTGGCAGTGAGCGGGGGCTTGGTGGGCTGAGCTCCGGTGCAGCCCCCGGCCGCGGGACCTCTTCTGCACCCAAATCCATGTGTTGGTGCAAACCCCGAGCCATGTCCCCGGCCAGGAGCCCAGCACACAGTGGCTGGGGGGTCTGCGGGGCAGGATCTGTCCCCGTCCCCCGCCAGCAGCCATTGAGCCGCTCTCCTTTGCTAGGGAGCAAACCTTGCGCCTTCGCTGTGCCCAGACACGCTCCTGAATGCAAGCAGAAAGAAAAGAACAAAGCTGGTTTCTGCGGGCGCGAGCGAGCACAGGCATTGCTGCGCCTTTCCAAGCTCCTTTTTTCGAGCGGGGCCCCTCCGAAGGGTGTTTCGGAGCCGCACACACCTGCGGCGGGGATCCCGCTTCCCTGCTGGAAGGGGGTCCCAGCCGCCCGCTCAGGGACGTGTCCCCAGGAGCTGCTCAGCCTCTTGCACGGCACCCAGAGATGCTGTCACCACCGAAACGGTGACGAGCCGCTGGGCTGGCCGGGGGTCCCCTACCCGCGCCAGCGCGGTGTGCTTGGCATTCGCAGGTGGAGATGTCCTACGTGAGCTGTGCCTTGCGGGCGGCCGCCCCCCGCTGCCTGCCAACCCCCTGGAGAAACCCCCGGCCCTTGAGCAGTGCGACGGGCCCCACGGCGAAGAAGAGCGTCCCGTACCAGAAGACGCTGAAGGAGGAAGGCTCCGGGAGCGGGGAGCCCAGCCGGCCCCCGCCGCCCTCGGCCGAGGTGGTGGTGGTCGGCGGGGGGAGCCTGGGCTGCCAGACCACCTACCACCTGGCCAAGCAGGGTGTCACCAGCGTCGTGCTGCTGGAGAGGGACCGCCTGACCTCGGGGACCACCTGGCACACGGCCGGTGAGGCGGTGGGCACAGCGCCGGTGCTCCCAGGGGAGCGGGCGGAGGGATGCCCACGGCTCGGGCTGTGCCGTCATCCATGGAGCGGGGCCGTTACGCAGACTCCACATATGACGGAGAGTTTTGCTTTAAATGTGGAGAATTTCAAGGTTTCTGTTTTTCCTTTTGGTGTAGCATTTTGTTAAGAAAATATCCCCCAATTTTTCTTTTTTTTTATTTTTTTTAAGTTTATATGGCCACAGGAAAAGGAAGCAGTTTATTTAGTTTATTAGAAGAGCAACAGTTTATTAGAGCTAGCAGTTTATTAGAAGAGCAATTAGAAGAGCAGCGAGGCTGGTGAAGGGCCTAGAGCACGAGTCTGATGAGGAGCGGCTGAGGGAGCTGGGGCTGTTTAGTCTGGAGAAGAGGAGCTGCTCTCTACAGCTACCTGAAAGGAGGCTGTAGTGAGGCGGGTGTTGGTCTCTTCTCCCAAGTAACCAGCGATAGGACAAGAGGCAATGGCCTCACGTTCCGTCAGGGGAAGTTTAGATTGGATATTAGGAAAAATTTCTTTACTGAAAGAGTGGTCAGGCATTGGACCAGGCTGCCCAGGGCAGTGGTGGAGTCCCCAACCCTGAAGGGGTTCAAAAAATGCGTAGATGTGGCACTTCGGGACATGGTTTAGCAGGCATGGTGGGGCTGGGGTGATGGTTGGATTTGATGACCTGAGAGGTCTTTTCCAACCTATGATTCTATGATTTCCATGCTTTTTTTTTTTTTTTCTTCTTTAAGACAATTTTCTTTGGCAGTGGGGTGAGCTAGAAGAGGTTAATTCAATAAGCTTTTTTCTGTTTTTTCTCTTTCGGGGTCGTTCATAAACCCCTTTTTTCCCCCATTCATTTAATGCCCGAGGAAAACAGAGCCCAATGATTTGCAGCTCTCCCGCGTCGCCAAGAGATGGAGCAAAAGCCCCAGCAGCGTGGCCAGACCACGTGTGGGACAGGGGGGACCCCTCTTGCGTCCTGCTTCGGGTGATGGTGGGGTGGTGGACCCCCTGTCCCACCCGTGGGCTGTGTCCCCTGTGTGTCCTCCCCCCCCAGGTCTGCTGTGGCAGCTGCGTCCCAGCGACGTGGAGGTGGAGCTGCTGGCCCACACGCGGGACGTGGTCAGCCGGGAGCTGCTCGCCGAGACGGGGCTGCACACGGGCTGGGTGGAGAACGGAGGGCTCTTCATCGCCTCCAACAAGCAACGCCTCGATGAGTACAAGAGGCTCATGTCGGTAGGGTGAAGCCCCTCGGTGTGTCCCCTGGCCGGATGGGCTGCGGGACGTGGCGTTTCACCCATCCCTGGCTGCCTTTGCGCCCAGAGAGCTGTGAGGGGCTGGGGTTGTGCTCCAGGGTGGGCTCCTGGCTTCTGCAAGGCTGCTGAAATCGGGCACAATGCTGGCAAAGTGGGCAAAAATCCACAGTTGGATTTTTCGGATAGGGGTAGTGTAATTTCTCCAGTTGTACAGGAGTGGTAGCGTCATTTTTCCAGCTGCACAGGTAGCTTACAGGAGAGTATGGGACCATATTCCCTGAAATATCTCCCGTGTGCTGGGGAGACCTTACAGCAGCCTTCCAGCACCTGAAGGCACCTACAAGAAAGCTGGAGAGGGGCTTCTTACAAAGGTGTGGAGTGATAGGACAAGGGGTAATGGCTTTAAACTGAAAGAGGGTGGATTTAGATTTGAGATAAGAAATTCGTTACTCTGAGGGTGGTGAGGCCCTGGCCCAGGTTGCCCAGAGAAGCTGTGGCTGCCCCCTCCCTGGCAGTGTTCAAGGCCAGGTTGGACGGGGCTTTGGGCAGCCTGGTCTAGTGGAAGGTGTCCTTGCCCATGGCAGGAGGGTTGGAAAGACATGACCTTTAAGGTCCCTTCAAACCCTTACCATTCTATGAGTCTATGAAATTTGTGCAGACCGTCCCATCCCATGTTGGATTTTGGGCTTGCTTTGAGGCAGCAGTTGCCTCATCTGGGAGCCGAATATGTCCTGGGGGTCTCCTCCTTCAGCAGCAAGTGATGAGCAAAGCTTTTGTTGCCTGCTTGAGCTCCCAATTTTCTTACCCTGTTGGCAGCTGGGGAAGGTGTACGGCGTGGAGTCCTATGTCCTGACCCCGTCGCAGACCAAGGACCTGTACCCACTGATGAACATTGACGACCTATACGGCACGCTGTACGTCCCCAAGGACGGCACCATGGATCCAGCTGGTACCTGCTCGACTCTTGCCAGAGCAGCAACAGCTAGAGGCGCTATGGTAGTTCCTAATTAGTAATTATTCATTAATACCTGTTGACCCTGGGAGGAGATTTCATCCTCTGCCTTCGTCATCTTCTCCTTTCCCACTGGAGCAGAGCTGCTCCTGCAGCATCAGGTCTTTGCCCAAGAAGGATGTTGTCCTGTTCAGCTTTGATGGCTCTTTGGGTCACAGTGACAAAGCTGGCAGGAACCGTGAGATCCAGGGAAAATACAGGATGGAAAAAAGACCTTCAGGAGCAAGATGAGGCAGAGCCCAAGGGAGGTTCCTCGGGAGATCAGAGGTTTTAGGGTCAGGTAACACAATCCACTCCTCAAGGCAGGGACTACCAGCCCATCCTTGGTGCGTTGCTTAGCTCATGTGCATGTAAATAGTGAACATCTCTGTAGCTGTGGGTGCACGGAGCAGCAGTTTGAGCCCACGGTTGAGGGAGGCTTGTTATTACCAACGGTAACAATAGTAGCTGTTGGGAAAAGGGAGGTGGTCAATGCCAGATTTCTGCTTGGATTCACCTTTCCCAGATTTGGGAGGTAGATGTCAGGTGAACCGGGACGTCTCACGGCTTCTCTCTGACTCTGCTGCCCTCCCTCTGTCACCAGATCATTGAGAACTGCCCGGTCACCGGGATCCAGGTCAGAACCGATGACTTTGGGGTGAAGAGGGTGTATGCAGTGGAGACGGCCCATGGGACCATCCAGACTCCCTGCGTGGTGAACTGTGCAGGTACAGGGCGCAAAGCACGGCGGGGAGGCTGGGGGACCAGGGATGCGGCTACGGGGCTTTGCATCCCGTGAGCGAGCCGGAGGGTCTGAGTCAGTCCTTGTCCCCGCATCGGGCTGTCACCCCGGGACCAGGCAGGTCTCGGGGGACGGAGAGGGGCTCAGCGCGGGGCTGCTCTCTCCGCAGGCGTGTGGGCGCGCGCCCTGGGCCGGCTGGCCGGCGTGCAGGTGCCGCTGGTGGGGATGCATCACGCCTACGTGGTGACCGAGCGCATCGAGGGCATTCAGGTCAGTCCCGTGCGGCCGCAGGTCGGCTCCTCTGCTCCGGAGCACAGCGCTGGCTCCTGCCCGCTGCACACAGCACAGTGTGTTCCGTCTGAACATGAGGAAGAACTTCTTCCCTCTGAGGGTGACGGAGCACTGGCCCAGGCTGCCCAGAGGGGCTGTGGAGTCTCCTTCTCTGGAGATATTCCAGACCTGCCTGGACAAGGTCCTGTGCAGCCTGCGCTGGGTGACCCTGCTTCGGCAGGGGGTTGGGCTGGGTGACCCACAGAGGTCCCTTCCAAACCCTACCATTCTGTGATTCTGAGGTGGGAAAGATCCCCCCAGGACCCCCAGACCTGCGGGACCCCCCCCACATTCCCTCCTTTGGCACAAGCCTGCGCTGCCACGTCAGGCTCTGCACCCGAGGAATTGCACACCCAGCAGCTTCCCCTACTAGCAGAGCTATCAGACTACCTTTAATAGAGTCATATTTAATATTTAACAATGTTATGCCTAGCAGGATAATTTTCTTTTTTTTTTTTGTCTCAGTAGAATTATTATAGAGTCTGATGTGTTTGGCATCTGATAGCAGTGTTAATAAAGATGCCAAGCACCTTCTGCGCAAGCCCAAATCCCCAGCAGGCAGAGGTGTAGCTCTCCAAGCACTTGTAAACTCTCTCAGGAAATCTGTTCCTGCCATCTGGCAGTGGAGAATCGTTCAGCAGTCGAAGGAGACTTCGTCCACTCAGACGGCAGGGCTTTGAGGGTGACACGTTATTTGATTTCCATCCCACTGACACCGTCTCTGCCTGACTTCTCAGGCCGAGGTGCCTCATTTTAAAAAGTGCCGGTGTTAATGATTACATCTATATCCCAGTAACTCCGCTGTGCCGTACATGGTGAGAAGGAGACTTTTCACAGCAGAGGCTGCAGCCTGTGGACCCGCTGCCTCCCATTCAATCCACTCAATTCCGAGTGTTAACATGCAATGCAGTAGGCCCTACACAAATATCATCCATCATTCACGAGGACAAATCTCTCATTCTCTGCGCGCTGCTGCCTGCGTGCTGTGTGTTGTGGGTGGCAGAGGAGTGGTGCTTTTCCAACCGCAGCGGCTGCTCCCACTCCCTCCGAGCATCCCCGGTGCTCCCTGTGCCGCGGAGGAGCAGCCGGGGAGCCGAGGCACGGCTGGCACCTGAGCACATGCACCCGCAGCACGGCTCTGCCCGCAGCACTGGAGTTCATCAGCTGCTAATTAGGCAGGATTTGTGCAAGGCTTGGCTTCCAGCTTGGGTGCCTGGGCTCAGGCGCGGTGTCCGCAGCGTCGCTGCCTGCGCAAGCTGCTTTGCCTGTGGTTTGGCCAGGTTTGCTGGAGCTGCCTCGGGTGCCTTCCTCTTGGGGCAAAGCCGGATTTCAGGGCTCTGGGAAGACCCACGGAGCCACTGCTGCTCACTTCCTCGGCAGGTTGCCCCAGACCCCCAGCTCATCCCGCTCAGCCTCGCTGGGGCAATGCTGGGGACTATCTGCGGCTCTCGGCCCCCTCTCACCCTCCCCATTTTTCAGAACATGCCGAACGTTCGCGATCACGACGCCTCGGTGTATCTCCGTCTCCAAGGCGATGCCCTTTCCGTGGGTGGATATGAGTCAAACCCCATCTTCTGGGAAGAGGTGAGCGGTGCTGGGAGGTTTTCTGGGGGAACGGGATAGGTTTCCAGGGAACCCGCCTCAGCCCCTGACTCCTGCGGGTACCAACCTCCGCACGGCGCGGGGCGAAAGCACAGGACAGCATCTTCCCTTTGGGTCTGTCCGTGGCACAGATACGAGATGCACAGGCAGCAGGAATGAGGTGAAGAGGCTGGGCTGGGGGGATTTAGAGGCCACTGTGTAGTCCTTGCCCTGCTCCATCATCCCTTTATCCAGGTGCAGGTGTCTTCATTCTGGCTCTGTTCCAGACCTTTGGCTTGGCTGGGCTGCGCATGAAAACCCAAAGAAAGCAGAGTCAGCGAAGCAGCCTCGATTTTCTACAGCTTCCGAGGCTGCCAGAGCTGAGAAGTTCTTACACCATCAGCTGTACTCTATTTTGTGTCCTGATTCTTGTTTCCCACCTTCAGGTATCTGAAAAATTTGCTTTTGGCCTCTTTGATCTGGACTGGGATGTTTTCATGCAACACATTGAAGGTGCCATCAACAGAGTCCCGGTGCTGGAGAAAACGGGCATTAAATCCACTGTCTGTGGGCCAGGTAACGCGGCAGCGGGGCGGCTGCGTTCCTCCAAGGATCTTCATAGAATCACAGAGTGCTTTGGGTTGGAGGGGACCTTTAGAGGTCATCTAGCCCAACCCCCCTGCAGTGAGCAGGGACATCTTCAACCCGACCAGGTTGCTCAGAGCCCTGTCCAACCTGACCTTGAATGTTCCCAGGGATGATCTTGCTGGAGGCGAGGGGAAACTTCATAACTTGGGGAGAAGGAAAACTGTCTGAAAGCAGAGAAAGCGCCTGTGGTGTGGCTGCAATGGGGTCATCTTCCAAGGGGTGGCATCCCAGGCTTAGCCTGGGTGGAGAAATACCGGCGGAGCTTATTGCCTCGGTCCAAGCTTGTGCAGATTTACAGCTGGTGTTGTTGCCACTGGACTGGAGAATTAAGGGGCAGAATTTTTCCAAGCAGTGGCCATTATTTTACCAAGTGTTATATTAGTTTTTTTACTGCTTGCTTCCGGGCTAATGGCATTAGATTTACTCAGATTTACATGCCGGGATGTCTGATGTGGAGTTACAGGCCGTGGCATCACTGCAGCAGCAGCTGGAGGTGATGCCAGCCATCGACCCCGAGTCCTGTACACTTGGTTTGACCTTGACATCCACGATATGCTCAGAAAAAATAAAAAAAAAAATCGCTCTTTGCTGAAGCCCTTCAGGGGAACCCCCCGAGGCCCTCGGGAAGGGAGCGGTGCTGCTGTATGAGGGTAGCTGGGCACATCTCCTGCCCCACAGCAGACAAACCATGGCGCGTACGCGGCGGAGGCCTTGCCCTGGGTACCAGGGGTTCGATTAAACTGCAGCGTAAGCAGAGCTGGTGGCCTCCGCTGGGGAGCTGGGTGCTTATAGATGTATGTCTAGCATTTGTAGTACAGCACTGTAATTTCCTAAAGGTCAGCGCTCCTCCTTTTCTACTTCTTGATTTAAACCAGCAGCTGGTTTGCTTGCGACAGCTGAGTCACGCTGGGCTGTGGCAAACAGCAAACGCTTGTCCCTTCTGCTGCGCAGTGAATATTCCACCACCAGAACAGCTACTGCGCCGTGCTCCAGGGGCAGGGGGTGAAAGCACACCGAACTGGGGTGGGTTAAGCTGTCTCTGCTCCGGCTGCTGAGCCAGCCCAGCAGCCGAGAGGGCTGAGGTCCCGTGTGAGTGCTCAGCATCCGTCCCGGTGCAAAGTCAGCAGGGCGGGCGCACCGAGGCGAGGTGCTTTGGGTGCTGCTCCATTAACTCAGCGAATTTGTCACCTGGCGCATCGGTACGGGGGTATTGGCGTGTTAAGAAGCTGCTTTGGTGAAAGTAAATATTCTTCTGACTCTGCTCTTGCCTTCTGAGGGCAGAGATGGTGGGACACAAGCTGGGCATTGCTGGGGGGGGTGGGGAGGACCCAACTGAACTCTGTGTTCCTTCTCTGCTTTCACACGGAAGGATGAAGCACCGGAAAGCAGGGAGGGGGACTGCATGCCTCTGGTCGGGGTGTTTTGCTCTGCTCTCCCTACCAGGGATTTGCACAGGGGCCGTGGTTGAGAGCTGCATGGGGAGCAGGAGCTGGCAGCATGAGGCATCATTAGCACAGGAGCCTTGGGCGACATCAGCAGAAATCCCTCTGCTGAATAAAGTAGCTTAAATTCATGAGATTTCCCAGCAGAAATCAATGAAGGTGAAATATAGTTATCATAATGAAATATGGCCAGATGCTGAAGAGGCAACAAACAGGTCAGTGCAGCCCTCTTGGCTGGGGGAGTGGGAGAAAGAAAGAGGCTGCTCCAGCCACCAACCGCAGCACCTTCTGGTCAAGGATTCATTCTGCTTCACAAATTTTCAGTCTAAAGCCTAACACTGAGGTCCTCCGCTTACAGTGCTGGTGTGCAGTGAGTGCTGCCGAGCTCCCCGGGGGTGCGGAGGGCACAGGTCCCCCCAGCCCGGGGGGTGGACGGTGTGTGGACAGGCTGTGCAGCGTGCAGGGCTGCGAAGAGGAGTGTGGCCAGCAGGTCGAGGGAGATTCTTCTTCCCCTCTGCTCTGCCCTAGTGAGGCCCCATCTGGAGTCCTGTGTCCAGTTCTGGGCTCCCCAGTTCAAGAAAGATGAGGAGCTACTGGAGAGAGTCCAGTGGAGGGCTATGAGGATGAGGATGGGACTGGAGCATCTCTCCTACGAGGAGAGGCTGAGGGAGCTGGGCTTGTTCAGCCTGGAGAAGAGAAGGCTGCGAGGGGACCTTATAAATGCTGATAAATATCTGCAGGGTGGGTGTCAGGAGGACGGGGCCAGACTCTTTCCAGTGGTGCCCAGCGACAGGACAAGGGGCAACGGGCACAAACTGAAGCAGAGGAAGCTCCAGCTGAACATGAGGAAGAACTT
>Ga0065711_1008712_pt1 | contig 16207 bp, 14 predicted proteins | sample Hoacrofraction12_FD_59098 | JGI IMG/M metagenome (GOLD analysis project Ga0065711, IMG submission 59098) | Hoatzin crop microbial communities from Cojedes, Venezuela - Epithelial fraction 12 v2 (version 2) | ecosystem: Host-associated > Birds > Digestive system > Esophagus > Crop | place...
AGGACCCTGCACTTGCCCTTGTTGAACCTCATCAGGTTCCTCTGTGCCCAACTCTCCAGCCTGTCCAGGTCTCGCTGAATGGCAGCACAGCCTTCTGGTGTATCTGCCAGTCTCTCCTACTTCTGTGTCATCAGCAAACTTGCTGAGGGTACACTCTAACCCTTCATCCAGGTCATTGATGAATGAGCTGAATGAGAGTGGGCCGAGTACTGACCCCTGGGGGACACCACTAGTTACAGTTTTCCAACTAGACAGCGCCACTGATGACAACCCTCTGAGTTCTGCCATTCAGCCAGTTCTCAATCCACCTCACTGACCACTCATCCAGCCCACACTTCCTGAGCTTCCGTAGGAGGATGTTATGGGAGACTGTGTCAAAAGCCTTGCTGAAGTCGAGGTAGACAACAACCACTGCTCTCCCCTCATCTACCCAGCCAGTCATGGCATCGTAGAAAGCTACCAGATTGGTCAGGCATGATTTCCCCTTGGTGAATCCATGCTGACTACTCCTGATAACCTTCTTTTCCTCCACTTGCTTAATGATGACATCCAGAATGAGCTGCTCCATCATCTTTTTATGGATGGAGGTGAGGCTGTATCTCCCTGGGCCCTCCTTCTTGCCCTTTTTGAGAGTAGAGTGACATTGGCTTTCCTCCAGTCCTTGGGCACCTCTCCTGTCCTCCAGAACCTATCAAAGATGATAGAGAGTGGCTCAGACTGAGTCATGCACGGTGCTCTGCCCTCATCTGCCCTGCAGATGCCCTAGGAGGTGATACATAGGTCTGGGAGAGGGGTTGGATTTTTTTATTTTTTTTTTTCCATTTCAGAGCACCCAGAGCAATCTGGGCTGCATTACAGCCCACAGTAATGATGAGTTTACAGCATGAAACTGAAGGATATTGTCACATGCCGTGGGGTCAAATAGGAACCATTTTGTGGTACAAAGCCTGCTAGAATAATGTCAGAAAACTGTGCAAGCCGTGTCCATATTGCCCTTTGGGAACAATGCATGTAGTGAAATACTTCCAGATTCTCCTGGAGAAGGTTATCAGGTGTAGCCCACAACAGGGACCTCCCTAGCAACTGAGCAACACACCTCATCCAAGCCACAGTGTTAAGACTTGCTGCACAGCTTTTTTTTTTTTTCCCCCCCCAATTTAGCAGTGGGGCTGCGCTCAATGAATCTCAGCAAAGGCCAGGAGCTACAATTTCTGTCCTTGCAGAGGTAGACTGTAGTGAGGGAAAACAGACTGCAGGAGGGATTGTGCTTCCCAGCTTATGTAAGGGCTGCTTATTTGAGTCATAGGATGCTATTAGCTTGGGAAAAGAGAAACAGAAATGACTCTTGCAACTTTTTAAAAATATGTACATTTAATATGGCTTTAACAGTCAAGAGTAATAAAATATATCTGGAAAATATCTGTCTCAAAAAAAAAAACCTCAAGGAATAAAAACAAAACAAACTGAGACCGGAGCAGGACATACAAAGAAGGATTAGGGGGTAAACATACATTGAAATATGTAAACATACATTAAACATAATGTAAACACACATTAAAAATAAATATTTAATTTCTGCTTTTATGAAATCATCTAGGCCTAGGCCACATTTTCAAAAACAGATTTCAAAAAACTAATCTAATATCTTCATAGATAATTAAGCCCCTAAATCAATCAGATGTTGCAGAAAGTAATCTCCCCCCCCTCCCATTTTCTAATTAACTACTTAACTTTCTTAGAAAAGAGTAGCTTAGTTAAAGAACAGCTTAAGTTAAAGGTTCACATAGTCTGTCATTTGTTGCAGGGAGTAAGAAATTTTCCCTCAGAAGTCAGAACTATGATCAATACCCCTGTATCTGCAAGAGTAAAGAATCCAGACTTCTTTTGTTACATTTCAGGGGAAATGCTAGGTGGAAGATTATTGGTTGGTGTCCAATTTTCAAAGATTATTCTCTTAATTAGGACCCTCGCTTCATCACTTTGCCATTCCCATTGTCTGTAAAAGTGAGACATTTGTGTCCCAGAGACCAGAGTTAAATGGCAAAAGGTAGAACTGCCTGCCCTGGTGAGAGATCACCAAACCATAGCCCTGCCCGTACTTTTTGGCACTATGTATAAATACGGTACATCTAGAAAGTATATTGAACAACTGGAGAGTCCTGGACAGCAACAGCAGCGAGCAGAGCTTGAGGAAACACATGACCAGTGACAAAAGCCACAGGAATTTGGTTTGCCCAGCTTGGAGGAAAGGTGACTTAAAAAAATGTAAAAACAATCCTGAGAGATGCCAGAGGCCACCAGGAGAAAAAGGGAATAAAACTGTTCTCTGTGAATAGGACAAAAGTATTGATCTCAAACCACATAAAGTGAGATGTAGCTGAGACATCACCAGTCAGAACAGCGAAGGACTGGAGTTCGGTGAGGTGGTAGACTCTTTACTGTTGGAGGTTTTAAGAACATCTCTTCAGATGTTTAAGTACAAACATGTCAGAGTAGTCTAGGCACTGCCAGTTCTACCTTGGGAGAGGTGGATGTGCTAAATGACCTACCAAGGTCCCTTGTGGACCTACTTCCGTCATTCTACTACTCTTAAAACACAGTACTCTAGCTACGGTATATGTAAAAAAAAAATAAATAATAATCTCTTTTTTGTTTTCTAATGCTGTTCTCCCCCAAGGTCACCAATGATACAGAGTTTGTCATGCTGTAAGGCTTCTGGGCAATGGTTTAGCCAAATGTTGTCCGAATGCATCATTTCTACCCTTTTCTACCCTCTACTTAGTCCTGGAAAAATGCTTTATGTTTGGGGGGGCGAAAAAATCTCTTGATGCTCAATCTTCACCACAGTAGCTTGGAAAGAGAGGTGTTTTACGTGAGCAAAAATATGCCTTCCTTTTTGGAAAGTGTTTTGCATGTTTACAATCTTGGCCGCAGAAGCAAAAAGTGAATGATGTATAGCTGTACCCATTGCATAGAGGGGTGTTTTTTTTTTCACAGAAGGTAATGGCAGAAACCACAACTACAGCACAGCCTTTTTCTGTTACGTCCTTCACATTCCATAACAGGCTGGGATTGTTCCTGGAGTCAGTCCACACCACCTTCAAGCTTATTCAGAGTGGTGAAAACTTTTCCTACCTCTTGGCTTTTCCTGTTGAAGTCTATAGGAGAGAAGGTTTTAAAATGAGATGGATATCTATTTAGCAAAACTGATACAGATGTTTATTGGAATCCATATAGTTCTTGATACGGGAACACACTCGGGCATTGGCCTTGCTGAATCACAACTGCAATGCCAGGAGACTTTGCTGGTTCCTAACTATGGAGCTGAGAAGTGCAGTGCTCGCTGACGAAACTTGGATATATCCTAAATGTAGAAAATAGTGTGAAAAGGCACAGTAGAGAGAATAACAGTTTTACTTTCTTGCAGTCTACTTTTGTATGTCTAATCTGCACTCTTTTCTCTTTCTAGCCCTGCAATGTTTTTTGTGAAGGATCTGGCTTCAGGCAGAGTCAGCAACGCCCATGGCACCTGACGGGTCACCGGGGAAGCAGTTCTGCACCCCGCTTCGGATTAGGGGAACAGGTATCTGAAACCTTGACAAGAGCAGCCTGCCTGTACTGTAAGCAAGAACCTAGGCTTTCTAAGCTTTCAAAGGAACAGTTAGTGTTTCTAGATCGTTTCTAACCCCCACAGGAAAGGCCCCATGTCAAAGCTAAGTGTTACAGTTTAATCTGTATTCCTGACTATTGTACAAGCCAAGTTTTGCTTATCACCTATTAATTTATTCAGTCTTCCAATGTTCAGTAGCCAAATCACCTATGTGATAGGTGTATCTGTAACATCAAAACACATAGATAGGTGTATCTGTAACATCAAAGAAAATGTAGTCCCATAAACCAACGTATTTTTACTCAGCTAGATTATACTCTACTAACTACGCATCATCTGAAAGCTACCTTAGAATACCTAGAGGGAATAAGAATTAAGATGCAGTGAATAATGTTTTTGTGTCCATCATACATAAAACTGCTCTGCTCCCAAAACACTAACTCTGCAACTTGAGTTAAAAAAAATCCATCCAGTCATTCAGCTACATTAATAATATACAAAGAAAAGATTATATAAACCAATCTTTTTCTCTTCCCTTTTTGCTTCTGTTATTGATAATAGTGAGAAGTATGAAAAATTTGTTATGCATGGCAGGTTATTCAGTAAGCTAGTTATAATTCACATCAAAAGAGAATATTGATTTTTACAGAAAGGCTGAAATGAGATGAAAAGATACAAAGCATCCTTTTGTCAGATAGGTTTCGGGGGCTATTTCAACCACATTCAGAAACAAAAACTGCATTTCTAAAAAGAGAAATAGTCCTGATAACCAGACTTCAAGACCATGACACATTTATCTAAGTGATAAAATTGCTCTCACGGAAATGACAATGGATCAAAAAAAGGAACATTTATAGTGGGCAGAATGATCCACTGGAAGAATAATAGATGCTAGTTTCAGTCTAACTTCTTTTTTTCCATGGAAAATCAATGACCTATGGTGTATAGTAAATTAGTTAATTATGTAAGATATATAACCCTGTAAATGATGTAAGATTTGATTTTACAGATCAGTTCTGCCTGTGAGAAGTTTTGCAATAGTAAGTACTAGTGATTAAAATGTCAGCATGAAAGACTGCTGCAGATACTACCACTGTAGTAACAGAAAATAATCATTATATGCTTGAAAAGTCCACAGAATAACAAATACAAAAATCACATTATTTTAAAGAGTCTTTCCAACCGAAAATTAAAAAGCAGCACTAAGGTACAGCACGGTGGTCTCCATATGTGGCCCTTTTTTTAATCAGAACATACTCTACAGCTGCATTTGCAGCACATTTACCACCCTGCCAGCCAGAAGACCCACGTTTGGGGACAGCGTCAGATTGCCTGTGTCTGGCTTTTGCAAAAATTGCACATATTCTGAACATGATGCATCTGGAATTTCTTAAAACACTCTCCTATTCTGTTATTTGCATTCCTCATTTCCCAGCCAGCCAAATCCCAACAGGACTTGACAGTTTCAATGACAGCAGTTTATTCTCACTTTCTAAAGTATAACATAAAGAAAAGACAGCAGAATTCCTATAGGCTTTACCTTACCTCTTAATTTACCACTTGCTTTCAATATAAGATCCAGTCCTTTGTTCCTGACAAATCTAGTACTACTGTTTTTAAGTGCGAATGTGCTGTGTCACACAGTAGTCACAGCTCAAAACTGATATCTGCAGTGGCAGTTTAGGTTTATTTAATAGTCAATTTCTTCTTCAAAATATAAAGTGACATTATGTGCATTTCACATTTACCAGAATGTACACTGTTGGAAAATAATGGAAAATTTTGGGGGGCTCTGAATTTGGAAATTTCCCTACAATAATTTTTTTTTTGCATTCTTTTCCTGTTCAGCTTCTCCTTCCTGTAGTTTGCTTTCATTCAGCTAGAACTGTATCTGCTTGCAAGAATGCACCTTGTCCCATTTGGTTGTTACCTGCATGTTCTGCACACTTCAAGACTTCTGATACTTTTTGCATCTTCACTTTATCAGGAACTTTTCTTCAAAGCATTGCTGTCTGGCAACTTCTTTACCAGTTCCTTCTCGCTGAGGCACTGCCAGAGCAGGTATGTGACTATTCCTTTCGGAGGCTCTACTACAAAGCACGCTCAAAGTGCAGACATCCGGCAGCCTCTCCGAAGCGAAGGACTGAGTCGTGCACAGCATGTTCAACGCCCCGTCTCAGATTCTCCCCGCAGACATCCCCAAAGCATTAACATGTTTTCATATTCACTTAGTAAAGGACAGCTAGAGCTTGAATTGGGACACAATGGACAAACTTGGGGAATTCTCACCTTGCTATCATCAGCTAGTCCTTGCCTCTCTGCAAGTTAGCGTGCAGTGCCGCAGGAGGGAGTAGATTTCTACTCGCAGTAGAAATCGCACTATGAGTAATTTCCCTTGAAAAACATAAGACAATGATGTAAATGCTATAAAATGTTTCACAGTCTCTCTGCCAAACTTCTTTGGGATCTTCCAGCCCTGCTTTAATTTACAAAACTCTTGAGCTATGCAGAAAAACAGCACGTGGGTTATTCATGTGCCTTCACCGTTCCCCATTTAATAAGTCCCACCATTAAGCAATGTTATCCAGACTCTTCTGAAATATATTGATTTTTGCTTCTCACAGTTTTCCCAAGCATAAAACTCCAGTAAAATGGCTACCATCACCCCCTCCTAGCTTTGGTTGCTTATTTATAGGCTTGCTGTAGCAAACCTATTCCATCTATTGGATGGAAAAGACCTTTCAAGCAGGGTCAATGGCTAAGAAGTAACAGCATCCTAGGAGTTGCAGGTAGTGTGGAGGAATGATGCGGATTTTCATTTTGCCACCATTCATTTGTCAAACAAAACCCAGCTGAAGGAACAGGAACGTGTGGGGTGGTCTTCAGGTGAATTGTGCCTCTGCCCCCGCAGCACGTCAGTTCCCCGAGGACAGGGAAAGGCTTGGGAAAGCAGCCTATAAGGCTCGTAAGCCAGGGTTCGCTCTTCTATAGACGCGTAGGAAGGGGACATCCTTTCAAATGTTTGCAAATAAAGCAGACCTGGAGACTTGTACTCTATGGGCATTTGGTAGCTCATTTTTGCAGAGGCTGGAAAGGTATTTACACTAGAAGATTAATTAGTTAATTGTGCCATACAAGATTTTGGCTTTCTGTACATCATCAGGAGACAGGTGGCTATTAGGCGAGGAAGGCATGTTGCTTCCTTGCAACTTGAGGGCAATAGGACTTCTGACTTTCAGTGTGCAGGGCAATAAAATCAGCCTTCAGAAGGCAAAAGATACAGGAGCAGGGTGGGAGACTGTAAACTGGAACTATTCTAAAAAGGACCTTTAAGGAGCAGGGAGACCACCAGAATAAGTCTCTTATTTAATGGTCCCATGCTGTAGATGGCACAATAAACTCATGCACTGAATCCTCAGTATTCCTGGTTTTAGATATACAAAAATTGACACATATATAATAAAACTTACAGCTTCCTGTTTCAACACTATGGCAAATAACTGAGCTTGTAGTTCTTGTGCATCCAAACCATACAGAAAATGGATCTAGACTTCCACCTTCACAAGCTCAGGAAAGTAGAAATGTTCTCAGCTACAAGACTTGCAGTTACAAGAACCTCAGCTGCCTATTAATATTAGAAATTTTGACTGGTAATTAATAGATAATAGATGCCTTATTCATCTTATGTACCCTTAAGAAGTCAGAGAACACAAGTATAAAGCCTTTTTAAAAGGAGAAAATACAGTGAGTTGCAAAAGGGCTATAGGAAAGAATGTAATAAGAGATGAATGTTTGTCATTAGTTTAATGAAGGGGCCCCAGAAACCTCCTGCAGCCCCCCATTAGTCTAACAGTTAGTCCATTGTATATGTATACAATACACAGTCACTTGTCCTTGAGGGGGATCACATCTGGGGCAAGTCTCAAGGCTAAAAATGAAGCAATTTCCACATTTCTGAAGCTTAGATTTAAAGCATCAGGAATTTAGAACAAACAAACAAACCCGCAAAAAAAACCCAAACAAACAAAAAAAAATCAAAACAAAACAAAACAAAACTCCCAAGTTTTGAAGTTCCTGTTTTTCTAAAATGGTTTCTCATCACCACACCAAACTCTCTGCTTAGGTTTTGGGTGAGGGGCTTGGTCTAGCCGTCATTTATTTCCACCTAATATTTACGTTTCTCCTTAAAAGGAGAAGAATTTTCAAAACCTCAGCATTCGGTGTTGCACCTACCTCCCCAGGCTTGAACAAACACTACATTTTTGAACAGAGAGATATTTTGGCCACTTGTGCGAGCAATACATGCATTAACAAAGAGTGGGAAAATTTTAGCTTTCTGCCTTGAGAAGAGTTGGAGGTACGAGGCTGTCATTTGGAGGGAGAGCTTGTATGAGGATAGAAGGTGCAGTTTACCCTCTAATTGCTATGATCCATAAATATATGTATGCTGATGGCCTAACACTGCAGCAAATAACAATTAAATTAATTGTTAAAATATCCTTTTGGGGTGAAATTCAACCCTTGCAGAGACAGACAAGCCAATCGAATCTCTGAATTCACCATTTTGACTCTGTATCATAATTTCTTCCACAGCACTTGCAGTTCATACGTTCGCAGTACAGTGTTGTAGTTTTTTCCTGACCTGGGATCAGACACAGATGATCACAGGAGGAATAATTCTTCATCACGCTGTGCTTTGCACAAGGAGCCTAGGCTGGGGTCCAGAAGAGTGGAGATGCAGCTGGTGCAATGTGCAGATTTTGGAGGAATAGCCTTGTCCTGCCACCCTTGTCTTGTTATCTGTCCCAAGGGAAAGGGGGATTTATACACCGCGTATTTGGGGGTTTTGGTTACGCAATTCAGGGTGAGATTTCCTACCCAGATGCACATCTGTCATCTCCCATCCTTTGGCCAATACAAGACTCTACAACTGTGAGAGGTCTGTAACTCATCTGAGGGTGTAAGCAGGAACTGTCATATACAGTCCCTGCAACAGTTTTCTTCCCATGGGTAAGTGTGGTTGTGAAATAAAAAGGCAAGCTTTGGGAGAAGGCAATATAACCTTTCTTTTACAGTAAATTAACAAATATCATTCATAAAGTTACAAACTTGAAGCCTTTTTGCTTTATGCTGTTTAAATATGAAAAGGCAACTCCACTTTAAGCAGATCTTCAAAAGACGCAGTGTACTGTTCTCTTCAATGCAAATGACATATGGTTGAGCCTGCTTGTGTTAATTTGAGATGGAAGGAGGGGGGGGAAGTGACATTTTTTGAAAGAGCCTCCCATAAGGGCAATAGGAGCTGCCTTTACAAGGTGTGATGTTGAAGTCTGGCTTAGCTCAATCAGCAGCACACACACAGTCCCATTGCAACAGCTACGGTTGCTGCAGCAAGAGGTGGGGAAGTAAAATATAGCGGAGACAAAATAATATCAGCAGCAATAACAGAGTCAATTTTTCTTTCATCAAGCAACAGAAATGAGGCCAGTTGATCATAATTGTTGCTCTGTGTTTTGAACTCAAGTCTCTCAATCAGGAGATTACTCAGTTGAAGGCCCAGTATAATGAAAATATATGCTTTCTTTTTCCACAAGAATTGGAAATAGTATGATCTAAGACTGACAATGCCAGCATCTGGGAGCGCTTAAAGCAATTCGTAGTTTTGCTCCAGTCACGTGGCTCTGGACAAAGACTGTAGAAAAATCAAACTGGTCGAGAGGAAGCCTTCATGTTGGGTAAAACTCAATAAATTGAGCAAGAAGCCTTTGATTTATTTGCCTTAATTCATTATAAATGAATTACATTCTTTCTCTTCTTGCAAATGCTTGGCTGTTAGTTTTGTGTAAAAATTCATGACTATGTTAATTGCATTGCATCTTTTTGCACTCATTTTATAGATTTTATTGCTCTACTTAAGAGGTCCTAAATAATTGATTTATATAGCCTGCTTTTTCATCAAGTATTTTTGTAGGCATTATCTTCCAGATATATTTTATATAGGTTTAAAAAAAACGCTTACTGCGCTCCAGAAATACTGTTGCCAAAGGATCTAATTTAAAAGTGGGGGGAAATAGTTTATGACATGCAGATCTACTTGCTGCTTTGCATATTTCACATTTTAACAGCAACATGAAACTGCAGGAGTAACAAGAATGAATTATTTAAATGAGACATATTCTTACTGAACTAAAAAAATACAAAGCTTCCCTATTTCCCACCGTCATTCTGCAAGCTGACACTGAATAAAACTCCTAATCTGACTGTATAGAATCAAAATGAAACTCTACACACAAGTCAAAAACTTTCAGGTTTATATGTGCATGTGTCAAGGAAAGGATAGGAAGCCAAGGTTGTATGTGTAACTGTCTGGGAAATGAGTCAAAACTAAGTCAGAAAAAGAACTCTCTGGGCTGTTGCAATAAGCTGCCTGAACTAGTGTAAGTCAGCATTTTACACCTATAGTTACCTCATATATGTGTGTGTGCATACTTGTGTAGAGGACAGTGTCTTCGCCTTTGGTGCACCACTGTTTTCCAGTCCCTCGTATGAGGGGAGAATTATCAGATATTGTTCTAGCAATTTGAATATTACTCTGTTGGCTTGAGGTTTTTAAATTTTGACCTTCCATTTCAGTTCTCGGTGATGTATCACCACTCTACAGTTAAAAGTTTGCTGGCAAAACTGAGTGCCTAGAAGACCAAGTTACCTGTACAGCAAAGGCAAACAGTTCTGAAGGACATTCCCTCCGCTGTAGCTCACAAGTAATATTTGTATCATCTGAAATCTGGTGTACTTCTGTTTCGGGGTTGGAAGCAGCAGGGCATTGGCAGCTGGAAGAAGAGTAAAGGCAGTTTCATGCAGCACACGCACTGTGGGGCCACCGTTCCTGTGGGAGGTTAGAAGACGATATGACCTGATTTACAGACTTTATGGTAAACTTTATCTTGTGGGTTAGTCCCTTTTTTGTACATTGCTTCTTCCAAGATTTGACCTAACATATGTAATGACATCCCTGTGGCAGATTATACAAAAGCAGACAGCGCATAACTATTTTTGGTTAATACCACTTTACCAAGTGAGGGATCCACACTGAAGAGCTTGACGTTTGCTGGCTTTTTGATATGTGAACAAACAGTTTTTCTGAAATACTTTGATTACATGCAATCTGTCTACAAATAATTCAGTAAAGTAACTTTCAGCTTGTGAATCATTTCATATACAAGGTCTGAGATGAGCTAAAAAAACACAAGGCCAATTTTGCTGAGGGATTTAGACCCCCAGTTGTTCAGACAGCTGCTTTTGAAAATCCCACCTGGAGTCTGAGACTGCTAAGGATTAAATGCACTGTGTCCGGTGCTCTTTCCCCCACCCCACTAGGAAGGAATTTCTTGCTCCTCGTAAGTACAAATCATCTCTCCACCTTGCACACCACACTAGGTGTAGGATCTTCACTGTCTTCACCTTTGGTGCACCACTCTTCTGCAGTCCCTGGTAAGAACCTGCTTCCCACCTCTTTTTTTAACTTCTTTTCACTGTGGCTTTTTGCCTTCCTTCTCCCTCATCATCTCCCCCCCAAAAAAACCCTAAACGCAAATCCAAAACAAGTTGGAGAGTCTTCTCCCACTGGTTGGAGGCCTCACCTGCAGGAAAGAGAGACCTTGGTTGTAGATCTGCCTTATTTGATAAGACAACAGTGGTGGCGTTACTATTAGTAGACTATTAGGAGTTAGAATATTAATTTTAGGAGCAGTTTCTGAGATGCGGATTGAGGTTTCTTACAGCCTAGACTAGATGGCTTTGTCTGACAAAGTCTGTTTCATCCTCCTGTGACATTCCCAGCTGCAACACCAATGCACCTCTCGCTGCGTTAGCTTACTTCTCCCCGAAGTTCTTCCTTGTGCTACAGAACACGGTGAGCTACGGGGGGGCTGTAAAACGGCTCTGGGACTGGCCGAGGCAAAACAGAGCCAGGATGGCTCTCTGCCCTCCCTGGCTAACATTGACGAGAGCCCTGCGCTAACCCGGCTCTGCCTAATGAGCACCAGTACTGTATTTTGCCCATGTGACTGTCTCCATCTTTACATGTCTAAATCTGTTCAGCGCATCATACGGTGTCACTCTGTTAACCGTCTAAACAAAGGTAGCTTTTAATGGGTCCTCTGTGTGAAAACTCATGTTTACACATTGCAACTTCTGCCTTTCTATTAGTAGTTTCTGCAGACAAATGCAGGAATTAGACTGCTATTGGAAAATCAATACAAAGAGGACACAAAGGCAAAGGGAACTCATTTGGGAGGTTCTGAGTGGATATTTATGAGAGGAAAGGATTGATCATCAAGACTATACATTATGCAACATCCTCTCGTACCTTTAGCTTCCATTGCCTCTTCTGAATGATAGGCATGCCAATTAAAAAGGAAAGCATCCTGGTTGAATTCTCTTGCTACCCATTTTCTGAGAAAATTCAGCAAACAAATAAAAACAGAGGTATCACGAGTTAGGATAGCCCTGTGAGTAGCACCTTTCTGGAGACAGCCCACAATGCCAAAGGATTTATATAAAAACCTTTTGATAAATCCGTCACACTCTAAGTGATGTCGATTGAACATGCCCGTGTAATTCCAAACACTATTTCAATTACAAATTATAAATACCTCTTCTGAAGTGAACCTGCTCCATCAGAGTGTCACTGACTTGTATCCATCTGGCACACAAGCTCATTTCCCTGTCTTCAGAAATTTACTGTCGTATTTTTCCCGGCAATACATTCCTGAACCTTCCACAAAGGACAGAAATGAATACAACCAGCCAGCACAGGGCTGCAATTCCAGTTCAGTCAAGGCAGATGAAACTTGCAAGCATTCTATATGCATGAAACGAAAGGGTGTGGTGCACCCGTATTTGATCTCCTTCAAATTATCAACTGCTGCTGAATAGAGCAAAATAAAGCCTGCACAGTTGCTATCAATTACTCTGCTATGCTCTCAACCCTTTCTGAATCAGGGTGTGCTGGAGGAATCTAAAGCTGCGATCCTTCACGGGTGCTTCTCAGATGACATTACATTATGTTACTCTGTTATACCAATGAACCTTTACGCAGTGAAGCCTTGCATCTAAATTTCCTCTATCCTTGCTGTATCATGAAAATTAGGGCCCAGGCTATATCTTGTCCCTTTCTAGTTGCTTATACCTTTGCAAACTGCCTATTCTGAAATATCCCCAGATGGGGAATGTTGATTAATGGGAATTTATTTAGAGAAATTATTCAGAAAGTTTCATCAATTAATGTTCAGATATTTCTAAGAATAAAGGAAAGATGTTTTGCCTATGTTAGAAACAAAATCCTACCACTGCAAAAATGCGAAATCATAGTGCATCTGTCCCTCAAAGCACTGGCTTTCTGTTTTTCAGGCATGTGGTTTTCACTGCTCCCATGGAAGAGCAGAGATCTCGGTGAAACCTCACATTTTGTGGGCTCAGTAAAAGAGCTGCAGCACCCCAGCAGCTTGGCGCAGACGTTCCCAAGCAAGATACCAGCGACGCAGGCTCAGAATCATGAGTGCACAGCCCGGTTGGCAAGATGTTACGTCCAGGCTGGCTGAGCAGCAGAACCGACTAACCAGGGGGTAACCCATGCTGCCACAGACAGACGAGTTTCTGAATCCTTCCATTTCAAGCTACCAGTCGGCTCAGGAATCTCTAGCACAGTACCAATATTTTGAAATACTTTTTTGAAATTTTTGGCAGCTCTGTTCTCTGCTGCTTTGGTTGTATGGAGCAGCCTCTTCCAGCCCTGGGGAAGCACCTCCGTCCTCCCAATGTCCTTCTTGCTGGAATCACTGCAGCTGGGAGGGGGATTCGGTCCAAGCAAAAGTTGGACCTAGACTGGACAAGGTCATGGAAGGAAACAGATTTGGACAAAGATCCTGGAGCTGAGGTTAGATCTAGGAGAGGAAGAAAAAGAAGAGTGGGACAAGGTCAAGGCAGGCAGAGGACGAATCACAGAATCACAGAATGGTAGGGGTTAGAAGGGACCTCTGTGGGTCATCTAGTCCAACGCCCCTGCCGAATGAGGACTGCTGCAGTGAATAGCGCTGTGAAAACGGTCGATTCTGTGTCTGCCAGCTCCACGGCGCTCCTCCATGATGGCAAGCAGGTTACTTGAACTACAGGCGGCCACCAAGTGCCCTTTTTATGCTTGGTGTTCGCTGTGAGAGCCCGGGCTCTGATCTGTAGCAGTAGTTAGCATTCACTGCTGCGTCTGAAGCCAAAGCGAGCTGTGCTTCGAACATACAAAGCGCTGCATAACGCTAACTATTTCACCGAGGCAAACCCCAGTCATCTCAAGGCTGGCAACCGAAATTAATGGACGCATTTAACCTTAATCGCTCTGTGTCTCATTTCCCAATCAGTAAAATGGTGATAGTAGCTACATCTCATGAAAGTAATGCATAAGCATTCATCATATGCTCAAGGTACTGTAACAATGAATGCTGTAGAAAAGCCTGCTATGACGTTAATAATTCCACATTACAAGCAGGATTTAGGTAGCTTTAAACAAAGCCCGAGGACATACGTTGAACAAAGAGATTAAAAATAAACTGAAAAGCTGCACACACAGCGAACAGCGTCTGTGCTACGCACTGTACAAGGCAGCGGTCCTCTGAGCAAAACAACGTCGTCACACAATTAAAGGCTAAATTGTCAGTCATACCCTCTACAAGTCAAAACAAGTTTGTCTGAAAGACCGTGCCTTTGGATTATCCTAAAGCGTCGACACTTGGCTTTTCAACCGTAATATTCCTTTAATGTGGCGTTTGTGTTTTGGATTCTTTGGGTTTTTTTTTTTGTGTGAATGGGAATATAGTAAGTTAAGGACATACACAAGTTTTAAATTCTTTATGCTGTGCATGCAAAATCATACCGTTTTCACTAAAGTAGGTGAGTAGCGGGAATTAAAAATAGGGGAACAGTTGCACTGTATCAAACTACAGCACAAAGTAAACAGCATTTATTGTCCTGCTTGTTGTCCTAATTTGATTGTTGGCATTTTAATTCATAGCACAGCATAGGTGTGATAGTTGGTATATGTGAAAGTAACTAATCATACAGCTAACTTATACATTTAAGTATATGTTCCCTCAACAAAGATTTCTATTTCTTCTTCCTTCCAAAGATTTTTTTTATCTGTCAATGCTTAGAAATACGGCAAGAACTCTCACCACAGTACAATCTTCCCACTTAAATTTCACTCCTTTGATTTGTCTGTTTTTCCATCTTGTCTTTTTTTTTTTAAGTATCTTCCTAGAGATCAAAGACATTCTTTGCAACCAGGAAAATGAAGATTTATTGATTCACGTTACAGGTGGTGTCTCTCTTCTCACCCATTTTTCTCAAGTGCTCAGTGTAAGTGCTTATCTGTTTCTCATCTGCAGCAGCAACCAGCGCTATGAAATGAATCTGCAATGTCGTCATTACAAGCAAGTCAGTAGACATGGAATTATACAAAAAAATAGAAAACAATGTAAAACACCCATGGCAACAGCGCAAGGCAAAACATCCATGGCAGCAGCGCGTGTTGAATGCGGCCCTGACACTTCCCAAGCAACATCCACGAGAATCAAGAAGCAGCAGTTTGTGCAACTGCAGTTATGATTTTATCTGGCGAAAGTTGTTGGCTATTTCCGTTTGAAGTGAACCGCAGTCCTAAAGCTTTGCCTCTTGCTGTCTCTTTTACGGTGCCTAAACACCACCCCAAAGTGGAATTAGTTTTTTGTGTTGTATTACTTTTTTTCAAAAATGAGGTGTCATTCCCAACTCTGTCTTTGCTACAGGTTTTGTGTAGAATTGTGAAGGATCCGCGCAGTGATGCTGTAGAAATGTGTAGCTAAAACCAGGAGATTCCTCCCCAAACTAACAAGGCCTGCTCCGTCAGCTGCTATGTGGGTATTTTTTCACCAAGGAGTGCAATGGGATTGGTTATTTATTGTCAGATTCGGGCTTTGGGCTCTTGTCCACGCCAGCAAGATTCATTTCCACGTCTCAGCAGATGCCCTTCGCTGCTGGACGGCAGTGACGAAACGAAGCCAGCAAGCGTAGGTGAGAGTCAGGCGTTCACCCAAGCCTGTCAATAACTGGCAAAAACATCCGAACGCGGTCTCCTGAGCACAATCTCCAGCTGCAAGTGCGCAAAGATTATGAGTCAGGCCCCCTAAATCAGGATGCATTTTTTAAGCCTGAAGAGGAAAAGCGTGATTGCTTTTTAATTTCTGACCTGGCGAGTTGCACTTGGGTCATCATTTCCTACATTTCTCCCGAAGCACAGCGGACAGAACTTGCTGTTGCTTAGAAATGGAGAATCTTACGCGGCCCCACGAGAGGGACCCTGAGGAAGCCCCCCCTTCCAGCCAGGTCCACGGAACGAAACGGGGACCTGGCGGTACCACCCCAGGCCCTCCTCCCACCGCCACCGTGCTGCCAAGGCAGCCGCACGAGGGACTGACACGTGTTCTGCTTCAGACGATGCCCAAGGCCAAGAATAGCTCCAAGTAAGCCATCACACTGGGGACATATGTCGTGTAAAGAGGATGAAGCTAT
>Ga0065711_1041364_pt1 | contig 16207 bp, 14 predicted proteins | sample Hoacrofraction12_FD_59098 | JGI IMG/M metagenome (GOLD analysis project Ga0065711, IMG submission 59098) | Hoatzin crop microbial communities from Cojedes, Venezuela - Epithelial fraction 12 v2 (version 2) | ecosystem: Host-associated > Birds > Digestive system > Esophagus > Crop | place...
AGAGCCCTGGAACAGGCTGCCCAGGGAGGTTGTGGAGTCTCCTTCTCTGGAGATATTCAAGACCCACCTGGACAAGGTCCTGTGCAGCCTGCTCTGGGTGACCCTGCTTCGGCAGAAGGGTTGGACTGGGTGACCCACAGAGGTCCCTTCCAACCCCTACCATTCTGTGATTCTGTGACCCCAGCCCAAACCTCATTCTTCCCCCACCTTGATGCTCCTACTGGTGTGGGACATCCCATCTCCTGCCACCGCCCTGCTGCTGGAGCCATTGGGATGGCACTTAAGCCTCCAGTGCCAGCACGGAGTCACACTGGGGTAAAGGAGGACAAACTCCAGCCTTTCTTTACAACTGATCTCGATCATCTTAAAGGTCTTTTCCAACCTAAAATTATTCTATGATTCTAAATGAGTCTATGATTCTTCTTAGCTCAGGCAAGCCCTGCAGATGTGCAAAACAGCTGGTTAGGTGGCTTCCACTGCAAGGGCAGACCCTCAGGAGACCCTGGCTCCCCCTTAAAAATCCTTCTAGCTTTTCCCTGATTTGGGCCAAAATCCTGGTCCTGCTTAGGCCAGGGCCAGGCTGGAGGAAGCCTGGTGCTTTCAGCACCACGACGGGCACCGGCCACAGACTTTGGTGTAAACACCAGTGTAGGATGATGTAGGGCTCAGGCATAGCTCAGCTGGGTTAAGGGGAAGAAGGACAACTTTTCTCCCCGCGTCACGCTGCACAGCAGCCCTGCACATGGTCATTTTAGCCAGAAACCTGAGGTTTGTCTCATACCTCAGGATTTTAATACGAACCCCATGGCTCTTGACGCTGATTTGGCCAGAGCTGGCTGAGAAGCACAGAAAGCACAGGTAGTCCCCTCCTGAGAACAGCCACATGGACGTTTTGCCAGTGCCTGGTCAAAACAGAATACGTCTGGGTGTAAGAGTCATCCCAAAAACCCCTAGAAACAAGGCTTGATGCCTGCTCTTTATGCAAAACGCAGTAATTTGCTCAAAAGAGCTCCTGATATATGTGGCGCATGCAAGAACATGTACCCAAGAACCTGGGAGGAAAAAAAAAGAACCTTTTCCTTAAGAGACCGAGCTTCATCTGTAAATTAACTAGGTGTTTCTGCCCCTGCTTGTGCCTGGACACTGCCCAGACTTTGCGTGGAGGCATCTCCTTGGTTGGAGGTTTGGAGGGCTGGGTGCAAGGCCGAAAGTCATCATCGCATTACTCGCCAGGCCAATTTGTGCACCGTGTAATAAATTTTCTTCTGAAGAAATCAGCCCTTGCTAGCATTTCCGAAGCAGGCAGTATTTATCGCTTTGTTTACGCAATGCTGCTTGTATCCAGGTAAATCACTGATGTCTCTCCTGATCCCAAGGTCCCAAGGTCCCAAGCTCTCCTGATCCCCGACCCCAATCTGTGCTTTGCCCACCCAATGCAGATGCTCGTGTTTGAGCACAGAGTGGGTCTGCAATGGAAATGCAACACGTGGCTCTGAGCGGGCACCCATCCCCAGCCAGCAGCTCCGGCGTGGCTGGGAAACACAGCGGTTGAGCAAAGCCCACACGTCTGTGACAGCTAATTAATCTGAGGAACGTGCAACCCTGCTGCTGGGGGAAATGCAACGCCTCACTGCACGGGAAGAAGCAGAAGAGCAAAGTGGTGCTTAGCCGATGCCGTAACCAAGAGCCATCCACCTTCCGTTTGCAGCTCTACAGGGAGCTGTGTTTGTCCCCAGCGTCCCCGAGCTCACCCTACCTGCTGCGTCCTCCGTCCCCGCGGGGATGCCCTGCTTGCCTCTCCTCTCTCCCTTCCAAAAACACCTCTCGTTTTTTTGTGGTTGCACAGCTCATTTTCATGATTGCATAATGCAATGTGGGAAAGCTTCTCCGGGCACTTCCCTGTCCTGTCAGCTCCCCTTCAGCTCCCACATGAGCATGGATGCTCATCCCCTGCCTCCCAATACTCCCTGGCCCATTTCAACCTCTCAGACCCCCACAGCCCCATCCCCACCACCACCCCAATCCCACCGGCTTCCCCGCAGCGATCCTGTCGCCAGCAGGGATCCATCCCACCACAATTTGATTTCCAGGAATGGATTTTGCCGGGCAGACCCGTTGCACTGAGCTCCCAGACAGCGAGCTGCCATTAATTCATTGCATGCCGCTCTGCAGCTAGCCAGCAGTTTGTTATCTCACCTGTGAGCAGGGTTAACCTTTTCCCACAAATAAAACTTTCCACAACAATTATTCACCTTAACGTAGTGATTGTGGAGGGAAGCAAAGAGGAAAAGACATTTCTGGAGGGGAGAATTCTGCCTGGGAGTTGGAGAGGTCCCCATGACCACAAACACAAAGTCAATTGTTGCTCAAAATTTTCCCTTGTTGGGTTCAAAGGACAGGCAACAAGCAAGCTCAAATTATCGCCAGGCCTTAATGAAGTTGCATTCAGCCTGAGCAGAATTGCCTGCTTATTCATGCAAATTCACTGTAACCAGCTTACGCACATTAGCCAGCACGGGGACCTGCGGGAGATCCTCGTTGCCTGGGGGAGATTAGGAGATGAAACTCAGGACCTTGTATCAGCACGAGCAGCTAAGGTGCTTCCAAATATCCCAATTAATTCCCAGATTGGCCCCGCATTAAGAAAATATAAAAGGCCCTTCTTGTCTGAGTGCATATGACGGTTAATGATGGGGAAAGTCCCCAAGAGTTTGGGAGAGTCTCCAGCCGAGCAGCCCTACACGTCCCACCAGGGAAAAACAGCATTGCATTGATCAGCCAGTTCCCGGGCCTTAATCAATACTTGCTCTGACTACGTGGAAATGCTCATTTATCTGTCGCGTGCAGATAATAATGAGATTGTCGAGGTGGCTGGCTGAAAGAAATGCCTCCTCCTGGGAGGATGCTAACAACCCCCACAGTGCCGGCATCAGCGAGAATTCTCATTTCTCATTCCTGCACGGTTGCAAATTTTAGATACAAAACCTCGCCAGCTTTCGCTGCCTCACAGAGGCATTCATAAACCACCGCTCATCAGAGCACACAGGGGCAAGACCATGTTTTGCACAAACCAGACAGGCTCCCAGGGTTTGCTCTGGAGAAATTTGGACACTTGGCGCCAGTGACCCTCATCCAAGTACCCTCCCAAGCACAGCTTCAGCTCTGCCTTTGGGAGGAAACCTGCATTAATCTCAGCAATCTCATATTGGTGAGTCCAGAGACCTCCCTGCAGTCAACCTGGTGGGACCAACCTCATCCAAGGTGGACTTCTGTCCCAATGTTGGCCACCAAGGCCGCGTCTGCCCTGGGGGAAATGGGTGCTGGCAAGACACAGCTCACCTTGTCCTGAGACAGAGGTGCAAAATGGGTCAGTGAACCCATCCAGGGTTCATCTTTCACTGATGGGATGAGCCAAATATGGAGAATTACTTGCAGGTACAGGCGGATCTCCTCCTCTGGTTGTTGGTGGCCAAAAGTCCAGAGGCACCTGCAAGAGCAAAGGAGTTACTCCAGGTGCAAGGGCCACAGTTCAGTGTGAGTTTTCAGTCACTGTGGGCTAAATCCAGAGTGACCCAAGTGCACACCATCACTCGTGTGCATCTGAAGTCTTGCAAGAGATGGCAGAGGTTGGCCTCGCTGATGAAGCCCCATAGGAAGGAGCAGCCAGAGGAGCTGCCTGGGACTCGGGGGACAGGTGGAGGGGTGAGTGGCATTGGGCTGGCAACCCCACAAATCACAATAAACTTTACATCTTGTACCAAAAAACAAAAAAGCCAACAAGAAGGGGAGATCTTAGTGCATTTAGCTCAAGGCTTGGGTTTGAAGAATGAAGAGACATGAGGAGAAGGAACCTGCAGGGCACAGCACAAAGGGCAATGGCCAGCACAGACCATTTGCTCCCCAGTTAGACCCATCCACCACCAATTTCTTAGAGCAGCTAGCGCCAGTCTTCAAGTGGTGCCGACGTGTTCCCAGGGCGCACGGTGAGCCCCTTCACCAGGCAAAAACCACATTCCTACAAACCAGATGAGCAACCCTTGCTCATGTGTGGCAGGAGGAGAAGCAGCCCAACTGATTATTTCGTAGCCTCAGGAAAGAGGGACACCTTTGGAAACATGTTGTTTTTCCGTTTGTTATCCTCCTATTTAATGAGGCTGTTGCAGGGACACAAATATCAACTTCCTTTTCCTCATCACCTGGGGGGAAAAAATAACCGGCTGGTGACCCTGGTTAACTGCTTCCTGCAGCGGCCAGCGGCAGGGTGCCTCACGCACGTTAGCTGCATCCCCTTGAGGTCAGTGGGTTATGGCCCTTCCCCAGGGTGTCTATTTCAAACCCCAAAAAATCCCCCGCTGCCACAAAACAACAGCTGAAGGGGAAAAGGGGGCTTGATTTTAACTGAGCCTGTTAAAACTATCGGGTGCCATGAAAGCAAGAGCCGTATATTTCCAGGAGCAGCTTTTTGGCCCTAATACAGCCTACCTAAAATCCACTCCTTTCCACTAGACACCTTCAAACAACCTGAAAACTTCAGGGCTGGGGCACTGAATATCTAAAGTCAGGAAGAGCTAAGCGTGGAGGTGATTTAGCAGAGGCTGAACGGAAGATGGGCAGGACAGCCAGGGCTCAGACTGAGCCCTTCCTTCACTACAGCGCTGGTCCAGGCTGTCCAGGGGGAGGTGGGATCACCATCCTTGCTGCTTTGAGGTTTTCAAGACCCTAAAATAGTCCATCCCCATCAAATTCACATTCCCCCCCGTGGAAACGCTTCAGTCACACAGTTTGCTTCTCTCCCACCAGCCCAGAAGCACCAGACAAGCAAAATGCTGCCGTGGCCCAAGCAAGTCCCACGAGGAGTTTCTTACAGCCAGGGTCAAACTCCAGCTAATCCAACAGAAAGGCCCAGCTGCAAAACATACACGTGTGGGTATAACCCTAGAAAGCCAGAGCTAATTAAGCTTCTCACTGGCAAAATCTTTTAATTGCATAGCAGCATCCTGGCCGGAGGCTGCAGGGAGACTTTCCGTGCTCATGCTGCCACGACATGTGAGCCCGTCCTCTGCGCCGGAGAGCCCAAAGCAGCACAGGAGGCAGCTGCCAAACGGCGATAGACCCAGAGCCAAGGGTCTGGCCCCTTTCCCCAGCCAAACCCTCATCTCCAGCCTCCAGTTCAGCTGAAACCCTGAGAAGGGTTTGCAGCCCTGACTTCTCCCACTGGTCTTGAGCAACCTCCCTCCAACCCCACACGTCGCTCCGAGGAGGGGTAAGAGACCTCCTCTGTCCCTTCTCACCCCAAAATAGTTCTCTGGGGAGCACTCCTGCATGGTTGGCATCAAATCCATTGCTCTTCCCTCTTTGGGTATTTGGGGCTGGACCCACAGAAAACTTTAAGTCCACCCAGGATAGAAGTGCTGGGTGAGACCAAAGGTCCATGTGGGTGCAGACCCAATCTCTGTGGGTGCCCAAAAACCCAGCCCCAAAGGAAGGACGTGATAGCAGTGCTCCTGGAAGGGGTATAAGTCACTGCCCCATACTCTGCTGTGCCTAAATTCCCTGTAGACCCCCACCCCAGAGCCAGGAGCTGCTCGCGCACCCTCCCTGGCCCGGACGTACCATCCACAGGTTTGAACAAGCAAGATGCAGCGAATCCTCATGCTCTTATGCTAAAAGGAAACACACAGTCCCTGTCCCTTCACCTGCTCATTTTCAACTGCTGACTTGAAAATTAAGCCACGCTAATCCCCAGCCAGGGCTGGCCACTGTGACCTCCCTGGCTCATTCCCACCACCGCTTCCTAATTACCTCCCCGTGCCTGGACTTGTTCAGCCCAGCCCTCATGGTGTCTTGTGGCTGCGATTGTCCGTGGCTGTTTTCAGTCCCTGCATAGCTGCCAGGCTGGTGGAACCTAGGGACAGTGGAGAGGAGCAGCTCCCGAAGCCGTGGCCAGCTAATACAGCCTTGGGGTGACATAACGTGAATTGCTAAGCATGAGATGCTGGGGCTCATCGGCTGGGAACAGGGAAAGGGAGATGTTCCAATGATGGAGTTGAAGGAGAAGCAAGATGTTGCGGTATCAATGGAAAACTCAGGATTCTAAGAGCCGATGGGCACTGGCTGCAGGCTCAGGTACCACTGACCCTGTGCTGAAAGCCCTTGGCTGCTGAGTCTAAAGCTGCGTCTGGACTGCTGCCCCTGAGACCCCTCTGCTTCCTAAACATGGACAATGGAGCAAACTGTGCTTTGCAGAGCCCACACAGAGGAAGAGGAGGAGCTGGCTTATCTGGGTTCTCTCATGCCCATGTAGAGGGATGGGAGACAGAGACATGGGGACACATCTCAGGAGGGGATTCTGCCCCTCTGCCCCACTCTGGTGAGACCCCCCCAGGAGTCTTGCATCCAGCTCTGGAGCCCTCAGCACAGGACAGAGCTGGAGCTGTTAGAGCGGGGCTGAGGAGGCCCCAGCAATGATCCGAGGGCAGGAACACCTCTACTGGGAGGAAAGGCTGGGAGAGCTGGGGCTGTTCAGCCTGGGGAAAAGGAGGCTGTGGGGAGACCTTAGAGCAGCTGCCACTACTTAAAGCGGGCTTTTAGGAAAGATGGGGACAAACTTTTTAACAGGGCCAATTTTGATGGGACAGGGGTAAGGGTTCTAAACTAACAGAGGGTAGATTTAGAGCGGATATAAGGAAGAGATTTTTTACAGTGAAGGTGGTGAGGCCCTGGCCCAGGTTGCCCAGAGATGTGGGCGATGCCCCATCCCTGGAAACATTCAAGGTCAGGTTGGACGGGGGTCTGAGCAATCTGATCCAGTTGAAGATGTCCCTGCTCACTGCAGGCGGGTTGGGCTAGACGGCCTTTAAAGGTCCCTTCCAACCCAAACCTTTCTATGATTCTATGATTTCCAAGGGACTGAGAGCATCAGCTACACCCAGGACCCTACTCTGGCTACCAGTAGGGTCACCCCAGGACCCCGCCTTCACAACCAGGTGATGTGCACAGAGATCCCAGCCTGCTCTGCCAAAATAAGACACCAGCACCCCGTCCCCACATCTCCTTTAGCCTCACTGTTCAGGGTGCCTTCCCCCAGCCCTGACACTACAGGATGAAGTTCAGTCCATGCCTTTCCCCGAGCTCCAGGAAGGTTTCCAAATGGCACGACAGCATCACGCCGCTCCCCACCCGGCTCCTCCAGGATAACAAGAACCACCTCCACCTCCCAAAGCAAATGCAATCGCATCCAATGCCCGCTGCACTCTCCTCCAATAACCAGTCCTGCAGCCACTGGGGACAGTCCTGCTTCCCTGGGGCTGCCACCCCCTCCCCGCAGCACCCTGGCTGCTTCACGCACAGACCAAAAACAGGCAACACAAGTTTAGCATCAGCCTGCAGCAGCAAAGCCTTCCCGAGGTCACCATTGATTAGTGCATTGGCAGAACAGGGAGGTGGCGGGAGCAAAGGTCTTTCTGCTCTGCTTTCTGCAAATAAGCAGAAATAACATCATTTTCAGGCAACACTAAGCTGGAGAGGAGCACGGTTTTGCCCAAGGGGTGACCCTGCCTGCTAAGAAACCCATTGCTGCATGGCAATCCACCTTTTCCAGCTTTGGGAGATTTCTTTGTAGTCAAGCTCCAACGGCAAATCCAACGGGAAATTGGGCTGGGCAGCCAGGGGCTGGGACACTGCCCTGGCCCATCTGCCAAGCCCGAAGGCAGCTGCTGCCCGGGTCCCTCTGCAGAGGTTAGTTCTGAGCATCCCTACAGCAGGCAGCACTGTCATCCCTCGTCTTTCTCGGCCCCACTGATCCTTGATCCTCCACCCCTGCACTCTCCTCCATCAAACCCAGGCACCCACCTCCAGCCCCTGCACGCTGCACATCCAGATCTCCATCCCACTGCAAATCCCATGAGGATTTTTGCATCCTGAAGGGAAAAAATACCTCTATTGAAGAAAAAAAATTTAAAAATCGATGCTTACATGACAGGCAAGAACACACCACGTGCAGAGCGTGTGTGCTTTCTCCAGCATCGTTCTCTTCCAGTGGCAGTGGCTGGACCTGATGCTCCATTGAGGCTCCATCACAGCTTAAAGATAGGGCACCTCAACACCCCTCTGCACATCAAAACCCATGAGCAACACAGGGTCCAGCACAGTGAGAAAGGCAACACTGAGCCCCGCAAACACCAAATGTGAGGATTGTTGCTGCTGCGGGGCTCGGATTTATGTCAGCTCCTCTGCCTTGGGTAGCAGCAGCCCAGCAGCACCATCCCATCCCCAGCAGAAACCTGCTGCTCTCGAGAAATAAGCCAGCTCAGGTCCAGCACTAAATAAAAAAGCCATCTCAGGTCCAGCAGGCAGCATCCTTGGGGACAGAGAACCGGCCATAGTCCCACTGACGCACCGTTCGTGGCGGAGGGCTTGGAGTTTTCGCTCCCATCTAAAATGCCTGTTGCAGAGAGGTTGTTTTGGCTTTTTTTTTGTTTTGATGTTTCTTTTCTGTCCGATTTCCTTCTATGCTTTCCCTTAAAAAAAATAAAAGAAACAGCAGATCTTTTTAGGAGTGGAGAACAAAAGAGTTGTAAAATTAGGCGACTGCATCTGAAGAGCCACTGTCGGCGTTGTCTGGGCATTCCGCAGTGCCCCTGCTTCCCTTTTGAAGAGTTCTTGTAAAACCCCACTATTCTTCACTCAAACACACAACGTAACTGCAGTCGGGGCCCCTGTTGAAGGAATATCATTGCTTCCATGCCAGCACTTTGTCATTAATGTTTTATTGCTTTTAAAGCACTTCACAGCCTCCCTTTCCCTATGAGCCCCCTCCGTTTCACAGACCAAGATGTTTTGCAACTTCCAGAGGCGGGCACGTGGGCTTTGGCAAAGCTGCCATCCAGCCCTCAATCCTCCCGGGCTGGCAGGCTGAGCCTTCACAGGGGCTTGGCGCGAAGGGAGACTGCTTGGCCCGTGGCAAGAGCAGGGCTTGAAGAGATTGAAGACCAAATGCAGCTCCTGGGGAAATCATACCTCTGATTCCATCACCTCCTGGGCTGGAGTCAGCTCTGCTGCTCTGAGCATCCAGCAGTCACAGAGCAAGCCCCAGCCTCACTTTCCACACCGCTCTGAATTTATTTCCATGTCCTGTATTTATTTCCCACCTATTTTCTGGGGTTTTCCAAAGGCAAGGAAATGTGGGTTTTCCCCAGTGGAAAGACTGGGAGAAGATTTCCCAGGGAAATCTCGTGGCAGTTGCAGGCAGGAACCTGCAGCGGGACAGGGCAGGATGCCCACCCGTCCCAGCGCTGCCTCCTTGCATCACCCATCCAGCTGAAAAGCCACCAGAGTTTCCCTTCTGAAGGCAAAATAAAATGCAAACATCCCTTGATCAAACAGTAGCGTTAATCAGAAAGACCACTGGCATGGGATAACGCTATTCCTGACACCCGATAAATGCAGGGGGGAGAGCAAGGTATCTATTTCCAAAGGTAGAAGAAATGAATCCTCCAAACACTTCTATCACAATGAAATAATTTCCATTATCCCCTGCGACCAGCGGAGATGTAATCGTGTCACTTGATGGATGGCGGCGTACGAGGGTGCCAATTGCATTATTGACCCGCTGAGTCCGGGCTGCTCCCGAGCATCGCTTGCCCCGGCTAAGGAAGGACTGGAACATCTTATCCACACAAGCATATTTTGGTGGTGCACAAGGCTCTTTCAAGCCTGTTCCTGGTGGAGGAAGGTTTCTTTTCATGGCAGCAATCCCGCCGGCCGGGCCCCATCAATTTTAACGCCCCGTTAAAAGGCATTGTTTCTGGAAGGACATGTGGCAGGCACAGAAATTGCAAATGAGGTTATTGCCACCTGCTCCTGCACAATGCAAATTATATCAACGCAGGACGAGGGGGCACCTCCACCACAGCCACCTGCTGCCCACCTGCCGGTCACGCTGCCGGGAGCCCGTCCGCTAAACCAGTGCAGCACCGGTGCTCCCACCAAGCCATGGTGGCTGGGGGAAGAGCACCACGCTCAGACACGTTGGGTACTGCTGGGATAGTCCTGCAGGTGGTCCTTCCATGGGGTGCAAAAGGACTGTCACCTCGCCTGTGCAATAAAAACTCATTAGTGCAGAAAAAAAAAACAAATGAGATATTTATATGTCAATGATATTGCTCTTGTTGATGTCGGAGCAGCTGGCATTGCTGTCGGAGGGCTGGCTCCTCCAGGCATCGAGTAGCGCGGTCAGCACCCAACTGTCTTCCACCAACCCCTACAATTAGGCAAAGCATTGGGATATATTTAAAATCCCTCATTTATGGCCGCATCATGGTCAAGGAAAAGTGGCAGGGGGTTGGCTATTTCCAGGAAAGAAGAGAAAGTCCCAAGCATGACGTGGGCCCTCTGGCAGCCACCTCCTCCGAGCAGGGCTCAGCCTCCCCGCCTGCAAACCATCCATCCCTTAGCCTGTAGGGTTGCTGCTCAAATTTTTAAGGCCGGCCAAAGTCCATCACCGCCTTCTCTCATCCACGTTCTCAAAGATGAGAAAGAGCTAACTGCGAACTCTGTCCCCGGGACCACGCCGGTCACGTGCGGGGCAGAAAAATGCAAAGCACAGTAATTATCTGTTGCAGAGCCCTGTTAATGATTAAGTTTGGGAGACGCTAACAATCAAGCCTATTGAAAAGACTACAAGGATTTCAAAGTGTTTCCTCCGAACCATGTGACGGCAAATTGTTCGGAGTAGACGGCTCTTAATTCAAATGCTCGTTGTCATGGGGACGGGATAACACCCCTCCTATTCAAGGATACCACACAAGAAGCCTACTATTTGCTACAACAGGCTTTTTAGTTCAAGCTACACTCTATAAATAGCAAGAAAAAAAAAACCTGAGAGATTAATATCGATGCTGACCTTCCCTAGCACAACAGAGCCAAAGGGCCAGCGGGTCCCAGGGCTGGAGGAAGAGCTGTGAGCACGTGGATGGATTGACAGACATGGAAGGGGGTAGCTGTGGCCCGTGCTTTCACGGCATTGATGGGGCTCAGCTGCGCACACGTCGGCAGGGAGTTTCTTTTTAATCCCAAAATGCCACCGGCGAGGTCATCTCCTCCTGACGCTCGAAAAGGAGCCTCGACACTGCCAGGCACCGGCAGACCTTGAGAAGGGCAGGAGCGGGGTTAGGCTTGCACCCAGCCCTGGCTGAGAAACCCAGCTGTCACCAAGGAACCTGGATTTGGAGCAAAATCCCGTGAGGGTGTTTGTACCAGCACAGCCCATTTCACGTGTTGAAGTGGCATAGGTCCTGCTGACAAAACCTCTCTTCTCACCAGTGTTATGGGTGGGAGCAGAGGCCTGAAGATGGAAATAGGTGGCTTAATGGTGCAAGGGAAGCAGGAGGAGGTGGAGAAGGACCCAGACTGGATGTCCCCAGCATCACCCACCTCAACACACCAAAGCAGACACCCTCCCCAGATGTTGCTCCAGCCTCTCCATGGACACATCACTTGCGTTGACCCTCTGTGCAAATCCCACGGCAGCAGTACCAAGACCCTCTATTCCCACCCTCTTGTGATTCCCCTTAATCCCACCTCACCTCATCCCCTGGTCCCACAAAACAGCAGGCTCATCGGCTTCTGCTACTACCCACCACCAGTGGAGCCCCAGGAGGCCCCAGCAGCATCCACGGCAGAAAGAGGCACGTGCCGCTGCCCAAAACAAGGGCCATGGGTGTAAAGGTGGGAAGTTCAGGGCTAAGATGAATGAGAGAAGCGATCACTGAGGGTGGAAATAATGTCTTCACATAGAACTGGTGTTGCACCGAAGAAGATCTTGAGAAAATCGAAGAAAAACAACAACCAAGAGCATCTCTCTACAGTATCCTGAGCAAGAAGGCATCTGGGCTTGCTGGAGTTGTGTGTGACTCCTGTTTCTGTCAAGCCACCTTGCAGCCCCAGTCCCTCCATAAAGCTCATCATAGACCTCCAGCTCCCCCTTCTCACATGGATGACGTCTCTGCCATGGGTTCCAGCCAGGCACTAACCAAGTGCTACCAAATTCCAGGATGGGGCCAAGGAAAACCACCATCAGTTGACATTGAAGAATAGGCATCATTCCTCCCCATTGCTCTTTCCAGTGTGCGTGGGAGGACAGAGACCCACTTTATTTCCCTTCCCCAGGTCCAAACCAGACTGCTGCTCCACCTGAACCAGCTGCCAGCTTCCCCTCCTAGCCCCTGCCCTCTTCCATGCTCCACCCTCTGCAAGACTTGTCCCCCCAAAACCCTTGCATGACAACCACTCATCCTGAAGACATGAAGGAACCGGCTCATTTTCTCCCAAAGCCAAGGAGCATCAGACCAGCTGCAGCTTCACCCATCCCGTTGTATCTCTTCCCCTATGCATACATTTTGGAGGGCTCTCCAACAGCTTATGGAAAGGCACCAGGCTGTGCTGCTTCACCCAACACCTACAATCACTTGGAAAAACTTATTGAAGCAGCATGAGAGCCCTGAGAAGATGCTAAATCTGGTTTCTCGGTGTCTGCTAATGACAACCTGCTTCAAACTCCTGGGACCCAGACCAGTGTCTGAACTCAGCTCCCCTGGGAAAGGAGCAGCACCCACTCACCCAAATCAAACGCTGCCCCAGGGGGGACTGTGAAGCTGAGGCCTCCGGGCAGGCTCTGCTCGTTTGCTCAGAGCTGCTGAATCTGAGGCTAAAATCAGCAGCTGCTGCATGAGCCGTTCGCTCGCCTGCTGCTCACCAGGGCCGCGGAAACGTTCGTACTAAATACAAAATCAGTTCCCGAGAGCTGCTAAGACACGCTAGGAATTTCTGGAACAAATCTTTCAGGCTTTAAGAGCTTTGTTCGCAATTTGGGGTTGCAAATACAGCACTGATGGTTTTATTGGATTTAATGAGGGATCCCTACAAGTGCAGGCTGTTTAAACGGTGCACCTCCTTGCCTCGGGACACCAAAGTTAGGTGAGCTCCAGGGCAGACTGGATAAGCTCTGGGATAATTACTAAATACATGGAAATCACCTGTGGGTAAGGAAATCCCGTGCTGCAGATCACCAGCAGCTGGGAGAGCATCTCTACATCCCTGCCCAGCCCCTGTCCTGCGCTGGCGGCTGCTGGAGATCCGGCAAGGGCCTTGGAGGGCTGTGGTTCTCACCCTGACTGAAAAGTGTCTTTTTTTTCCCCTTAGATGAAGAACAAAACCACAAATCCCTCTGGGTCTGGGAGGTGTGCAACAGCACCGGGGAGCCAAAGGGTCCCACCCGGCTCTCGCTGAAGGCATCTCTGAAAGCAACCAGGGCTTCATGCTGCAGGAGACAACGGGCTGCGACAGCATTATTGTTTCCCCTGACGAGGAAGGAGGAGAACCACCACCTTCCCGCGTGGGAGCAGCGCTGAAGGGGAGAGGCAACCTGCTAGACGGATGACTCATTTCCATCGTCACCTCCTCCTCCAGCGCTGAGAGTCCTCAGAAAAGAACAGGAGGCAATCCTTCCCCTTCAGGCTCCCTCTTTGCCTGAGAGAGGGGAGAGGAAAAAAACCACAGATGCAGCCAAAACCCCATCCCTGCAGCCACGAAGGGCGCATGCTGCTCCCCAGATTCAGCAGTGATGGAGCAAAAGCTCTCAGAGCATCGTCCACAACCCACCAGCATCGCCCTCGGGCGCAGGCTGGGACCACGTCAGCAGCCGCGTTAGCAGCCCCCGTGAATGTGATTCCCCAGCCAAGGGTTTCCCCCACAGCAGCTTCCCAAACTAAGGGGATGGGGGGGACAACCCTGCACCCGAGCAGCAGCTTGCCCCAGCACCCCAAAACGAGCTCCGTGGGGCTGGGTGCTGCAGCAGCCCCCAGTGCCGGCTCTGTGCCGCGATGCCTCTCCAGCGGCTCCAGGTCGGCTGCTGATGAGGAAAATCTCTCTCCTCACTACTGAAACGACTGGAAAAGGCAAGAGAGGGTCACGCACCTCCCACGGGCTCTACCACTTGTTCCCACCTTGGGAAATCAGTGAGGGACAGCTCACACCTCTCCCAAATTCCCCTCCAGGCTGCTGTAGATCAGCCAGGCTGAGGCTTGTCTCATCTCACAGCTCGAAGCCACCGAGAGCAGACCTGCAAAGCCAAGGCTGCCTTCGCCGCCCGCTCCCGCATCTGGTAACCAAGCAACTTCAAGCCAGGTAGGAAGAGATGCGAATCATCTGAACCTGCTTCAAATTAGTGGGACGCACACCACTGCTCTATGCAACATGTAAATATTTCAGAAAATTAATTAAGATGCTCTTTGTTAAGGGTCTACACTGCAGCTCTGGAAAAAAAGAGGTAGGAAATTGCACAATTGTGGTGCTGCGCTTTTATCGAACTGCAAACGGGATCCATCAAGAGCCACCACAGAAAGAAAAACAACACATCTGGAGTCGGGAACGTTTGCTTCAGTCAAGGACCACGTTATTTTAAAAGTCTCCGTACCTACAGGATATCTCAGTTCTCCCCAGACAGCAGCAACAAGACAACGACTCGGGGGTTTCACATAGAAGAAGGGTTTGTAGTGGGAGAAAAAACATGAAAGTGGGGAAAAAAGGTAAGCAAAAATAAGCAGGATGCAGCAGTTCAAAACCTGTGTGGCTGTTGGGTCTACACAAACTTAGCTGCTTCAGTCTGAGCCCTCTTCTCCGTTTCAGGAGACATCCATGGCTCTGCTCGCAGTGTACACAGTGCGGTTATCATGCAGCCAGTGAGCAAATGGTAACAGAATATTTTAATCAGATTTTAACAAAATTGAAGTCCATGTGACCCGAGTGGGAGAGCAAGGTAAACACCAGAAAGGAAGGCTTAACGTGGCTCTCCATCCCGCTAACTCCAGGTTTGCTACGTGAACAAGCGGCGCTCCCTCTGCTCCAGCTTGTCGGCCAGATGATGTGGCCCCGCATCCCCGCTGACGCATCCGTCCCGGCACGGCGCGATGACCACGGCTGGGAGGGTTTTTGCCAAGAAGGAGCCCTCGCAAGGGACTCCCTGCCATCACTCTACTCCCACCCCCAACAACAAACCCCCCTTTTCCTCACTGCGATTCCACCCTAACGAAGGCGTTTGGTGATGGGGGACGGGGGCGAGCGGAGGAGGAGCCTCCCATTTCCAGAGGGACTGATTAAGGAAAGGTTTTTCTGGGTTATCGCTCCCCATTTTTCTTAATTGAGGCGGTGCGCCTCCATCCTCTAAACTTCAAGGATGACAATAATTAGCACAGCTAGTCTTTATTACTCTCATCATCTCTCCCCTTCAGGAAGCACAAGATCTAACACACCAGCAATGAATATGAAAACCGGCTTCGCCCGGCACGGGTTTATGGACCTCACGGAGCCGCCTTGCGCTCTTGTAATGAGCGGATTAGCGCAGAGTACATATGTGGCCCTTTAAAAAGAGAATATTTATTAAAAATACATCAATATATCACTGCTGTGGTGCACACGCAGCTTATTAACAAGAGACCCCCCCTCCCAAGCTGGCTCTTGTCACCAGCAAAGAGCCACGGAGATAAACAGCAGCTCCCGTAATTAAGAGTAGCCCCCACGTTAATGCTGGTTGTGGTCACAGCAGCGTATGGCCGGCCGCGGGGCCAGCAGAGCCGAGACAACGGCAGAGGCTGATCCTGAAATGTGGACTTAGGTAGCAAAAGGTGAGCCTGTAATGCAGATCTTCAGCAAAAGGTAAGAAAAAAATCATGCGTGCATTTAGCCATCCTTGGTCAACATTAACTGCAAATTAGGAACTAGAACTTCTGGCCTTACGGGTGGAACACAGATTTATGTATCCCTCCTAGGATAGTTTGGGTTGGGAGGGACCTTCCAAGGTCATCTAGTCCAACCCCCCTGCCATGGGCAGGGACATCTTCACCTGGATCAGGGTGCTCAGAGCCCCGTCCAACCTGGCCTTCAATGTTTCCAGGGAGGGGGCAGCCACAGCTTCTCTGGGCAACCTGGGCCAGGGCCTCACCACCCTCACCGTGAATTTCTTCCTTAGATCTACTCTAAATCTCCCCTCTTTCAGCTTGAAGCCATCCCCCCTTGTCCTGTCACCCCATGCCCTTGTCACAGCCCCTCTCCAGCTCTCTCGCAGCCCCTCCAGGCACTGGCAGCTGCTCTAAGGTCTCCCCGCAGCCTTCTCTTCCCCAGGCTGAACAGCCCCAGCTCTCCCAGCCTTTCC
>Ga0065711_1041365_pt1 | contig 16207 bp, 8 predicted proteins | sample Hoacrofraction12_FD_59098 | JGI IMG/M metagenome (GOLD analysis project Ga0065711, IMG submission 59098) | Hoatzin crop microbial communities from Cojedes, Venezuela - Epithelial fraction 12 v2 (version 2) | ecosystem: Host-associated > Birds > Digestive system > Esophagus > Crop | place...
ACAGGCTGCCCAGGGAGGTTGTGGAGTCTCCTTCTCTGGAGACATTCAAGACCCGCCTGGACAAGGTCCTGTGCAGCCTGCTGTAGGTGACCCTGCTTCGGCAGGGGGGTTGGACTAGGTGATTCCGTAAACACAACACGCTTTTAGCAAGGTTTAGATTTTGGCAGGTAAAATACGGGCTTTCTCTACGATTCTGTGTTAAGAGGTTTGCTTTTAAAAAGCTCCATTTCAACTTTATGGCGGGTTTTCAGGACTCCCCCTCCCGCCCCGCGCTCCGCCGCTGCCGAGGGCGGAGGCCGCCAGCTCCCCTCACTGCGGAGGCGCGCGGGCGCCCCCTCGCGCTGACGTGGCGCCTCCACCGCACCGCCCAACGGCCGGAGCGGGCGCGCGGGCGCAGCCCACCCTTCGCGCTCGGCCTCCCCGCGGGTGCTGAGCGCATGCGCGGCCCTCGCGCCGCTGGGCTCCGCCTATAAACGAGGGCCGGGAGGGGCTCGTGCGCGCTGGTTGGGGTGGTAGCTGAGGTGGGCTCTCTTCCCGCCCGCCGCCTCTTCGGGCTGCGAGGGCGGGAGGTGTGTTCCTGCGCTTGCTGGCCCTTTCGGCGCTGGGCCCGTAGGGGCCCGTTGTCCTCCGTGTCTGAGGAGGGCTTGGTTCGGTGGGCAGCCCGGGGCGCTGCTCTCTGGCGTGGAGTCAGGCCCTGTTCTTCCCAGCCCGCGGGTTTGCGCAGGGGGGTGCAGGTGCAGTGCCAGTGCCCTGGCCCCGCGATGAAGTTGTGGGAGCGTGTCTCCCTGCGGATTGAGAGGGGCCTGTGCTGCGCAGGGAGGAGATGAAAGTAGTGTTAGGAGCAAAGCCAGACTCCCGTGGAAGAGATGCATGCAAGCCTGTTTGATATGAAGCGGCTTGCTGGGCCAGTGCACCTCTGGGTATGATGCAGAATGCTTTCTTCACCAGTCTGTCATTACATGTGTGCATATGTGTGCAAGGGAGGGTTGGTGGGCTGCTTTTGGGGCACTACTGCCTATGGTGACTGAAATGCTAATACAAGTACAAAAACATTACTTGCTTGTACCTGAATGTGTGTGTATATACATTTATATGCATATTTGTGTGTGCCACGGTTCACTTTGAGCTCTTAAAAAATTGATAGGTCAGTTCTAAACTTTAAAACTTTATCTGGTTAATATTTGTTAACACATTCCTCACTAAGGGTTGGTTCTTACTGATTATTATTATTATTAAGTAGTCAAAATGATCTTCAGCAGTATATCTGAAATTAGATACCAGTATATGATACTGTGGAGCTGATACTGTGTTGTAAACACTGATGACCACATTGATGGTCTTAGTCACCAAGGCAGAAGCAATTAAGTTCAAGCATTCTCTAATGAGAAATGCTGGAGCCACAGTGGGTTTCATCTTCTCACCTCCCAGCAAATCTGGGATCTTTCACAAGATTGAATTGCCACTTTGCTCTGCTCTGGCTACACTAGCAGCTCTGTTGGACTACATTCTGTGTAGAGAAGGGACACTCAGGTAGATTCAAAGGGAGAAAGGAAAAACATCATTAGTTGGGTATTTTAACTGCTTGTGTTTTGAATTCTTTTTCTCTGGCAATAAAACAATTTTGAGGCAGTAGTGAAATATGCAGTGACCAAACTATGTAAAGGTCCTCAAAACCACCTTCCAAGAAAGATGATGTGCATGACAACTGAAATGAAAACATGATAAAAGCCCAAGAGTTCCTATGATTATGGGAACAAAAAGAATTTTTTTAAAAAGCGCAAATGCTGTTTTGTTAAAAAGCTCTCTGTAATTCTGATACCAGCATAAAGTATTCTGTGTATGTAATGGTATGTATTAACTATTTCAGTGGTAATGTTTGATTTTTAAAGAGTAATTTCCTCAGTATATATCATACTTGTTCAGCATGCCAGACCATAGCATATGTCTCGAGGAAGGAAAAGTAGTTTTATTGCTTATCCAGGAAAATCTTTAACATTCATCGTCACGCTCTAAATGTTAAAATGTGAGTGCTGCCAAATCGGTAATACACGCATGGAAACATTGCAGATACACCATTTTATGGGTAGGTATATTTAAGAACTGTGAGGATGTTGGACATGCTCCAGAGATCTTCCTTTAATTTCTCAAGTTAGCTAGAATTACAGATTCCGTCCCTGCACTTGCACACTATAAATAAATTTTGGGAGTTGACGTTTCAGCACTGTTTTGCTGCGCTACGTTCCTAGTGACCTTTTGTTGGTGGATTAAATGGCTACTGCACATGCAATACAGACAAATACTCATTTGAACAGAAGCCAGGGTGCATCCACTCCTAGCGCTGGTACTCCGGAAAGTTGTGTACGGCTTCCTGCCAGTTCTGCCTGTTCTATCCCGTTCTCTGCCTTCCTACATACATCTCTTCAGACTCGCACTATGCTTTTGATGCGGCTGAGCAGGGAACCCGGAGCTCTTCCTAGTTAGTCCTAGATTACCTGTGGTCTGTGCTGTTTCTGTGCAGGGGACAAGCAGCTCCTCACCCCCTTCTAGGCTTGGCAGGGGAACAGGTTTTGCAGAGAACACGGCAGTGCTGCAGTTGTCCACTGCAGCCTCTCTGGGGTTTGGAAACAAAACCATGCTTTCCTCCCACTCTAGTTCTTCCCCAGGCTTTGCTAGAGCAAGCCCCCACCGACAGCCAGGCAGGCCAGAAACCAGGGCCAAGTCATGCAGCAATGACCTGAGGCTGCTGTTGTGAGCTCCAGAAAAATTAGCAATAGCAAATGGAAGCGCTGTAGGGACATACACTCTGGAATCATCTGCGCACCTTGTGGTGTGACATCCTTAAGATAAATAGTCCCCTGCGTCTCTCCTGTCCCTATAGCGGTGTAGCTCAGAGGCGTTACAGGAGCGGCCTGCTCTGTGCCAGCACAGCAGCCCTGCCTCAGCCGAGGGCTTGTCCAGCCTGCTCCTGTGCTGGCAGCGTGTTATAATCCAGCTTGTTTACTGCATTGGCCCAGTGGTAATGCAGGTGGCCCACTGTCCAGAACTGGCTGCCATTTTCTTGCCCATTTCACTTTTTGCTTCCCTGTGCTTCTGGGAGAAGTGCTCTCTGATGACCTTTGATTGCTATAAGCAGTTGATAGGTTTGACCAGATGTCACAGAGGGCTCCTGCTGCCTGCTGCGCAGTGAGATGCTCAGCTGCCTTCTGTGACTGGGGCATCAAATCCCAGGAAGGAATAGTCATGCCCTGCCTGTCTCACTGTGCAGCACATCACCTGAGAAAGCTTGGAGACCTCTGCTGGGCTTGGGCCTTGGAGGTTTGGGAAGGGTGTGCTGAAAATGGTGTACTTTGTGCAGAGTCACTCATCTGCAAAGGCTGGACCTTCGTTCTATATTGTGAGAGAATCTCACTGGCTTGAGATGTGCCGAATCTGGTAGCCCAACAGAGAGAGGCGAGGCTGCTGCAGCTCCATGTTGCCACACGCAGTCAGTAGTGAGGTGGCCTGTCGCACATATTCCCAACAGGCCCACAGATGCTGTACACTGTTTGTATGTGTGTATATATATATATACGCACACATGCACGCACACATATACATAGCTGACCACACAAACACAGATGGCACGAACAGCCTAATCTTGTCCCCCTCTTTGGCAGTTCAGGGTGTATTAGTGTGAAATGTGTACATTCATACAACATGGATCCCTCCAGCACTTAGCGTTAGACACTCAGTCTGTCCAGTAACTGACCCTGGACTCTTGGCCTTCCAATTTACTTTGCACACCCCCACACAGACCAACATCTACGCATATGCACTGTGGATCTCCCCAGTAACTGTCCCTCGATCCTCTGGTCTCTGCTTGACTCATGCACAGAGATGTATGCATGCAGATAGGTCTCAGCTGACACCTGCCATCATGGTCTCTCCAGTAACTGGCTTGAACCTCCTGGTCCCTCCAGGAACCTCGCAGGCTCTGGTCTCTCCAGTATCCAGCCCAGACCTACGGCAGCTCCGACACATGGCTCCCAAGCCTCTTACCCTACTCACCAGCTACTCCACCTTGATATTTGCAGGGTGCACACACTGACATACACCCCTGCACCGTACAGTGTTCTCCAAGTAAAGAAGCATCCTCCCACAATCCAAAATTATTTCACTTGCACTGGTGTGATTTGTAAAGACCACTGGAGTAGGAGTTATCTGTTGCTTACAGCATGAAATAAGGTCTCAGTGAACAGTGTGATGGCTCTGGAGGTGGATCCAGCGTCCTCCACCACTTTTGCCCATGCTAACATACTTTCACCTGCAGTCTCAGAAGAAGGAATAGCCTAGATGCAACTCACACTAGAGCAGGTCTCTTACATCCTCTTATCTGCAAAAACAGCACACAAGGGCTTCTCACTCTTACTGCCTTTAACATTTGTTCTGTATCATTTCTTCTAAGGGCTGAATTTGCTAGGAACCATTCCAGAGCAGATCTTAGCTCAAGGGTCCACGTTCTGCACCAAATTACACCTCTTCAGCCAGGCTGGCTCTCAAAGGGAGCACAAATCTAAGAAAGACCAGCACTTGTTTTTCCTCACCTGTCATATTGTCGTGAGCAAAGCAGTCTCATACTGGGAAATTTCACTGACTTATAATTTATTACCAACTACATTTTTTAAAAAATTACTGATTCAGAGGTATCCAGAAACAAGATAAGAATTAAATGCCTTGGGAAGACACCTCAACTTCAATCCAGACACCTCTCACCCCCCTTTCTACTCTCCATTCCCTGTGCTTTTGCCGAATGTTACACAGTCCCTTCAGCGCGGCACCAGGCAGCACAGGAGATCAGGGTCACTGTGCAGTGGTTTCCTTTCTCGCAGCTCCATGTCTCCTCCACTTTTCAGCTGCCCCAGTGTGGATTCCTTCCCAGGCTGCCATCTCCTTCGGGGTATTACCTGCTCCTTCAGGGATTCCTTCACTGGCTGCAGTGCCCTTGGGATGTATCTGCTCCTGTGTCATCTTCTGTGTATCCTCACACATATTCTCCTGCATCTCCTCCTCACATATCTCCTTTTCACATCCTCAAGTGCCTCACACTGTATCTCCTACCTCCACAGCTGTTGTTCTTTATTAAATATGTTTCCACAGAGGTGCTATATGCTTCTCTGCTTCAAGTTTTAGGACATGGTGCATTGGTGTTGTCTGTTGCCAAGCTAGCTGGAACCAGCTGTGACTGAAAGGCAGTCTGTGGCCTGCTCCTACACAGGTCACCCCTATAGCTCTCCTGCTACAAAAACTCTGCGAGTTATGCCCAGCGTACCATTTTTTTTTTCAGTCTTGGGCAACTCAGAATCTTTCTAGTTAGGGGTGGTATTTAGGCAGAAGCATTTTCAGTCTCACCTTGGACTTTCTCAGCCTCCCACTTCCCTCCAGTGAATAGTGCTGCTTGTCAGCTTCGTCTACTGTGGCCCATAAGGCAGCTTTAAGGAGCTTCCTTTCCTTCAACACCGTATCCTTCAGCACCTGAAAAGACAGAGACAGGTGTTAGGGTGAGCGTTTGACCTGGTGATAATAGGTTTTGGTTTCATCCCTGGGGTCATTCAGAAGTTCTGCTGAGTTCTGTTTCAATTCAAAGTATGTTTTAGCTGGGATCAGGACTTCACTGGTGGAAGGCTTGTCTTTATTTCTTTCTGAACCAGAACAGTCTAGTTTGGAAGGACAGTAATACCTCTGACTAACACAGAATGACTCAGAAGGTGTAGTGGAAGTGAAATCTTCTCTTCATGGAAGGGCTTTCAGAGAGCTGGTTCTGTAACAGAGTGCAGACAAACCCTCAGAAAAAAAACACCCCTTCTTCCCCCTGCACGCCTCTCACCCCTCCTTTTGTTCTCCCGTCCCTTTGCCACACATTGCACTCAGTCACTTTGGTGAGGCAATGGGCAGCGCAGGAGACTGGGGTCAGTGGTGGTTCCACCATCAACAGCAGCCCTTTTAGAGTCATGCCGTGCAGGCCCTGCTCAGGTGGCTGCATGGCTCTGGACCCTGCTCAGGCATGGTCTTCTCTTTCCTCCTCCTCCAGCCTGGGTGTTTTTTCTTTTGTGCTGTCACTTTCTACCCTTTCTTAAACACATCTCTTTCAGAGGCACTATAAAGCCATCTGATGGGCTCAGAGGCATCACCAAGCTTGGCTGATGTGCTCAGCGGTGTCCTGCTGGAGGCAGCTTGTCTACTGGAGCCAGGTGGAAATTGCTGTGTCTGGTGCAGCCATGGCCTTCCCACAGAGGCCACCCCTATAGCCCCCCTCAAAAAAAGCCCTGCTCCTGCCATTTATGCTCAATACAAAGATGTGTGCAATTTTACAAAGTACATTACTTTCCTGTGCCATGGGAGAGATGGTGCAGTGAGGGAGAGAGGTTGGGCAGGCTGGCGTTGTGGTTTCTTTCACAAGTTCATCATTCTGCAGGAGAGATGGTGCAATCCTGGAGGGAGGCTGGGTGGGTCAGTGTGGTGGTTCCCGCCATGCTGTGTCATCCTAGCAGAGGGCCATGGGTGAGTCATGGGTTTCCCTGGGCTCTTTTCCACTCCTTGAGTTCCCCAGAGGTTGCAGAGATGGTCCTGCATCCTGGAGGAGGGTCATGGGTCCTTCCTCCCCATCCACCTCCAGTTACCTCAGTACCTTTCCATGTCCTTAGTTACAGGATTGGTTAGAGGATACCTCATAGATGATTACACCATTTGTTTTCTGATTTCTTGTTGTTTTCCAGTTCTTGCTTCGATTACTTCTGGCCGCTTTTGCACTTCTTGATGATCAGCAGGTCATTTGCACAGCATGGCTATCTGTGTCCTTGAGCACACCAAAACCATTCTCCCCCAGGGATGGAGCCCTGGCTGGGAAAGGCCCCAAGCGTTGCTGCACTTGAACACAAGCGTACTGACCAGTAACCTGTTTACCTATGTCCAGGTCTTTTTATCACTTTCTTCTGTATTTTTCCACATTTGTTCCTCCCCAGTCCAGTTTGATATTTCCCTTCTCCTGTCTTTGGACCTTCACCTAAATATCCCATAGCAAATCTTGCACAACCCAAAAAAAGTTCTTTCCAGCTTCCCAGAGTGCGTGCCATGCTTCTGTGGGCAGTAATTCTCTCTGAATCTGTAATGGGATTGATGGGGAGTTGATGGGGAGTGTCTTCCATTGACTCACCTGGAGGTGTCTCCCCAGCCCATGGGGCTGGTGGCTCTCCTGTGACAGCCCTTGGAGCAACTCATCAGGGGCTCAGCCAGCTCTGGTGAGGTTCCTGGGGTTCCCCTGCCTGTCATTGTGCCTCAGCTCCTTTGTGTTGGTGGGGATGAGCCTTCAGTCACGTAATCTAACGGTCTGTAAACTCTGTCCTCAGTTAGGTGCAGTTCTTGAAGCTCTTTGGGGTAAAAGGTCCCTGAATAGCTCTGTGACAGCAGTCTTTTAAGCAGTACAAGGGAAGGGTATCTAACCCCTTCTGATGATTTCATCTACTACTATGAACATTTCATCCATGAATGTCTGCTAATACCCTTTTACAAACCTCTTATTTGTTCTAAATATCCTCATGTGATGCATGCTTTTTGAGCAGAGGCATAGTCTCTTGAATTTTTAAGAAACTCCATTCATTTTTAAATGGCTTTGAATTCCCGTGGGCAGAGGGAAGACTTCCTGACCTAAAGGCACTCGGTCTACCTCCAGTGTAAACAAAGTGGGGCTCCGACTGGAAGCGTAGGGGATCATCTTTGGTGTGAAAGACTGTGGGACCTGCTTCCAGTTACAAAGCCTAAGACAGGCCTTTGCAGCAGCAGTAGGGGTGCAGGACAGCTGTCACTTTTTTGAAATGAAAGTCATCTCCAGTCTATGCTGTGCATCCAGTGGTCACAGGGAGACTGGGTGGTGTGGTGCTGTACCCAGTGATACGCAGTCTAATGTTTATTTGCCTAGGAGGATGGGTATAGCAAGTGGATGATGATTCCTGTTCTGCAGACACATCACACACAGACCAGAGCTTCAGCCCCACCAGTCTAGTTCAGACCAGCCCTATACCAGTAACGCCACAGGAACAGGTCACTTATTCTGACTGGTTGATGTGCTGGGTCTATGGAAGACAGCTGAGCTTCTATATGTTGCAGTTCTTGGGCTTCAGCTTCTACACGGTATGGGATGACCATGCATGTTGGTCGCTCCCAAGGGGCTATCGTCTTAACTTTTTATTACTGTTTATATTAGATCATTGATATAAGTAACAGCTCTGCTAATCACATGGCCTGAGGCCCAATCTCTTTGATGTCCTCCATCCCTAAAGCCAACTAATAGTTGCCATCTCAGTTTCTATAACCTTCCAGCCTCCCACCCAAGTAATTTACAAGAAAAGACACATTACCTGTGTTACCAGCTCAAACTGGATTAATCTAGTCAGTTCAAGCTCAGCAGGTGTAATCACAGCTCATTTGTCTGGGCAGTTCTTCTAGATAGGCTAAACTCAGTGGCACCTACTAGACACTACAGTCCTTCATTTAATTTTTTTGCAAATAGTGCAGGGAGACTTGTCTGCCCACCCTGAATTAGCTCAGCAATTACACTTACGTATCGGTGTCTTCTACGTCCTTTGTGAGGCCTGCAACAATATAAAGTTGCAGGCACTGGATAGGATAGAGACAGTGGGAAGGTGATTAGAAATAATTCTCCTCTTAAGAAGTTATCAGAGAATGTGTCTGGAGCAAAAGTGGGAATCTGGGAAAAACAGATGACCATGACAGCAGGCAATGAATTGTAGGGCTCCTTCAGCAATGCAGTGCTTACAGAAGAAAGTACCTCTTTGACCAGCGTACCCACAGGGTCTCAGCACAAAGCTGAGACAAAGAACATTCTTCATTAGCTGAAAACTACATTGTTTCACACACCAGCACTTCCCAAACAGAAAAGAGTTGGAGGAGATGGGCTTCGTCAGAGCAAATGGCAAATGCAAAAGTTGAGCAAGGTGCAAGATTGACAAATGACAGAAAAGGAAGGCATGAGAACGAATACTTCACTTGTTTTACATACTACAATAAATTGCTATTTTGAATCTGTTTCTTAATCTTGCCTAAAGGCAGATTCACGTACAGTTTAAGAATTAACTTTGAAATGTCAATGTGCATGACTTCAGGTCAGTATTTTAGTGGAGCAGGTTGCATGTTCCTGTATTTTCCTGACACTTTACTGAGCTAGTTTTGCTTCTGTAACTGTGATGTCTAAGATGGCAAGATTTGCAGAGACCAATACCATCTATTACATTTGTAGTAAACGGACATTTGGGAGGGAAATACCGTTCATGTTATACGTCTGATCTAGACACAACAAACATCAAGCTGGGAGTGATTGCTCTGGGTGTAGCACAGTATTACTAACTTTTAGAGGGAGGAGATAGTTAGCGAAGAGCAGTGAGACAATGACAGGCCTGTAGATCAAATAGAGGTCATTTACTTGGGTGGAACAGGGATGGCTCAACAGTTGGTGGGATGTGAAGAAAATTATTAAAAATATTTAATTTATAAAACATTTATTGAGTGAATACTGAGTCCCTCGTTTTTAATATTCAGAAAAGTTATGACTTTTAGTTCCCAGGCTTGTCTTTGAAGTTATGTTGTAGGTTCTTCTAGAAGATCGGGTCTGAGGAGTTAGGCAACGTTTTCGTTGTCCCAGCTGGGTGTTTCTGTTCTTCACTGACTGCCTCCGTGAGTTCATTCTGGTGTGGAGTAGTTTCACTTGCATCATCTCCACAGAGCCATTTTAATGCCTCACAAACAAAGTGGATCCGAGGTGGGTAAGATCCATGGATTCTGATGACTCAGTTGTGCAGCATTTTTTTTTCCATTGTTTATACCGATGTTCTACCATGCACATACCTATCTCAACAACATAAGGAACACCTTCATCAAACAAGGACATCTTTTAAGAGGTCAGAGTGTACCTTTGAACCACATTACCACACAGAGACTTAGGACACTATAAAAATACACTCACCAACCATCTATTTGTTGAAATCTGTACAGGAAGTCATTAATAATACCGTAAACTGAAAGAAGCTTATCGCTCCTACCACGTTTTCCTAGAATATTCCTTTCTCCTTCACCTGAGGAGAGCTCCAGGTGTTCCAGATACAGTATCAGAAATAAACTTCCAGCAAGAGATAAATGGAATAAGATCATGCTAAGCAATAAGCACAAAATTTTCCAACACATTTCCCTTTACTCAGTAAAGCTTTTATGACCCATGCAGTTTTTTTCTCAACCATCTTGGTTCCTGCTAACACATCACTAACAGGGATTTGCTACCCATCTCTAATACCGTTCCACAAGTCTGTGACTTTTCTCTTTGTGGACACACTGTTCCACAAGTTTTAAATTCTTTTTCACAAATAGTGGTATCAATTAGGTTATTTCCCCAAAAAAAAATGCTCCCAGTCTTTTCTGAAGTTTGAAACAGGAGCTGTATCAGAGCTGAAGAATATGTAATCAAAATCCATATCTGCCAGTGCTGTCTGTTGGTTTAACGGAAGATACTTAAAAATCTCCATACTAATCTTGCCTCTATTACCAAATAAAAGCCTTTATACTTAGAAATGTAAATATTTTTGTTATTACTGAGCTTTGCAGCGGAAAGATTAGCTGCAGATATTCATACAGAAAGACACTTTGCAGGAGCTTCTCAGCAAATTCAAAGGACACAACACCAGAGGACTTAGAAGATGTGTGTTGGTGTTCTGGTACCTTAGGTGTGACAGCTGCATACAAACCAACACAGCAAAATGCCAGAAGCGTGAAACACTGAGTATTCTCACTGAAAGCAAGCTATGAAGTTTAATCAGGCTATAACAAAAAATGCAGTTTTTTCTTTCACATTTTCATTTACCTGTCCATTGCAGAAGGGGATGAAAGGAAAAATTTACAGTTAAGAAAGCAGGGTGGGGTATTTTGGGCCCAGAAGTTTACATGCAGTTTCCAGTCTTGCACAGGCTGCCCAGGTGGGTAACCTGGACCTCACTGCCTCAGCCCCACTTCTTGACACGGAAGTATCATTGTAGCAGAGTAAACATAACTATACTGATATTTCTTATGCATTTCACTATGACTTTGATGCAGGTTCTATAATTATCTGTTAGAACTGTATTTCTCTAACTTATCAGAATCCAATTTGCTATCAGTCCATAATCGTTACATCTTTTTTGATACGTATCTTTCATCCCATTGCAATTCTTGAAAATATTTTTCATAAGCATTCTTCTGTAAGCGAGTTTTTAACACCAGCTTTAATGTTAGAAGGGCATAAGAAGACTTACGTGGTTCTGACCTTATGATTTGTGTTTTTCTCTACAACCAGAGTATATCACAGTCAGTGTCATTTGAAACAGAGTTTAAATAGTGTGAATGCTACAACCTTTGTCATAGTTTTCTGAAGAGGTGCGCAGTGAGCCCTGGTCAAACCAAGAGAGACCACTTAGTTCGGATTCAGCACTATCAACAAGAATAAATGTACTCTTTGCTATTGAGGGTCCAGTAAGAAAATTTAAAGTGATACTGAGAAAAAGTGTTTGTTTACACTAATAAAAGCAGCTGTATGCAGTCTTGTCTGCATTAGCATTCAGTTTCCACTGACGCATGTGTAGACCCACTCAGCCACTGCTGCAGCACTTTCTCCACATACGTGGTGCTAAAGTGAGGGGTTTTTTCACCGTCTTGCCAGGCGAATGTACTCTGCACTGCTTTGCTATCCCATCACTTCTTACCACTATAAAATCAGCACAGTGAGATGAGCCCCAGCATAACGTGGAGCTGTAGCAACAGTCCCGCAGCGAGCTCGGAGGTGAACCCTGGCATCTGGGTGTGAGATCAAGAAGTTGAACCTGGGCAGCAGGAACATCTCATTGTTCCTGTCGGTACTGGTGGGGATTTCTGTGGATCGCAGGGTTAGCAGGCCTGGTGTCCTGCAGGTTTCCTGTCCTACCCCATTGCCTTCAGTGTCTGAGGAGATACAAGCGCTTGTGGAAGGGAAGGCTTACACCAGGAGTGGCATTAAAATCTCTGCCTCGACCCACCGCTCCTGCCGACCCACCTCAGCCCTCCTAGCCAGCAGTGGGAGCATTAGCTTCAGCAAGAGTTGGAATGACTCACTAATTAGCACCACAGGAGAAAGTGTGAAACCCATTAAATACTATGAACTGCAAAAAGTAAGAAGGGCAGTAGATTTTTCTCATACCACTTACGAGATTTTGGGGCAGATTAATCATTTCAACATAGTGCTGTTCTGCTACTTGGATACCAAACTTATACATGTGCATAGAAGTCTGTGGAAGAAACATTACCAGAATGTTGTGGTTTAAGAAATGTCCTTCCCACCATCAGGTGAAACCTAGCTGGCTTGATGACATCTCAGAGGAAGGAGAGTCATTGCTTATTAGCAGGAAGTATCCCACCGCCAGTACTAGTCTATCAAAATAAAAAGATAGCTGGCAGCATCTTCCAACAGCTTGCATCTGTTGAAACTTTCTCTGTGATAAAACAAGCAACTGTGTCAGCCTCTAGACCAATAGCCTGGGCAATTAAAGCAGGCACGGATGGCATCTTGCTTCCAGACTGGTCCCTCAGTTCTCTTAGGTTCTTGAGTGGTAGCAGAAAGCATAGTTTCTCAGTCTCAGGTTGACTGGGATTGAGAGTCAATTACTTTGGTCCATGTTTCTCTGAGCCTCCATGTAATCACTTGTGCACATTCTTCAGGGGCACTCTGATCTGTACACTTCTCAAAGGTTGGGAAAAATCCATGCCAAGTCAAAAGTGTGAAAAGAAATGAGGAATTTTTAGATAGCAAGGTCTTGGATTTATGACTTAGTGTGTTCATCTAGCTACTAATGCAGTAGATTTGGAGGTTTGGGTTTGTTTGGGATTTTTATGATTCCCCAGAATTTAGGTTTGATTCACCCTTCCTGGGAAGAGCAGATTCAAGTTGCCAATGCCCAAGTGGTGGAAACTGTCTGAGGGAAAGTCAGATTCACATTGCTGCTTTAACCTCTCTGCTTTAACCGTTCCAGCTCCTCAAAGCATACTCATTTTTGATCGCTTCTTCTGACTGCTGGTCAGAGGTCTTTGCGATGGACTGTGTGCTGTCAGGGCCTCTGTACTCACTGATAAACTAACAAAAACTGAATCACTTGGAGATAAAATTCACCCACCTTCTCCGCTCCACAGCAGACATGACAAAGGCAGGTTCCGTAGGTAGCATTTAACATATGGCACTCAGAAGGTCCAAATGAAGGTAGAAGGTTGTGCTTTGGATATATGTGAATTTATATACCACTGTCTTTCTACAATGACAAGCTTAGCTAGATAGACCAGACTCTGGAAGCCTGAAAATATTTGCAAACATAATTAGCTCAACTGTAAATGCTGTAGGCAAGTTGACTTTGCTCACCTGTTGGGAACAAAATGAGCCATGTAACTCGTGGCTGTGAGGTTCCTCCAGCCCAGATGTGCAAAGGACAGCAATCTGCTGTGCATCTAAGCTAGAGAGCACATCCTTGAGGCTTTGAAGACCTATGGGTGTTAGCCAGGGTGGTGCCCCATGCAGGATCTAGGTATAATGAGTAAAAACCCACTTAAAATTTTGTCCTGTTCACGTTCGGCAAGTATCAGAGCTACCAATATCACATCCCTCACATCTCTGTTTCACATGCAAATACTTCTTGTGTCTAAGTGCCATTTTTGTCAGAACACTTTAGGAAAGATCCCTCGGAATCACCTGTAATCATGTCCCACATAGAACTGCAAGAACTAGACTGAATTTACCTTTCTTGAAGGTTCATTTATCTGAATCAACATTGTCTTATTTCAATTGTTACTCAAAGGAGCAACTAGCCAAGCACAAGCTTTGTTCAATTAATTTTTTACAAGAATAGCTGGTGAAAGTAGAGGGCAGAAATGTGCCAGGTTCAGGGGGGGACACTCAGAGACGCAGGCAGGCACACAGTCACAAAGTCCTGGGGACTGACTGGCCAGCCCAAAAGGTCCCTGGAGAGTCCAGATTCTTGGAGCTGGCAGCATCCTGCAGCTGCAGCTCAGCGTGCACAGCGAGATAAATCCCTCTGGCAGCTCTGGCTGTGCCTTTTATAGATTCTGGGCTGCCAGGCTGAGTCTCTGCTGGAAGATTCTGGGGTTGCCCGGCCGACTCTCCCAGGGCCAGCCACGTCTGCGCATCCCAGCCAGACCAGTTTTGGGGCTGGAGGTGTGATCTCTCGAGCGGTGCCTGCAAACCCCTCTTTTGACTTCACCCTGCCCTCGGTCAGGTGAAGGGCCAAGGTGCCCTTGGTCTCATCCACGCCGTGGAGCTGCAAGGTCTACCTCAGCCTAGCTGAGGAACCATACTGGTCTCACACTGATGACCACGTAACGCATTGGAATAACAAAGCCCGACGCAGGCGATGAGAGCAGTCGTCGTAACAAACTGCCCCACGGAGTTACAAAAGAAATGTGGTTTCAGATACACCCCTCACCAGCCACAGGCAGTTATGGTTTTAGCTGCATCTGTGCCTGACGTTAATAGGGGAAAAGAGCAGGCTGTGTGAGTAAAAAATGTCGCCGGTCTCCTCTCCCTGTCCTTTTCAGCATCCGAGTGCCCATTCATATGAGTATCCACTTGCTGCTGACCTCTGCCAGCAACAAGCGACCTCCCAGCACACCCAGCCTACTCTGCCCAGTTCTCAGGCTCCCTGCCCCCGGGTCCCTCACCCCAGCCCGATCTGCAGAAGCTGCTGCTGCATTTCTGTTTACCAGAAGTCCTAGGATTTCTGCTTATTCAGCTCAAATGCCCCTACCAGCCATCTGAGGCCTGTTAGTGTTTGTTATCCCATGTGGTTCCGAGACGAAAAGAAATCTGAGGAATCTATTGCTCAGCAGATGTATCACAACATGATACTTAGCTGGAGATCCCAGAGGGGCAAAGAAATTTCACCAGCAGGCATCCCTCCTGACAGAAATGTTCTGTTACCGTAGGTGAGGGTACTTTCACAAAGGCCCAAGTTTGTTCCACCAGGAAATGAAGAGCGTACGTTCCTGTCATTTCCAGTATCGTGCCTTTTCTCAAGACAGTTTGCACAGTTCTCTCTGGGAATATCTATATCACTAACTCTCCTTTTCCCTTTCACCACTTGCCCAGCCCATCTTTACCACTTGGCACTTGTTCCTCTACTTGTTTTTCTGCCTCTTCTCCCGCTCACACTGCTCCAGCCAGCCCCTGCCCAGCTCCCACCCCACCAGACAGCTTCCTTTCAGCTCCCTGCCCTTTTTTCACCTGCTGGTCTGGTTCCTGAGCTCCTTCCCTGGTATTTCATCATAGAATCACAGAATGGTTTGGGCTGGAAGGGACCTTATACATCATCTGGTTCCAACCTCCCTGCCATGGGCAGGGACACCTTCCGATAGACCAGGTTGCTCAAAGCCCATCCATCCTTATGACGAAACTGTTTGCCCTCTTCCAGTTTAAAACCCTTGCCTCTTGTCCTGTCACTGCAGACCTTGGTAAAAAGTCCCTCTCTAGCTTTCCTGTAGGCCCCCTTCATGTCCTGAAAGGCTGCTATAAGGTCTCCCCGCAGCCTTCTCTTCTCCAGGCTGAACAGCCCCAGCTCTCTCAGCCTTTCCTCACAGCAGAGGTGCTCCAGCCCTGGGATCATCTTTGTGGCCCTCCTCTGCACCCGCTCCAACAGCTCCATGTCCTTCCTGTGCTGAGGGCTCCAGAGCCGGACGCAGGACTCCAGATGGGCTCTCACCAGAGCGGAGTAGAGGGGCAGAATCCCCTCCCTCGCCCTGCTGGCCACGCTGCTTTTGATGCAGCCCAGGACACGGTTGTCTGGTTGTCCTTCTGGGCTGTGGACGCGTACTGCCAGCTCATGTTGAGCTTCTCATCCACCAGCACCCCCAAGCCCTGCTCCTCAGCCCGCTCTCACTCCGTGCTGTGCCCAGCCTGCGTTCGTGCTTGGGATTGCCCCAGCCCGTTTCCTTTCTCCTCCCCTTCCCTGTGCAGCTCTCACTCTTTACCGGCCCGGTTCTCTCACCCGGTTTTCCGGGCCGGCCTGGTCCCCCCCGCCCGGCATCCCCCTCCTCCCGGCCCACCCACGCTCGCTGCCCGCGGGAGGAGCTGCTCCGCCGGGAGAGCCGGGCCCCGGGCAGGGCC